>Ga0208564_1001619_pt1 | contig 18706 bp, 14 predicted proteins | sample AD_UKC073_MetaG_FD_184439 | JGI IMG/M metagenome (GOLD analysis project Ga0208564, IMG submission 184439) | Active sludge microbial communities of municipal wastewater-treating anaerobic digesters from USA - AD_UKC073_MetaG (SPAdes) (version 2) | ecosystem: Engineered > Bioreactor > Anaerobic >... | reverse complement strand
CTTCACGTTTATGGAAGCTTCCAATCAAAGCAAAGACAAGGGAGGAAAAATAATTTCAATGGAAGAAACTTATCGAAAAGGAGAAAAAGAAGCCGAAAAACTCATCCGCAAATTAAAATAATGAAACGTGCATTGATAACTAAATATGGGATATTAACGGCATTCGCGATATTATGCATTCTTTGTACCCCTAATCCAAAGCAAAAAAACGTACGATCTGACTCACAATTTTCAGGAAAAGAAGGGGAAGTGAAACTAATCGTATTGGATCCCGGTCATTTTCATGCAAGTTTATTATTAAAAGATACCATCCGACAAGTAAATGATACCGTGTTTGTATATGCCCCCCATGGTGAGGAGCTGGAACAGTTTTTACAAACAATTAAAACCTACAACAGCCGAAAAAACTCTCCTACTGCATGGGTTTTAAACGTATATGATGAAGCGGATTATTTAGAGAAAATGATTTCGGATAAAAAAGGGAACGTTGTTATATTGGCGGGGAACAATAAAAACAAAACGGAGTATATTTATCGCTCGATAGCCTCAAAACTAAATGTTTTATCGGATAAACCAATGGCCATTAACCGACAGGGTTTCGAATTACTGGAGAAAACCTATCAAAAAGCCGATTCAAACGATGTATATCTATACGATATGATGACCGAACGCTATGACATACTGAATATCATAGAGAAAGAGCTGATTCAAAATAAAGAATTGTTTGGAGAGTTACAACAAGGAACTCCCGATAATCCGGCTATCTCGATGGAAAGCGTGCATCATTTTTATAAAGAAGTATCCGGAGTGCCCACTATACGACCCGCATGGTATTATGACATAGAACAACAAGGCGAAGGTATTGCCGACGTTACTACGCATTTAATCGACTTGGTGAATTGGAAATGTTTTCCGGAAGAAGCCATCGATTATAAACACGACATAAATCTTCTTTCCGCAACACATTGGCCTACAAAAATTTCATTAGACGAATTTACAAAATCTACCCGTCTGGAAAAATTCCCGAATTTCCTTATAAAATATGTAAAAGACTCGCTCTTGCATGTTTACGCAAACGGCACCATCCATTATCAAGTAAAAGGAATGAATACTGCAATAAAAGTACAATGGGATTTTCAGGCTCCGGAAGGAGGAGGAGATACCTTCGGTTCCGTAATTAAGGGCACTAAAGCGGTCTTAAAAACCCGCCAAGACAAACAACAAAATTATGTCAAACAATTATATATTCAAAAAACCGATGAGGTAAGCAACAAAGAATTTGAGAAGAACCTGCAAAAAACAATTGAAAAAATCCGACTCACCTACCCCTTTGTTTCGCTTTCCCAACCTTTACCTGATGGTAGCGTACTTATAAATATTCCACTTGAAAAAAGAGAGGGGCACGAAGAACATTTTAAATACGTAGCCAAACAGTTTTTTGAATATTTAGTAAATCGGAATATGCCCGATTGGGAAATTTCCAATACCTTAGCAAAATATTATATTACGACAAAAGCTGTTGAAATTGCCAAAGAGGAAAATTGATGGGAACAGTTTTTTCCGATTATTATGATTCGTCCTCTATGTTCCATGGTTTTTTAGCAAACATCATGGGAACACGGTTCGATATCGTGATCATCGGAAAAGGGAAAAGTGAAACCGCAGAGGTTTGGGAAAAAATACTTTCTGAGCTAAGGCAACTGGAAAGGATGTTGAATCGATTCGACAGGGAAAGTGAAGTTGCGCAAATCAATCTCCGGGCATACGAACATCCGATAAAAGTAAGCGAGGAAATGTGGGCAATATTGATGGATTGCCGATATTATCACCAAGCAACACTGGGCTTATTCGACATCACGTTAAAAGATTTCTCAAAAATCATCCTCAATGAAGACCAACGTTCGGTTTATTTCTCCCAAAAAAACATACATCTCGATTTTGGTGGTTATGCCAAAGGATACGCATTGAAGAAAATAAAGGATATTCTCATTGAAGCAGACATTCATCAATGTTTTGTCGATTTCGGCAACAGCTCCATCCTTGGCTTGGGACATCATCCTTACGGCAACTCATGGAAAGTAGGCATAAAAAATCCGTTCGTGGAAGGTGAGATAATAGATGAAATAGAACTGAGAGACGAATCTTTATCCACTTCAGGAAATACATCTTCGTACACGAAACACATCATTAATCCCTTTTCGGGAGAATATAACGACGAGCGAAAGCTGGCGTGTGTCGTTTCCCGCAATCCGATAGAGGCCGAAGTGTTGACAACAACCCTGATGATTGCTCCTCCCGATAAAAAGAAGACGATAATCAATCGATTCGATATCAATACAGATAAGATGAAAGAATATAATTTATAGGAGAAAACACATGCCGGAAAATGATAAAAAACAGGTAGATTTAAGTCTGCGCCAATTTATAAAAGAGTTGGGATACATAGCCGGAGGAACTGCAATTTTGAGCAGCATGCCTTGGCTGCAATCCTTTACAATAGAAAAAGCTCGGGAAATCAATAACGAGAAAGCCCGCATAGGATTGATCGGCACAGGATCGAGAGGACAATACCATATTCACAACTTGCTGAACATTCCCCACGCCGAGATTGTGGCTTTGTGCGATAACTACCCGCCTAATCTGAAAGCCGCCTCGGAACTGTGTCCTTCTGCAAAAACATACACGGATTACAAAAAACTGCTGGAGTCGAAAGAAATAGACGGCGTTGTCATTGCCACGCCGTTAAATTGGCATGCACCAATGGTGCTGGATTCCTTGGACGCCGGAAAACACGTTTTCTGCGAAAAAGCCATGGCGCTCACCATGGACGAATGCAAAGCAATCTACAATGCATATCAAAAGACCAACAAGGTGTTGTATTTCTGCATGCAGCGTATGTTTGACGAAAAATACATTCAGGGTATCCGGATGATTCATTCCGGAGTAATAGGAGAAGTGGTGGGCGCCCGATGTCACTGGTTCCGCAATCACGACTGGAGACGACCTGTACCTTCACCCGAATTGGAACGAAAGATCAACTGGCGTTTATACAAAGAATCCTCCGGCGGTCTGATGACCGAGTTGGGATCTCATCAACTGGAAGTTAGCAATTGGGCAACGGAATTGGTCCCCGAGTCGGTTATCGGCATGGGTGACATCGTTTTTTGGAAAGATGGCAGGGAGGTATACGACAGCGTCAACTTAGTGTATCATTATTCAAACGGGATAAAGATTACTTATGAATCCTTAATTGCGAATAAATATAACGGAATGGAAGACCAGATACTAGGGCATAAAGGAACGATGAATCTGGCAACCGGTGTATATTATCTTGAAGAAGACAATGGCCGCAGCGGTATAGAACGGTTATTAAATCAAATAGAAGATAAAGTTTTTTCCGCTGTTCCCATCGGAGGCCCCAGCTGGCGACCGGAAACCAAAAAAGAGTACAAACCCCTCCCTATATTAAAAGGTAAAATGCACGTCAATAAAGGACTTTCAATGGTAGGTGCAGAAAAAGACGGATCGGACGCCATACTCTCGGCATTTTGTCAATCCTGTATTACAGGTGAAAAAGGAGAAAACATTGTGGAAGAAGCGTATTGTGCCACTTTGCTCTGTTTGCTGGGGAATCAGGCAATGGAAGAGCAGAAGAAAGTCAAATTCCCTGAAGAATATAAAATCCCTTACATGAAATTTTAGCATTATGAAGGATATTTTTATTCCGGCAAAAAAAGTTAAGAGAGAATTGTACATCCTATTGGGCTGCTTTATTTTTGCATTCCTTTTGAACATTGCCTGCATCATTATTTATAAAACCCGATGGATTGAAATATTTACTCAAATCGGTTATGTAATTGTTATTTCGGTTGTTTTATATCTCTTGATTGCATTGATTCGTTTTGTGGTGTTTTTAGTCGGCAAATTATTCAAGAAACGAAAAAAATAAGATGAAATATTCAACAAATAGCAAAAAAATATTTATTCTTATATTTTTATATCTATTTATTATTGAGAACATATCTGCTCAATCTTTTTACCGATACTATGCAAAGAAAAGGGAGACATGGAATAAAATAAAACCATTTTTTAATCCTCCTAAAGAATTCAAAAATCAATATGGAAATTACCGCTCTCCTTTTTTATTTTATAATGGGGATACGGTAAAAACAAAACAAGATTGGCAAAAAAGGCGAATGGAAATTCATCATCATTGGATGAGCATGATGGGCGAATGGCCTCCAATAATAAAAAACCAACAAATTGAGATTATACAAACGATTCAACGCGAAGATTTCAGACAATATCTTGTTCGTTTTTATTGGACTCCCAATGAACAAACAGAGGGTTATTTACTGATACCGAACAAAAAAGGGAAAAAACCCGCCATAATTGTAGTATATTACGAGCCTGAAACTGCCATAGGAATGGGAGAAAAACCAAATCGTGATTTCGCTTACCAACTCACAAAAAGAGGTTTTGTTACCCTGTCCTTGGGTACAACTGAAACAACAAAAAACAAAACTTATTCTATTTATTATCCAAGTATTGAAAACGCTACAATCCAACCATTGTCGGCCTTAGCGTACGCTACTGCTAATGCCTGGGAAATGTTGGCGAAAGTAGATGAGATCGATTCCACTCGAATTGGAATTATGGGACATTCATATGGCGGAAAATGGGCTATGTTTGCTTCATGTTTGTATAATAAATTTTCATGCGCCGTATGGAGTGATCCGGGAATAGTTTTTGACGATACAAATCCACTCGTTAATTATTGGGAACCCTGGTATCTTGGATATTATCCCCCTCCCTGGACAAATACTTGGAGAAAAAAAGGATCAATAGAAAATGCCAAAGGGCTTTACCCTAAACTTGTAAGGAACGGATACGATTTACATGAACTACATGCCTTAATGGCTCCACGTCCATTTCTTGTTTCAGGTGGTTTAGCCGATTCAATAGAAAGATGGATTCCTTTAAATCATACAATGGCCGTTAATAAACTCTTGGGTTATCAAAACAAAGTTGCCATGACAAACCGCCCTGAACACGATCCAAATCCCGAATCGAATGAAATAATTTATCTGTTTTTTGAATGGTTTTTAAATTCAAAATAAAACTATTTAAAAATTAAAAGTTAAATATTGAGTATTACTTTTTGCGTTTTTTGAGTACTAATTTACGTATTATAAGATAATATTGTCAATGTATATGCTTTTATTTGTATTGGGATAATAATTTAAAAAACAATGCTTCCTTAATTTCAAATTAAACCATAATATTTACGCCGATTATTCACTCTTGATTTTCTTTATATGTAGAACATATTTATATCACTAAATATTTAATGCCATAAATATAAACATTTTTATTAAAAAGTTTGTTTATATAAAAAATGTATCATATATTTGGAACGTAAATTTTAAACAAAAATTGATCTTTATTAAATTCCAGTGAAAAATAGACGAGATTATTAAACATCTTATAAGTAAGGAAGCTACAATGACTAATTAATACCAAATTTATGAATCTAAAAAAATTAGAACAGCAGTACAAAAACGAACTTCTCGACAACATTATCCCTTTTTGGCTCGACAAATCGCAGGATAAAGAGTGCGGAGGTTATTTTACGTGTTTAGATCGTAAAGGAAATGTGTTCGACACCGATAAATTCATGTGGCTGCAAGGACGCCAAGTGTGGATGTTTGCCACCCTTTACAATAAGGTGGAAAAACAACAGGAATGGCTCGAATGCGCCATTCAGGGGGCCGAATTCCTGAAAAAATACGGACACGACGGAAACTACAACTGGTATTTTTCCCTAACACGCGAGGGAAAACCACTCATCGAGCCCTACAACATCTTTTCACACATGTTTGCAGCAATGGGATTCGGACAATTGAGCCTTGCCACAGGAAACGACGAATATGCCGAAATTGCCAAAAAAACATTCGATGTCATCCTCTCGCGAATGGATAATCCCAAAGACCGATGGAATAAAGCACATCCGGGTACACGCGAACTGAAAACGCTTTCGCTGCCCATGATTTTATGCAACCTGTCGCTGGAAATCGAACATCTGCTCGACGAAGAATTCATCGAAAAAATCATGAACCATTGCGTTCACGAAGTAATGAAGGTTTTTCTCAGACCCGAATTGGGGGGTATTGTCATAGAAAACGTGCATAAGGACGGATCGCTCTCCGACTCGTTCGACGGACGACTGGTCAACCCCGGACATGCAATCGAAGCCATGTGGTTTATCATGGATCTGGCAGTAAGGCTCAAGCGCAAAGATTTAATCGAAAAAGCCGTGAAGACAACACTGACCATGATAAAATACGGATGGGACGAAAAATATGACGGAATATTCTATTTCATGGACAGAAAAGGCTACCCTCCCCAACAATTGGAGTGGGACCAAAAATTATGGTGGGTACACATCGAAACCCTCATATCGCTGCTCAAAGGATACCAACTGACAGGGTCCGAAGAATGCCTCGCATGGTTCGAAAAAATACACGACTACACCTGGAGCCATTTCAAGGACACCGACTATCCCGAATGGTGGGGATATCTCAATCGGCAAGGCGAAGTACTTCTGGAACTGAAAGGCGGAAAATGGAAAGGCTGCTTCCATGTGCCCCGCGGATTGTATCAATGCTGGAAAACACTGGAGAAAATAAATGATAAACAAAAAATTATAAATCCACAAATTCTCATTTAGGAGCACATGCTTTTAACAAAATCTTAAATATAAAAATATGAGACTAATAGGCATTATAAACATATTTGTTGCACTCTTACTTTTGCCTGCTTGTAAAGAGAAAAAAGAATCCCCCTGTAACAATGCATTATCAAACGTGCAATATATCCCTGAAAAAATGGGATACACCCTTTTATGGGAAGATAATTTTGATGGAGACCAACTTGATACAACTAAATGGAGCTATCGGAAAAGTCCAAGACGTATTGGTATGTTTTCAAAAGAAGCTATATCTGTCAAAGATGGTTTTTTGAATATTTCTGCCTTTATGAAAGATGACACTTTATATACAGGAATAGTTGAAACAAAAGATAAATTTATGACCACATATGGCTACTTCGAATGTAGAGCACAAATGCAACAGTCATCAGGTATTTGGTCGGCATTTTGGCTACAATCGCCTAAAATATCTCAAGGTGAAGACCCGGCAACTTTTGGTGCCGAGATCGATATTTTTGAATTTTTCAAAAATTACGGAAAAGATTTAACCACTCATGCAATTCATTATGCTTATGGACCTAACATGAAATCAAAAGGCCCATTTATAAGTCATGTAAAAGGATTGTCCCATGATTTTCACACGTATGCATTAGAATGGACTCCCGAAAAGTATGTTTTTTATATTGATGGCTATAAATTCCATGAGGAAACATTTGGTCTTTCACATACCGACGAATTTATTATTCTAAGTTTAGAAATACCGGGGAGTAAAGAGGAAATTAAAAATATGACATTGCCTGATTCATTTCTAATCGATTATGTGAGAGTCTATAAAAAAACCAGAACTGAATATGCAATATTTACCAAAAAACATAAAAAATGAAAATCAACAAAGAAATAAAGGCAAGAGATGACCCATTTGCCAAAAAATTAACTAAACCAATATTTATCATGAATAAACAAAAGTATGAAATTTCATAAAAACAAGCCGAATTAATCATTGTAAAAGACAGAAAAACGAATTTTAAATCAAAAAAAATAATTTAATATCCCTCATAAAAAATTAAAAATATATGGTCTAATTATAATAATTTAAAAAACATGAAAAGTAAATTTAATCAATTTCTTATGCTAGCATCTTTCTTTTCATTAATTATTGGCATTCAATTCTTTTCACCATTGAATTTACATGCCGATAATACCTATGAAATTAAACAAGATGACAAAATGATCATAAGAGGAAAAATTATCGATGCCAGCGGAATGCCGCTACCCGGTGCAAATGTGACAATAGAAGGAACAACAAAAGGAGTCATTTCTGACGCTGATGGCTATTATGTTATCGAAGCAAAGAAAGGAGATGTTTTGGTATTTTCGTTTATTGGGTTTAAAGAACAAAAAATTAAAGTGGGAGATAAGTCGGCAATAGATGTGATAATGGAAGAAGAGACGACTATGCTGGAAGAAACAGTAGTGGTAGGTATGGGAACCCAACGCAAAGCAAGTGTGGTTGGATCGATTTCTACCGTTAATGTCGATGAATTAAAGATTCCTACTCGTTCGTTAACCAATGCTTTATCGGGCCGAATGGCCGGTGCAGTTGTGGTGCAAAGAACGGGAGAACCGGGACGAGATGAAGCCGATTTTTGGATCAGGGGTATTTCCACCTTCGGTTCAAATAGAACTCCACTTATCTTGGTAGACGGCGTAGAAAGAGAAATGTCCAATATTCCTGTGGAAGAAATCGAATCGGTTTCAATATTAAAAGATGCCTCGGCTACAGCAGTATACGGTGTAAGAGCAGCAAACGGAGTAGTTATTATTACCACCCGTAAAGGAGTAGCATCAAAAAAACCATCCATCGATTTCAGACTTGAATCGGGATTTGCCGACCTGCCCGACATGCCGAAGTTTTTAGATGGCCCTAATTATGCGATGCTTTACAATGAGGCGTTTGGAAGGGAACATTATTCTCAAGAGTATATTGAAAAAACACGTTTAGGAGTTGACCCCTATTTATACCCCAATGTCGATTGGTTTGATAAAACATTCAAAAAATATTCAACAAACACATATGCGAATTTGAATATTAGAGGAGGAGGCGAAATTGCGCGTTATTTTGTTTCGTTAGGCTATTATGGCGAAAATGGGAATTTAAAGAATTTTCCGGAAAACGAGTATGACTCCAACATTAAAGTCGACAGGTACAATTTCCGATCAAATATTGATTTAAGCTTAACCAAAACAACAACGGTTGACATAGAAGTAGGGGGATTTTTAACTGATATGCATGGACCGGGTATTGGAGGAACCGATATCTATTCGCCATCAATTTCTCGCACACCCGCACAACAATTATTTTACCATGCCTTTTGGGCTACACCCATATCAAACCCCGTAAGAGTACCTATTGGAAGAGATGAAGAAGGCAATTACATTATGGGTTGGGGAGCCCCTACTCAGGTGGGAGAAAAAAATCCGGCCGAACGTTTATATGGCTCGGGATACGATACGCAATATTTTACCCAAATCATGAGTCAATTAACGTTAAACCAAGATCTTGCTTTTATAACAAAAGGACTACAATTTAAAGGTTCGTTCTCATTTGACTCATACAATAATACCAATGTCCAAAGGAGAAAAGTTTCGTCTACATATGGCGTTGTCGGAAGAGATGAAGACGGAGAAGTAATCGTAGTAAAGGTAGATGAAGGGCAGGAATTTTTAGGATATAGTAGGAGTCTTGGTAGTAATAGAGCGGTAGAGATGAAGGCACAATTATTATATGATAATATTTTCAACAAAACTCATCGAGTGGGAGGCATGTTAATGTATTATCAAAGGGATTACAGAATTGGTCATGCTTCATCGGCTATTAATTCTTTACCCTACAGAAAACAAGGAGTTGCTTTTCGAACCACTTATTCCTATGCGGATAAATATCTGGCTGAATTCAATTTAGGATACAACGGTTCCGAAAATTTCCCTAAAGGAAAACGATTTGGGTTTTTCCCTGCCGGCGCTGCAGGATGGTTATTATCCAACGAACCTTTTTGGGAAAACCTGCAAAACACAATCAATATTTTAAAAATCAAAGGATCAATAGGTTTAGTTGGAGCTGAAGCACTTCCGGGCGGACAAAGATTCGGATATCTCTCCGTTTATGGAGGCGGCTTTACAAACCCTCACAACTCAGGTTGGTACAATGATTATGTTTTTGGAGTTGATGGGAAAAATGCGCCAAATCGAATAGCTGAAAGTCGTTTTGGCACCCCGGATCTAACGTGGGAAAAAGGATTAAAAAGAAACATAGGTATTGAACTTTCGATGCTTAAAAATGCAATATCACTGGAACTGGATTTCTTCAAAGAAAATCGCAAAGATATTTTAATACAGCGAAGCTCTCTACCCGCAATAGTTGGTATTCCTGCACAACCGTTTGCAAACATGGGAAAAATGGTTAATAAAGGTTTTGATGGGACAGTTGAATTCAACAATAGAATCGGCGACTTAGGATATAAGCTGTATGGTAATTATACGTATGCCAAAAATAAAATCACCGAAATGGATGAACCTCAGAAAAAACACGATTGGTTGATGAGAACAGGAAAACCATTAGGACAACTTTTTGGACTCATAACGGAAGGGCTATTTACAAACGACGATTTTGAAGATGTCGAAAAAGGTATACTTAAATCGGGTATCCCTGAACACACTTTTGGAATCGTTCGTCCGGGTGATGTAAAATACAAAGATATAGATGATGACGGAAAAATAACGGTATATGATCAGGTCCCTATAGGCTACTCAAATATTCCACAAGTAGTATATGGTTTTGGTTTGCAACTCGACTATAAAAATTTTGATATAGGTGTGTTTTTCAGAGGTCAATCAAAAGTAACTTATGCTTTAGGAGGTTCTCCTTTCATTCCTTTTGCACAAGGAGTAGGTAAAGGGAACTTATTTGAAAAGGCTTTGGATCGATGGACCGTAGATAATCCACGCCAAGATGCTTTTTATCCCAGAATTATGAACGGACGTTCCGAAAACAATTGGCAACCTTCCAATCGAAATATTTATGATGGATCGTTTTTAAGATTAGCAGATATGGAAATAGGATATTCTATCCCATTTAAATTTATCGAAAACCATGGCATAAGAAATTTAAGAGTGTACTTTCATGGCAATAATTTAGCTACATTTTCAAAATGGGATATGTGGGATCCTGAAACCGGAACAAGTTCCGGAGATAATTATCCGTTATCAAGAAAATTTAATTTTGGTATCAGAGCAACTTTTTAAATAACATAAAACTATGAAAAAAAATATATATATTATTTTACTAATAATACCGTTTTTATGGCAATGTTCGGATTATTTGGATAAAAAACCCGACGATATGAAAACAGACGAAATGGTATGGAGATCACGAAAAGAAACGGAAGCGTATCTTTATAATATCTATTCAACAATCACTCCGAACAGTCTTCACCAGCAAGATCCTTGGCTGGGATGCTCGGACGAAATCGATCTGAGCTGGGCAGTATATCCAACATACAAGATAAACTTAGGCAACTGGAACCCATCCACAAACTATCATAATATGTGGGGGCACTATTACAAAGGTATTCGTTCATCTTTTGTTTTTGAAAACAATGTAGATAGATGCAAAGAAATAAGCAAAGATTTAAAAACTCAGTATAAAGCTGAAGTAAAATTTCTGAGAGGTTACATATATTGGTTGTTACTCAGGCAATACGGGCCGGTTCCTCTCGTAAAAGAATTGCTTCCTTTGGAATCGAACTGGAACATTCCACGAGCACCATTTGATGAGTGTGTGGATTATATTTGTCAAATGATGGATGAAGCGGAAAAAGATTTGCCGTTGCATTGGCATGATAACGATATTTGGTATGGAAAACCCAATAAAATTGTTTGCAAAGCAGTCAAATCCATCGTATTAACAATGGCTGCAAGTCCACAATGGAATGGAAATAAAGAATACGCCGTATTAAAAAATTTGGATGGTACGCCACTTGTCAACACAACCTATGATGAAAATAAATGGAAAAGAGCCGCTGAGGCAAGCTTAGATGTAATAAAAATTTCTGAAAATTATCCTGAAGCAAAACTCGGATTATATAAAAATGCCGAAGGGGCAGATTTCAATCCCTATAAATCGGTAAGAGATGTGATAATCAAAAACTGGAACTGTGAGATAATTTTTGGCAGAATTTGTGACCAAGCAGGATGGGAAATTCACGCTTCTCCCGGTCCATATAATTTGGGAGGTGTAGGTCCTACACAACGTGTGGTGGATGCCTTTTATATGGCCAATGGCAGAACCATCGACGATCCAAATTCGGGTTACGTTGAGGAAGGATTTACAACAGAAGGAGGGCCTCATTGGAATCCTAAAAATTATAATGTTACTGCCGACAGAGTAAAAATGATTAGGGATATCCGCAATGGCGATGCATGGGGACACTGGCCGGGCGATTGGAATATGTATGCCAACAGAGAACCCCGTTTTTATGCATCAATTTTATATAACAAACGCATTATTCCCCAATTAACAGAAGATGCTACCAAGAGAGACGGATTCTCTTCTACAAAAAATAAAAATGGTTACGGTAGAGTCGAATTATATTACGGCGGATTATCACGATCGGGTACGAGCGGCGCCTATACTTTTTATCCACAAACAGGGTATCTGGCGCTTAAAAACTGCAATCCGATGAGCGATATGTCGCAAGGAGCACGAATTATTCCCCTTAGAATGGATATATATATCCGATATGCTACCATATTATTAAATTATATTGAAGCTCTCAATGAATATGATCCAAATCATCAACATATCAAAAAATATTGGGATATGATTAGAGAAAGAGCAGGTTTACCAAGCATTTTTGATACGTATCCTGAGATTAAAGGGAATAAAGAAAAACAATTGGAATACATTTTGCGTGAACGCCAGGTTGAACTTTGTTTCGAAACGGATCGATATTTCACAAGTAGAAGAAGATGGCTGGCCGGTACCCCCGATACAGGAGATGCAAATGATGCCATGCGTAAATGGGGTGATGGAGGTCGTATGTGGGGAATGGATATCAATGCAGGAGATGCAAGCACAAATGGTTTTGATTTCACCGGTTTTTACAATAGAGTACCTTTTGAAACCCGCGTATTCAACAAATCATATTATTTGTTCCCTATACCTCAATCAGAAATTGAGCGAAATCTAGAATTAGTACAAAACCCATGGTGGGATTAATACAAAAATTACAACGTTATGAAAAAGATTTTGATAATTCTATTAAGTTTTATGTGCGGGGTATTATTCGTATCCTGTGATGATGGGGAATTTAAGGATGATCCGGTGCCCGTTATTCCCGTCCCAAAACCTTTAAAAGCAGTCAGAGCAGAAGATGGCGATGAAATTGTCTCTGCTATTATTAATCATGAAGACAAAACAATTGAGTTGAGTTTGGTAAATTTGAAAAGCCTTTCAAATGTAAAAGTTTATTTAAGTATCTCCCCGAGGGCTAAATTAATAAACCCAACGGATACTGTGGTTTCATTGGATTTAACAAGTCCATACGATATAATTATCAGTAATTTAGAAGAAGAACTAAAGTATACCATAATAGCCGAAATTCTTCCTAAATTGAAGGTAAAAGAACTTTGGAAAAAAACAGCCAAAGAATTAAATTTTGCACTTCATAATAATGGTGCAGTAGGTATAAGCGGCAATTATATCGTGGTTCATGACAGGGCTAGATTCAGCTACTATAATATAAGTGACGGCGAAAAGGTTGGTGATATGTCGTGGAAAGGTATCGATTGGAGCGCTGAATTGGGTTTTGCCGCACCACTCCATATGACTACCGACGATGCGGGAAACGTTGTTTCTTGCAATGCTGCCATTGCTGCCGGTCAAGAAATCCATATGTATTGGTGGGAAGGTGTAACAGCCGAACCTCAACTATTGTTTAGCTACGTATTGGATATTCCCAATACGACAAACCCACAGGTAGGAAGAAAAATCTATGTTAAGGGCGATATGACAAAACAAGCCTATTTGTATCTTGGGGTATCGAACAATAACATGTTCCTGCAATGGGAAATCAAAAACGGACAAGTAGTATCGCAAACGCCCAAACAAGTCAATTATTACATCGAAGACAAGTACAAAATGGGGATACAGCCCAAAATTGTTCCTATCGAATTGAACGAAAACAGCAATTACTTTATCAATCGTTACGAAGATAACAAAGCGAAAGTAGCCATTACTTACATGGATGGAGAAACAAATACGCCTATATACCAATCGGAATCCATTCCGGGAGAAACGTTAGGAGGGGGACATGCTTTCGATTATGTAGATATGAATGGCATGAAATACATATTCATGATCGAACAAAATGGCGATTATTGGATGAAACTAATATTCGATATTAGAGTAATGATGAAACATCCCTCTTATATTAATAGTATAGAAGAATTAATCCATACCCGAGATTGGGATGATCGACTATACCTCCCCCATGAATTAGGGAAAAATGGTAACGTTACAGGAGAAGTGAAAGCACGTGTTGCACCTGACGGAAATTCTGCAATCGTAGCATTTCTGTGCACAAACTCCGGCGTAATTGTTTGGGAAGTTGATTTGGAATAAATAATATGATGAAGCACTTGGGAGGAGAAAACGATAGCTCCTCCCAATGCTTATGTTGATAATTGTATGCAGTGTATAACCAAAAAAACAATTCTCGTATGTTAAAAAACAAAATAGTAATACTGTTTCTATTTGGAATTATTTTTTCATCTATAGCGTGTGAGAAAAATGAAAAAACTTCTCATGCACCGAATGAAAATGAGCACCAACAACCAACCGAAACAGATCCCCTCTTTTATTGGGAAAAAGAAAGAGAGGGGTTATTGGATTACGACGACATGGTCCTTTTGTATGCCGGAGGTGCGCATCGATCGTATTCATGGGATATTAATCGTATTACACCTTATGTGACTTACGTTGATGAAAAAGGAGAAGAACATTGGCTTTTCGACGCTTTCCTGTTTCTTGAAATCCATAACGGAAACGGAAAATCATTTGCAACGGGTTATACAAAAACTCCGGCAAATCAACAGGACTGGATAAACCTTGTAAATTACTATTTTCAATTCAATCAGGTACTGGGAGCACTCGATAAGGCCATTGAAGAGGCCACAGAGAGAATAGGCAATCCCCCAAACAAAAGAAAAATCATTATAGGATTACCCGAACCGATAAAAAATCAGAAAGATTGGGGCTCAGTGGAAAATGGTGTCAGACTGGATTTTTCAATGGACAAAGACAGAATCAGAGCATGCCAATGGTACATAGATTACGTTCGAATGAAATTTAACGAGATGAAATACAAAAATTTGGATTTGGCAGGATTTTACTGGATTGCAGAAGAAGCCACAAACACCCGATCGATTATCAAAGAAATCGGAACTTACCTAAACGATTTGAAGTACACGTTCAATTGGATACCTTACTTTAAATCGGATGGTTATACGGAATGGAAAACGTTAGGTTTCAACTATGCATATCTTCAACCCAACTATTTTTTTAATGAAAATGTACCCGCATCAAGATTAGACGAAGCCTGTCGGCTTGCCCTTGATTACGATATGGATATGGAAATGGAATTTGACGACAGAGTCCTTTCAACCAACGGATGGGGATATAGATTGAGAAATTATATGGATGCATTTAAAAAACACGGAATTTGGGACAGCAAAAGACTTGCCTACTATCAAGGAGGCACAGCTTTATATAATTTGTCGAAATCGGTAAATGAAGAGGACAGAAAACTATATCACGATTTTTGTAAATTTATTATTGAACGTCCACGAAAAATAACACCATAAAATATTATATTCGTCATGAAATTGATTTTATTTCTTTTGGCAACACTAATTCCAATGAATATCCTTTCGGCAAAAAATACGCAAGAGATGCAAAACAAAAAGATAAACGTAGTTGTATTCGGTGCTCATCCCGACGATGCCGAAACCGCTGCAGGAGGCACCGCAATCAAATTTGCCCAATTGGGACATAATGTTTTGTTCGTTTCCTTGACCAATGGAGACGCAGGACACTTTAATGAAGGCGGCGGAGCATTGGCAAAAAGACGCAGAGCTGAAGCCATGGAATCCGGCAAACGATTGGGAGTAACCTATAAAGTATTGGATAATCATGACGGAGAATTGATGGCAGATTTACACATACGTCTTCAGGTTATCAGATTAATCAGAGAATGGAACGCCGATGTGGTTATCGGTCCCCGCCCCTATGATTATCACCCGGATCATCGCAATACCGCAATCCTTTTACAGGACGCCGCATTTATGGTGGTAGTACCCAACGTAGCGCCGGATACGCCACCATTGAAGAAAAACCCCGTTTTTCTTTACGCACAAGACAATTTTAAAAAACCATACCCGTTTATACCCGATATTGCCATCGATATATCGGATGTATTTGACCAAAAAATATACGGGATGTCGGCACACGAATCTCAATATTTTGAATGGCTGCCTTGGCTTTCGGGAGAATTGGAACAAATTCCCAAAGATGAAAAAGGAAGACTGGAATGGCTGAAAGTATTTCGTAAAAGAGCAATTACACCTGCGGTCAGAGAAGCATTAATCAAATGGTACGGAAAAGAAAAGGGGAACAAAATTACAGATGCGGAAGCTTTTGAGATCTGCGAATACGGATATCAACCCTCTGAAAATGAAATTAAACAACTATTCCCTATGTTAAACAAATAAGAAAAATAGCTTTATAGCCATCATTATAATAATATCTCAAAAAAACATCTTTAAATCTATGAGAGACTTTATCGCTTTATTTATTTTCTTATTATCAACATTTCCAATTTATTGTATAAATAATACAATTAAAACCGAGAGAGAGGAAAATTCTTTTTCCAAAATAAATATTGTACCGAATCAGCCTAATCATATATACAAAATTGGAGAACCTGCTATTTTTAAATTGTCGATAAAAAATAAAAATACAATGTCTCCGTATACAGTTTATTATGAAATAGGTCCGGAAAAAATGCCCCCAACAAAAAAAGGATCATTCAGTAGCTGTGATTCCGATTTCGTTATCGAAGGAGGCACTATGAATACTCCCGGTTTTTTGCGGTGTTCGGTAACAATTGAATTTGGTAACGAAAAATATTCCGAAATATCTACCGTAGCTTACGAACCGGAAAAAATCAAACATACTATCAAATGTCCCAAAGATTTTGAAAAATTTTGGAATGCTATTAAATTGCAAGGCAAATCGATTCCACTTGACATCAATCTTACGTTGATTGAGGAAAAATGCACTGAATTTGCAAATTTCTACCAAGTAGATTACCAAAACCTTGAATTTAAAGATCGATTTTACGGAATACTTTCTATACCGAAAAAAAACGGTAAATTCCCCGCTGTAATCCGATTTCCGGGAGCCGGCGTAAAACCGGTAAGTGGTAATGTGAAAATGGCAGAGAACGACGTTATAACATTGGATTTGTATATTCATCCCTTCCCGCTAATACTCGAAAAATGTTTTTATGACAACTTGGCTAAAAGTCACTTTATCGATTATAAATTTTGGGGCGTGAAAGACAAAAATACATACTACTATAAAAGAGTAATATCGGGATGTTTGAAAGCAATCGATGTCATATATTCGCTTCCGCAATTTGACGGTGAAAATTTAGCTGCATGGGGATCTAGTCAAGGAGGTGCCCTTTCGGTTATAACGACAGCTTTAGACAAAAGAATTAAAATATTGGTCGCTTTATGTCCCGCAATGTGCGACTTCACCGGCTATCTTCATGGACGCGCAGGCGGATGGCCTCATTTTTTCAATGAAGAAAATATCAAAATGTTTAACAATAAAAAAGTATTGGAAACAATACCCTATTACGATGTTGTTAATTTTGCACGAATGATAACCGTTCCCGGTTTCTATTCATGGGGGTTCAATGATGAAACCACTCCTCCTACTTCATTCTATTCTGCATATAATGTTATTAAAGCTCCAAAAAAATTGTTTGTCATCCCAAATGGGAAACATGAAGTTTATCCTGAACAAATTGAAAAAACAAACGCATGGATTCTGAACTATTTTAAAAATTTCACCATAAAAGAACAAAAAAATCAAGGAAGATGAAATACACAATAGGAATTGACATTGGTGGAACATCAATAAAATATTCACTGGTAGAAGAAACAGGAACTCCTCTTTTCGAGGACAAAATTCCTTCACAGGCAACCGTATCGAAAGATGCTGTCATTGCACAAATTCGAAAGGCAATTCAAGAGGCTATCGATTACGCAAATTCAAAAAAAATAAAAGTTGCCGGAATAGGAATAGGCACACCCGGAATTATCGACAGCACACAACGGGTAATATTGGGTGGAGCAGAAAACATAAAAGGTTGGGAAAAATTAAAACTTGCCGACATTATCGAAAAAGAATTCGATCTCCCCGTTCTACTTGCAAATGATGCAAATGCAATGGCTTTAGGCGAGACATTATATGGAGCAGGACAGGGTTGTAAAAATATCGTTTTTCTTACGATAGGAACCGGTATTGGTGGAGCGATTATAATAAACGGCAAGCTTTTTAGCGGATACGACAACCGGGGCGGCGAATTGGGTCATGTGCCATTTATTGCAAATGGAAAACAATGTGCTTGTGGCTCAATAGGATGTTTTGAAGCCTATGCATCCACCTCTGCGCTGATAAATCGTTTTATGGAGCAAACCGAAAATGCCGACAAAAAACAATTCGAAGAAGAGGTAGATGGAGAATTAATTGTCCGTCTATATAAAGAAGGAGATCCTATAGCCAAAAATTGCATGGAAGAGCATTGCGATTTTGTGGGACATGGGATTGGTGGATTTATAAATATTTTTAGTCCTGAATTGGTAATT
>Ga0208564_1001614_pt1 | contig 18737 bp, 20 predicted proteins | sample AD_UKC073_MetaG_FD_184439 | JGI IMG/M metagenome (GOLD analysis project Ga0208564, IMG submission 184439) | Active sludge microbial communities of municipal wastewater-treating anaerobic digesters from USA - AD_UKC073_MetaG (SPAdes) (version 2) | ecosystem: Engineered > Bioreactor > Anaerobic >... | reverse complement strand
CTGTGGTGTGGCGATAATCATTTCCTCTTTCTTGCATTTCTTGTCCATCTTCTTGCCATGTGACTTTATATCGAATTAACTCGACTTTTTTGCCTAACATGCGAAACATATTACTACCTCCTTATGGAAAATCATCACCACTATCGTATTTGTTACCCCAAACACTATTACCAGTACCACCCTCAACTACTACTGCCTTACCCATGCAGTTGTTAGAAGAAATAAGGTTGTAGTTATTGTTTGCGCCGGATAAAAGTATTGTGTGTTGGTCTGTGGTGTAATCTTCTGGTGTACCTGTTCCACGAATACAAGTGTTGCCTGTTATCGTGTTGTTGTTACTAGACACATTCAAGCGAATGCCGTGGCTGTTGTTGTTACAAGTGTTGCCTGTTACCGTGTTGTTACGACTAGATGAATATAGGTAGATACCGTAGTTGTTGTTGTTGCAAGTATTGCCTGTTGCCGTGTTATTACTACTAGATGAATATAGGCGAATGCCGTTGTTGTTGTTATTGCAAGTGTTGCCTGTTATCGTGTTGTCGCTAGATGAATACGAGAAGATGCCGTAGTAGTTGTTGTTGCAAGTGTTGCCTGTTACCACATTGTTACTAGATTCATATAGGTAGATACCGTTGCTGTTGTTGTTACAAGTGTTGCCTGTTACCGTGTTGTTGTTACTAGATAAATCAAAGCGAATGCCGTTGTTGCTGTTGTTGTTACAAGTGTTGCCTGTGACGATGTTTCTATTGCTAGATGAATCAAAGCGAATGCCGTTGTTGCTGTTGTTGCAAGTGTTGCATGTTATCGTGTTGTCGCTAGATGACTTCAAGAAGATGCCGAAGTTATAACTTGCAGTATATGTTGCCTTGTTTCCGTCAATTTGCAAACCTTGTATTTTGCAACCGCTTTTTTTATTTAAGGTTATTAAGCCCCTCGCAGTAGACCCATTATCCGTATCGGTGGAATTATGCATTCGCTTTAAGGTCGTAGCGTTACCGCTACCCCTTATACTTACATTATCCTTTGGAATATGGATGCTTGCCGTAATATTATAAGTTCCATCAAGGATGACTACTTCCCCGCCAGTTGCAGGCAAAGCATTTAGTGCTTGTATAATTTCTTCTTGGTCATCTGTCCCATCACAAAGATAATCACATTGTTTTGCAGTCCAACCTGATGTAGATGTCCCTATTACAAATCTTGCTGTTTTTGTGTGTTGCGTACCATCTTCCAAATGCTCATTAAGGTCATCTGTAATTTTATCAGTTTTATCCTTAGCAGATTGACCAATCGCCCTAGCTATAATATCTGTTGCCATTAGTCAGTCACCGTACCTTTCGCCGTTACCGCACCTGCATCTATAGCTGATAAACTTAATCTTACTCTCACATATCCTTCTAATGGCAAAGAGTACTTTCCATTAGCAGTAATATTAGGTGACATAGCAAACGTTTCAAGATTAACCACAGACACAGGCGTATAATCATCTGTATCATTTGCTTTTGCTTCAACTACAATTTTAAAACTTGTCGCATTACCTGTAACTGCTATAGTAGCTGTAAGCATTCTCGCTCCTACTAGTAATTCATTCCCATTTGAAACAACGTTAGCATTGTCTAAAAATGGAAAAATAAGTTGTCTCACATTGTTTCCCATGTTGTTCCTCCTTTATTTATAATTGAAATTTGAAATATATATTAAAGTATTCATTTGGGGACGTTTCATGACAAACCATTTGTTTATACTAGGATGAATAGGGGAGGAAATAGGTTCTTTAGTTCTTTTAGGATATTTTTTGAAATAATAAGAATTGTATTTTTGAAGTGTATCGTTATCTATTGCTAATTTTATTACATTAATATAAATCACCCTCTAAAAAATAAGATAGGGTAGGTGAGAAGTTCACCTACCCATAATATTATATTAATAATTACTATATTTTATATAACTAATAAATTCATCATCTACAGAGGCATCAGCAAACAAGTCAAATGTCATTTCTAAAGTCGTTGGGTCTCCTTCTGAAGCCATAGTAAGAGTAAAGTTTGCCTGTGGTTTCGCTTTGTGTGCAATCATCTGGAATGGTTCATTTACCCCTGTTGCTTCATTCTTAATAAGAGTATCTCCAACTATTCTACAATATTTAGGGAAGTTCTTTGCTTTAAAACTAATCTTTTCAGCATTACTATTAGATTCAAACTGATAATAAGCTACATACTGAGTACTATCAGTATCAGCAGCAATAGTAACAACTTTATCTGTTACTGTAATAACTTCTATTTCTTCTCCTGCTACTGCATCGAAAGAAAGAGGGAATACAGTTACAGTGTCAGTTACAGGAGTTTTGGAAAGCGTTATCTTAACATCACCTGTATTATCATCAGCAGTCAAAACTTCTCTCTTAAAAACATTTGTAGAACCTTTTTCAACTTCTGCTCCAGCTAAAAGTGCAATTATACGGAAATCAATGATTTGTGTACTAATAGTTAAAGTTGACTGCCTATTTCCATCAAATGCAAGTCTTCTAGGGTTTCCCTTACCTCCCGTTGCATATGTAGTGTCAGCACTATGTTCATTAGTTGATGTTAGTGCATAATCCATATACAAAAACGGTTTATTTGTAGTCAAATCAAAAAATGTGAGGTCAGCAACTTCACGCAAACCATATGTATTTACTGGCATAATAAAATCACTCCTTATTATATTAATAATCTAATTGTTTAGACCAATGTTTACATTTAAACTCTCCACCCCAATAAGCATAATTCATAGCATGTATATCAAATTCATCTTCTGCTATTAGCCTATTGTAGTGGTCATATAATTGATAGATTGTTAAATCCCAAATGTTAAGCAAATTTAAACTTTCTTTTCTTGAAGCAACCGCCGATATAATATCAGCTAGTGAAGTAGAATCTTTAGATTGAACACTACTTCTTTTTTGTTTTGCCTGTTGTATTTTTTCAGCAATTTTTCTTGCTTTTTCATTAGCATATGTTTCTTGTTGTTTATTCACCTTTAAACAATTAATTTCTGCGATAATTTCTAAAATCTTTTGATAAATTTCTTTGTTGATTATATTAGTATTGTCTATAAAAAACTCACCATTTTTAAATTCAATTTCTCCATCAATAAAAAAAGACAATGCTTCAATAAAAAATTGTCTTTCATATGGACTGTCTCTATAAACATCAAACATAGTTAAGTTGTGTTGTTTAAAAAATGGTATCAAATCTTCACGTTTAATAGATATTAAATATTCTTCAACACTAACTAACAAAAAACTAATATAAGCATAGTATACCTGTAAGCCTATATCTTTTATATCTCTAAGTTTAGGCTGTTTGAAAACGATACCATCAATTTCTACTTTATCATCTCCTGCAAGTAGTTTTAATTTATCAATAATCATAATCTACACCTACGCAAAATCAGTTACATGAAAAACACAAACACTCCCCATATAGTTTTCATCAATATCTAAATCGCTAACATCATACAATTCCAATTTACCTATACCAATATCCCTACTATTAGTAAATAGTTTATCTAACTTATCAAATATAAAATCATATCTTAATCCATAATCTGTTGCAATTAAACTATTATGACATATGATATAGAAATAAATATCTCCATTTCTAAATTTGTTACCAATTGGTTTAAAGTTAGCGAATCTCATTGTAATTAATGATTGTGGTTCTGTAAGTGTTTTTATAGATTTTCTATATGGGAAAATATAAGTATATATTAAGGAAGTTGGGTCAATATCTATTCTTTCGTCAAGAAAATTAGGTTTGTCATTGGTTAATGCTTGCACAATATTATCGCTTTCAATTATCTTAAACAATATGCTTTCTTTATACGCAGTAAAATCTGTCTTTTTACTCAATTTACCCCACCTTCCTTATTAAAATATATTTTTAATCTGTATTCTTAAAAATTGCGGTTCAACCTTACCTTCTGTATCCTTGCACCACAACTTCACATATCCCAATGTGTTACCAGCAGTTACTACACAAGTATTAGCAACTGAATCATGTTCTGTAATTGTTGCTAAAGTAGTTGGATTCCCCAAATCATCTGTTAACCAAAATTCAGACAACATACTTACAGGCATTCCGTTATCAGTAAATTTTGCAGTATATGTAGCTGTTCTACCTTTAACTATAGAAGTGTTACCTGATATAATCACCATGTAATTGTGTTGTGATTCATCAATAAACTCAACAATAATACTATTTTTTATATTTTCATTATCTTTTAATGATACTGTAAATGTAACTACACCTGTGCTTAATATATTAACTACACCGCTTTCATCAATTGTTGCAATTGTTTCATCACTTGATGCATAAACAAGTGGTGGGGTAGGGGAAAGGACTTTATCTCCATCTAATACTACGCAATTAATTACCAAAGTATCACTCACATTAACTTGAATATTATCTCCGTTAAGTATATTAATATTATACTTTGGCAAGTCTTGCTTCTCTGCCGTCCACTCGCACTTGAGAATTATAAGCCCTGGATTAATAATATCCGAAATGTCTATAACTTTATAATTACTCAATCCGATTTTATAAATTTCATCTCGTTTAATTAATGCTGTAACTTCATTATTAGGTACACGAACAACAATATTTGTACTAGGTTGAATAATATATTTTGTTTCATCTGTACCCATGCTATATAACCTTGTTATATCTTCCACAAAACAAGGCACTTTGTATAAAATACCGTTTTTATATACATTTAAATCATAATAAGACTTTGTTACAGTACAAGACTTAGAAACTGTAGTATATGTTACATCAGTACATATCCATTTTGCACCGTCAAATTCAAATATATCTCCAACTTTTACTTCGTAATCAGGTGTTTTAAATATTATCTTTTGATAATTGTCATTCCTTTTTGATAATGTTTCAGTATTAAATTTACCAACAACACGTACAGTTATAGGATTGCCATTATGCAATACTTCTTTTAAAGTTGTCGTGTTTTCATATTCAGCATTTACTAGCTCCTGAAATTCGTCTTTATAAATTTCAGAAGGAGTTGATTTTGTCACAGACAAATAAACATCAAAAGATTCATAAGCCATATTATCAACCCCTTCTTTCTAATTTAGACCAATCAAAATTGTTATATGAATATTGTACAATTTGTTTGTCAACCATTTCTTTCATTGTGGTTAACAATTCTCTTTTCTCTTTAAGATTATTAGCTTGACTATACGTCTTAAAATCGGTATCTTGAAGAAAGTTTCTAAGACTTAATATATCATTGACTTCTTTAGTCAACCACTCAACTATCATAAGATTAGAAAGAATAACTTTTTCATCTGTTGATAGTGTTTGATTGAAAACCTTATTTGTATCATCTCTATCTTCCAAATCCGTTTTACATTTTCTAAAATTCGTTATAGCCTTTATTAAAAACGGCATTAAATAATTTTCCATTTGCTCAACAGATTGATTATATAATTTATTTATTCTGTAATCTTGAATTGATGCGAGAAACAAATTGAATATATCACTGTAGGGTGTAGACACAAATTACCACCCCTATCTTAATTTATCTGCAAGTTTATATAAATCGTGACCATATAATTCACTTATTACGGCAACCTTGTTTTTATCAACATATTCATTGTTGTTTATTTTGTTAACAACTACATCAACTATAGATTGCTGTATTACTTTTGTAACGTTGGAGAAAATCTCTTTTATCTTGGGTGTTTCATACTCTAAAATATTATTTACTACTTTGCCATCAACAAATCTCTTATAATCATCTTCAAGATAATGAGCCTTGACTACATCTTTATCAAGAATCATGCAATATCCTTCTTTAAAGAATTTTCTCTGATTAGCAATTATTTTAACTAAATCAGAATAAATAATTGGATAAGTTTCTCCGACAAAATTAAACCTAAATACAGTCGCATTACTATCATTAGATGTTTTCAAATTCAGTCCACCACTAAATAAAGACATTACCTTTACAGTTTTATTCATCGGAATTTCAGAAACAACATCGTCGTTATCTTCTTTAGTATTCGTATTTTGCTGTACCATTAAAGATTGAAGCATTGCTTCCATTTTTGCGAGTCTTTCTTTTAACTCTTTGTTTTCTTTAAGCAACTCGTTATCTTCATCAATTGGATTAGCATTTAAATACTCTTTAATGTCTTCAACCTGTTTTTCATCCAATACACCTAAATGACTATTCACTTCAATACCACGCTCATGAATAATACTCATTAATTTTTTATTACTAATTCCTAACTCCTTTGCTAATTCAAAAACTTTCAACTAATTCTACCTCCATTCTATATAAGTGAACTACCCCCACCTATAGAGGTGGTGGCTTCGTGGTCAATACTCCCATCGGAGCAAGTTTACCCACGCTCAAAGGGCTGTTCCTTCCCCAATTTTATCATCTACATGGCTAATACTAAAACAAGATGATAATATAGCAAGAACAATGATGAATTTGTCAAGCGACATTCATCACCCACTTATAGAAGTGGGCGACTTCTGTCACTAATTAGGTTAAAAAATTATAAATAGAGAGCAGGGGGAACCTACTCTCTATTGTGCAAGTTTCATTATTCCATACTTAGAATTGGTAACTATACCAACAACCCATTTCTTATGCAGAGTTACATCCTGCGTCAGATTAGCATTAGCATACTGGCTATCAGCTATGCTTATCGTTTCTCCCTCAAATACAATCTTAACAAGTGACTGAGAATTAGATGCAATGAAGAACAGTTCATCATCAGCCAGAGCAAATTTATAATCACTCGATGTCCAATCAATCTTCTGAGGGAATGCAATAAGTGAAGTATTCATATATACAGGCAAATAACCTATGCTGTTATATGTTTCGCCAAGTCCCATCTGCAAATATTCATTTTCAGGCAGAATTTCAGACAAGGCTATATCTGTGCCATAAACATATACTCTAGACCCACCATTAGCGGCAGAAACCCTATTCCTCAGTTTTAAGAAGGCTTCCTGAGTAAATATGGCTTCCTTAAAATTAGCAGTAAGGCTATTATAGCTGTCAGACAGCGCAACATAAACATCTTTCGCTATTTCCGATTCAATCGAAAGAGCAACTTTCATAGCATATTCAGCCAGATTTTCTTTGCCGCAAAGTATACGATATACATCAAGCTGAACAGTAATACTGTTGTTCTGAGGGATTAAAGAAGTCTGTCCTGTAAACTGCCTCTGAGCAGTTACATGTCTTCTGTTGTTCCCGTTCTTAGTAACATAGAAAAGATCAGAACTCTTTATATCGAATACAGCAGAATCGCCATATCCTATATTACGAATTTCACTGAATCTGCCATAGGTATCAGCTACAACATCAGGAATAACCATATCAACCAGAGCATTAACAACGGCAAAAGCAGCCCATCTATACTGAGGACTTGTCTGCCAAATACGCTCAGAAATAACTGTCTCAGACGGAGTTCCAGCAAATTTATTTATTTCAGCATGAATAGCTCTATTCAACTTTTCAGCTTTTTCATCGAGAGAGCGATTTTTATCATAATCTTTATTTATACCAAAATTTACAGCCCTATAGTGATTGAAATAATCGCCCCATGCTTTGAAAAGGTCTTCATTATCAGAAAACTTTAAAACGTTATCAGGAATTCTTATCATAGTCAATCCTCCTTATAAAATTATATTGTTAAAGATTAAGCTTTGACAACTCTAAACCTATAAGCAGCTACTCTTTCATTGCCGATAGAAATAAAGGTATCTCCTTCATATACTAAAGCAAGAGACACACCGCTAATATTAGAAGTCCAAGTCAATTTACCAGTGCCTTTAGCAGGAGCAACATGAGTATTAGAATCCCTTTTGCCACCAATACCATCAGCAGAAATTATAATTTCGTCTTCTTTCGTGGGTTTAAACATGTTAAAAACTGTTCCAGCAGGAATCTCAAATTCTCTAGGATCATCAGTTATACCCTTATACTTGCCTCCAACCACAGGTACAGGTGCTTCATAAACAATAAAGAAATCAGCACTATCGAGAGTGTTATTTTCGGGGAGCGTTACTGTATAAACGTCTTTCTGTCCATCAGTTGTAGATTTTGCACCAATAGCAACTACATGACCATTTTCCAATGCTCCATCAGCATAAACACCACTTTTGTTTAAAGAATCAATATTTTTTGCAGCAACACTAGCAAGAATAACCACACTTTTTGCCATATTAATCATATCCTCCTTTTAAAAAAATTATTTTATTAGTAGTTAAATCCTATCCCATACGCTTCCGCTTTTATTTTTCTTATCGCCATCAAAATCAACATTAATAGGAACACGTACAGGACTATTACCATCTTTTTGTTTCGATTTTGATACACTATAAGCAAACGCTTTAATAGCATTACTAAAATCATCTGGATTGCTAAATTCTTTAGCCTTTTCACGCCATTCATCAATCTGTTCCTGTGTTAAATCATCAGCGACAGAATTGATTGCAAATTCAATTTCAGACTGTCTTTTCTGTTCTTCAACATTAGCCTTAAACTCAAGAAGCTTAGTATTTTCTTCTTTTAATGCTTCAAAATCTTTTTCAAGAGTAGAGAACTTTTCAGAAATTTCTTCAAGTTCAGCTATCTTTTCTTTATAAGTAGCAATTTCACTATTAAGCTGTTCTTTCTCTGTTGCAAATGCCTTTTCTTTTTCTGCAACTAACTTATGTACAAATTCCATTAAATCGTCTTTTTCATCTTCATCATCATCTATAATGACATAAGTCATTTTTGCACGTTTTACACCTTCAAGATTAAGTTTAGCTACACCATCTTCAATAGAGTATGGAATAGCAACAGTTTTATTTGATTCTTCATCCATAGCATAAATATAATCTTCATCGTAATCTCTCATCCAATATTTGCTATATTCCATATCTCCACTTTTGTATTTGACATCATTACAAGCAGATTGAAGAATGTTCCACATTTCATTTGCAGTAATGCCAAAGGTTTGAGCAAATTCTTCTTTATTGAATTTCATATCTTCACCATCCTTACATGAAAAGTTACTTGTATCCAAACCAAGTATTTTATAATATCTTTTTAATTTTGCTTTAGCAGATTTATAATAACTTTTGTCAGTGTTGTTTTCCAACATAGACAAAGCAGCTCTGCAACCTGATTTACACAACACTAATGTATTATCTTTTATTCTACATACAGGATATTTTAGTTTTAAACTTGGTGAATCTTCCCATCCTTCTTCAACAACCAAATAGCATTTCTTAACTAATGTTTTGTAGTTTTTAGCTCTTAAAATTCTGTCTCTTAATTTTATTTTGTCAACACTACCCCAAGGTGTAGTCATGTCTGCTGCTTCTTTAGATAAATCTATCTTTATAGGGTCTGATTTACCCATTTCATCTTTAGGCACAGCAAACAACATTTTCTTCACTTCCTCAACCATTTCAGAAAACTTTAATACTTTTGCTTTTGCATTAGGGATAGCAGGGGAATCACCAATCAATGTTACACCCAAGAAAACAAACGATAAAATCTCTGTTTTATCGTCATTTTCTTTTGTTTCAACTAACTGAATTTCCATTGATATAGGCTTTTCACCATCGTGCTTTTCAAACACTTCCATTACTTCAGGACAATAATACTTCCATATGTAAGCAGTAGCTACAAGCCATAATTCTTCATTTTCATCATATTCAAATCTAATATCATCTTTAGATAATACAACTCCACATGGGATTTCATCTATTTCATGTCCCATGAAGTCTTTCGTGTATTTATTATATTTATAAAGTATTGGTTTGCCAACAAGGGTATCTGCTGACTGTCTTATAGCATCTTCGGTTATGGGAAGATTATGTTTGTTGTCGCCACTTTTTGCAACCCACATTTCTATCTTTGCTAATTGATTGTCGCTTATGTCCTGTATATTATATTTGTTTATTGTAAATTTTACAACATTATTCACATCTTCACCACCTTTCGTTTAAATAGGGTAGGGAAGAAGGGCTATTCTTTTGGAAATGCCAAATTACCAGTTTCCTTATTCTTCTTCCATTCCAACAATGCTCTATTCAATTCTTCTGTTTTAAGAAAAATCCATACTATTTTTTTATCATTTTCATCAATTTGTCTTGATATATATTTTATATTTTTAATTTCACATAAAAATTTTTTTAAGTTTTTACTTTTACAATAAAACTTTTTTTCATTAATTGTTTCTGAATTAACCACAAACATCAAAAACTTCCTTTCTATCAATCATATTCATCTAAATCCCTATCTATATTGCTTCCAGCCGTTTCCGTAATTTCACTAGCTTCAGTTTTGATGTCACCCTTTGGTCTACCACCTTTACTATCTTCTTTCGACATGGTATATGCTGTTTTAATAGGTGTTAATTTATCAGGAAAACCAAGCCACTTCATAAGAAGCATACCTGAATCCAATTCTTTTATACTCATACCTTCAGCAGAAGCAATCTTAGGTGTTATAATACCATTTTGTGCTAATTCCAAAGCATGTTTTTGTCTATCTTCTCTATCAAAAATTGTACCTTCAAACACGATACGGAATTTATATCGTTTTGTTAGTCTATTTACATGATAAGTACAGAAATCTTCAAATTGTCTATATATAGATTCCATAAAAGCAGAATCAATTAGTTTAGACAAATTCATTGTTGCTACATTAGGTCGTTCTGTATTAAAACCATTCTTATCTATACCTGCTTGTGCAAAAATATTATTTAATGCTTTTGACATAATGTCATCTTTAATTTCTGAAGTATTATCAAATGAAAACATCTCCAAGTTTTCAAAAGGTAATGCAGCAATTTTAACGCCGGAAGGCAAATCACTTTGAGCAATTTGTATAAACTTTGCTAATGTATTAGGGTCGATTGCAAAATCATCTACTTTTGAACCCGTTTTATTTTCTTTGTTTCTAGGTACTGCACCAAGTATAACTTTTAAAACTTCTGAATCTGCCTTTATTTTTTGCAAATCTTTTAAATGCGGAATGTCTGCAAAATCAAGGAATATACCCATTAATGGTGGTACTAACCCTGCAAAATGAGTATGGAACTTAAATACCCATCCTTTTTCTGGACTTATTTGTTGCCAGTAATTCCATTTACCATTCCTTAATTCTGGTCTTATATTAGGATAATATGTTTTGTTTTTCTGCATATCTAATGCATTTTTATAATATTTTTTAAATTCTGGTGCAAATCCGTTTATATCAACACCTATTTGTTGAAAATACATCAAATTAAACGAATACAAATATCCATATTCCCAATATGAATCAATTATACACCAATCAATAGGCATTTCTTGTAAAAACAAAACATTTTCTTTTTTATCTTCACGTAAATGTACAAAATATCCATCTTCCAAACACATTTTTAATACTGCTTTTTTAAATTCTTTTTTTGCATTAAATCTATCAAACCAATTGCACATGATTTCATAGTCTTTTTTGAATGTTGACTTATTCATATCTTCTTCAGTAGCATTAATGGGAATAGGAAACCAATCAAATGTTAATATGTCTGATAAATAATGTATCATTCGTTTATATGTAAGTTGAGTATTATATAAATATTGTGATAGTCTTCTTAACGATTGTTCATACTCTCTAGGATTGGAAATAATTTGTTTTATATGTTCTCTAGTTTGACCAGCAGGTTGCATATTTATATTTTTAAGATAAACATTTGCAAGTAAAGGATTGAATAAATAAGAATTTACCTGCGTAAGACCTTTTGCAAATTCTAATGCATAATTAAAATCATTCTGAATATTATCCTGATTTTGAACATTTTTTTGGCGTGGCACTATTTCACCACCTTTCCTTATCCAATATAACTATATTTAAGAAGCGTTTCAAGTAAATCGGTTTCTTGATGATATACATTATCTTCATAAGTTTTAATGTACCACAACACATATGCTAATGCAGAAAAACGGTCTTTATTATATTTTTTTATTAATTTATCAACAGTTACTTTACCACTTGGTAAATGTTTTAATTGGAGATTAGCTATTTCTTCAATTAAAAAGTCTGTATGTAAAAACGGTAATATATTTGTAATATAATTTTCTTTATCATTAATGTCATAATCTGTATCTTGTTTTTTCTCTAATAATCTTAATTTTCCACTTTCAACCATATCCATAAAAGCAACTATTATTTCGCTGTTTGCTGATTGAGGTTTTAAATCAAACAAACATTTTTCAGCACCAGAAACCTCTGGTTGTGCATCTGTATTAATTGTATCCCAACATCCTAAACTTTCTCCTGTTTGTGGGTCAAAAGATTCTCTCATTAATTCATCAATAAGACCTGCACCTAATCCATTACTATCAACAATTACAACCTTAGCATTAAAAATATTTTTTATTTTTTTAACTTCAATAGCTTGTGCATTAAAACTTAATGCATTTGAAATAGTAAATATATTAGGTATCATTATATTTGTAATTTTTCCATTCTTATTTCTTTTTACCTTAGCAACAACAACTGAACTTTGATTATTACTACTATCTATTGACCTTGCTACGTCTACACCTAAATAATATTCACTACTTCCATCAAATTTATTTTCGGGTTTTGTTAATGTACGCAAACTCAATAATTTATTAATGTCAACTAATTGATTTTCACTCGCACCAACCCATCTACTACCATAGTTTAATGCAAACGCAATAGGACTCATTGTAGCTTTTTTACTTAAAATTTGCGAACGTGTTTCTCCACGTCCATAATGACACGCTAATTGCCAATCTGCACCTAAAACAATAACTCCTTCTAAATTAGCCATAGCATCTATCATTTTTATATTGCGTTCAAATTCAGATGAACCTCTATACCATGATGTAGTATAAAAACAAATCTGTCCATTCATTTCTTCTGGGTTAACCAATCCTTCTTTACCTATAGTTCTTCTCGGTACAGTTACGATTGGTTGTAATGCATCTTGAAATAATTCATCATTTATTTGTGCGGCTTCTTCAACTGACATCCTATGCCTTCTCGCACCTTTTGAACTATGTGAATTAGCCATTATATCTATACGACCACCAGAAGTAAACAAGATTTCTGCTGAATCTTTAGAAAAACTTGCCTTTGTTATTTCATTAGCAAGTAACGGATAATATTTTATTATTTCAGTATGTTTTTCTTTTAATAGTTTAGCTGCATTTTCACGTGTTTGAGCAGTCATTGTTAGAAAAACATCAGGAAAGAATATAGCTGTATGATACATTGCTAAAACCTCAAGGAACGTTTTTCCGTAACCCCTCGGAAACACGCCATAAACACTAACAAACCTTGCAACAGTACGCAAAAATACACGCTGGTCTAAATCCAATCTTATACCGCCTGTTTCTGGTGTAATTAAATCGAAAAACAAATCAGGGTAGAATCTCGCCCAAGAAATAAAATCTACCCATTTAGGTAGATTTTTTATAAAACTATCTTCTTCCATTTTTCCTCTAGCAGACACAGTTGGATTAAATTCTGGATTAAAAATATTAGTACGTGTTTCTTTGTAATCATATTTCATATTATCAGATTGGAAATGTTTATAACTCGCCATTTTCATCTTCCTCTTCTTTTTCAAATATGTCTGCCGATTCCTGTTCTATATATTCTCTTTTTCTTTTTTCATAAAAAGCATAAATTTCTTCATATGATACTAAAGGCAACCCCTTTAAATCTCGAATATAATTTATATAGCACCACAAATTAAAATCTACGCTATCTTTCGGTTTTTTTTTAAAACGTGGTAATATTGGTATTATATCAACAGCTTGTTCTACTGCCCTAACCAATTGACCAAAAGTAGAAAGTCCGTTTTGTAAATCAGCAGCAGATAATTGTGAAGGATTTATTTTTGCATTAGTAGCAGCTTTAGTAGCCAATTCCGCCCATTTTGCTGCTTCTCCTATGTCGCCTCGTGCTGTAGCAAATTCTTCTTTTACTTTAAACCTTACATAAGTTTTAAGTGCTTCTATGTGCATATTGGTTTTTTCAGGGTAATTGTTCTTTAGAAAATTATATTTTCTATACATCGCACGATATTCATCTTCAGTGTATCCTTCACCAAAAAATTCAATAATATCATCGTTTATATCAATATTTTTATTATTTTTTTCTTGTAAAGCACTATTGTCAGTATGTTGAGGATCATCTGGTTCAAAAATCGAATCTTTCCATCCTAAATACTTGTATTGCTTCATTGCTATATTTTTCATATACATACCAATGGGGTCTTTACCGCTTTTCATTGATGTTTTAAACAATTCATAGATAAATGGTCTGTCAATCAATTTAAGCATTTTCTTTACATTCTCTAAATTTATATTACCATTTTCATCTGAGCACATATCTTTTAAGCATTCTTTACAATACGGCAGTCTACCAACTTGATGTATTGGATTAAAACTTTGGAAAAAATCATTAAGTTTTTTTAACTTACCGCACACTACACAGGTTAAGTTACATACATCTATTTTTTTATTCGATGTATTTATTTTTTTACGAGACAATTCCACACCTTCTTTCAAATATCACCTTCTTCATAATCATCTAAAGTCCCGTTCTCATATAAACTATCTATTTTATTTTCTAACTGTACTGTATATTTTAAAAAATAATTACCTAATTCATTAGCCAATACACGCTGTCCTTCCAAATATGCTTCTTGTACTCTAAAATCAATTTCATCTTTCAATATCGCTAATGCTTCACTATCAGGAGATTGTCTTATTTCATTGATTAATTCAAGAAAATACTGGCATTCTTCGCAGTTACATATTTCTTCGTTATGGTCATCTTGTTTAAGTTTTGTGTTCTCGTATAATTCATCTGTTAGATTAAAATATACATCTTGTGTAACTTCTTTGTCGTCTATATAAAATTTTTTAATTATCTGTCCGTTTTCTTTAAAAGTTTCTTCACGAAATTTCATATTTACACATCCTTTTCAATTTTTTCTACAAACAAATTAATTTTGATTCATCATATATAAGATTACCTTGTTCATCCTGCACTAAATAGACAAAACCTTTATCTTGAGGTCTTATCATAGTACCTTCAGAAGCATAAGATGGCTCTTCACACAAACAACCGCTTTCATACATATATACTTTTCCATATCTACTAAACCCTTGATGATGAGTATGACTTAAACAAAGTGTATCAAATTTTTCTCCTAATTGAAGGAAATATGTATATGCTTTTTCTGTCGTAGCTAGTATACCACTACGAAAAGCCTTAGGATGTGCAAAAACAGTATAGCCTACCTTGCACCACCAATTTTTCATATATTCAATATCAATTTTTCCATCAAACACTTTGGTTAACGGTTCATAAAATGTTTTACTTTTTGTTTGATGGTCATGTTTCCAGAAACCTAAATCTATAATAAAATCAAGATTAGTTTCAGGCATCAGAGTTAATAAATCTTCATGCACTTTTTCACTAAAATAATTAATTAAACGATAGTTATGATTGCCTGCTATTAATTTAACTTGTTTTGGTTTTATGTACTCAATAATATCTATAATCATTTGCCGAGTACCTATCATTTCATCTACAAATGGTACTCTATATTTTTTCTTAAATCTGCTAACCGATTGACAATCTTGTTCATCTCCACCAAACACAAGTACATCAACCTTGCCAACATAATCTTTAAAAACTTCTTTTGGTAAATTAAACGGGTAATGATTATCTGAAATATGTAATATTCTTGTTTTATTTTTATATCCTATTTCTCCATTTTCTCTACGTATTCTTTTAAACCAACTGCGTAAACATTCACCTGAAGAAAACCCATATTGTTGTGCAAGTTGCTCCCAAGTTAAATCAATTTCTTTATTGTGCTTTTTATAGCATATATTCAATAATTCTTTATTCAAAAATTCTACCTCCCTAACTCTTTATATAAACGAAAGAGTAGGGAAGAGAAATCCCTACTCAATTAAACTAATTACTTATATTATTCCTTCATCGTTTTCGTTTTGTCTTTGCAAGGTATGGAAAATACCTACCTTACTAATTAATTTATTATTCTTTATATTTTATTTCGATTTTTGGCTTTTCAGGTTTTTTAAACTCGATTTCTACTATCACAAGACCATCTTTTACATACCATTCAATTCCTTTAATTTCATCTGCATTAATACTAAATCTTGAGTTAACCGAATATGTCTTGTTAGTTATTTCATTTTTAGTGTCACCAGATATTATTAGGTAATCTACATTGCGAACTTTTTCTACAGTTACAGAAATATCATCTTTAGATATTCCAAGTGCATTATGGACTATAATCGCCTTATTTTCTTGTCTTACAATCTCATAAGGTTGCATATCTCTAATTGGTCTTGTGAAATTATAAAACTCCTTATCAAAATCAAAGATAAACATAAAACATTCCTCCTTAAAAAAAATAAATATAAATATTATATTAATAATGAACAATCCACAAACCTCATGCGGTTATAGGATTGATATAGCCCCAAGCCCCGAAGGAATCTTGAGAACAAACTGGAAAATAATTTAGATTGATAATAGGGAGTCTAGGATAGACTCCCTGTTTTTGAAAATTATATTATTCACCTTTCTCAGAAAGTGAACGTTTTTGCAAAAAACCGACTCTCTAAAACATTGGTACATCAGCAAAAACCAATGCAAACTTGAATCGGATTGAGCAGTATAGTTGCTGTTACTACACTGCTAGTTTTACAATGACTTCGGCTCTCAAAGAACACCGAAGTACTGGTCACTTACGCAAAAAATATAATATTGTATTAATGATGCCTTATCGGCGGTTCTTATAAGAACATTGTTGTGACTTTGTACTACTGAAATTATATAATCCAACAATATCTTTTGCCAGTTATCCAACAAAAGTACATTCCATATGAACAAAATGAAAAATTCACATTAATTATTTTTTTCATAATCTTCACAGGAATCCATTGTTATATTAATACCAATGAATTTCTTGTTTTCATCATCGAATTTCTGCAACACATACATTTTCTTACATACATTTGCATGTTTACAATTATTACACAAACAATTTTTAATCATTTCGCTAATTCCTTTCTATTTACAATTTTTCTGCCCATTCAGCCATCTTCGACCTATATATAATAGGCAATTCTACTTCTCCATAGAAACTTTGTCCTCTAAATACTTCAGAAACACGTCTCATCCCATTGTTGTTTCCTTCAAATGCTTGCAAATCTACTTGTGAATTATAATCCCCGTCAATAATTAATTGACAATCTTCACTTATACGTTGTATGGCAAGTTTTATTAAGCTAATATCAAGATTTTGTGCTTCGGTTATATAAACAATTGCTTTTGAATTTGTAGTATCAAAACCACGTATATCGCTAAAAGGTAATAGCAATAATTTGTTTTGATGTATCATTTGTTCTATAATTGATTTATCTCCAAATTTACATCCCAACATATGCCCTATTTGCGAATCGAGAAGTTTCTCATCCTTACTGCCTGGTAAAAAGCCAATCTTTACTGCATTACGAGTAGGAAGATTATTAACAAATATAATCAACTTATCATATACCCCTTTTTCAATCATAGAAATAGCATATGATAACGACAGTAGACTTTTGCCACTACCAGCCTTGCCTTTAACCATTGTCATTTTATTGTGAAACATACTATCAATAGCACAAACTTGATATTCGTCTTTTAAACTTAATTTACCAAGTAAATTTGAATTAACCCTTTTGGTAGCAATATGCCTAAATCCTTTATCTGTCCATACCCAAGAGTCAACTATTTTATTTTCTTCTTTGCTCTTTATAAGCAAATACTCATTTATGTGTAAGTCCCATTTATTTACTTTTACTTCATTTTCATAAAAATTCGCTAACTCAACTTCATTCATTTCTATTATTTTCCAACCAGTATAATTATCTTCTTTGTCTTTATTTTCAAATAAACTACATGGTAAATTTAATGCTTTGGCTTTCAAAAATAAATTATAATCATCCGTTAAAAATATACACTCATTATCTAAAGTATAAGTTTCATAGGCAAAAGCAAGTATTATATTATCATTTTTGTGTTCAAAAAATTTATTTGTACCACTAAATGAATGATTAATTTTAACTTCCACATTATTAGCTTTAATAATACTTTTAATTGCTTTTCTAGCTTGATAACCAATTTTTTCATCGTATTTCAATCCATCTAATTCTTCAATGGAAGTTATGGCTATATAAACTTTTTTGTATTTGTTAAAATCAAAAGTAGGGGAAAGAACCACATTTGTGTCTATGAATACTTTCTCATATTGCATAAGCACATTCCCTTCGTTAGTATTTGTTGATACGCCAACATCAGCCTAAATATTTCTTATACTCTCGCAATACCGAATCTTCAACATATCTATATCTTTTTGACTTTCTATAATTCTTGCTATGCTTGCTAAATTTAATATAGCCAAGTTTTTGCAATTCCTTAAAAAGTTCTTTGCTTATTTTAACCAAATATATACTCCTTTCATGTGAAATAGGGTAGGGTAGAGGTACTATCATCTCGACAGGACATACCCTATGCTTTGTTAGATCCACATTTTGATTAGTTGTGGTTTAACCAAATATTATATTAATATCCTTCCATTATATAAAAAATTCAATTTTTTCTTA
>Ga0208564_1001612_pt1 | contig 18768 bp, 16 predicted proteins | sample AD_UKC073_MetaG_FD_184439 | JGI IMG/M metagenome (GOLD analysis project Ga0208564, IMG submission 184439) | Active sludge microbial communities of municipal wastewater-treating anaerobic digesters from USA - AD_UKC073_MetaG (SPAdes) (version 2) | ecosystem: Engineered > Bioreactor > Anaerobic >... | reverse complement strand
CCTGCGGATGCTGGCTGCGCGTAACGGTGGTGAGCTCAACCTGGCGGGGCTTTCTCGGGATGTGGAGATTCCCGTTCGTACGCTCGCTCCCTATCTTGAGCTTGTGCAGACGCTCTACTTGGTGCAACTCATTCCGGCTTGGTCGACCAATCTCACCAAGCGGGTGGTGGCTCGCCCAAAGGTCGCCTTGCTCGACACCGGGCTGGCGAGCCGTCTCATCAACGTATCAGCCGAGGGAGCGTCCCCGGTGATGAATCCAGATGTAGCTGGAGGGCTTCTGGAGGGATTCGTAGCTGGCGAGGTACGCCGCCAGCTCGCCTGGAGCGACGAATCAGCTCAGATCGGGCACTTCAGGGACGCGGTTGCGGGGGAGGTGGATCTCGTCCTGGAAACCCCAGACGGGCGCGTCGCTGGCATTGAAGTGAAGTCAAAGGCAGCGCCAGGCCGGTCGGACTCCAAGGGACTGGCCTATCTTCGAGATCGGCTGGGCCGCCGCTTCGTCGGGGGCGTCATCCTTCACACGGGAACGACAAGTGCTGCCCTCGGCGACCGGATCGCTGCGGTGCCGATGGACGTGCTCTGGACAACGTGACTCGCGGCGTTCAGCGGCGATTGCCAGCCTTGCGGACGGCGGTGATTCGCTGGCGGCGCAGCTCGTCGATCTCCGGACGGGGGAGTGGCTCCAGCTCGCGGTTGAGCGCGACCGATAGCAGGTGGTCGGCCAGTTCGGGATTGCGGGCCAACACCGGGCCGTGCGGATAGGTGCCGATCACCCGGCCCTGCACCGCGCCCTCCGTCCCATCGCCGGCATTGCCGATGCCCACTTCCACCTTCGCCAGCGGGGTGGCGTCCGCGCCCAAATAGGTGAACCCGCCGTGGTTCTCGAAGCCGGTGATCAGCGACTCGGACCCGTCCGGATGCGTCCAGGAAGTGAGGATCTCGCCCACGGCGCGGTCAGTGCCGCGGCGCGTGGTCGCGTCGAGCAGGCCCAGGCCCTCGATCACCGTGTCCTGCTCGCCGACCGTGAACGTCTTCCCGGCGATCTGATAGCCCGCGCAGACCGCGAACAGCACGGCTCCGTTGTCGATGGCCCGGAACAGGTTTCCGTCCGCCTGCAGGCCCCTCACCGCCGAGACCTGGGCGGCGTCCTCACCGCCGCCGAGCAGGTAGACCGCGCCAGTGGCCGGCACCGGGTCGCCCGGCTCCACCTCAGTGAGCACCGCATCGATGCCGCGCCAGATCAGGCGTTGCCGCAACACCATGGCGTTGCCGCGGTCGCCGTAGATGCCCAGCAGCGACTGGTAGACCAGCACGATCTCGACGCTCATCGCAGCCCCGCCATCTTCAGCAGCCGCTGGAACGGAGTGTAGGTCGCGATCACATCCACCGGTCTGGGGCGTTCACCCAGCGCGGCCCGCAGATCGGGGATCACCTCATGGTCGACGCCGGCGTAGCTGAGCCGGACGGCGAGGTCCTGGGCGCGCGGGCCGGTGCAGACCACCGTCCGGCCAGCCAGTTGTTCGTAGGGCACATCCCAGAGCCAGGAGACGTCCTTGCCGTCGGCGGCCACCGAATCGATCGCCAGGATCACCGGATCGGACGCGGCCAGCGGCAGCGCCTCGACCCAGCCAGCGGGGTTCTTGGCCAGCAGCAGGCGGGCCGTGGTCGCGCCGAAGGTCGCGGTAGCGAAGCGTCCGGCAGGGGCGGTGACGGTGTGCATCCCGGCGAGCGCCTGCGGCAGCGGGACGCCGAACTCGATCGCGGCGGCCAGGGCACAAGCGGCGTTCGAGACGTTGAAGGAGCCGGGAACCTGCAGATCGGGGCGAACCATCTTGCCGCTGGGCAGCACGATCTGATCACCGCTCACCCGGTACTGCGGCTCGGGCTGGTGCAGCTCGCAGCCCGGACAGCGCCAGCGCGGGCCGGCTGCGGTCTCGGTGTGGGTCAGAACGGCGCCGCATCCGGGGCACAACGCCCCGTCCGCGCTCCAGGCGGTGACCGTCTCCACCCAGATCACCCGCGCCGCCGTGCCTGCCGACCAGACGACGAGCGGGTCGGACGCGTTCGCGACGATGGTGGGACCGCCCTTCCCGGCAGCGGCCAGGGCTACCCGCCAGGCGCGGCCGAGCGCTTTGATCTCGTGGTGCCGGTCGAGCTGGTCGCGACTGAAGTTGAGCAGTACCAGCAGTTCGGGACGGGCCTTGGCGATCATGTCCGAGACCACGCGTTCGTCGGTCTCCAGCACCGCGATATCGGCCCTACGTCGCTGGCTGAGCGCGGACGCGATGCCGTAGTGCAGGTTGGCGCCGTCGGCGTTGGTGACCAGCCGGTCTGCGTCCGCGCCCAGGCCAGCACGGACGGCCGCCGCGAGCAGGTGCGTGGTGGTGGTCTTGCCGTTGGTGCCGGAGACGGCGAGCACCCGGCGTCCCTGAAGAAGTTGGGCAAAGGCGTCCGGGGCGAGCCGGGTGAGAATCTGTCCGCGGATCGAGGCCCCCGAGCCCTTACCGGCGAGCCGGGACGCGAGCGCTACTGCGTCGCCGACGCGGGTGGCCGTCCACAGCCGGACGCGGTCGCCCCGCGGCAGGGACGCTGGCGTGGCGGGCGTGGTCAGCTCGGCAGGCATGACCCCCATTGTGCCGTGCGGCACTGACCACGTCAGTTTCGCGGTTCCACCAGGCGATAATCGGGCTGCTTCGGGACGCGTCCGGCGCCAGAGCTCGTGCGGCGTACCCGGCGGCCAAGCCAGGGCAGCAGGTGGTCGCGCGCCCAGACATAGTTCCAATCGAAGCGTTCGCGACGGCTCAGGACGGGTGCCGGCGGTAGCGGCGTCGCCCAATCGGGATCGTCCGGGGCGAGGCCGAGCGCGGCGAGGGCGGCCTGCGCCATCCGCTCGTGGCCCGCTCCGTTCAGGTGCAGGCGATCGTCGTCCCACATCCGCCAGTCGCGCAGGCTGGCCAGGCTCCAGCCGTCGATGATGTGCGCGCCGTGCCGGCGGGCGATGCTGGTGAGGTTCAGGTTGAAGATCGCCGCGCGGTTGCGGGTGAGGCCGATGATGGGGGAGTCCTTGGCGTCCACGCCCAGCCCGATCAGCACGTCCGCACCGGCTTCGCGGAAGCGGACGACCGCGGTCTCCATGGCCGCGGACATCTCGTCCGGGTCGGCGCCGAAGCGCAGCAGGTCGTTGCCGCCGCCCCACAGCGAGACCAGGTCGGGCTTCAGGGCCAGCGCGGGCTCCACCTGCTCGTCGAGGATCGGACGCAGAAGGCGTCCGCGGATGGCAAGGTTGGCGTAGTTGATGCCGGTGCCGGCGCGATCGGCGAGATGTTGTACGAAGCGATCGGCCCAGCCGGCCGGCCGTCCGGATTCGTCGAAGTCCTGCAGACCTTCAGTGTTGGAGTCGCCGAGTGCGACGAATGAGCGCCAGGGGATGGGTTCGGCCACGGTGCGTCCTTCAATTCGAGGAGATTTCTGAGACTAGCTCGCCGGGCCTTGCTCGGACGCACCGTCTTGAGGCTCCAAGGTCGTTCGGCATCCTTGGATCGCTCAGGCGCACTGCGGACGGCCGCCCGCCTGGTAGCTGAGGGCGACGATGCCGGTGCTGGGGCCGAGCTGTTCCGCTGGACACTCGACCCCTCTGCTGCCTCCGAGGCGGTCGCGATCCTGAACTCCCACCCGGACGCGGCGATGGGGTGGTACGACTCCCTGGCAGCGATGATCGACGCCGACCCCACAACCCGCGACAGCATCTGGCAAGGCGTCTCCCTCGCCCTCTCGGCGCTTGCCGACCCACGCGTGCTCGACGCGGTGTCACCTGGCCCGCACGAGCAGTTCGACCCCGAAACCCTCCTCACCGAGCAGGGCACCCTCCACCTGCTCGCCACCGGGGCAGGTGCGGGTGCCTCCGCGTCGTTGGTTGCGGCGTTCGTCGAAGACCTCATCGAGACAGCGCGCAGGCTCGCCGCACGCTCGCCCGGAGCCAGCTTGATCCGCCGCTGCTGCTCGCGCTCGATGAGATTGGGAACCTCGCGCCCTTGCCGTCGCTCCCGACGCTCATGGCTGAAGGCGGCGGCACCGGCATCAAGACCATGCCCGTGTTGCAGTCGCCCGCTCAAGCCCGCGACCGGTGGAGCGAGCATCAGGCCGGCGCGATCTGGGACGCCAGCATCGTGAAGATCATCCTCGGCGGCGCATCCACGTCGGCGTGCGCGACGACTTCGGGCGCGAGGCACGCACCGTCGAGATCGACGAAGAGCGTGCGCGGCTGGTCAGGTGGGCGTTCCAGGTGTTCGCCTCCGGCGACTGGACCACGAGCCAACTTCATCAGGAGTTGGTGGCGCTTGGGCTGACGACAGCCGCGACGCCGCGGCGACCTTCTCGGCCCATCGCCAAGTCATCGGTGCACCGGATGCTGACGAACCCGTACTACAAGGGAAGCGTCCGGTTCCAAGGCGTCACCTACGCCGGAGCACACGAGGCGATCGTCCCCAACGAGGTGTGGGACCAGGTACAGACCGTGCTCGGTACACACCGATCCGCCGCTGACGCAACCCAGGTACGCGAGCACTACTTGAAGGGCACGGTGTTCTGCGGGCAGTGCGGCTCGCGACTGATCGTGTGCAACGCGAAGAGCACCCAAGGCACGATCTACCCCTACTTCGTGTGCGCGAGCCGGCACGGAGCCAGAGGCGACTGCACCCGACAGGCGATGCTGATCGAGCAGGTTGAACGACTCATCGAACGCTTCTGCGCCAAGGTGCAGATCGACCCGGAAACGATCGAGGCGGTCTCGGCGAGGATCCATGCCCGGTTCGACGAGATGCTGGCCGAAGGAGCCGCCGAACTCGCCGACCTCGCGTATCGGAGGACCGAGCTCGGAGTCGAGCAACACAAGCTGCTCCAGGCTCACTACGCAGGGGCGATCCCGCTCGACCTGCTCAAGCGAGAACAGGACCGGATCACCCGCGTCGCTGGAGACCATCGAGTACCGGATCACCGCGCACCACGGCCACTGCGCCGACGCGAGAGAGAACCTCGACGACTCACTGAAGTTGCTGTCCAATGCCGCCGACATCTACGAGCACGCCGACGATGCGAATCGTCGGCTACTCAACCAGGCGCTGTTCAAGACGATCTACATCGACGAGGACAACGACGTGCGCGTCGGCTACCGCAACCCGTACGACGGGCTGAGCATCCCCGGCCTCCATGCCGACGCGCTGAGCTGGGCCGCCGAGGCAAAATGGGCCAGGCTGACCCCGCAACCAAGGGCGGACCCTTGGTCGCGAGTTCAAACCTGACCCGTTTGGGGTGAGTAACGGGACTCGATCCAGATACTCGCAGAAGTGACGAGTAACGGGATACCCCCTTGTAAGAGCCGTGCTGACTAGGCCGTACGCCTCACCATACGCGCCCCGTTACTTGGGCAGAAGTGGGCAGACGTGGGCGCTGATGGGCTGCTATATTGCACGTATGTTGCACGAACAGCGGGAGCGGCGAGGCTTCGGACGCCTGCGGCAGCTGCCGTCGAAGCGCTGGCAGGCGGCCTACACCGGCCCGGACACCCAGCTTCACAGCCCGCCCTCGACGTTCATGAGCAAGGACGACGCCGTGGCCTGGCTGGCCGCCGAACGCAAGCTGATCGACCTCGACGTGTGGACGCCGCCGAGCGAGCGGCGAGCGGTCCGCAGGGCCGTGGGGCAGAGTTTCAGGGACTTCGCCGACGAGTGGCTGGCCAGCCGCAAGACGGCCAAGGGCGAGCCGCTCAAAGCGCGGACGGTCGCCGATTACCGGCGCTACCTCGACGGACACATCCTCCCGACGCTGGGGAGCCTGCCGCTGCGGCAGCTCACCCCGACCCGGGTTCAGGAGTGGTACGACGACCTTGACGCCGAGACGCCCACCCAGCGCGCGCACGTCTACCAGCTGCTGCGGGCGATCACCACGACCGCCACCGATAAGAAGCTGATTCCGACCAACCCGTGCAAGATCCCGGGCGCCGGGCGCGCCCAGCGGGCCAGGAAGATCACGCCGGCGACCCCTGCCGAGCTGGCTGCGATCGCCGCGAACATGCCCAAGCGGCTCCAGCTGGCCGTCCTGCTGGGCGGCTGGTGCGCACTTCGGTACGGCGAGATCGCCGAACTCCGACGTCGAGACATCGACCTGAAGCGGGGGACCATCACCGTGGCCCGCGGCGTGACCTGGCCCAGCGTCCGGGATCCGGAGACCGGCAAGCTGGTCTCCAAGGCCGTCGTGGGGACTCCCAAGAGTGCGGCCGGCCTTCGCGAGGTGCATATTCCGCCGCACATCCTCCCGGCTGTGGAGGCACATCTGGCCGAGCACACCGACCGCGGCCGGGACGCGATGCTGTTCGCCTCGTCCACCGGAAACCACATCCACCCGCGCGCGTTCGGCTGGCAGTACCACCAGGCAAGGGTGAAGGCCGGACGGCCCGACCTGCGATTCCACGACCTGCGCCACACCGGCGCCGTCCTGGCTGCCCAGACCGGCGCCACCCTCGCCGAACTCATGGGCAGGCTCGGCCACTCGACATCCAGCGCCGCCATGCGCTACCAGCACGCGGCAGCCGACCGCGACAAGGCGATCGCTGAGGCGCTGTCGAGACTGGCGGAAGCCTGACCGACTCTTCATCCGGCATAGAAGGCCGGCTCGTCCCTTCAACCGCTTCCAAGCGCTTCGCCGTCCCACTCGGCTAGGGACCAGGTTCTTCCCCTGAGCCGCGGCGTCCGTGTCTACGCCGAAGGCGTGGCCGCCGATGCTCTTGGCGCGTACGCGAGCGTGGTGGACGCGCCTGAGCAGGCCGACGTCGCGATCCTGCGGCTGAAAGCGCCCTACGAGCCGCGAAACAACGGGTTCGAGGCGTTCTTCCACGCGGGATCCCTCGAATTCACGGCGGAGCAGCTTGAGCGGATCGGGACGATCGTCGCCGCCGCGCCAACAGTGATCGACCCTACCTGGAGCGACCCGCCGTGCTCGGTGGGCTTGATAAGTCCGCGGCCGCCGTCATCGCCAACTACGGCGCGCCTGCGATGCGGCGGTGCTCCGGGTGCTATTCGGCGAGCGCGAGCCGCTCGGCTCGCTGCCCTTCGATCTGCCCGGATCCATGGACGCGGTGATCGCCAGCCGCAGCGACGTTCCGTTCGACACGGCCGAGCCCACCTTCCGGTTCGGCCACGCCCTGCGCTACTGATTTCTTGTCAAGGGGGTATGGCGTGGTGGCGTCCTCCGTGGTCGGGGGGACGCCGCCGCTGTTGTTCACGGGGCTGGTGGCCTGTCGGCGTGGTCGTCGACGCGGTGGTCAGACTGATATGCGGGTTGGATACCGCCTGACGGGTTGTTCGGCTGGGGCGTTGCCGCTGGTCTGAGGTCGAAACCCCGGTTGTGGGGTTCGCAGTAGAAGCGCGGGTCACTCCGATACGCGTGCCCTTCCGGCGTTCGCGAACGTTTGTGTTCCCGGCTACATGGTGGCCAGGGCCCAGCACCAGCCGGCCAGCTCGCGGGCGATCGCGACGTTGGCGGCCGTTTGTGGCGGGCGTCGAAGTGGAGCCAAACGCTGGTGGAGGCGTTTGTTGCCTGCGTGCTGCGGTGAAGATGACGTCTTCGAAGCAGGTGTCGAACGCGGCCTGGGTGCCGTATTGGTCGAACCGGATGCCACGCAGCCACCGCTGGTGGTCAGGGGTCCAGGCGGGTCCGCCGTTGTACACGTGCCCGTGCCGGATCAGCAGCTTCCCGAGCCGAGGCACTCATCGGACGGCTCGGTCTGTCGGTGAGCGGCGTGCCTTGCGCTGCACGAGCTTCCGATGGCCGCTCCGGCGCTCCTCCGAGACCGGCCAGTGGGGCCTGCCGAACCTGGGCACGGCGACCACAGCCGTGACGACCGGTCCGATCCGCCCGGTTGCCGCTCCTGCCTCCTCAGCTAGGGACGGGTTCGAGCGTCGTGGTGAGACCGTGCTGCTGGGCGGATCCGAGGGAGCGCAGGAGCGGCCGGTAGTGCGCTGACACGGCCTCTCGATAGGCGTCCAGGTTCCCGCTCAGCGCGGCGCTCAGCATGGCTCGGTGCGCCAGCGCGGTGTCGACCGCGTCACGCGTACTGGGGACGCCGAGGCGTGGGGCCACGATCGTATGCACGTCCCAGAAGGCGGCGACGAGCTGGCCGTAGATTTCGTTGCCGAGCCGCGCAGCCAGCGACAGGTGGAAGGCCCGATCGGCGGCGGCGAACAACTCGTTCCGCTCGGCGGCAGACGTCATCTCGTCGCACAGTGAGGTGAGTTCGGGTTCGTTGCCTCCGGCGAGACGTTCGACCACTCCTGGCGCGAGGGCGAGGTCGAGGGCAACGCGCACTTCGACGACCTGCCGCAGGACCTCGAAGTCGTCTCTACGAGGCGGCCCGGATCGACGGCGCCAACGGCTGGCAGATCACCACGAAGATCAAGATCCCGTTGATTCGAGGCGCCGCGTTGCTGGCGGTCCTGCTGTCGATCATCGGCACGATCCAGCTGTTCAACGAACCGGCGGTGATGCGCACCATTGCGTCCTGGATGGGCCACGACTAAACCCCGATGATGATGGCCTACAACACCATGATGGGAGCGATCACTCCGAGCGGCGCCGGGCCGGCGTCGGCCATTTCGATCCTGATGGCGCTGGTGGCCGGTGTCCTCGCCGTCCTCTACGCCCTCGTCCAGCGAAAGGCGGACTGAGCACCGTGGCCAAGCCAACTCTCGCCACCACTCCCCGCGGTCAGGAGTTCCGTCCCTCGGTGGGAGGGCTGCCGCCCCGGGCCTACGCACCGTCCACCATGGCCCGGAACCTCACGCTGATCCTGCTCGTCGCGGTCGGGGTCTACTTCCTGATGCCGATCATGTGGATGATCATCGCCTCATCCAAGTCGAACCGGGACCTGCTCGCCACCTTCGGGTTCTGGTTCGCCGAGTTGAACTGGGACGCCAACTGGACGTCCCTGATGAGCTGGACCCAGAACCTCTTCCCGCGCTGGGTACTGAACTCGATGTTCTACTCCACGGTGGCGGCCGCCGTCGGCACCCTGATCTCGGTGGCCTGCGGCCACGCGATCGCCAAGTTCGCCTTCCCGGGCCGTCGTGCGCTGCTGGTGGTCATCATGACCGGCCTGCTTATGCCGATCGCGCTGCTGACCGTACCGCTGTACCTCGTCTTCCACTCCCTGGGCCTGGTGAACACCGTCTGGGCAATCCTGATCCCGTCGCTGGTCAGCCCCTTCGGGGTCTTCCTGGGCAATGTGTACGCCGACTCATCGGTACCCACCGAGATGATCGAAGCCGCCCGGATCGACGGGGCGGGCGAGTTCCGGATCTTCTTCACGATGGTGCTGCGGCTGCTGGCGCCGGCGATGGTGACGATCTTCCTGTTCATCTTCGTGGCCACCTGGAACAACTTCCTGTTGCCCCTGCTGATGATCTCCTCCCCGGAACTCAAGCCGGTCACCCTCGGCCTGTACGGGATGATGAGCTACTTCAGCCCCGACAAGGGCGCAGTCATGCTGGGTGCGCTGCTGGGCGTCGTTCCGCTGGTGCTGCTGTTCCTCTTCCTGCAGCGGTACTGGCAGTCGGGACTGGCCGCCGGCGCAGTGAAGGGGTGATCCGTCGCCGCTTCGTGGGCTTTGGGTATCCGTGAAGGAGATGGTTGATGACTGAGCGGCGCCTTCCACAGACTGGCCGCCGTGGACGAGATCGCCTGGTCGGCGGTACCGGGAACTCCGGGACCCAGTTCGCCGGAGTTCCGCGAGTGCGTTGCCGGGTGGTCGCAGACCCAGGACGACCTCTTCACTGCGCTCAGGGTCGACGCCGTTGGCGTAGCTGATCAGCGGCGGGTGAGCAGGTCGTTGACCGTGAGCCAATCCTCGATCGCTGCTGTCGCGTCCGCCACGGCCTCTCCCTGGACGGCGAGGCCGTCCCGGACGACGCTGTCCGGCAGCGCGTTGCGGTAGTCCTCGTCGATCCCGCTCATACCGCTGACGGCGTAGGTGACGAACGGGAGGACCGTCTTGTCCTTGAGGTCGACGCTCTCGATGAAGGTGGACATGATCATCGGGGCGCGGCTGCCCCAGACGGGGCTGCCGATCAGCACGGTGTCGTAGCCGCTGAGGTCGGGGAGCGGGTTGGCCATCGCCGGGCGGGCGTTGGCTTGCCGCTCCTGGGTGTTCCGGGTGACGGTGGGGTCGTAGGCCTCAGGGTAGGGGTCGGCGGCCTCGATCTCATAGACCTCGCAGTCGATCCGGTCGGCGATCAGGCCGGCGAGGGCAGCGGTGTTGCCGATGTCGAGGTTGCGGCGATCGCCGTAGTAGTAGTTCTCGCCGGCTCGGGAGAAGTAGACCAGCAGCGTGCGTCCCGCGCCGTTGGCTGGCGCGTCGGGGCTGGGTGGCGGCGCGGTGGGCGCGCCCGGTTGGGGCTCTGGTCCGGTGACGCAGGCGGCCTTCAGGGCGTCTTCGACGAGTTCGGTGCGCATGTGGTCGGCGATCGCCCAGCCGGCGAGTTTCCGGGAGAAGCAGTCGATCACGGTGGCCAGGTACAGGTTGCGGCCCTCGGGCAGCGGCAGGCAGGTAATGTCACCGACGTAGCGCTGGTTCGGCGCCTGGGCGGTGAAGTCGCGCTTGAGCAGGTCGGGATACTTCTGGTCGGCCGGCTCGGGCAGCGTGGTCCGGACCCGGCGGCGCAGCCGGATCCCGGCCAGATCGTGGGCCTTCATCACCCGGGCGACCCGCTTGTGGTTCACCCGCTCGCCGTCCGGGACGCCGTCGTTGAGTTCAGCGGTCACCCTGGGTGCCCCACCTGCCCCACTGCGCATGAGCAAGCCGTCAACCCAACCCGTGTTCGAGGTCCGAGGTGTGTTGCTCAACCGAGGCTCCGCAACTGTTGTCGCCCTGGTCGAGGACGCCTACCCCAGGCCGCGGAAACCGAACCGGAAGGTCAGCTCGTGCGCAACGGGCAGCCGATACTCCGGATGCGGCCGGGAGCCCCAGGAGTCGTCGCCGGCCACGCCGCGCCGCATCAGGGCCGGGCGCAACACTGTCCGGTGGATCGGCGGCAGTTCGTTCGGGTGCAGCGCGTTCTCAATCTCGAACGGCGTCCACGGCAGCGCCGAGAACTCCATCCCACCCACGCAATCGAACCGTAGCCCCGCGCCGTCGTCAGCAGTCACCTCGGCCCATCGGACACCGGTGTGGTTGCCCGCCTCCTGCGGACGGACGTAGGGGGTCAGCTGGTCGGCGACCTCGCCCGAGTACACCCCCAGCCGGGCCCCCCGGCGTCGGTCGACGTAGCTCTCTTCCGGTCCCTCGCCGTACCAGCGCAGGTGGTGCAGGTCGGCGTCGGTGGCGAGCAGCAGGCCGAACTCGGGCAACTCGGGTAGACCCTCCCCGGGGCGAACGGTCATCGTCACCCCGACGTGGCCCTCTGCGTCCACCACGTAGGCGAGTTCGCATTCGCTGGACGGGATCGTGGGCAGTGCGTAGGTGAAGCGCGCCTCGACGCTGCCGCCGACGACGCGCACCTTCGGGTCGCCCATCGTCGGCTTCGGGTAGCGGCTGGCCTGCAGCCACTGGCCGTCCGTGAACGGGGCACCCCAGCCGCGCTCGTTCGAGGTGGGCGCGTGCCAGAAGTTCGGCTGCGGGATGCCCCGCAGCAACTCCCGGCCACTCTCGGGCGTCCCCCCGTAGCGGTAGGAGACCAGGCCGCCGTACAGCCGCGAGAACAGCGCGCTGAAGTGGGTTCCGCGGACTCCCACGTTGTGGATTCCCTCGACGAGTTCAGGTGCTCTGGGGGTCTCGACAAGCCCGACCAGCGGCGGGTGCTGGGCCGGTGGCTCGCTGAACACGGCCTGCTCGCTCGCGACGGTGTGACCGACAGGGGCCCAGATCGTGGCGGCGCGAAGCCGGAAGACGACATCAACGGTGACTTCCCCGGGGCCCAGGGGCAACCCGAACGGCAGCGCGTAGGTGCCGGTCACCCCGGGTGCGACGCCGGTCTCGATGACCTGCTCGTGCAGCACCTCGCCCTCGCGGGCCAGGGTGACCACACACTCGTACGCCGCAGAGGAGGTGAACAGCAACCGGTTCTCCACCTCGAAACCCTCGCGGGAGATCGCGATCCGGAACGGCTGGTAGACGTGCCGCACTTCCTGCAGGAACGGCTTGGGGGTGTGGTCGGCGAACAGGATGCCGTTGGCGCTGAAGTCGCCGTCGTGGGGTGCCTCGCCGCAGTCGCCGCCGTAGCCGAAGTACTGCCGTCCGTAGCGGTCGACGAGCCGGATCGCCTGGTCGGCGAAGTCCCAGATGAAGCCACCCTGGAACAGCGGCTCTCGGTAGGCGAGATCGAGGTATCTGTCCACGGCGCCGAACGAGTTGCCCATCGCGTGGGCGTACTCGCACAGGATGAACGGCTTGTCGCGGTGGGTCGCCAGGTAGGCCTCGACCTCGGCGGCGGGGGTGTACATCTGGCTGGTCACGTCGGTGGTCTGGGGGTAGCGGGGGTCCCAGTGGACTCCCTCGTAGTGCACGGGACGGCTGTCGTGCGCGCGGAACCAGTCGGCGACGGCGAGGATGTTCGTGCCCCCGAACGACTCGTTGCCGCACGACCACATCACGATGCTGGGGTGGTTCTTGTCGCGCTCGAGCATGTTGGCCGCGCGGTCCAGCAGTGCGGGTAGCCACTCCGGCTTGTCCCCGGGCACGGCGTCCTCCACCCCGATGCCCTGCCACCGGATCCGGTCCCACAGCCCGTGGCTCTCCAGGTTCATCTCGTCGATGACCATCAGCCCGTAGCGGTCGCACAGCTCGTAGAAGAACGAGTTGTTCGGGTAGTGACTGGTCCGGACGGCGTTGATGTTCGCCGCCTTCATGATCCTCAGGTCGGCCTCGGTCTGCTCGCGGGTCATCACCCGCCCCTGCAACCCGAACTCGTGCCGGTTCACCCCATTGAAGACCACCCGACGGCCGTTCAGCTTCAAGACGCCGTCCTCGATGCCGAACCGGCGGACGCCGACCGGTTGCGGAATGTACTCGACCAACGCATCCGTGTCGTCGAACACCTCGACCACCAACTCGTACAGGTACGGGTCCTCGGTGCTCCACAGTCGCGGTGCGGGGATACGGACGGACCACTCGCCGTCCGCACCGCCGGTGAGGTCACCCACGCCTTCGATCCGGGCGCGGACGTTCCCCGGCCCTGCCAGCGAGACCCGCACGGACACCACGGCCTCAGCGAGGTCCCCCGGCACCGTGCAGCGCACCAGCAGATCCTCGACGTGGACAGAGGGCCGGCGGTACAGCACCACGTCGCGGAACAGGCCGGAGAAGCGGTAGAAGTCCTGGTCCTCGATCCAGGAGCCGGAGCTCCACTTGAACACCTGCGCGGCGAGGGTGTTCTCACCCTCGACCAGGGCGTCGGTGAGGTCGAACTCCGACGGGGTGAACGTGTCGGTGCCGTAGCCGATCCAGGTGCCATTGACCCAGACCGCGAGCGCGCTCTCCGCCCCCTTGAACGATACACTCAGCCGTTCCCCGTCGGTCAGCGGCCGGTCGAGGCTGAACGTCCGCACGTAGCTGGCGACCGGGTTGAAGCGCTGCGGCACCCGGCCCGGCTCGACCGACTCCAGCCCGTCCCAGGGGTACTGCACGTTGACGTATTGCGGACGGTCGTAGCCCTGCAACTGGATGTGCGCCGGAACGGGAATCTCGTCCCAGCCCGAGCAGTCGAAACCGACCGCCTCGAACCCTTCGACAGTCTCGGCAGGGTTCTGGGCGTAGTGGAACTTCCACGTCCCGTTCAGGCACTGCTCGAAAGAGCTCGCCCCCGCCGCCGCCTCGGCGGCGTCGGCGAACCAGCGGTGGTCGGAATGGGCTCCCAGGCGGTTGTCCGACACGTAGGTCGGGTCGGACAACCGGCTGACGTCGAAACTCACTTGATCGCTCCCGTCATGCCCTCGGCGAAGCTGCGCTGCAGGATCAGGAAGATCACCATCGTCGGCAGCGAGGCCAGCAGCACCGCGAGCATCAGTACTCCGTAGTCGGTCACGTAGCCCGCGCGCAGGTTGGAGATGAGCATGGGCATGGTCTGGTAGGTGTTGTTGACGATGATGACTTTCGGCCACAGGAAGTTGTTCCAGGCCGCCATGAAGGTGATCACCGCCGCAGCCGCGTAGGTGGAACGCATGGTGGGCACGTAGATCCGGGCGAAAATGTTCAGCTCGCTGAGACCATCGATGCGGGCAGCCTCGACGATCTCGTGCGGAAAGGAACGGGAGGACTGCCGGAACAACATCACCAGGAACGGCGTGGCGATCGCCGGCAGAATGACCGCGAACGAGGAGTTGATCATCCCGAACTGGGCGAACAGCTGGAACAGCGGAATCATGGTCGCCGCGAACGGGATCATCATCGCCAGCAGCAGCACGTTCATCAGCCGGTCCTTGCCGCGGGAGTGGAACACCTCGAAGCCGTAGCCGGCGATCGAGCAGACCAGCAGCGCCAAGACGGTGGTGCCCACGGCCTGGATCGTCGAGAACCACATGGCCGAGGCAACGTCCTGCTGACCGACCAGCGCGGTGAAGTTCGCCACCAGGTTGGCGCCCGGCAGCATTCGTGAGCCGAGCACGTCCTGGCTGGTGTTGGTGGCCGAGACGACCATGAAGTACAGCGGACCCACCGACAGCAGGGCGCAGATGGCGAGGAAGAGGTAGCCGGGCACCCGGCGCAGCTTCTTAGTCACGCTTGTCACCAACCTTCATCTGGATCGCGGCCAGGATCGCCACCATGATCAGGATCACGTAGGACAGGGCGGCGCCATAGCCGAAGTTCGGGTTCTTCTGGAACGACAACTCGAACAGGTAGTGCGACATCGACATGGTCGTGTACGCGGGCCCACCCTGGGTGAGGTTCCAGGACTCGTCGAACAGCTGGATGGTGCCGTTCGTGGACAGGATCGCGGTGAGCAGGATCATCGGCCGCAGTTGGGGGACGGTGACGTACCAGAAGGTCTTGAACGGCCCCGCACCGTCGATCTTGGCGGCCTCGAGGGTGGAGTAGTCGAGGTTCTGCATCGCGGCGAGATAGAAGACCATGTTGTAGCCGGTCCATCGCCACAGCAGGCCGAGGATGATCACGATCCTGGCGGTGCCGGTCTGGCCCAGCCAGTTGATCGGCGAGTCGATGAAGTGCAGGCCCATCAGCATGTCGTTGACCAGGCCGTCGGTGGCGAAGATCGTCCGGAACACCAAGGAGTAGGAGACCAGGCCGACCGCGCAGGGCAGGAAGATCGCGGTCCGCCACAGCCCCTTGAAACGCAGGTTACGGTCGTTCAGCAGGTTGGCCAGGATCAACGCGATCACGAGCATGATCGGCACCTGGATGATCAGGTACACGAAGGTGTTCTGGACGGTGAGCTTGAAAATGTCGTCCTGCAAGAGGCGCTGGTAGTTGTACCAGAGCGGGTCGGCGAAGTTCAGCCGGGTGCCGCGCCCGGTCTTCAGCGACAGGATGAACGCCTGCGCCATCGGGTAGAAGCTCATCGCGCCGATCAGCAGGGCGGCGGGGAGCAGGAACACCCAGCCGGTCAGGTTGCGGCGTTCTTCGACGCCATGGCGGCGTCTGCCCCGGCGTGGGGTCGCTTCGTTGTCTCGGGCGGTTCCGGACGCACCTCCGGAACCCGTTGCGGTTGCCAATGTCGACACCGGGTGTCTCACTTCCTTGTGGGGGACGGGAGTCGGTGGGTGGGGGCCGGTCGTGCACCCCCACCCACCTGGACAGACGAACGACTACTTCATCGCGAATTCGACGGTCTTCTGGGCCTCGTCGAGGGCCGCAGCCGGGTCGGTGCCGTTGATGATCTTCGTGACGGCGGCGCTCACCGCATCCCGGCCCTCATAGTAGTAGACGCCGGTGTTATTCTTGGGCACCTGCTTGGAGAACTCGATCACCTTCTGGAAGACCGGCTGGCCGCCGAAGAACTCCTGCGGCTCGGCGTAGACCGAGCTGTCGGCCATCGGCAGCCAGTTCGCCACCGCACCCGAGGATGGCAGGATCGTGTCGAAGAGCTGCTTGGAGCCGGCGAACGTCTTGGCCAGGAAGTCGGAGGCCAGTTCGTAGTTGGCGTTCGAGCTGATCGCCCAGGACGAACCGCCGTTGGCGGAGTAGTTGGTTGCGCCGGTGACGCCGTCCAGCTTGGGCAGGTTGGTGATCGCCCACTTCCCGGACTGGTCCTTGGCGGTCTGCACCGAGCCCAGAATCCACACGCCGTTGAGGGTGCCCGCCACGTTGCCGTTCACGAACGAGCCCACGTACTCGTCCCAGGAGTTGACCTCGGTCAGCACGCCGGAGCTCACCAACTCCTTGTAGGTGTCGATCGACTTGAGCAGCGCCTGGTTACCGCTAATCGTCGGGTTGCCGTTCTCGTCGAACAGGCTGGCGCCGGCGCTCTGCAGCATCATCATGGCCATGTCACCCGAGCCGGACGTGGTCGACAACAACGGCTTCTTCGTCTTCTCCTTCACCACCTTGGCCTTGGCGATGAAATCGCTCCAGGTGATGTTCGTGAAGTCGTCAGCGGTGAACCCGGCCTCCTTGAGCACGTCGGTGCGCAGCGCCAGGACCGCGGTGCCGTTGTCGAACGGCAGGCCGTAGTTCTTGTTGTCGACGGTGGAGTAGGCCGTGACGCCTGCGGGGAACTGGCTGAAGTCGACCGAGGACTTCGAGAAGTCGCTGAACATCTCGGGGTAGTTGATGACGTTCTTCTGGAAGGCGTTGTTCTGCATCAGGAAGATGTCCGGAAGCTCCTTGGTCTCCCTGGACTGCGCCAGCGTCGTCAGCTTGGTCTGGACGTCGTCCCAAGACGTCTCGACGACGTTGATCTTCACGTCCGGGTTGTCCTTGTTGTAGATCTTCGCCGCCTCGTTCATCGCATAGATGTTGAAGGCGGGATCCCAGCACCACACCGTCACAGTGCCGCTCTTGGGGCCGCTGGCGGCGGCGCTCGTGGTGGTGGGGGCGGGTGCCGTGGCGCCGCCGCCGCAGGCCGCCAGCGCGATGCTCAGTGGCAGAGCCAGTGCCAGCGAGGCGAACTTTTGTAGCTTGTTCATTCGTGGTGACTTTCTCGTGGTTGCACCGAGGCGCGGGTCGATGCGGTCCCGAGGGGCTCCCTCGCCCCCACCTGGTTCGGACGGGCTCCGAATGTTTACGTAAACCTAACAGGATCTGCGCCTGGTGTCACTGCGCCTGAGGTAACAATCTCATAACGAAGGGCCGATCTGCAGCAGGGATGTTGACGTTGCCGGATGACGGCTAAGGGGCGCTATCATGCGGGGATGCCCACTACGACCAGCCGGGGACGCCGCAAGACCGGGCCGACGATCGAGGACGTCGCACGCCTCGCCGGGGTGTCGGCGCAGACCGTGTCCAGGGTGTCGACGGGAGCCGAGAGGGTCAGTGAGGCCACCCGGGTCAAGGTGCTCACAGCGATGGACCAGCTCGGCTACTCACCCAACAGAGCGGCGCGCGCCCTGCGCAACGGGGTCTTCGGCACGATCGGCCTGGTCGCGAGCAAGTTCGGACGCACGGGCGAGACCCTGATTACCGAAGCCGTCGTCGATGCGGCGGAAGCCAGTGAGCGATCAGTCACTCTGATCCAGGTGCGCCCGTCCGATCCGGAACAGTGGCAGTACGCATCGCACCGGATCTCGCAGCAGGCCATCGACGGACTGGTCATCATCCGTGCCGAGAATGCAGACCCCGAGTCACTGGCACTTCCCACCGGGCTTGCGATCGCGGTATCCGATTCCCGCCTGGTCGGCTACTACCCCTCGGTCGTCGCCGACCAGGTGCAGGGCACCCAGGACGCCGTCCGACACCTGCTCGACCTGGGGCACCGGACCGTCCACCACCTTGCCGGTCCGTCCGAATCCGGGGCGGCGCTGGTACGGACCAGTTCCTGGCAACAGGTACTCGAGCAGGCGAGAATCCGTCCACCCCAACTGTGGCAGGGAGACTGGAGCGCCGGTTCGGGCTACCGGACGGGCCAGCAGATCGCCCTCGACCAATCGGTCACAGCGGTCTACTGCGCAAACGACGAAATGGCGTTCGGGCTCATTCGCGCGCTCCAGGAGGCGGGCCGTCGGGTGCCAGAGGACGTCTCCGTCGTCGGCTTCGACGGAATCGAGCTGAGTGAGTTCTCCTCGCCTCCGCTCACCACCGTGAAGCAGGACTTCCACCAGATCGGGCAGGAACTGGTGCGGCTGCTGCTGGAGCAGTTGCGCTCCCCGGCAGCACGAACCGGTGGACGTGTCCTGATTCCCACGGAACTGATCGTCCGGGGCACCACCGCACCGCCACCGGTGCGCTGATGTGACCACGGCGCACGGCTACTCCGGCCGCCCTGCTGTCGAGGGCCGTCGATCGGTGGTCACGGTGACGAGGACTTCCAGCCCGCCCTCGACGTTCGTGTCCAAGGACGACGCCGTGGCCTGGCTGGCCGCGGAACGGAAGTTGATCGACCTTGACGTATGGACGCCGCCGGACGAGCGGCGAGCCGTCCGAAGGGCTGTCGGGCAGACCGTCGAGGACTTCGCCAACCAATGGCTGGTCGACCGCAAGACAGCTAAGCCTGAATCCACCGGCCTGGTAGCGGTGCGTTAAGCGAGGAAGTGCCCTCTGGTAAGGGAGAATGGGACTTGTCTAGAGTTCCGTAGCTCCCCCAAGAAGGGCACTTCCGAGATGCAACTGTCTCA
>Ga0208564_1001604_pt1 | contig 18802 bp, 21 predicted proteins | sample AD_UKC073_MetaG_FD_184439 | JGI IMG/M metagenome (GOLD analysis project Ga0208564, IMG submission 184439) | Active sludge microbial communities of municipal wastewater-treating anaerobic digesters from USA - AD_UKC073_MetaG (SPAdes) (version 2) | ecosystem: Engineered > Bioreactor > Anaerobic >... | reverse complement strand
CGGGGTAATCGAGCCAATCACCCCGTAAGGCGCCATCTCCACCAGCGTCAGCCCGTGGTCCCCGGTTTTGGCGTGGGACACAAGGTCCTCGGTGCCCGGCGTCTTGTCGGCGACAAGCAGGTGTTTTAACCGCTTGTGCTCCACTTTGCCCATGCCGGTCTCCAAAACGCCGAGCTCAGCCATCGCCTGCGCTTCCTTACGGGTGAGCTCGCGGATTGCGCAGATAATCCTTTCCCTTTGCTCCACGCTCATCGCGCGGACAGCTTTATAGCTCTGGCTTACCTGCTCAATCGCGTCGTTCATATCGGAAAAAATCCCGATAAGCGCGCGCCCTTTATACGAGGTTGAGCTGAAATCCTTTTCCCCCGCGCCCGGTTTATTATTGATTGTATAAAGAACCCTGCGCACGATTTCTTCAATTTGCGTCCTGTTTATCTCGCTCATTTCGGAAGCCTCCTGCGTTTAAGTCAAACACCGGAAAGCGCGCGCCTTCAACGGACAAGCGCGCAGGTATCCAGCGCAATCATCAATTCTTCGTTGGTCGGAATAACAAAGGTACGCACCCGCGCGCCCGGCGCCGAAATCTCGCCCTCTTTGCCCTTAATGGTAAAACGGTTTTTTTCCTCGTCAATCGCAATACCGAGGTAATCCATCTCCTCGCAGACCAGCCGGCGCACGACGAAGTCATTTTCCCCGATGCCGGCGGTGAACACCAGCGCGTCAAGCCCGTTCATTTCGGCGACATATGCGCCAATCAGCTTTTTCACGCTGTTTCCCAGTATTTTCAGCGCGAGCTGCGCGCGGTAATTGCCGTTATCCGCGGCGTTGTTCACTTCGCGCGCGTCGTTTGAAATCCCGCTGATACCGAGCAACCCCGACTTTTTGTTGATTATCTCCTCAACCTGCTCCGGCGTCAGGTTATCGGTCTTCATCAGGAAGGGAATGATTGACGGGTCGATTGAGCCCGAACGGGTGCCCATCACCGCGCCCTCCTGCGGGGTAAACCCCATCGAGGTATCCACCGCTTTACCATATGCCGTCGCGGTAACCGAGGAGCCGTTGCCCAGATGGCAGGTGATGATTTTCAACTCTGAAAGCTCCCTGCCCATGTACCGCGCCGCCTGCGCGGCGACATACCGGTGGGAGGTGCCGTGAAATCCGTACCGTCGGATTTTCTTTTCGGTATAAAGCTCGTACGGCAGCGGGTATATGTACCTATAATCCGGCAAATCGGAGTAGTACGACGTGTCGAACACCCCCACCTGCGGGGTATCGGGCATGCGGTTTAAGCAGGCTTTAATCCCTTTGATAATCGGCGGGCCGTGGAGCGGGTTAATCGGGTTGAGCTCTTCAAGCTCCTTTATTGCCCGGCTGTCGATTATCGCGGATTTCTTATACTTTTCCCCGCCGTGGGCAATCCGGTGCCCGACCGCGCCGATTTCCGAAATATCCTTTATTACTCCGTATTCACGGTCAGTCAGCACCTTCAACAGAAGTTCAATCGCGTCGTCGTGGGTAGGCAGGGGGACTTCAACGGTGTAATTCTCCATTCCCGGCCGTTTGTGAGTCATACGACCGCCGGTGCCGATACACTCGCAAATCCCCTTTGCCATCACCGACCGGTCCTGCATATTGAAAAGCTGGTATTTCAAAGACGAACTGCCTGAATTAATAACTAATACTATCAATCTGATTCCTCCGGTTCGGGCTGATATTTTACTTCCACATCGCACGCCTTAAGGTGTTCCTGCCAGGGGTTTGGCGGGCATTTGTCGGTTACAATCATATCCACGTCGGAGATATCGCAGACTTTTACAAAGGAGGATTTGTCAAATTTGGTGCTGTCAATCGCAAGCACCCGTTTTTTTGCGGCATTAAAGAAGGCTTTTTTGATTTCGGCGTCCAGCTCGTTCGAATCGGTGATGCCGTTTTGAATATCAATCCCCTTGGACGAGCAGATAGCCATGTCCACATGAAAACCCGATATCATCCGCTCAGCCTGATAGCCCAGCAGGGACAGCCCGCCCTCCTTCAGGGTGCCGCCGGTGGAAATCACCGTCCAGCCCGACTTGTTGCTCAATTCCAGCAGTATTTCAATCGAGTTGGTAATCAGGGTGATTTTCTTTTTGTGCAGTATATGCTTGATTACAAACAGCGCGGTGGTGCTTGAGTCCAGCATAAGGTAGTCGCCGTCGTTTATCATGCCGCTGATTATGGACGCGATATAGCGCTTTGCCTCGACATTGGTTTGCTTGCGCACGTAAAAAGGCAGGTCGGCTTTCATGTTTTCGGTCCTCACCGCGCCTCCGTATGTCTTTGTCGCAAGCCCTTCCTTTTCGAGCTTTTCCAAATCGCGGCGGATGGTCTCTTCGGTAACCCCGAACTCGCGGCTTAAATCGCTGACCAGAACTTTGCCTTCCATGGTGAGCTTCGCAAGTATTCTGTTTCTGCGTTCAATCGCAAGCATATTTCTGCATCTTCCTTTCCTTTCCAGTCGCTAGGGGTTAGTAACTAGGAGCTAGGCGATAATATATAACTGTCTAATGCATAGCTTACAATATTGTCTTCCACAGCTTTTTGTCGGGCTTCGGAATGACCTTGCTGTCAAGGAACATGCCGCGTTCTGCCGCCGCCGCGTTCGCGCGTTCGATTGCCGCGGCAACCGCGGACACGGTGCCGGTCAGCATTAAATAGGATTTGCCGCACATCCCCCTTGCAAGCCTCAGCTCAATCAAATCCACCAGCGCGGTTTTGGCGGCGGCGTCCGCCGCAAAAACCGCCGACGCGGCGGAAAAAGTCTCCATCACCCCAAGCGCCTCGGCGCCGGTTATCTCGGCGCTCGCATAAATCGCGGGAAAAATGGATTCGTGCGGGTTGCCGAGCACAAAGCTGTCAATCAGCTTGTCGGCATGGTGTTTTTTCGCCGCGTCCACAGCGGCGTTCACCGCGCTCAGTTCCCCGCTGATTACCACGATATATTTCCCCGGGCAGACCGTCTGCGCTTCCAGAATCTCAACCTCTGCGGTTTTGACCATCCGGTCGGCAGCGGCAATGCCCTCAGAGACCGTGATGAATTCGGCCATGCCGATTGCTTTTTTCATCCAAGGTGTTCCTCCCGGTTATTTCTCAATCAGTATGTACTCTCCGGTAATCTGGCGGACACAGCCGTCAATCGGCGAGTGGACCGGACAGCCCAGCTTTGACGGCTCCACGCCGGCGACAAGCTGCCCTCTCCCCACTTTTTCTCCCTCGCGCACCGCCGGTACCGCCGGCGCGCCTTTATGCTGCCGCAGCGTCAACCTGACCGAGTCGGTTGATACCTGAACATCGGACAGCGGCGCCGGACGGTCGTATTCCGACAGTCCAAGCCGGGATATCAGCCGCGTCATCGGTATATACCTGCCCTCGCGCTGTCCGTGCACCGGCGCCGTTTCCGCTTCCGGCGCGGCAACGTCATGCTTTATCAGCCCGGTTTTGCAGGTATTCATCAGCGCGCGCGGGCTTAGAAGCTGAAAGCATGAGTACATATCGCATAACCCGCATAAGCTGCAGAAATAAGTGTTCAGATAAGGCCCGATGTCCTTTGTTGACCCGCTGGAAGCCGAGCGCATGAAGATATGCGGCTCAACCGGGTGCCCCAGCAGGTATCGCGGACATAAATCGGTGCACATCCGGCACTGGCTGCAGGCCGCCATCGCCCGCTTGATTTCGATAGAAGGGTTGCACTGCTTTCTGCGCACCACATAGTGGTCTTCCGGCAGCACCAGAACCGCGTTGGTGGTTTTGGTTACAACCCCGTTCGGCGGGATTAATTCCCCCATCATCGGGCCTCCGGCAATCAGCGCCGGGTTTTCCACCGTCGCGCCGCCCGCCAGCTCTACCAGCTTTGACACCTCTGTCCCAATCGGTACCTTCAGAGTAACGGGGCTTCTGACCGCCCCCGTTACGGTTATATATTTATCTACAACGGGCATTCCGCTTTTTATCGCGTCATACGCGTTGAGCATTGTTTCCACGTTAAATACGGCAACCCCCACTTCAATGGGGAGCCTGCCTGCGGGCACCACTTTCCCAGTAACCTCGTATATGGCGACCACTTCATCCCCCGCAGGATATACTTCGGGCAAAAACCCTATACGGCAGAACGGAAAACCGCTCAGTTCCGCCTTTACCGCCTCAACAGCTTGTTTATACGACGGTTTGATTGCGATAATCGCTTCGTCCGCCTGCACTGTTCGCAAAACAATCTGCAGGGCTGAAAGTATCTTTCTCGCGTGGTGTTCCAGCACCTGCCGGTGGAGCTTCAGCAACGGGTCGCATTCTGCGCAGTTGAGTATAATCGTGGTTATGCGGGTATCCAGCTTGGCATAGGCCGGGAAGCCTGCCCCGCCGGCGCCGACCACGCCGCAGCCGCGGAGAAGCTCTTTTAATTCATTCAGGTTCATATCTCTCATCCGTCAAGGCCTATCGAATGGTCTATTATGCCCACGATAGCGGCGTCCACCGGAGCGTTCGCCATATCGCAGCCAATCCGCGCGGCACTTCCCAACGCCACCAGCACGATTTCGCCGATACCGGCGCCCACGTTGTCAATCGCGACTATCCTGCCGTTTTGGCTGTTCATCCCTTTAAACGGCTCCACAATCATAAATTTATTGCCGAGCAGGTTGGCGTTTTTTCTGGTAGCGACCACGCTGCCCACAACTTTGCCGACAATCATCTGTTCACCTTCTCATCCCTTAACGGGTTTTGTTCCGGCGGGCGGGGGCGCCGGACAACGGGGTTTTGCCCCGCCAAAAGCGCCCCTTTTCCCGCTGAGTCCGCCTTATTTGAGTACCGGCAGAATTTTTTCCACGTCTGCGTGGGGTCTCGGAATTACATGGGTTGCGATAACTTCGCCGAGTTTCGCCGCGGCCGCGCCGCCGGCTTCGACGGCCGCCTTGACCGCGCCGACGTCCCCGCGAACCATCACCGATACAAGCCCGGAGCCGATTTTTTCGGTGCCGATAAGCCGCACGTTTGCCGCCTTGACCATCGCGTCGGCCGCCTCGATTGCCGCGACCAGCCCTCTGGTTTCAACCATGCCGAGGGCGGACGCCGCCGGCCGAACCGGGGTTTTCGTCAATTGGCTTTCCGTCTCTCTGGCCGCTGTGTCTGTCTTTGCGGGAGCGGTGCCCCTGCTGTTTGAACCTGCCGGCATAGATAACACCCTTTCATCACATATTTTAGCCCGTTTTGATTATTTCTGCCTTGCAGAAAGCCTTGCCGCGCTGATTTCAACCATTCTGAGAGTCTCCTCGTGTGGGTTTGCAATCACCGCGTAAGCGCGGGGAGGCTTGATACAGCTTTTTACCGCATTTTCCACCGCCGCGGAAACCGCCGCGACTTCCCCGCGCACAATCACGGTAACAAGCCGCCCGCCGAACTTGCGCTCCCATGTCGCGAACTGAACGTTCGCCGACTTGCACATGATATCAAGCGCGTCGATGGCGGCGGTTACGCTCTGCACTTCAATAAGCCCTAGCGCCTTCATATCCGTGCCCCTTACAATCTGGGCAGGATTTTCTCAGCGTCGGCGTGGGGCCTTGGGATTACGTGAGAGGCTACCAGTTCGCCGAGCTTGCCTGCGGCCGCGGCGCCGGCTTCCACCGCCGCCTTGACAGCGCCGACGTCCCCGCGGACCATTACCGACACAAGCCCCGAACCGACTCTTTCTTTGCCGATTAATACCACCTCGGCCGCTTTGACCATCGCGTCGGCCGCCTCGATTGCCGCGACCAGCCCTCTGGTTTCAATCATTCCCAATGCTTCCATTGCCATTGCGTCTTCCTCCGTCTGTTAGAGATTAATCCTTGTCAAATCCGCTTATTTTCAGCATTTTTTCTGTATCCGGCTCGGTATTCGGGATTACGTGGGCGGTAACCACGCCCGATACCTTTTCGGCCGCTTCCTTCGCCGCTTCCACCGCCGCCCTGACATCCGACACCCGGCCGCGGAACTTCACCGTAACAATCAGCGGAACCTTGAGTTCGTCCGCGTTGTCGGGCTTATTCCTGTCAAAGGTCTCCACCGTAACATTGGCCGCCTTGCAGCCGGCGTCGCAGGCGACGAACGCCGCGACCACCCCGTAAACCTCAACAATTCCGGTCGCTTTTCCCATCGGGCAGCCCTCGCTTAATCATTGATAATCGCGACTTTAAGACCTTCCATCCGCAGGTTTGTCTTAAGCGCCTCGTTGATTTGCTCAAGCGGGAAGCGGTGGGTTATCAGCTTTTCAATCGGCAGCCCGATTGCCTTCGCGCGTTTCAGAAAATCAAAGGTGGTGGGGTAGTCCCGCAGGTTATAAACCCACGAGCCCACAATTGTCAGCTCCTTTGAGCAGATGTCGAAATGGGGGTTTATGCTGGCGTCGCCGCCGTCAACAAAGAAACCCAGCTCGCACAGCCCGCCGCCGCTGCGGATAAACTTGTACACGTTGCTGTGGGCGACGGGGGAGCCGGTGCACTGAAACCCGAAATCCGCGAAATGCCCGCCGAAACCTTCTTTAACGGCGTTTACAAGCTGCTCAATCCCGCTGTGCCGCTTGAAGTTGACCGAATGTCCGGCGCCCATTTCCTTCGCGAACTGCAGCCTTTTTTCCTCGCCGTCGATTGCGACGATATTCTCAACCCCCATCGTCCTCAGCACGGCGATGCACAAAAGCCCGATGGGGCCGCAGCCCTGGACCACCACCCGGCTGTTAAACCGAAGTATGCCGGTGGTCTTTGCGCGTTCCACTGCGTGGATCAGCACAGCGGCGGGCTCGATTAAAATCCGTAAATCAAGGTCAAGGTCGCTGACGTTAAAGAATGTGGAGCCGCCGCGCAGCACTATGTAATCCGCGAACCAGCCGTTGTGGTGGATTTCATCGTCGGGCAGCAGTCCGTAAACGTCGGCGCCGCCGACATTCTGCTTGTTCAAATCAAACATGGTGATGTCCGGGTTATCTTTGAAAATCATGCAGGTAACAACTTTGTCGCCGATTTTGACCGGCTTGCCGGCGCTGTCGGCTTTGACGTTCTTCCCCATCGCCACGATTTCGCCGGTGCCCTCGTGCCCCAGCACCACCGGAATCAGCCCGAACGGGTCGCGCTTAAACTCGTGGGCGTCGGTGCCGCAGACCCCGCAGCCCTCCACCTTTACGAGGATATCGTCATCCCCCAGAGCCAGGATTGGGAATTCCTTTATCTCAAAATTTTCGAGCGCCGTCAGCATAGCGACTCTGCCGGACTTCGGGATTTCCTGCGGCCCGCCGGCTGCGGGAGAGCCGCCGGTGCGCATGCCCTCCAGTACCTGTCTGACAATCAGCTCAATATCCAATGAATTCATTTACGCCTTATCCTTTCTATATGCAGTTTTGGAAAACAGCCTCGCCGTATTCGGCAAGCGCGGTGTCCTGCTCCTCTGTTCCGCCGCTGACCCCAAGCCCGCCGATAATCTCCCCGTCCTTATTCCGCAGCGGTACCCCGCCGCCGAAAATCACAATCCTGCCGTTATTGGTGAACTGGATGCCGTAAAGCGGGGCGCCGGGCTGGGCGAGGGTTTTAAGGGCCGACGTCGGCATTTTCAATGCCGCAGAGGTAAACGACTTGTTCAGCGCGATGTCAAAACTGGCTATGTACGAGCCGTCCATGCACTCGATTGCAACCGGGTGCGCCGATTTTCCGGCCACGGCGACCACCGCGCGCACTCCCATTTCCCGCGCTTTGGCTTTTACCTTTTCAATCAGCCGCTTTGCCGCGTCAAGGGTGATGTCGTCGCCCGTGTTCGGCGTATTAAGCTGTTTTACAACCGTATCCACAATCCGCGCTATAACCTCATTGTCCATACAGCAAACCCGCCTTTGCGCTTACTTTGAAAGCTGTTCAATCACCTTTCTGGTAATCTGGGCGACCAAATCCTCGTCAACCTTACTGGCTGCGCTTTCGGACGCAAGCTCGCATTTGCCGTTGCTGTGGCAGCTGGTGTTGCCGGATTTAAGGTTTAAGCACATATCGGCAGGGTGCTTGCCCTTAAGGCCGAACTTGCGGCGGATATCGTACAGCCTGTTTACCTGTTCGGGCGATAACTCCTTCGGGCCGCCGAGCTGGTTTGAGATGAACAGCAGCTGAGCGTAGAACTCCACCGACTCCATCTTGTGATAGGCGTTAAGCAGGGTATCGGCAAAGGTCAGCGCGCCGTGGTTTTCCAAAAGCACCGCGTCAAAGTTCTGCAGGTATTTTGCGACCGCGTTAGGGATTTCTTCGGTGGAAGGGGTGCCGTATTCCGCAATCGGGACACAGCCGAGCGCGATAATCGCTTCGGGCATAATCGGCTGGGTCAGCGGAATTCCGGCAATCGCAAACCCGGTGGCGTACAGCGGGTGGGCGTGGACGACCGCGTTCACGTCCGGCCTTTCCTTATACACCCGCAGGTGCATCTTGATTTCGGACGAGGGTTTAAATCCGGGGTTCGCCTGTATCACATTCCCTTCGGCGTCAACCTTGCAGATGTATTCGGGGGTCATAAAGCCCTTGCTGACGCCGGTCGGAGTGCACAGAAAAAGGTTGTCGGAAAGCTTTACCGAAATATTCCCGTCGTTCGCGGCGACCATTCCCCTGTCGTAAATCCTTTTGCCGATTTCGCAAATTTCTTTTTTGATTTGATATTCCGAAGTCATGGGTAAAATCTCCTTTGTTTTTCAAAACATATTCACACACACAGCAGTTTATATTGTTAGAAACCAAAAATATAATAACACACAATCAAATATAAGTCAACACAATAATGTTGTTTTTGTTGTTATTTTGTGTGGTTTTTTCTTTTTTTAAGGCCGTTATTTTAAATATTCCATTATTTCGTAAATCCCCTGCCCGGTCAGCGCGCTTACATGGAAAACCCTTTTGCAGCCCGCCAGCCGCAGCCAGCCTTCCGCCCTCTTCGGATTACCGGCGGGGATGTCCGTTTTGGTAACAATGCCAATCATATCGCGGTTTAACATTCCGTGGATATTCGGGGGGTAGAGCGAAAACGGCTCGTCGGCCGCGATAATCAATCCCACAACCTGCGCCTCGTAGGCGAAAACCGAGAGCGCGCCGCCCAAAAAGCGGTTTTCGGCAAACCCGCCCGGCGTGTCGATTACGTTTTTCACCCTTACCGCGCCCGCGGTTTTTTTATCGTTCAGTACCACACCCGCAAGCCTTGACGCCAGCGTGGTCTTGCCGCAGCCGGTGCGGCCAATCAGCACGATGGTCTTCATGGCTATGTGCGGGTTATCGGGCAGACCGCAAACCCCAGCGTTTCGCTGGTGTATGAGAGGATTGCGCTCATCGCCGCCTCCACCTGCGAAACGGTGCCGGTGATGACCAGCGTGCCGCTGAACCTATCCACAAACCCCAGCCTTACGCCGGAGGCTTTTGTGGCTATGTCCCCGGCGATAATTGTCATCTCGGCCGGCGAGGTATTGACAATCCCGATGACCCCGCGGCTTTGCCCGTCGGCGGGGTCCAGCCCTATTTTGGCATATAGGTCGTGGTCGGGGTTTGCGATAACGTGGGCAAGGGTGATTTGCTTGCCGGGCACCAGTTCCTGTATAATCCGCGCCTTTTCCCCAAACGGGATGGAAGTGTAATCCGTATTGCTCATTACAAAGCTCCCTTTCAGGTTTTGTTGCCGGCGGCGTTATCCGCCGATTTGCGCCTTTAAGCCGAATGACGCCGCCGCCTGCCGCAGTTCCTCCATCAGCCGGTCGTCGGGCGCCTGCAAATCCTTCAGCGGGTATTCCCTGCCGAGCCACTTGTATTTGTCGGTCCCAAGGCGGTGGTAGGGCAACAGGTGGATTTCCCTGACGTTCGGCAGCGAAGCCGAAAACCGCGCGATATCCGATATCTCTTCCTTTGTCGAGTTAAATGTCGGTATGACCGGCACGCGGATAATCAGCTCTTTTGCCTCTTTCGCGATTTTGGGCGCATTCTCGATTATCAGATGGTTTGAAACGCCGGTAAATCTCTTGTGTTTGACCGGGTCGGTGTGCTTTATGTCCAACAGGTAGTAATCAAGATAGGGAAGGAGTTTTTGAATTGTGTCAAAAGGCGCGTTTCCGGTGGATTCCAGCGCGGTGGAAACCCCGTGCTCTTTTGCCGCGCGCAGCAGAGCTGCTGCAAAATCCGGCTGGAACAGCGCCTCGCCGCCTGATATGGTCATTCCGCCGCCGGACCTTCTGTAATACGGGCGGTCCTTCAGCACTTCCTCCATCACTTCCCTGACCGTAACGTCGCGGCCGGAGATGGTGATTTTCCCGTTCATGTTCATCTGCTCGATTTCGTAATTCTGGCCTTCGGGATTGCAGCACCACTTGCAGCGCAAAAAACAGCCCTTTAAAAACACGATGGTGCGGATACCCGGCCCGTCGTGGACCGAAAACTTCTGGATATCAAATATCCGCCCCACTCTATCCATATAATCGTTAATGGGTATCACCTCGGCTTTTTGAAATACCACCCTTGCCGGCAGCCCTGTTCTGGCTAGATTGCGCGCTGTTCGGTGCGGTTGATGATGTCGTCCTGCAGGGAGCGGGACAATGTGGTAAACAGCGCGCTGTATCCGGCGACCCTCACCACCAGCGAGCGGTATTTGTCGGGATTTTTCTGCGCGTCAATCAGGGTCTCGCGGCTTACCACGTTGAACTGGATGTGGCTGCCCTTCTGGTCGAAGTACCCGCGTATCAGCGAGATGAAGCTCTCCAGCCCGCCCTGCCCCTGCAGCGCGCTGGGGTGGAATTTCATATTGAACAGCGTGCCGTTGGAGGCGATGAAATGGTCAATCTTCGCCACCGAATTGCAGGCGGCGGTGGGGCCGTTCGTATCCCTGCCCGCCGCGGGCGAAACCCCGTCGGCAATCGGGGTGGAGGCGAGCCGCCCGTCCGGGGTGGCGCCGGTCTGCGCGCCCAAAGGCACGTTGGCGGATACCGGGTACAATCCGGCCTGGAATATCCCGCCCCGCGGGTTTTTATATTTTTCCAGTTCCCTTGTGTAAATGTAGGCCGCGTCGCGGGCGAGCAAATCAACCTCTGCCACGTCGTTGCCGTACCTCGGAAGGGCCTCGATATCCTTCAGCAGCGCGTCGTACATCGCCTGGCGTTCGGGGTCGGGTTTATGCTCCACCACCGTTTTATAGACGCTGGCGACAAGCTGCTCGTCCAGAGGTTTGCCGCTGTTTATCAGCTCGGCGACTATGGTTCTGGTAAGCTCCTCGGCTTTGGGTTTCGGCAGGCCTTTGCCGAAATTGTTCTCAAGCGCGTCTTTGAAATCGGCGAGGGTGTATTTCTTCTGGTCAAACACAAGGGTTTTAATCGCCCACAGAGCGTCGGTAATATTGGCTATGCCGAACCCCTGCGGCCCGGTGAAATTATAGACCGCGCCGCCTTCCTGCACCGATTTTCCGCGCGCTATGCAGTCCTCGACCATCGAGGACAGGAAGGGCAGCGGGCAGCGCTCGGCGTGCGCTACGTCAATTGCGTTGATTGCGTTGACCAGCAGCTCAATCATGTAATTCATCTGGGTTTTGTATGCGTCATAAAACTCGTCAAAGGTTTTGAACCGCGTTACCTCACCGGTCTGCGGCCCGATTTGCCTGCCCAAATCCACTCCGCCCGAAAAAACCAGCTCCAGCGGCCGGCACATATTGAAAAACGCGGCATCGTGCCAGCCCTCGGTCTTGCCGGCTTTCTGCGGCTCCACACAGCCGATGATGTTGTAATCCCTCGCGTCCTCGATGGACAGCCTGCGGCTGACAAGGCTTGGGATAATCACTTCATCATTGTAGTACGCGGGCAGGCCGATACCCGTGCGGGTGAGGTCGGCAGCCTTTATCAGCAGCTCGTGCGGGGTGCCGTTCCACACCCGAACAGACAGGGACGGCTGCGGGAGCATAACGTGCATCGAGGCCTCGATACACATGAAGGACAGCGGGTTCGTCGCGTCCAGCCCCTGCGAGGTCTGTCCGCCCACAATCAGGTTCTGAAACAGGCTGTACCCCGCGAACCCCTCGGCCGACGCGGCGTCCCGCACCTTGTTCAAATCGTTCAGTTTTACCCAGATACAGTCAATCAGCTCCTGCGCGAACTCGACCGAGATTTTCCCCGCCTCGTAATCCGCTTTGAAATACGGGTACATGTACTGGTCAAAACGGCCGGGGGAAATCGAATGGCCGCTTGACTCCATCTGAATAAGCATCTGGACAAACCAGAATGACTGGCAGGCCTCATAAAAAGATGTCGCGCCGTTTTCCGGCACTCTTGAGCAGTTTTCGGCAATGGTCAGCAGCTCCTGCCTGCGCGCCGAATCCTTTTCTCTCTCCGCTATGTCGCGCGCAAGAACCGCGTAGCGTTTGGCGTAAGCGCAGACCGCCTCGCAGCTGATAATCACCGCGTTCAGGAAATGGCTTTTTTTCGCGTAGTCGCAGTCGCCGGGCTTGAGTCTTGCGAGCGCCTGCTTTGCCTCGTCAATAATCCCCCTGTACCCGGCTTTTAAAACCTTGCCGTAATCAACCGTAACATGCCCGACGCCGTTATAAAAATAATTGCCGGGGGTGAAAATATTATGCTCGATTGCTAGCCTTGCCTCATCGGACATATACTGCTCCGCCAGTTCGCTGGTGGTCTTCCCCTTCCAATACTCAAACGCGTCCGCAAGCGACTTTTTGGTCTCTTCGGATATGTAAAAGGGGTCGGAGGAGCGGGTCGCGATGGTGTCAAACTCCTTTTTAAGCCATTCAAACGAGAATTCGGGGAACACCTGACAGCTTCTTGGGGATTTTGTGGCGCTGCCCACAATCAGCTCGCCCTCGCGGATGGTAACGGGGATATTTTCAAGAATATGCCGGAAAGCCTTCGCGCGGCGGGTGATTACAGGCTCACCTTCGGTGCTTTTATAGGATTCGGTGAGCAGCACCGCCCGGTCGGCCTCGATTTCGGGCATCTTTTCAAAAAGTGTATCAATAAGCTTCTGAATACGCGGGCTTTTTTGTATTGGCTTTGTGAAAATGTCGGGCATAAAACGTCCCTCCAAACAAAAATGTTTTACTGCCGGCTTAATAATAACTCAAACCACAGGAAATGTTAATACATAAACAAACAAAAACAATATAAAAAAACAAAAAAACAACAGTTTTGCTGTTGTTTTTTAATGGAATGTAGTTTTCCCCTGCCGGGCAAACAAAAACAGGATATCGCCTTTTTGGTATTGGACGCCGGACTTTTTAAAATATATCGCAAACATACAAGGGTTTTCAGCTGCCTGTCTGCGCGCAATAAACATCCACGCGTAAAACGCGTGGTATTTCACATGCGGGCAAAGCCCTTTGTTCTTCGCGGACGCGTCAAACGCGTAATACGGCCTGCCAATTGCGTAAGGCTGTTACTTGCTGCCCGTAAACGGGCCAACTTCACTTATTGTTATCTGTTCACCGAGTTGATCCTCCTTTAGCTGGTTCTTTATGTATTCTGCAATTCGGCTCGTATTCTTTCCTGCCGTATCCACGTAATATCCTTTACACCATAATTCTCTTATTTTTACGCCTTTCCACTCGCATAATTGCCGCAATATCTTTCCTACCGCAATTCGTTTCTCTTTATAAAATACTTTCCTTCTGTATTTTGGCGCAAATACTATATGATATTTGCAATTCCATTTTGTATGCGATAGACTATTGATGTCATTCAAACTCATTTTGAATGTCCTCCTTTTGCTTTTAGAGTGCAGTTGGCAGACCGCTTCTCTATTATAGCAAAAGGAGTTTTTTCCTTCCTTATCGCTTAAGCTTTTTTGAACCACGCGTCTAACGCGTGGTTTTCGATATACAAAAAACAAGGCGGCGAACGCCGCCTTGCTTATTGGTTTACGGAATAGCTTCAGGATTCCGGTGAATACCGAAAAACCGGATTAGCTGTTAATCTTGGTAACAACGCCGGAGCCGACTGTACGTCCGCCTTCGCGGATAGCAAAGCGCAGACCTTCCTCGATTGCGATTGGGGTAATCAGCTCAATGTCCATCTCGACGTTGTCGCCGGGCATGCACATCTCCACACCTTCGGGAAGGGTGACGACGCCGGTAACGTCAGTGGTCCTGAAATAGAACTGCGGGCGGTAGTTTGTGAAGAACGGGGTATGGCGTCCGCCTTCCTCTTTGGAGAGCACGTAAACTTTCGCGTGGAATTTGGTATGCGGGTTGATTGAGCCGGGCTTGCACAATACCTGTCCGCGCTCGATTTCGTCCCTCTGGACACCGCGGAGAAGCGCGCCGATGTTGTCGCCGGCTTCCGCATAGTCAAGCAGCTTGCGGAACATTTCGATTCCGGTTACTACCGTCTTTCTCTTTTCGTCTGTCAGACCGACGATTTCAACTTCCTCGGAGAGCTTGAGCTGTCCGCGCTCTACACGGCCGGTTGCGACCGTGCCGCGGCCGGTGATGGTGAACACATCCTCAACAGGCATAAGGAAGGGAAGGTCGGTTGTGCGCTGCGGAAGCGGGATGTAGTTGTCTGCCGCGTCCATCAGTTCCACAATGCACTGGTATTCGGGCGCGTTGATGTCGGTCGAAGTGCTCTCAAGCGCCTGAAGAGCCGAACCCTTGATAACCGGTGTGTCATCGCCGGGGAAGTTGTACTCGTTGAGGAGTTCGCGGACTTCCATCTCGACCAGCTCAAGCAGTTCGGGGTCGTCCACCTGGTCAACCTTGTTTAAGAATACCACGATGTAGGGAACGCCGACCTGACGGGCGAGAACGATGTGCTCACGGGTCTGGGGCATCGGCCCGTCAGCCGCCGACACTACGAGGATTGCGCCGTCCATCTGGGCAGCGCCGGTAATCATGTTCTTTACATAGTCGGCGTGGCCGGGGCAGTCAACGTGCGCATAATGGCGGTTTTCGGTTTGATACTCGACGTGAGAAGTGCTGATTGTAATCCCGCGGGCACGCTCTTCAGGAGCCTTATCGATTTGACCGTAATCGATAAATTCCGAAGTGCCTTTAAAGTTGAGAACTTTTGTAATGGCTGCGGTCAATGTGGTTTTTCCATGGTCGACGTGACCGATGGTGCCGATGTTTACGTGGGGCTTGGTCCTTTCAAATTTAGCCTTACCCATGTGTATTTCCTCCTTTTTTATGAACACATTAATAAATTTGCACTACAGAAAAGATTGAGACTATTTTATCAATTAGTCGGGCTAATTTCAAGCCTTTTGATAAATAAATCATCAAAAAGGACTAACCGTTTCATACGGATTTTTTGGATATAATCTTTTCGGCTATATTCTCCGGCAGCCTATCGTAATGGCTGGGCTCCATGGTGTACTGGCCGCGCCCCTGAGTGCGGGAGCGCAAATCGGTGGCGTAGCCGAACATCTCGGAAAGCGGAACCAGCGCGTTGATTTGCTGCGCACCGGCGATTGCCTCCATGCCCTGTATCGCGCCGCGCCGGGAATTCAAATCCCCGATGACGTCGCCCATATATTCTTCGGGCACGATTACGGTTACCTTCATAATCGGCTCAAGCAAAACCGGGTCGGCTTTGCGCATGGCTTCCTTGAAGGCGATGGAACCGGCAATCTTGAACGCCATTTCGGACGAGTCAACCTCGTGGTACGAGCCGTCAAATAGTATGACCTTCACGTCAACCACATTGTACCCCGCAACCACTCCGGCCTGCATGGCGCCTTTAATACCCTGGTCAACAGCCGGTATATACTCTTTCGGGATAACGCCGCCGGTAATCTGATTGACAAACTCGTAGCCCTTGCCGGGCTCGTTGGGCTCAATACGGATTTTGACATGCCCATACTGGCCGCGCCCGCCGGATTGCCGCGCATATTTGTAATCCATTTCGGCCGGCTTGCTGATAGTCTCCTTGTAGGCGACCTGAGGAACGCCCACGTTGGCCTCGACCTTGAATTCGCGCAGCAGGCGGTCCACAATAATCTCAAGGTGGAGCTCGCCCATGCCGGCGATGATGGTCTGCCCGGTCTCGCTGTCGGTATACGCCCTGAATGTCGGGTCCTCCTCGGCCAGCTTGGACAGAGCAATCCCCATCTTTTCCTGCCCGGCTTTGGTCTTGGGCTCGATTGCGACGCGGATTACCGGTTCGGGGAACTCCATGGACTCAAAGAATACCGGGTGTTTGCGGTCGCAGAGGGTATCCCCGGTGCTGGTGTTCCGCAAGCCGACAGCCGCCGCGATATCCCCAGCGTAGACACATTCGATGTCCTGCCGGTGATTGGAATGCATCTGAAGTATGCGGCCGAAACGCTCGCTCGTGCTCTTGTTCGAGTTGTAGGCGGTCTCGCCGACCTTGATTGAGCCTGAGTAAACGCGGAAGAAACAGAGCTTGCCGACATAAGGGTCGGTCGCGACTTTAAACGCCAGCGCCGAAAACGGCTCCGAGTCGGAGGAATGGCGCTCAATCTCCTTGCCGGTGTTCGGGTCCACCCCTCTGATTGAAGGGATGTCGGTGGGCGCGGGCAGATAGTCCACAATCGCGTCCAGCAGTTTTTGAACTCCCTTGTTGCGGTAGGAAGTCCCGCAAACGACCGGCACCATTCTGTTCTGGATAGTGGCTTTGCGGATACAGGCCTTGATTTCGTCAATACCCAGCGGCTCGCCCGAAAAATACTTTTCAAGCAGCGCGTCATCCTGCTCGGCCACCGCTTCAACCAGCGCTTCGTGGTATTCCTGCGCCTTGTCCAGCATGTCGGCCGGGATTTCCTCGTACCGGATATCCTTGCCGATTTCGTCGTAGTAGATATAGGCCTTCATCTCAACCAAATCCACTATGCCCTTGAACGTGTTCTCGGCGCCAATGGGGAGCTGGACAGGTATGGCGTTGCATTTAAGACGCTCTTTCATCATGTTGACGACGCGGTAAAAGTCGGCGCCCGTGATGTCCATCTTGTTGACGTACGCTATCCGGGGCACCTTGTATTGGTCGGCCTGACGCCATACCGTTTCCGACTGGGGCTCGACCCCGCCTTTGGCGCAAAAAACCGTTACCGAGCCGTCCAGCACGCGAAGAGAGCGCTGAACCTCGACAGTGAAGTCCACGTGGCCGGGGGTGTCGATAATATTTATTCTGTGGTTTTTCCAGAAACATGTGGTGGCCGCCGAGGTGATTGTAATGCCGCGCTCCTGCTCCTGTGCCATCCAGTCCATGGTGGCGGCGCCGTCATGTGTCTCACCCATCTTGTAATTAATGCCGGTATAAAACAGTATGCGCTCGGTTGTGGTGGTTTTCCCGGCGTCAATATGGGCCATTATTCCGATGTTTCTGGTTAGTTCTAGTGGTACTTGCCTTGCCATAACTGTCCTCCTTGAGTTTTCCGGAGCCAACGCTGCTCTTTTAAGAAAACCAAATCGCGGCGCCAGCCCCAACAGGCTCCTTTCGGAGCCCCGGAAATGGCGGACTTGAAGTCTTTGTAAAAAGGTAGATTAAAAACACGATATATTCGGGATTACCATCTGTAATGGGCAAACGCTTTGTTGGCCTCCGCCATACGGTGGGTATCCTCGCGTTTCTTGGCCGCGCCGCCGTTGCCGTTCAAAGCGTCCATGATTTCCGCCGCCAGTCTCTCCCTCATGGTCCGCTCGGAGCGGGCGCGGGCGTACTGGGTAATCCAGCGCAGCCCCAGGGTCAGACGGCGGTCCGGGCGCACCTCGATAGGCACCTGATATGTCGCGCCGCCGACACGGCGGGCTTTGACTTCAAGCACCGGCATGACATTCTCCAAAGACTGCTCAAAAACCTCAAGCGGGTCTTTGCCGGTCTTTTCTCGGACAATGTCAAATGCGCCGTACACAATCTTCTGCGCGATACCACGCTTGCCGTCAAGCATGATGTTGTTTATCAGTTTGGTTACCAGCTTGGAATTGTAAATCGGGTCTGGCATGACATCGCGTTTTGCGATTGAACTTCTTCTCGGCACACAACTTCCCTCCTTCATAGAAATGATATCACAGGTACTCGAAAATGTTTGTCTTGTCATAAGACGCATTTCCGTTGGCCGATATAGCGCATTCTTTCAATTAGAGTATGCGGATACCGCAGTCTAATTATTTTATCTATTTTAATGCAGCTATATACTAACCGCTGAAAATGACTGTTTGTCTGCTCATGACTTCGGCTTCTTGGCGCCGTATTTTGAGCGTCCCTGCATGCGGTTGGCAACACCCTGCGCGTCCAGCGCGCCGCGGACGACGTGATAACGCACGCCGGGCAAATCCTTGACGCGCCCGCCGCGTATCAGCACAACGCTGTGCTCCTGCAGGTTGTGGCCTTCTCCGGGAATGTACGAGGTAACCTCAATTCCGTTGGAAAGCCGTACGCGGGCGACTTTTCTCAAGGCCGAGTTCGGCTTTTTGGGAGTCGCGGTTTTAACCAATACACAGACGCCGCGCTTTTGAGGCGAATTCTGCTCAATCGGGATACGCTTTTTGGAGTTCCATCCCCTGAGCAGTGCGGGCGCCTTGTACTTTTTCTCGACTACCTCACGGCCTTTGCGCACAAGCTGGTTAAAGGTCGGCAAACATAACACCTCCTATCTTTTTTATTTATTCCAAACGGGCAGCAGCCCACGGAATTGCTGCGACAGTGAAGGCTGCGGGCCGCAGAAGGTCCGCGCATCCGCTTAAATAATCACAATTAGAGATATTATCACGCGGGACAACGTTTTGTCAAGCACCGCGCGCAAATTGCTGTTATCATGCAAATTGCAAGTTTAATTGCCCACCATATATT
>Ga0208564_1001600_pt1 | contig 18870 bp, 22 predicted proteins | sample AD_UKC073_MetaG_FD_184439 | JGI IMG/M metagenome (GOLD analysis project Ga0208564, IMG submission 184439) | Active sludge microbial communities of municipal wastewater-treating anaerobic digesters from USA - AD_UKC073_MetaG (SPAdes) (version 2) | ecosystem: Engineered > Bioreactor > Anaerobic >... | reverse complement strand
TGTGAATCATTTGGTATAATATCCAATCTTCTTGAATTAGATGAAAACAAAGTATCATTTATTAAAAACAATAATATAAATGTAAGCTTTAGCTTTGATGGTTTATGGAATGAATATAATAGACCATTAAGAAATGGTGCAAGTTCATTACAGTATTATGAAAAGAAAAAAGACTTAATAAAGATAGTATCACCTTCTTATTGTAAAACGATGGTATCACCTGCTTCATTGGGTACATTGGTTGAAAACGCTAGATATCTTGCAGATGTTTGGGGTTTTTCAAATATAGATTATTCATTAGTCAGAGATGATATATGGTCTGAAGACGATATCAATAAATTTAAAGACGAAATAAGAGATCTATCCAATTTACAGATTGAATTCTTTAAAACAGGTAAAGATATTATGATTGGATTCTATGAACTATATCTACTGGATATGCTGTTAGGATATAAAAATGGAAAAAGACCATTTGGCTGCTTTGCTGGTAGTAGAGGAATAGGTATTCTACCTAATGGTGTAGCTTATCCATGTGCAAGATTTGCTACAAATAGAGAATATCCAATTTATGATTTTAATACCAATCATCTTTATAAAGAGAACTTTGGTATTTTTACTGATCCTATGGTATCTAATCCAAGAAACTTTAATAAGTGTCAACAATGTACTTATTATGTAGGATGCAATGCTGGTTGCACATATTCTCAAATGAAGAATAATAACAATCCAGTTGCATCTATTTGCAGATTGTATGATATAATCTATACTGAATGTTTTTATGTATTTAACAATCTTAAAGATAATAAATTGTTTATAGAAAGATTAAACAAACGATTAAATAATCTAGGAGGTTAAATTATTATGTTAGATAACAATGTAATCCAGTTTAATTTATTTAATGCTGTTGAACATATTGTTGAAAGTATGAAGTTTCTTGATTATCTCATTAAGAATGATGAAGATAGTAAAAGGCAAGAAACATATGCTAATGCAATGTATAATCTTCAAATAAGTGGAGATAAACTATGTGATCTTGGAGAGATATTAATAGGAAGTAAGATAGTTCTACCTGATAAAGATCAACCAGTTGATCAACAAATTATAGAATATATTGATAAAATTCAGGAGAAAATTAAAATAAGAAAAGAAGAACATCGAGATGGAGAACACAACTAACGTTATCTATATAACCTCAAATTGTAATTTAAAATGCGAATATTGTTTTGAAGAAGAGAAAAGACCAAATAGAACTATGACATATGATGATATAGATAGATATTTTGAAGGAATAGATAAAATATCAGCACCTCATTCTCATATAGTTTTATTTGGTGGTGAACCATTATTATATCCAGATTTAATTGAATATATTGTAATAGATAAGATACTTAAACAATATAACTATAAACAGTATTCTGTTTCAATGACAACTAATGGTTTGAGGTTATTAGAAGATGATATTTATGATTGGTTTTTTGATTTAAATAAAAAGAAATATATACATTTAGAAATAAGTTATGATGGATCTAATTGCTACAGACGTAAAGATAAAAATGGAAATAGTGTAAACCATTTAATAGAAAAAGTATTAAATAAATTAAATAATGATAATAAGACTTTTGCCATATCTTATACCTTAAATAAAGATAATTATAGATATTGTATTGAAGATATGATTACACTGTTTGAGACCTATGATCATCTAGAAAAAATAGTATTAAGTATAGCTTGTGAAGATTTGGATGTCATAGACAACGATTATCAGAAGTCTGTGTTGAGATTGAGACCTTATTTAAAAGAGATATATAGAAGATATGGAAAGTCCATTTGTGGAGAAGTATGTGATATGTGTCAAAAATGTATTTTTAATGACAAGAATTTGTATGCAGTACCTAATGTACCTCATCCAATAGAACACTTTAAGTTTGCAAATGAAGATTTCACATTATGGGAGTATTGCAATGAAAAATAAATTATATGTAATTTTCATTAATATGACTGATAGATGTAATTTCAATTGTAAATACTGTTTTGAAAAGGATATACATTCTTCTCATATATTATCTAAAGATGCAGCAAAGAGTATAACTGAATTTGTAGAAAGACTATTAAATTCTCAATTTTATACATCTAATTACAATGGCATATTAATAAACTTCTTTGGTGGAGAACCAACTCTTAATCATATTGCTGTAAAATATATAGTTGATTATTTTAAGCATAATGATAATATCTTTTACTCCATTATAACCAATGGTTATAATATAAATATATTACAGGATATATTTAAAGATATTAAAGATTATAAGATAGATAATGCATTAAAAACACATATTCAAATATCATATGATGGACATCCTGTTCATGATATGACACGTCTTGATATTAAAGGTAATCCAACAAGTGATATTATTTATAATAATATCAAAACAATGATAAATGAAGGTTATAATATCTCTACTAAGTCAGTTATTACTCCAGATACATTTAAATATATGCCAGAAGCCTATTTGGATATACGCAAACTATTAAATGATCATGGAAATTATTTTCCAACCATAGATTATTATACTGAATATGAAAATGGTTATAAATTACAAGAACTTGAAGATGCTCTTTTAGAAATTGCTTCTTATGAAATAGATTACTTTAATCAATATCACAAGTTTTTCTTTACATGGTTTGAGCCAAATAATAATCATATCTGTTCTGCAGGTAAAGATGTAATAGGTATAGATACTGATTTAAATATATATCCTTGTGAAGGTTGTTTCTCTAATAATAAAGAGGAACATGTAATAGGAACTACCTTTGATAAAGATATAATTGATAAATTAATTGAAAGAAAACATTATCATGAAGAGTTTGAAAATATAACACCTGTTTGTATAGATTGTGATACAACAACATGTTTTAAGTGTAATGTAATGAAATATAAAGTTTCATCTAAAGATGATTATTTAGAAAGATGGTATGATTATACTAATCAAGATTGGTTATGCATATATTATAAGACAGTAGGTAAGATTAAAAAAGCCATTTTTAATCTTTTAAATAAAGGAGATGTTTATAATATTGGATCGAAATGCTGACTTAACTCTAAGAAAGATAATATATCAATTGTCTCAGGATGATTTAGAAGGAGCATATGATACAGTAAACAATAATATACAATTATTAAACACAATTGAGCCATTCTTTGCAAATATACTTTTAATTAGATTGTCTTTAATACTAAATGAAGTTGATGATATAAATGATATATTTTCTAATTTAATAGACATAATACAATCATATAGTCAATTAGATGATACGACGAAAGATGTATGGATAGATTTAATATTTTCTACTATTATAATGTTATTTAAACAAAATTTATCTGAAGATCAAGAAGAACAGCTATATGATATTCTAATTTCAGATATATCCAATGAATATTATATTGATTTGGGTTTGAATTATGCTAATAATAAAGATAATATAGATATAGATTCAGTGATAGATGCTCAAAACGAAATATTATATGAATATATTAGAAATATACTTAACTATTATTCTAAGTATAGGAGAGACTAAAGATGGGTAGTTTAGTTAAAAATATAACACCATCATGTCCATCTAATTATGGTCCAGGTGGTGATGGGCATCCTTGCACCAGTAATTTGACACCATGGACACAACCTTCTGATCTTACTAACGCTACTATTCTAGCACAACATTTAAATGAACTTAGAAATGCTATTAGACGTGAACAAGCTAGACGACAGATATCTCAAACAGATTTTGGTGCAAATGCTGCGCCATCTAATTTAATTACAGCAGCTCATTGGTCTGCAATTAGAAATGCAATAAATACATTAAAATCATTTTCGTGGTCATCAACTGTACCTACTACAGGTAATATCATACAAGCAGCACAAGTAAACGAATACAGAGCTAAAATAAATGATGCTGAAGATGATTGTTTATGTCATTGCAATTACTGTACTTGTAATTGCAATTATTGCACTTGTAATTGTAATTATTGCACTTGTAATTGTGCCTATTGTACATGTGTCTGTAATTATAGATGTACATGTAATTGTGCTTATTCTGATGCAAGACTCAAATATGATATCTTATATATTTAATATATTTTTAATTTGATAAATTGGAGTGATAATAATGAATGATGAAAATGATTTGGGCTTAAGCTTTATTACACAATTAAAACCATGTATTTTTAAATATAAGAACTGTAATGATAACAGGAAACATATAGGATTTATAGCACAAGATATCTTGAAGTTATTACCAGAAAAAGAATATGCTGTTATTATGAGAGATGAGAATGGATTCTATATGATTAATTATAGCGAATTGATTGCACCACTTGTAAAAGCAGTTCAAGAATTAAATATAAAAGTACAAGAATTAGAAGAACAATTAAAAAGATATGGAGATGGTAAATAATGAGATTACTATTTAATGTAGCTGATAGAGGAGATAAGTATGAGGTTATTAGTATAAATACAAATGAAATAGCCTATGCTGGTATGAGAGATGATATTTTTGAAGTACCATCATGGGAAGTATATGAGACAGTGGCTAGGAATCTAAATGAAGGTAAAAAAGTATATATACCCAAATTATTAGATCAATTTTTAGATGTCTCTGATTTGGTAATAGAAGAATTGGATCCATTAGAAACTGCTAAACAAACTGCTATAATAAAAGCAAGAGATCTAATATACACTACCAGAATCAATAAATTAGCTATAGCTAAATTCTATAGATTCTTTATTTTAAGTCATTACTTTGCTGACAAAGGTATATTTATTACTGAAGAAAACAGAGAAAATAAATATTTGGAAATTATTAATTCTGCTGCACAATTAGAAGACCCAGATGCATCAGAAGCTATAATTGCAAATCTAGAAGAATATATTAACTTATTAGATAGCTTATCTGAAATGAAAAATATTTTAAAAGATCTTGATGCATTTATAGAGTCTGTTAATGAAGTAACAGTAATATCAATGGAAGAATTGGAAGCAAGAGCCAATCTTCAGGGATCTCAAGTAGATCCATTAACAACCAAAATGGAAAATGAATTTGTTACAGAAGATGAAGCTATTAATGCTATTAATAGCTTATATTTAACTTTTGCCAATACGTGGAGATAGTTTAAAACCAAAGGGGTTATAAATATAATATATAATAGTTCTATAGCTTTTATTGTATATTGTTATAATAAGTATATATCTGTAAAAGATAATATAATATACAACTTTAAAAGATATACTGATAAATATTGTTATGAATTAATTATATCTGAACAAGAAAGCAATTATAAATATCCGTGGATTAAGCTTAATTCATTTAATCTCTTGGATAATTATGATTGGGTGATAACATGTGATTTAGATACATATATTTCACCATCTTGTCCAGATATAATTAGTTTTTGTAATGAAGGTAGTTTTAATCAAATCATTAATACATCAACAGCAACATCAAGTTTATTTGTAATTCATAGAAAGTTATTACCCCATAGATATCAATTTCTTAATTATGAACAATTTACAAATCTATCAATAAAAGATAATTGTATTCATTGCATAAAACATTGTAATTTGTGTGAATATAGAGATATAATAGATGAAGAATGCTGGCTTACTAGAATATTATATTCAAATAATATAAATATTAATTTACTTAATATAAATATGTATACTACTAATAGAGATAACATATTACTTCCTACAGATTGCTATAAATATAATATGATTCATTTCAATAGTTATAATTATCATAATATGATTGAGTTATTTAAATTATTGGATAAAAGAGAAAAAGTAAATATATTAAATAGATATATTTTAAATCAATGGAGAAATCAGTATGTCCTTAGACAACAATAATATAGATCAATTTCTAATAGGGACACCATACCATCAAAAATTAAACTTTAAAATATTTAAACAATATGATTATTTCAATCATGATGCTTTTCTAACTTGTGTAAGTAAGGGATTGCCAACTAAAGATCAATTAAATGAAATATTTAGTTATCTGGATGATGATCAAAAGTTATTAGTGTCTGTTAAAAAAGATCAATATATAGATCATCCAAGAGTAATTCTTCTATATGAGAACCCTAAAGATTTTCATTCCCTTTTTGATACATATGTTTACTATCATACGGGATATTTTGATCCACATCCCAGGTTATTTTATGAATGTGTATTTTATAATAAAAAGATAATCTACATAAATAAGAATAATATACAAGACGGTGGGTATTATAGATATCATGATGCTATTAATAATAAATTAAAAAATGCCTGGCTTGATAATAATGATGAAATAGTTAAAACATTATCAAATTAATTACATCATAACAATCAATGAATAAATATAAACAAGGATTTGATATTAATGTCAATATTCATTAAATCAAATATTAATGCAGTTATACATGTCATACTGCCATTTATAAATGGCGGGCTATTTGATGCGTTTGAATATTATACAAGTATTTATGACTATAATAAAGAAGTTTATTTATTATTGATATTCAATCCAGCATTTGATTATTATACAAATAATATAAATATTGCTACTATACAATCAATGTTTGATGATAAATACATATTGTCTCCAGATATATTAGATAATATAATATTTCTTAAGAAACCAAGTCAACTTATTAGATATCAGTTTAATAAAGTTCTAATACTTGATAATCATACATTATATTATATTAAAGATGTGTTGAATGCTCAGGAATATCATGTTATAATAGACCCATTTATACCATCAAAAACAGATTATCAGAAATTAAATAACTCATCAAAATATCATTTATATTCTGAATTGTTGTTATATAAAGAGAAGATATAAAATGGATGCTGTTGTTCATTATTTTCTAAATGCAGATAATTTTATTAATGGATCTTTCTTTTATATATTAGATTATTATTTATATCTAACTAATGAATGTAAAAAAGATATTTATTTTATAGGAATATCTGAATATGATTATCGTCCATTTATGTTTGATGTAATATTCAAACGTTATAATGTTCCCATAATAACAAATAAATATATATGGATATCTTTAGCTGGATTAGAAAGAACAACTGATATATGTTTGGATCTAACAAAAGTTCTATATAAATTAGTGTCATTTAGAATAGCTACATGTTTATTAAACATTGAAACGCTACAATTCCTCAATGGTATAATGCCTGCTAAATTAGTATTGATTCAAGGTACTCATAATACTAATGATATAAACAATAAATTAGATTTATATCAAAAAAATTATGTATTATTTGAAGAGAATGATAAGTATACTAAGAAGTTGTATTTACAAAGGCTAAAATATAATAGTCATTCTTTAAATAATAATACTGGTTTTGTTAATCTTAAAGGATTAAGATACATTAATAGAGATGATTTTGAACAACACATTCAACCTTATTTATATAATTTAAATAAGCTATATGTATTAGGTGATAAAAATCTAAAATCCAATTATGATTATTTGTTTAAATATGATAAAATAGAGATGATTTATGATAATCCAGCAGACTTCTTTAGTTTATTTGATGTTTATATAGATATAACATTAAACACATTTGATTATAGTCCAAGAATGTTAATTGAAGCTGCTTGGTTCAATAAAAAGATAATATACATAGATAATGATAGAGAAGATGGAGCTAAAAAGAGATATAATGATATTATAAATAATAATATTGATAAATATATATTAAATCAAGATGATGATATAATTAAATTATTTTTAAAATAATTGAATAAAGGATGAGATTATGCTTGGCATATATGTGTATACTGCACCTTCTTCAGGTGGAACCACATTTGATTATATTGATTTGTTTTGTAATATATCACCTATTACAGATGTTGATTTTAAATTATTTGTAGATTCATATTATGCTTATGATTTTGTGTCCAGTTTAAAGAGATCATATAGTCCAGTTTTTGTAAATATAATATTAAAACATTTACATATTATCAAAGATCCTCTAGAAATTCAATCAATTCTACTTGAGGTTAATAATTTTGATACAGCATTTATTCATTTCTCAATATTACAAAGATATTTGAATAAGCAAATAATAGAAAAATATAATAAAATATATATACTGGCTTCATGGAGAATGATAAGAAAATTTTTATATGAGGACGATGTGTCTCCATCATATAGTCATAATAATATAAAAATATTAGCTTCACCTTTTTTTAAACAATTTTTAATACAAAATAATATACCTTTAACTAAATATCAAACATATTATTCTAAATTATCATTAGAAAGATTAAATAATATTAAAGTAGAATATGATGGTCTATTTTCTGATTATGAGAATTATACCAAATATAGACATATAAATAAAAATTTTAATATTCATAAATTTGATAAGTTATTATATTCTAGAAGAAGTGATAGTTTATATATTGAATTAAAAGCTAAAACAATATTTGAGTTTTTATACTTTAATAAACCAGTATATTATTCAGCAAAAAATAAAGTAATGGATGATGGTCTGACAGATTACTTGAAATTATTTGGCATTGATGATAATATATCTCAAGAACTGAATATATCTTCATCTGAAGTATATGATAAACTTGTTAAATTTAATGAAACAGATTTAAATAATATTTTAAATAATTAGAGGTGAATAACCATTAATATATATTTATTATATAATTGTGCAGATCCAACTTTACGTTGCAGTGATTTCTTATATATGGATTTAGCCAAAAATTATCCATCAAATGATTATATAGTTATTCCATCAGATTATTCTTATAAGACATTGTGTTCCTGGACTGGTTATGATGATATATATAAACAACATTATAACTTAGATTATATTTTTAAATATTATAAACCAGTTGATAAAACTATTAAAGACAGTATTATTTTTTCTAATGCCATTCCATATATGATAGCTAATGATATATCTATCATTAATGATATAATATTAGATGACGGTACGTTAGAACGTCTTTATTTTATCAATGATCATATTAAGTTAGAGCAATATCTAAATTATATAAAAGATAATTTAATAATTGTTGGAAATAAAAATTTCTTTCAGATTCTCAAAGATAAGTATAATATCAAGAGCATCATACAATCTGAATTTAAAATTGATTTTAGCAGACTTGATAATATTAAACCTACATTAAATTATAATTGTATGAGTGCAATGGAAAATGAAATATGTGTGCCTTATATAAATAATATTCTCAACTCTAATAAACTAAAGTGTGATATATTATATCTTACAGACAGATATTTTCAAATAGCTGATATGAAACAACTTAAGAATATAAAAATGTATGCAGATTTCAAAATGAATAAACGTATAAAATTCATTGAATCAAAATACTTACCATCTAATATAGAACAATGTTATGCTTATATATATTTTAGATATGATTCAGATTATAGTTTTATGGTAAGATCTGTATGGGAATTTTTCTATACAGGTAGATATATGTACTGGATAAGAAATAGCAACCATACAAATGATCTGGATGGATTTAATTATTATATTAACTATGTTACAAATAAATCAAGTAAAGAATACTCTAATATATTATTCACTATTGATAAACAATTAATTGAAGATAAAATGCAATTAGATCCCAATAATTATTTCTTAGGAGAATACTTGAAATGAAAGTATATAATATAGGTATATTATTGACCAGACAATGTAATCAGCATTGTTATTATTGTGATGTATATAAACCATACGAGAACAAACAAATAGAAGTAGATTTAGATTACGTACAATATGTAATATCCCTATATGGTGATATACCACTACATATAGAGATATCTGGTGGAGAGCCTGGACTTATTATTAATTTAGTAGATATTATTACAAGTTTATTATCTAAAAGAAATGTTATTAAAATGTCTTTATTAAGCAATGGCTTATGTAGAAAGAAATATAATATTCCTGAATTATTTGGTAAAAAATTAAACTATTATCAGGAACATAGTGTGTTAGATATAGTCAATACTGATTGTTTATATTTTGAGCCAGAAAATGAGATATTAGAAGACTGGATGGAGCAAATAATAGTGTTAACAGATACAACTTTAAATTCATTATTAAATAATTTTGACTATTTTGAATCTATAGACTTTTTCAAACCTAACAGATATTTTAAAAGTATAACACCCAAAAAGGAAACATTAAAAGCAGATATAGATAAATTAATGTTATTTTTTAATAAGATAAAACAATATAATACATTATATCTTTATGGTGAAATGTCTCAATATTTACCCAGAGCTGATACCAGACAATTATGTGCACAATATTCATATAATCCTTTTATAGATATAGATGCTAAGAAGTTGAGACATTGTAGTATGCAGGTAGATAGATCAGTTTCTTATGATATAACATCAGAAAACATACAATTATCTTTAAAAGGTAAATTATTTAGTTATAAGTCATATTGTAGTGTATGTTATAAATATTCTGCAAATAGTCCTAAATTTGCTATGTCAGCTATAAAGAATAAAGAATATTATAACTTGGAGATATAATATAATGCAAAGATCATTTCAGATATATTTAACCAACAAATGTCAGTGGCACTGTTCCTATTGTCATATATGGAGATTACCACAAGAATCTTTTCAGAAATATTTAATTGATATATATTTACCCAAATTAGTATCACATTGTAAACATACCAATGATAAGATTCTACTTATGGGTGGAGAAGTTGGTATGCTTAGTTATGATGAAATAGCTTATGTATTGTCATTTATTAAAGGATCTAATGTACCTGTTGAGATATATACTAATGGGCTATTCCTTAAAAAGAACTATCATAAAATAGAAGATATCAATTATACTTTTATATCATATCATGTTTGTGAGGATATATTAAATAATGATATAAAAGATATATACCCCTATAAAGATGATATACCAATTAAATACTGTATAGTAGTACACAAAAATAATTTACATAAATTAGAAGATTTTTTATCTGATCATACTTATTTATCAAGTATAGAATTGAAATGTTATATAGCACATTCACAAACAGATGATAATATGAACTTATCTAGAGAAGATATAGATTATATAGTTTCATTAAGTAAAAAATATCCTAATGTAGATCGTGAATACATTGCAAGGGCACAAAATACTTTAAGTGATATACATAAGAAAATATGTTCTTCTATGTTGTTAGTTACAAGATTAGATTTTGTTAAAAGCAGAATATATAAATGCGGGTGTGGTGTTACAGATTTGTCACCATATGTAGAATTGAATGATAATAACTTTGAAGATATAGTTATTCATAGAAAGAATATATATCCAGTTAATGATATCTGTTTATATTGTAATAGACCATCTATAATTGATATAAAAGAATATTTAAGCTTGAGGAAATAGTAATGTTTACTGAGAGAAAAGAATGCCCTTTATGCCAAAGCACTGAATTTGAACAAATATATGAACATAAAACTGATGAAAGTTATTGTAATTTTGTAACTTCACTATTTCATAATTATATACATGATATTAATATTCCAGATTATGTACTATATAAATGTAATAATTGCAGTACTATATTTCAAAAATATATATTTTTAGAAGAATATGAATATAATTTTTATGCTAATGTATTTTCTAAATTACCACAATTTATAAATGATAAAGATAATAAAGATTGTTATTATTTTGCAACGAAAGAATTAGATATAATTAATATGTTAATTACTTTCAAAGATTGTTATATTTTAGATTTTGGTGCGATGTATGGTCAATTTGAAAAGTTTATACATAATTATAATTATACTGTAGATTCCTATGATATTATGGCTGACAATGATCAATATGTTAATATACTTAATGATAATTATGATATTATTAGAACTAAAGACACTCTATCACATATACAAAACAATTTAAATATAGTAATTAATGATTTAATTAAAAGATTGAAGAAAAATGGATATTTTATTATTATTGATTATTTTACGAATGAATGTATAGATTACTCTTATACTACTAAAGCATTATTGCCATTCTGGCACACTCAAATATTTGATATTAATTCATTCACTAAATTAGGATTAAAGATTAAAATGGAGATACCATTTATGATAGGTAATCATCAGATACTTGATATGAAAGTGGATAAAGATACAAGGTATGTTATATATGAAAAGATTACAAAGTAAACCAAGATATTTTTCAATATATATAACACATGAATGCAATTGGCATTGTCCATATTGTCATAATGCTAATGAACATTATGATTATAATCTAGATCAAATAATGCACAATATCAATATCATTAAACCATATCTTGAAAAAGCTGATGTTATATGTCTGACTGGTGGTGAACCAGGATTAGTTCCAGAAGATATACTAAGATATGTATTAAATTCAACTAATAATCTATGGACAATTTGCACCAATGGTACATTTATTGAGAATGGTTATCACAAATTATTTGAAAAACAAATTAGAAAAATATACTATCATGCTATAAAGGATATATCACAACCTTTTAAATTTATTAAATATGATGTGCCAAATATTATATATTATGTTATAATAAATCATGATAATATACAATATTTGGACGCTTTTATTCAGACAAATCAAGATATAATTATAGCACCCAAAGTAGAACATCCTAGAATCAAAAGGGAGATAGGTCTTGAAGATATTATTCAGTTATATAATATTATAAATAAATATACTAATATATGTCCAGATAGAAAACAACAAATAGTCCAAATACTTCGTGGTTATCAATATACTTCTAATGATATATGTATGTTATATAATAAAAACTATGGATTTGATTTGATTAAGAATAAAATATATAGATGTTGTTTGACAGATAAAGATATAGCTAATATTGAATTAAATCAAACTAATGTTGATAACATATTTAAAAGCAGAAACAATAATATATTTGGAAGTAATGATAAATTTTGTGAAAGATGCAACAGATATGATATAATGTTAAACATACGAAAGGAGTTGTGCACATTATGAAATTGTATAGTACTAATGAATGGGGTAAACTTAGAGAAGTGATAATTGGAAATGTAGAAGAGACATATGTGCCTAAGTTCTTCAAGAATCCAAGATTTAATGATAGATTTATATTTTCTGATAGAGGAGATTTTAATATTCATAAAACAATAAAGAAAAGATTTGATAATAGTAAAAATATTACTTTAGATGATGTTAATTTGATTGATAAGAGAATTCTTGAAGAACGTAAAGAAGATGTAGAGAATTTATGTGATATATTAAGAAAAGAACATATATCTGTATTACGTCCTAAATTATTAAATGGTATACAGAGTATTAAAACACCATATTGGGAATCATTAACTCTTCCAGCCCATAATGTTAGAGATCTAGTTTTAATTATAAAAGATATGATAATAGAAACATCAGTTATGAATACATTTAGATATTTTGAAACAGATTTGTTTAAAGATATATTCTATGAATACTTTAAAAATGGTTGTAAATGGATATCTGCACCAAAACCAACATTACAATATATAGATGAGAAAGATTTTGAAGATGACAACATTAAAGATATTAATGAAACAGAGATTATGTTTGATGCGGCACAAATATTAAGATTTGGCGATAAATTACTATTTAATATATCAACTAAACATAATTATATGGGTTATCTCTGGCTAAAATCTATATTACAAGATAAGTTTGAAATATATCCAATTGAAAGAATATGCTATACTCACATAGATGGTGCAATGATGCCTTTAGAAGATGGTGTTATATTATATGATCCAATTAAGATGACTAAAGATAATTTAGATAAACTTCCAGATTGGTTAAAAAAGTGGAAATTTATACCAGCACAAGATGATAATGATATGGAACGTTATACTGGCACTAATGTATTAGTACTGGGTGATAAGAAAATTATTATAAATGCAGCTTCAACTGAATTAATTAAAAAACTAAATTCTCTTAGATATACATGTATTCCAGTTCAATTACGTCATAATAGAATGTTTGTTGGAGCATTCCATTGTATTTCATTAGATACAGTGAGGGATGATGTCTAAATTAGCTTTATATAACAATTACTCATTAAGTGATTATTATATACCACAAATAAGTTTTGACTTAACACATCTATGTAACAGAAGATGCAGTTATTGTTATATCAATGATCCAGATAATAAAACTATAATGTCCTTATCAACATTTAAAAATATTATTGATCATATCAATAATATGGATATTATATACAATATTCACTTGCTTGGTGGAGAACCAACTCTATTAGATAATCTAATAGATTATGTTCAATATTTACAATCAGATAATATCAATGAAATAGTCATCATGTCTAATGGATACAGATATGATGACTATTTTGTTCAATTTGAAGGTATACCAAAATTACATATTAAATTTACTTATCATCCAGAGCATTGTAATGTAAAAGAATTTTTTACTAGATGTATTACTATTAATGATATGGCTTTTAATTTTTCTACAATTATAATGATTAATTCAGAACAATATCTAGATGATATTATATGGTTATACAATAAGTTGAAAGAAATGAATATAAAATCATATATAAAAATGGTATATAATGATAAATATACACAGCTATTACAAATGTTAAAACAATATATGAATGAAGATGATTACACTATATTATACTTTAAGACAGAAGAATGTGTTTATAAATCATTTAAACCGTTAATATATACAGATGCTAGATTTAATTATGGTAATTTTTATAATTGGTTGTGTAAAAAATATACTATGATTGATATATTACCCAATACTCTACTTAAATTATCATGTTCTGATATTACTAAGCAATCTGCATTGAGTAAAAAATTTTGGAATTGGTATAAATTAAATTGGAATAAATATTATATATGTACTAATACTCATTGTACATATTGCACATGTGAAATACCAAAATATATGGAGATGTGACACTAATATGATTGATATATTGCATGTGGCTGATAATAGAAATATAAGTGGTACTTTCACAACATTAGTAGATATATATTATAATCTATCAAAATTTGATAATATAAGATTTCATATTTTATGTTATACTGATATAGTTAATGTATTTAAACTATATCAAACTTTTATTAAAACATTTTGTCCAGACATAAATATAATATATCATCATATATGTCAATATGATGATGTCAAAACAGATATATTAATAACTACTACAGAGTTATTATCATTTTATTATGTACATTCTAATTATATACCTAAATTAAATTATAAAAAAATTGTTGTGTTTGATTCTGCTGGATTCTACCAATCATATGAAGAAGAATCTTTTAAAAATTGTTTTGCAATAATACCAGAAAATGCTATAATATTATGTAATAAGTCTAATATTAAAATATCTCCATGGAAAGATTCTTATGAATATTATATTAAATTATCAGATACCAGATTAAATAAGTTAAAATACTATAGTATACCAGTTTCTAATCATATATTAAAATCATCACATTATATACCAATTGATGCTAAATATGTTTATAATGATTTAAAAAAACAGAAGAATATAAATACAGATATATATAAAGTAAAAGAGTTTCATTTTTGTAGGAGATATCTATCTAATACTGGCACATACAGTGAAAATATAGGTAAACTAATATTTGAAATGATTTGGCTTGGTAAGCCAGTATATTATTATAGCAAGCCAAAGTCATTTGATGATGGTTTACATTATTATTTAAATTTGTTTGGAATTAATGACAATAAAGATCAATTGTTATCTATAACTAAACAGGACATTGAAGATGAATTATTTATGCATGATGATGATTTTTTATATCAGATAATAAAGGATTGATAAGTAATATGTTTAATATTCCAGACAGTATAAAGAATACTTTTCATTACAGATATAATATACCATATCCTATTCATATGTATAGATATGCTGAGGATATTAATAAGAGAAAGCAATTAATAAATTATATGATTAAATATAATATATTACCATCTTTAGATATTATATATATTGAGACTATCAACTATTGTAATCTTGCATGTAGTTTTTGCCCAGTTGGTGAAGGTCGGAGAGTAAATAAAACTATAATGTCTGAGGAATTATTTAATCATATATTATATTTAATTGGACAAATTAAAAACAAAAATAAAGTTACTGTGTGTATGAATGGTCATGGAGAACCATTATTGGATGATAATATATTTAATAGAATTAATAAATTAAAACATGCTTATTCTCAATTTCGTACAGTATTATTTACTAATACAACTTTAATACAAGATAGAATAGAAGAGTTAATAAAAAGTAAATTGGATTATCTTATGTGTGATTTCTACACTGAAGATGATAAGAATAAATGCTTACAGTTATTTGATAGATATAATATATCTTATAATAAGGCTCCTGATTATTGGGGAGATATTAATAATAAATTAAATATAAGATATTCTGAAGTATATAATACAGACAAATCTTTTTATAATAATAGATTGGGAACTGTAAATGTTGGTCCTTCTGATGTTGTAGATGAACCATGTATATTTCCATTTATTCAGTTGCCTATTAATGTAAATGGTGGTATAAGATATTGCTGTATAGATGCTATGGATAAAACTGTATTTGACAATATTTTGAATTATGATGATATGTCATCCTTATGGTATAGTGAAACATATAATTCTATAAGGTATAATTTAAAAGATAGCAAATTAAAGGATGACGCTTGCAAACAGTGCAATAATCATGATTATTTAAAATTTAGATTAATTTATACTTAAAGGAGAATATTCCATGTCTAAAGTAGTTATGATAATACAACATGCTACTGCCTTTAAAGCATTTAATGAATTAAAGCAATATTTATATACAAAAGATTATAATGATATTGATTTATCATATTATTATTTACCAATGAGATTTGCATATTATAAAATGGATTGGATTATGCCATATATGCATAATAACATCATAAATGTGCCAGATATATATAATCATTTTAATATATGTACAGATATCCCACAAGAGGATTTATATGTATGCCAGACTACACATAACATTGAATATCTATTGCAAATAACAAGTAATTTCATTAATAATAAACTATTAGATGATAATTTAGAATCCTGCTCATGGTTACATAATAAAACATTTATACAATATAAAAAATCAAAATTATATGATACGTCAGACTTTTTAGAAGTTATTGATGATATACCTAAAGCAGACATTTACTTATTTTCACAAGCTAGTTTTGCTGGAGAAGTTTTACAACTTCTTTTAATGTTTAGTCTGATTAAGAAATACAATGCTCATGTGTTACTTGGAGGAGGAGAAAATAATAATCCCACCAATCCAGTGACAATATTATTTAATCAAATTAGTCAGTATTACATAGGTAATAAATTACACAGATGCTCTGGAGATATAGGGCCTACATTAATAAACTTTTTAAATAATAATGAAGATTATTTAACATCATATGTTGATATTCATGATTATTTTATCAAACCATGGAAAATTGAATTCACACCATATGAATTACATGAGATATGCAATAATAGCTTATATTTGTCAACAGCATATGGTTGTTCAGGACGTTGTCCTTATTGTGTGGGTAGTAACTTACATTCATTTACTTCTTTAGAGAACTTAGAATACTATGAAGATATATTTGAATATATGAGTGAAAACTATCCAAATATATCTATAACGTTTTTTGATACAGAATTAAATAAAGATATAAATAGATTTCATAAAATGTTAGAATGGTTAATTGATCATAATATAAGAAATAAATTGAACTTCTTTATCAATTTATTACGTCTAGACAATGATTCTTTAGATCTAATGAGTAGAGTTAATCTTGGTGACATTAGAGCAGCATTTGATGGTATATTTGAATATAATGAGCACAGACATATTATGCAGAACCAAAATGAAGGAACTTGGCTTAATATTTTAAATAAATTGAAGAAAATAGTAATTAATCAAGGTGGAAATTTAGCATTCAATTCAGTTATGTTTGTACCCAAATCTCCAGATTTAATAAGATACAAAAACGAGCCTGGCCTTGTCTCCAATGTTGCTATGCAATATGTCAAATATGCATCTGATATAGCATTGGAATTTAATTTATATGATCTCAAATTAAATTCAGATATGTATTTTAATAATGATAAATATAATATTAAGATATATAATTATCAAAATAAGAAATTTAAAGATTTATATGATATAAATTCTGCTATTAATAATATACCTATATTTTTTACACATGATTTTACACGTAGGGATAGAACAGCTGCCTTACATGAAATATTTAAGACATGGAAAAAGTATGATCTATTTACTTTGAATAATATTATATCCAAATATGCTAATTCTAGAATTAATTTAACTGGTTATAAATCATTTAAAAATCTAAATGAAGATGCATATTTAAATGGATATATTATGCTTAGTGGTTATGTGTGGAAAGATTTATTTGATATGTATGGTCCAAATGATGATGTGGTTAAATATATAACAGCTAATATTAGATAAATATTGAAAAATACTAATTTATAAAGATGAGATAGATAAAATGTCTAATATACAATATGCATATGGATTGGATAATGAGTATACACTTACATTGATTATTACAAATCAATGTAATTTGCATTGTAATTATTGCCTGTATTATAATCACATCAATGACAATAGTAAGCACTATTTATCTCCAATAATTATTAACAATTTCATGGATATATATTTTGATGATATTAATAATAAAAGTTTAAC
>Ga0208564_1001593_pt1 | contig 18912 bp, 32 predicted proteins | sample AD_UKC073_MetaG_FD_184439 | JGI IMG/M metagenome (GOLD analysis project Ga0208564, IMG submission 184439) | Active sludge microbial communities of municipal wastewater-treating anaerobic digesters from USA - AD_UKC073_MetaG (SPAdes) (version 2) | ecosystem: Engineered > Bioreactor > Anaerobic >... | reverse complement strand
AGGAAGATACAACAGTCGAAAAGCCACCATTATCACTACGAATTTAAGAAATCAAAATGAGATGATTCAATGGTTAGGGGCTCGGGTGTTTGACCGGCTTTTAGAGAGTAGCACGTTTATTGAATTCTCAGGAAAAAGCTACCGGTGGGTGAAAAGAAATGGCAAATGAACTTATGCAAGAAAAAATAGCTTTATATCGGCAGTTTTTAAGAATGCTGAGCGACAGGGAAATAGGCCAGATTGAGTACGGGGAAATAATAGACTTAATTGAAAGGGCTAAGAGCTTTGATGATCTCAATTGTGTTTGCGATAAGTTTCAAGTTGCACCATTTTAAGGAGGTAAGTAAATGGAAAAAACTCACTGGGTAGTTTGGAGAAAGGAATTAACGGAGGAAGAAGTTAGAAAAAGATATTTTGAAATTGCATGGGGTTTGTAGTGAAGTAGTTTGATATTACTAATTATAGAAACAAATTGGGTAAAGGAGCGAAGATGCTGTATTTTAAACTTGGGCTTTTTATGTAAGGATATTCATGATACTGTTTTTACTGAAGTTAGAGCCGAAGTTATGAAAGAAACGGTTTTTGTGGTGGCGAAAATCTTCAAGGTATATTAAATATTACGGTATACGGGTTAATAAAATGACCATGGATAATTATATAACATTAGAAGTTTGTATGAATAATGTAGATCGGGATTGTGCTGTACTGTATAAATTGTTTTCTAAATACCCGAAAGAAGATATTTATTTCGAGTTAGCTGATGAAAGGTTAATAATACATTTACGAGAATTGGACTTTTTTGATTTTAAAAGAAACATTCAGTTATTAGCTAAAAATTCAAACGATGAAGTTGCTAAATTGTTAAATTCGATACTTTATGAAATTGAAAAAATAAAAAGTTATGGTTTAAAAGGAAGAAAAAGATTGTACGTTGGTTATGACAAAGAAAGAAAAGTAAAGAATAGAAAAGAAAAGGAAGAAACAAGAGGTGCTTACTATTACGCAAAAAATAATACTTTCTCTAAACAAAACAATGAAATTCCAGAACAGTTTATTAATAAAATAATTACCGGCGATAGTGAGGAAATCTTAAAACGATTTCCTGAAAATTGCATAGATTTAATTTTTACTTCTCCGCCATACAATTTTGGACTCGAATACGAAAATCATAAAGATGGGATAAATTGGAATGAATACTTTGATAAGTTATTTGCAATATTTAAGGAGTGTATAAGGGTATTAAAGTATGGTGGTAGAATTATTGTTAATGTTCAACCGCTATTTTCGGATTATATACCTATACATCACATACTTTCTAACTTTTTCATTGAAAATAAACTGATTTGGAAGGGAGAAATTTTGTGGGATAAACATAATTACAACTGCAAATATACTGCTTGGGGCAGCTGGAAAAGCCCAAGTAGCCCTTACTTAAAATATACGTGGGAATTTCTTGAAATTTTTTGTAAAGGTGATCTAAAACATCCTGGAGACAAAAGACAGGCAGATATAACAGCAGACGAATTTAAGAAATGGGTCTATGCAAAATGGGATATTCCACCAGAATACAATATGAAGAAATTTGGACACCCAGCTATGTTCCCAGAACCTTTGGTAGAGCGAGTCTTAAAACTGTTTAGTTTTAAGGGTGATTTAATACTTGACCCTTTTAACGGAGTTGGAACAACCACTGTGGTGGCAAAAAGATTATCACGGAATTATATAGGGATAGATATTTCTGACGAATACTGTAGAAAAGCAGAAGAGAGACTACAAGATGCTGGATTTCATACAACAGTGCAAGGACGGATTTAACAATGATAGATGAATTTCGTAATAAAATAATTTGTGGTAACTGTTTAGAAGTTTTAAAGCAAATACCAGATGAGAGTGTTAATTGTTGTATTACATCACCTCCTTATTGGGCGTTGCGGGATTATGAAGTGGAAGGACAATTAGGATTAGAACCTACCTTTAATGAATACTTAAATAACCTGGTTACTATATTTGATGAAGTAAAAAGGGTTCTTAGAAAAGATGGAACTTGTTGGGTAGTAATAGGAGATACTTATGGTGGTAGTTTGAACAAAGAAAGAGACCCATCTAAATTAGCGGAAAAGCAGAGAAGTAATCGAGGTAGCTATTTTAGGAAAGACAGTAATATTAAATTTAAAGCCCAAGGTCTTGATAAATGTCTCTTACAGATTCCCGCTCGTTTTGCCATTATGATGATTGATAGAGGGTGGCTGATCAGGAACGAGATAATCTGGAGAAAAGTCAATGTAATGCCGTCTAGTGTTAAAGATAGATTCACTATGGATTATGAGAAAGTTTATTTCTTTGTGAAGAATAAGAAATATTGGTTTGAACAACAGTTTGAAGAATATGCGGAAAGTTCTAAGGCTAGAATGAAGTATCCTAGATATACTGATAATTCAAAGGGGGCTAGTGGGCAATATGCAGTAGTTAATAATGATTATAAAGTAAATTATGGAAGAAACAAACGCTGTGTATGGGATATAGCTACTAAACCATTTAAAGGTCCCCATTATGCTACCTTTCCTCCTGACTTAATTGAACCAATGATTAAAGCAGGATGTCCTGATGGTGGTATTGTTTTAGATCCTTTCTTAGGCTCAGGAACTACAGCTCTAGTAGCTAAGCAATTAGGTAGGGATTTTATTGGAATTGAATTAAATCCTGAGTATTGTAGGTTAGCAGAAGAGAGAATTAAAAATTTTGACTCAGGAATAAATCAGAAACGTTTAGGGTTTATATAGATTAGAGGTGATAAAATGAATCAATCTCATACTATGAGTTTGTGCTGTGTTAAGTGTGGGAAACCATTAGGGATTGCTTACTATATTGTGGATGACCAGCCGTGGTGTCAAGAGTGCTATCTTAGATTCCAAAAGGAAACTACCCCAGCTTATTCTCAAGGTTGGATATGCCCTCGATGTGGTAGAGTGAACTCCCCTTATGTCAGTCAATGTTCTTGTAGTCCTACTATAAGAACAACTATTACGTATTGTTGATATGTTTATACTCGTTTTATTTTTTGCAATCGTTTTAGTTTATTTACTAGTTAAATTATTTGTCGCAATGGTTGAATACATTTCGGATGCCTGGCGTTCAAAAGAGAAGGATAGGATAGCTGATATTATTTCTTCAATATTTGTTTTTTGTCTTTTGGCTGCGGTAATTCTTTTGTGGATGGTGGTAGCTTTTAGTTCTTTTGTATATGTGGAATAAACTATAACCGTTTAGGGTTTATATAAGTGAAGGTGATAAAAAATGCCCAGTTGGGTAGTCGATCATGACATTTGGGAAAAAGCTAAAAAGAAAGCAGCAGAGGAAGGACATGCAGAAGATTGGGATTATATCACTGCACTTTACAAAAAGATGGGAGGTGAAATTAGAGGGGACAAAAGCCTATCAGGTATTGATTGGACTAACCACCCTCTGATTAAAGGGTAAGAATGGCAGAAAGAAAGAAAGCATTTAATCCTACACGATCAGTTAATTCTAAATTGCCAGGGGTTATTAACCTCTGGAGTGCTGTTATGACCACTAAAAAGGGTGAAGAGATTGCTGTAGTAGGGTCTACTGAATCAGAAATTCATTGCTGGCAATTATTATTTATGTGGAAGAGAGCCAATAAAAATAGTTCTTTTTGGAACTGGGAAATTAATCCAAAGCTGGTGCGAAAATCATGGCTGAACATATCAATAAATTAACAGATGGTTTACCTAAAATCCTATTTGTAGACGGTAAGTTATATGAGTTAGATACTGTTCCACAAGCTCCTAATTGTTTTGCTTTTAAAGTATTTGATGCAGTTCTGCAGACTTACATTCATTTCATTATTTACCAATCCAATGAGGATTGGGAGGTAATGATAATGGATGAGAAGTTTTGCATTGATGTGCAATACGATAAGTATCAATACGATAAAGACACCAACTGTTTCTACGCTAAGGAGGTTAATTAATGTATATTTATATTAGTCCCATTCATCTACTGGTCGCTATCCCCGTTATCTTTACTTTAGTTTCTCTGTTATGTACATATATAACCAGCGATAAAGTAAAAGCAATGTGGTGGTTTATGTCGATGGTATTTGGTGCAGGAGCCTCATTGCTTTCTATTATTTGGTTTATATTTACCCAATGAACAAGAGTCAATTAGGTAAGTTAGCTAAAGGTCGAGGATATCGATTTGAAAAAAGATTAGAAGCTTTAGGTAATAAGTGTGGTCTAGATATTGAATGTAAAAGACAACCTCTCTCTGGAGCTCATAAGGACCACAAGTTAGATGTCAAAATCTGCAGAGGAGATGAAGAGTTAGGTAAGTTAGAGGGCAAATATCGTGGTGATTTTTCAGGCTTTAAGATGGTGTATAAGAAGTTAGAAGAGCAGGAAATAAAAGGTAAGATTGTAGCTATTCAATTTGATAAATATATTGCTCTCTACTATACCGATTACTTATCCTGCTGGTTTGGAGATAAAGAAGTGGATCGGTATGTTCCTGTAGAGATTAAAGGTTTAAAGATTATTAATGATTGGTATGAAAAAGCTAAACAGCAAGGGGCTTGTGGGTTAGTAGTAGGAGGATATAGAGCAAAGCCAATAGCTATAATTTAGGAGCTGAAAAATGACAGTAGAAGAAATCGAAGAACTATACAAGAATTATCGTCCTCTGTTAATTAGTCTTTCTTTATCTGCCTGTCGTGAGTATTCCATAGTAGACTTCGATGATATTCTCGCTTATTTATCTCTCTGCTTTGTAGAAGAAGTTAAGAAGTATAACCTTGAAAGAACTAGAATGGATTTTCCTGGCTATATCAAAATAGCTTTAGAGAAAGATGCTCTGGACTATATTCGTAAGCGGCTCACTTTATCCTCTCGGGAAATACCCAGTTCTTTTCAATCAGGAGATACTGATTATTACTTTAATAGAGATACCAATTTAGAAGATGAATCCTTATTACTAATTGATGGGTTTGAAGATGAATTAGTAGATAAGATATATGTATATGATTTATTAGAACAATTACGAAAATATAGTCCTGAGTATGCCGATATTATTTATGATGTTTATATCCTAGGTTACCGCTGCTCTGAACCCTATATCACTAACAAGTATGGTTTATCGGTGGCAGGTGCTTATAACCGAGTTAAAGCTGCACTACAAGATTTAAGGAGGATTGCTGAAAACAGTGAACGAGTGGAAGAGAAGGCTAATCGCTACAATAGATTTATATACAAAAAAGTATCATCGTCCAGTTCCTTGGGTCTATCTCAAAGCTCTGAAAGTAGAAAAGAAAGATCTGAAGAAGCTGGTAAGACAGAGAGAAATTGAAGAAGTTTATTATGCTACTGCTAAAGGAACTTATTATTTGGGATTTGCTCCTCTAGGTTGGAATAGTCAGATAGAAGTAGCAAGAGATACCAATATAGTTCAGGTGCCTAAGAATGGCTAAAGAACCAGTTAGCATTTCCGTAAGAACACAATCGGCTTTAGAACGGTTACTCCGCTGGGATAAATTAGAAGAAGTTAATCAGATGGCAGACCGGGGACTATCTGCTTATACCATTGCTGAGTGGGTCCGCAGTCAAGGAGTAAAGATGTCTACTCAGTCAATGGAAACTTACTTGATGCTTTATCAACAGTCTAAAGAAACTAATACCACAGTAGCCGATTTAGTAGCTCAGTATGCAGGGACTAATCTCTTAGCTAATGTTACCTCAGATATTGAAACTCTTAAATTAGTTAAGAGTGTTTTGAGTGATGTCAGTACCTTAGATGCCATTATCAATGAGGGTTCTAAAAATATAAATAACAATGCTCTTATCTCTGCTAAGGATGTTATCAATGCTATTCAAACTAAAGATGCTTTATTGAGAAACAGTAGGGAAGTATTTATGAAGAGGTTGTTTAAGTTAGACTCTATGTTAGAGAGAATCATTCAGATTATGGTAGATGAAGTTCCTGAAGAATATTTGGATAGGGTAATGACCCGATTCCAAGAGGAGTTTGGTAGCGATGGGATTGATCAATGATCCAGTTCAAGCTTTAGAAGATGCTCGGAGTAAGGCTACCTTTACTGATAGAGTAAAGAAGAGGTTAGAATCTATTATTGATAGTAAGTTACTAGAGATAGAGAATATGAGTCTAACTCAGAGCCGAAGAGCAGTAGAGGATTTGGAAAAGTTAATAAAGATATATCAGCTGTTGAGTGGTGAAGCTACCGAGAGGAGAGAAAGTATTAATCATAATCAGCAGACCACTCAGATTAGAGTATTGATTGATGAACTGAGAGATACTCAGAAAGCTTTACCTTCAGAAGATGATGTCATAGATGCTGCCTTTGATGCTTTAGATGAGGAGGAGAAGCTAAGTGAGTGATATATCAGTTAGGGATTTTTTAGAAGAGTTAGCTCACGAACGACCTAGTGTGTTTGCTCAATACTACCGTAGATTAAAAGGTAAGAGGCTACGATATACTAATCCTCATGACCTATATGCTTGGAGACATTTCTTAGTTCAACCTATGGATGACTTTCACTCAGATAAAGTAATTAAGAAAGCCAGGCAGTTAGGGGCTTCAGAGTGTCATCTCAATGAGGTGTTCTGGTTTTTAACTGAACACGATTATACTAATACTATCTATACTTTCCCTCGTGGTCCTAAGATGAGAGAATTTTCTCAAACCCGAGTAGAACCTGCTATTCAAGAGTCTCCTTATTTAGATTCCCTCAGTCCTGTGAGGCTGCGGAATGTTACTCGTAAACCTTTTAATCATTCCAACTTATTCTTAAACTCCGCTTGGGGTAAGGAGTTAGGAGAGGGAACTCCTGCGGATATGCTGTGCTTGGATGAGTATGACCAGATGGCTGATGGTATTGAAGGAGCTTTTATTGAATCTCTGTCTTCATCTCCTTATAAATTAATTAGAAGATTTTCTACTCCCACTCTTCCAGGGCGAGGAGTATCAGAGCTCTTTGATACCAGTGATCAGCATTTCTATTTTTATACTTGTGAGCACTGTGGAGAAAAGCAGTATCTAACTAAAGATAATCTCATTCAAATAAAGAAAGATGGAGTTAAAGAACATTTAGGTTTAGTAGAAGATGGAACTTTTATTATTGGTTGCACAAAGTGTAAGAAGGAACTGAACAGAGTGCAGAAGGGGGAGTGGGTGGCTGCCTATCCTGGAAGAGCTATTAGAGGATATCATATGAGTCAGTTGAATGCTCCTTGGATTACTGCTGATGAAATTATGAGGAGTAGATTTAAACTCCGCTCTGATCAGCTCTGGTATAACTATGTGTTAGGCGAACCTTACTATGATGCTGGGGCTTTGCTTTCTCCTGTAGAATTTCAACGCTGTGAAAATCCTCTGCGAAGTATGTCTTTATCTCGGGAGAACTGCACTATGGTATCTGTAGGTATTGACTGGGGTAAAGTAAGCTGGGTAACAGTCTTAGGTATGCTTCCTGATGGTAAGGTAAGATTGTTAAACTTCTTCTGGGAAACAGATACTAATGTAGCATTGGAATCAGTAAATAGAATTGCCGCTCGTATTCAAATGTTTGAGCCTGATATTATCATCTGTGATACAGGATATGGACAAGACCGTATTCCTCACCTGATGGATTTATTCCCTGGTCGAGTATGGGGTTGTCAGTATAGTGAGAGGGGTTTAATAGCTAAGTTTAATCATCAAGGTTTCGTTGTTAGTGCTAATAGGACAGGTTCACTCAAGCAAGTTATTTTAGCTTTTAAGAAGGGGGGAGTAGAGCTTCCTCGCCACGATGAGGCAATGGAAACTTTAATGAATCATCTCTGTGCTTTAACTATTCTACAGGAGGAAGATGATAGGGGAGAGTTCAAAGAAGTAGTAGAGAGAATGGGACCAGACCACGGAGCTCATAGTTTTAATTATGCTAACTTAGGAATTGAAAAAGAGAAGATGCTTTATCGAGTAATAGGGGAAAGTGATTTTTCTTTTTTAGATACAGGAGGAGGACTTTCCCTACCACAAGATAGACAGTTTAAAGATATGAATGAACTAGCTCAGCATTGGTTGGGGCAGATTAATTCTTTACCTGATGAAGGAGATGATATTGATGGATTCACAGTCGTGTAAAAAAAATTGTCCTAAAGCACAGGATCCCCGTCCTTGTGATGAATCCTGTGCCTTATACGATGAAACCTACAAATGTTGCTCTATTGTAACACTGGCTGAGTCTACAGCTGAGATAAGAGAAATATTGTGGAACTGGTTTAATAAACTCATTGAACCGTTTGGGATGTAACCTCCATTTTCTTCTCTTCCAAATATTTCTCTGCCTCTTCGTAAGGAATAATCCATTCTGAACTGATGCCATCTTTGATAGCACTAATGGTCCCCCTTTTTATTATATTAGTAAATACAAACCGTTTACTTTGGATAAATTATATATATATTATTTTGTTTTTTGTCAAGATGGATTTATCATCTTAAGGAGGTATAGAGCAACTTTTACCACTTTTGTTTTATACTTTTGGTTTTCAAGGTTATCTACGAGCATTGATAATCAAAGCAAATTATAGCTTTGCCACTTCTCACACTTTTTATTGAATGGATGGAATTATAGTTCCCCTTGTAGAAGGCTTAAAGTTCTCGCTGTCTCAAAACTATCTTCATCATAGAAGCTAGGCATAATATTATAACGTTTTTTAATGTATAACCACAGAGAGAAGGGGAGATCCTCAGCTGTTTCTACTGAGTTAGTATAGATTAATCTCCCTTCTTTACGATAAATTAACCCTTTAATTCTTCCTTCCATGTGGTCTTCGAACTCTTCCTGACTAATTGTCTCAGGAAGAATTAATTCCCACCATAGATATTTCTTTAGCTGTTTTATATCCTCTCCTGCAAAGTAAAACCCCTCATTTACACTACCGAAATTTCCTCCATTGATTGGCATAATACTTCTTAGGAAAATATTATCAGTTATAGGAATAGGTTCTTCTACAATCTGAAGAACATACGTAGCGTTATTATGAAGGTAAGGAACTCCCATTTCCTTGTCAGTAGGAAATAGGGCATTGAGAAGCTTTAAAGGACCATGGGCTTTACTCCAATCCATAGCTACTTTGTCTATTTCTCTATACTGTAGCTTTCCCGCTAAGAAAGATAGTTCAGGGACATCATAGGTAAGTAATTCAGTTAAACATTTATTGATACTGTAAGAAAATAGAGAAGCCAGTCTCGCATCAATTTCTCTCTTTTGAGGACCAGTTCCCCATTCTGTAGCTGTTCTTAAATTAAAATGGTTTTCCGAATCTATAGTTAGAGTCCCAATATGAACGGGGTCAAAGTATTTTTTATGTCGATTAGGATGAACAGTAAAGAGATACTGAGTTTCATTATTTTCTTTACTAATGGTGACATATACTTGAACGAATTTATCTTCTCTCATCATTTTGCTTCAACTCCTTAATTACTTCTTCCTTAACTCCTTTGATAATATCATCGATAAGGGAAGTATAGAGGGGAGCCAGATAGGATGCTACCCTATCTGGAGCTCCCGCCATTCTTTTAGTTCTTTCAATCTCGGCTAAAGTTTGTCCTATTCTTTCTGATAAATCAGTCATTTTATCTACCTCCTTTATTTTATTGGTTGAATCATAATGTAACCTTCTTCATAAACTGTATAGTTTGTTGTTGGTGGATTCATAATTGTATCGAGTATCCACCAAGTAACTAAGTTATTAAACACTATTCTTTGTTAAGCTAAATTTAGCCTAACTGGGTGTAACCCTACACCCTCTATCCCCTCTACAAAAGTGTTGGGGAATGCTTTTCTAATTATGTTATATGCTCCATTGACATCAGCATTAATCAAAATGCCTTGATTGCTTTTAAATAAACCTCTTTTTATCCTTCTTCGTTTGTTATAGTTTTCTTTACAAACTTCTTCATTATCTAAGAAACTGCATCCACTAGTATAGCTTTCTTCAATAAGTATTAAATTTATGCTTTCTTCTTCGCACTTATACTTGAGCATATTCATAAATTGATAGTAAGGAATGCTTACAAAGTTTTGATTATTTACCTTGCCCATATTAATTTCCTGTTTCCAGTTTGAATTATAACCAACCACAAGAGTATCTATGTTATATTTCTTGCACCAATTAATAATAAATCGACTGACTTTATGCATATAGTCTTTGAGTTTGTTATTTCGTTTGAGTGTGAGATTTTCAATCTTTCTACTGCTACCTCTGTTACCAACAAAACTCATCAGTTTAGCTTTCTTTTTGTTGTAGTATTGATTCATAGACTTAATAACTTTGCCATTAACAACAATAGGCTTAATTCCTATGTTGTTTACTAAAGTTACAAAATTATCAAGTCCTAAATCTATTCCTGCAATTCTATTTGATTCTCGAACCATAGTGGTAATTTCTTTTTTATAAACTATTTCGATTACATATACTGAACCTTTAGGAATGACACGAATCTCCCGTAAATCACCTCCTATCCTTGTTTTAAGTTTTAATTTTGTCTTAGGAAAAGTCAAGTAACCTGATTTAATTTTACATTGCTGGTTTGTGAAGATTGCGGTAGCTCTACCATCTTTCTTCTTATATCCAGGTAGTTTTGGCTTGCCCAAATATTTGTCTTTGTTTTTACTCCAATCCTTTACGGATTTGAAAAAGGAATTCCAATTCCTATCTAACAATTTCAATATTTGCTGTGCAGTTTGTGAAGGTAAATCTTTATAAGCCTCATGCTTTTTTAATAAAGCATTTAGTTTATAATATCTAATCCACTTACCATTGTTGATAAATTCCTGTCTTATAATATAATTGGCATAATTATATAGGTTTTTAGATTTAAAGCAGATATCATTACAATAACTCCACAATTCATGGTTCTTATTGATTTGAATCTGCTCTGTCCTGATTACTTTCATCTTCAGCCATTACTACAATTTCGGTATTAAACTTTTTAAATAAATACTCAAACAATTCAAAGCCAACTCTACTAAGTATATCTTTATGAGTTATAACAATCCTTTCTACTTTACCTGCTAAGATATCATCAAGTATCCTAAAGAAATCTTTTCTTTCTTCAAAACTAATATCATTAGCAACATCACTAAATACTCCATGGATTTTGTAGCCATTACTGAAACAAAATTGTTTCAGTAACTCTATTTGATTTTCTAAATCCTTATCCTGAGTAGAAGCTCTTGCATAAATATATGTTTTCCTTTCTACCCCCCTCATAAAAATCTTGTAAACATCTTCTTCGTTATAATCATAACGACCATTAGGTAAAACAGTTATCCTTATTATTCCCTTCTTAACATATTTAGTTAAGGATGGTCTTGAAATTCTTAACAATTGTAATACTTCTTTAGCTTTCATATTCATTCCTCCTAATATATAATACGTTAATTTGGAGGAAAAGTTAACATTATATATCAAAAATTTTAATATATTTTAAATAAATTTATTCTCCACATCTTAGTCGAGAAATAAACCGATAAGTAGACTGATAGTTTCTTACTTATCCCTCCTTTATTTGATATAGAGTTTCGAAAGTTTGAAACTCTTGATACTCTTTCCTAATACTTTCAACATTGAAGCATTTAGGTATTAATTCCTCTCCCTTGTTTTCTAATATTCCTCCCAATACAGCCAGCCAATAGGTATTATTCAGATTGATATAGTTTAGCTCTATTAGATTCCGCCTAATCTGCATTCTGCTTCTCAATAGCTTAGTATCAAAGTATTTATCCAGATAGAATAAATTTTCTTTAGAAAAAGTAGTTGATTTAATTGGTCGCTTTTTAGGATAAAACATATATAAATCACCCCATAAATCATTGTGTCTGATACTTAAATCGGATAAGGAAACTATTGCATTATCATCTTCATATTCAAACCATAATTCACTCCCCCTAATATGAAAGTTAAGCTTATCCCAAAAGATATGTTCTTCTGGGTTTATCTTTACTAAGTCAAAGAAATCTTCTTTAGTAAAATTATCTTCTTCTAATGGACAAAGATATTTACTCCATTCATATACATATACAGAAGGCTGATTATATCTTTCATTATATATTCTTTGATGGAGGATGGATGTAATATGAAGGTTTTGTTTCCATTCCTCACTATACAATGGCATAATAAATATATGGTTAGAGTCATTAACATAGGTTAGTATATTATTTGTTTTTGTTCGATACACTCCTATAATTCCAATTTTACCATTGTTTTGCTTTCCTTTCCAGATATCAGTATCTCCTTTATCAATGTGATAAGTGTTACTTTTTACTTTAAAGTAGTGTTCTAATCCTGTAGCTATTTCAGTGAGGTTATCATTACTATCAAGGATTACTGATAAATAATCAGGGTAATCATGATTAAAAATCATTTTTATATCACTGTTATTTTTACTTTTAATATACTGGGTAACTAACTGGTAATACTCGTTGTCAAACCAGTTTTGGTTATCGTGTAAATTGATTAAGTATTCCATGTTCTCACCTCTTTCATGGTTATAGTTAGCTGGTCTTCAAAGGGGATATATCCATTTCCTACATAGGACGGTGATTGAACTAAGATTACAAACTCTTTCTCATTAATATTCCAATCTAAGGAATATTCAGGATGGGCATAGGGATTATTACAAAACAGTTCTCCATCTACTTCTACAGGCACTCCTTGAATTACAATATCAATTATTTCTTCAGGAAAATTATAAGCAATATAATCTTCTACAATTCCTTTTACGCCGTCGGCTTGGAAGTCTTCAATATAGTTTTTCTCTTCATCAAATTCAATCCATTCGGAAAACTCATCATTATCCCACTCCATATCAAACAGCTTTCCTTTATCCAGCCATGTATTTAGATAATCATAGATAGTATAATAATTAAGGTAAGTTAATACTACTTCACTTTTTCCCCAGCTATTACCATTGCTATCGACATGGTAGTTTTCAAACACATATTCTCCATCCCCTTTATGAACTTCCCAATTCTTATCTACTTTCCTCCATAACTCATCCCACAAGGACTTAGGACCAATCTTTCTTCCTACTCTGAATTCAGAATCAGGGTCCATAGTAGGAGTTCCTAAACCACTACAAAAATACCGTTTAGTAATTATCCACTTCACTTTATACACCTCCTTTCTTTTATTCAGCAACTTCAATGACAAAGCAGTCCCAATCGGTGACTGGTTTTATAGCTCCGTGCTTTACCATCTCATTTAACCAGTCTTCAAATTCATCCCGAGTGGGAAGCTCATCAATATCATAACCACTTTTGAACTCCTCAACCATTGCTCTCACTGCCTTAGGTTCAATCACATTTTCAAATAAATAGAAGTGATCTACTTCTTCCTCACGAGAGTTAAAAATCAGATACAATTTAATCACCTCCACTTCTTAATCTACAGATAGCTTTGTAAGTAGAGTGATAGTTCTTCAATAAGTTTAACTCAATTACTGCCTCCTGATACTTCTGCTCTGCTTCAGATAATTTTCTCTGCTGTAGCTTAGTTAAGGTTAACAGTTGAGCATCTCGGGCTTCTTTATTCTTTCCATCAATAACTCCCGTATTGATTAGCTCAGCTTCTTTATCTTTGAGAGCTTGCTTAGCTTCTTCTACTTTCTTTCTTAATTCTAAAGTTAAGAGCTCTTGATTATAGATTAACTTAGGTAGCTTTAATAATTGCTGTTCAATGAACTCGGTAGTTAATTCCTGATTATCCTCTAATATGAAATCATATTTTTTATCCATTGCTATCACCACCACGTCCCTAAGATATAGTCATGCTCAGCACATACTTTGAGAAAATCTCTAATCCGATAGAGGTCATCTAAAGTAACTCCATCTTCTTTTAAGTCTTCTAATAAAGCATCTCTTTCATTTTCTAAACTTTCACAGAACTTTTCATACACCTCTTTTACATCCCATACAGTAGGTTCTCCAGAACCATATCTATCTAATATTTTAGCCAATTCCCATCCTTGAATAACATTATCCCCACTGGGAAAGTTCTCCTTTGGTGCTGGTTTAACCTCATAGGCGATGACGCTAAAGCTCATTTATTTTGCCTCCCTTTATTTTTATTAAATTATTGACTGTGTCTAATACCTCTCTACCTTCCTCGTCTAATTTAGATTGCAGAAACTTACTGGGTTCAATACCATTTTCGATTTGGTAGAGAACGATATCCTTAGCCACTTCAGGAGTGATATTTCGAATAGGAAGATAAACCACTCCTGTTAAAGAAAAGAATGGGTCAGACCAATAAAAACTATTAAAGGATTTAGTAGCTTGCTCCAAGTAGTGGTAAGGATTTAACTCTACTCTAACTGAGAGAGCATAGTCATAGTTTTTTGTTTCATCAAAACAGTAACAGCTACTTATAACCCATTCTTTATACATCTTACTATAGTAACAAAGCTTATAACTACCACCTCCTCTCTTATGTCCTAAATAGTAACAACCTATTGTAGTAACTGGGTGATTTTTTATACCCAACTCTTTACAAGCTTGGTTAAGGTGCTTAGCTATAATCCTACATAGCTCTACTTCGCTTGCTGGAATTAAGCTAATGTTATCAGGATAAATTTGAATTCCTTCAACAAAATCTATAGTGGCTAATGCTATTCCTCTTTTTACTACGGGATAATATCTCACATCATAACTATGAGCAAAAGTTTTCTCTAACTTAATTGCTTGAGCTAAATTCCTATAAACACTTTTTATCATAAATCTCACCTCACTTAAAACGATTTAAGTTTACTAATAGATTAAAAATATTACTCATCAATAGTAATAACCACATCAGGGGTAAATCCATCTGGTTCTTTTCCTGTAGTAAGAACTACAGTTTTCTCTACTGTAAAAGGAACTTCTATTTTATCATCACCATTATAACCATCAGTCATTAGAATGACTACACAGTTATCCATAACATTATCTTCAATCCACTTGAAGGCAGGAGCAAATAATGTCCCTCCTCCACCTTTGATATGCTTTAAGATATCATCTACTCCTCCTACATTTTCTACAATATCATCTACATATACATCAGCATCGCAAGATATGAATGTAACATTATACATCTGAATAAGAGGAACTAATTCAGAGATAAAAGTTTTCATCTCCTCATCATCGATACTCCCTGAGGTATCTACAATTACTATAATCCTTGTCTCAGGAGAGTTTAAAGTAGGAACATATATATTTTGCATTCGATAGTGAGGATTGCATCTTCTAAAGCTGTAGTTGTTTCTAACAATCTGAGTAGTTACATCAGTAATATAATCCTTCCAAGTTACTTTAGGAGTTAGTAAGTTATCTATTAACCTTCTTACTGAGGCAGGTAGCGTTCCAACTCCTTGTAAAGCTTCTAAACTTCTTTCAATTTGAGAGGCAGTGCTTAGAGCATTTTGAGTATTGCGTTTAGCTTGTGCCATCTCTACTTGATTTTTAGGATAGGTATGCTGGTCAAGTTGCATTCCCTCATCAGGAAGATAATCAGCTAATCCTTTTTCTCCTTTCTTACTTTTCTTAGCTTGACTTTGAGCTTTATTAAGAAGTATTTCATATATCTTTTCAGCATAGTAATACTCTCTATGAAACTCTTCTACATATAAAGCTCCTTGAGGAGGATAAAATCCCATATCCTTAAGAAGGGAATTAACTTCTAAGTCAGTAGCAATATTCCACAGGTCAATATCACGGTCACCTAATCGGAGTAGCGAACCAGTTAGGACATGCATAGCCTCGTGGGCTAATATAAATTCAATATCTTTACTCTTTAACTGCATCTCTTCTATTTGCTGAGGGTCGTAAATTATAGTATTAGTTACTGGATTTATACCAAAGGGATTATGCATTCCCTCAGCCTTTTTGGGAATTGGTTTAGCTTCATACTTCATTCGTAAACATATAGCCCCTAACACTGGTCGCTTGATGATAAGCTTACTAATTATCCTCCTGATTTCCTGTTCGGTATTCACACAACCACCTCCTACTCATATATTTTTAATTCTCTAAACCTCCTATTAAACTCTTGAGCGTGTTTACTTTTGCTTAGCTTAATAATAGTGTTATTAGAAAAGTTAAGAACCATATTCTTTACCATACATATAGCAAAGGTATTCCAATGCTCAGGAGCTTTAGCCGAATACTCCATCAACCTCTCCACGTCTTTATCATCTTTAGCTGATACTGGTAGGATAGTGGCTAACATCCAAGACCTTTCTACATCTGAGGCAGGAGGATAGACAAAGTTACCTTTAAAGATATTCTTAATATCCTTTTCTATACCCTCGCAGTGCTCTATGAAGTTAAAGAAGTTTACCCCTATATCTTCTCCCACATAACCATAGACAAATTGAGGATACTTAAACTCTAATACATCACTGACATTCTTCCAACTCCGAGGAGTGCAGAACGGTTTATCGATGGAGGGTGGAGTTACAAAATGCTCAGGAAATCTCTCCAAGTAAGCATAGATGGAGGGGTGAACTTTTCCTGTAGGATATCCCCACTCCTTCCAATCATCAAAGGAAGGCTCTAACATTACATGGCAACATCGGTTTATAAATGGTGCGGTAAATCGAGTGGGATTTATTTTGTCTTGGTTTCTATTTCCTGCTAACACAATCATAGTGTCTTCAGGAAGAGCTACATCGGCAATCTTCTTCTCATGAATTATCCTTAAGGAAGCATCTCTTACCGCTTGAGGAGCAGTATTTATTTCATCGATGAAGAAGATAAACTTTTTCTTTGGTATATCAATCATCGGGACAAGCTTTACTTTATCCTCATTAGGATTGTATACCATCAACCCTTTAATTTCAGTAGGGTCATAAAGGGTTAATATAACCGATACTACATCTACTTTTTCCTCTTGAGCTAATTGATAAATCATTTCAGTCTTACCAATCCCTGGCGAACCCCACGTCATAATAGTTTTGGGATTAGCCAACCTCAAGTTAATCCTCAACATTTCCTTATACTGTTTAGGTGTTACTCCAATTTTCAAATCCATTATTATCTTACCTCCCTTTTAATAAAGATATGATTTGTAAATTCAAGCTTGTTTTTAACTATTTCCTCATCCAATATAAGGAGGCATGTTCCTCTTTCTCAGTATTAAATTTTATATCATAGGAGAGGAGATAATATGCTTCTCCATCAGGATAATATTCTTCAGCCATTAAAACTTCCACTCCATCAGTGCTACCACTGGAGCGAACGTGAGTAACCTTACCAACAATATCACCATTAACATCGAGAAGTAATTGTCCCTCTTTTCTCCATCCGTTATACCCAGTATGAATTTTAACCCAAGACTTATCTACCAGCTCATGCTCTCCTACAAATTTCACTTGTGATTGGTCACTTACAAATGGAACATGTCCTCTTACCTTTGTGAGGAGTTCCTCCATTCCCATTACCTCCTTTTTAAATTACTTCATTAAATCCCAATTGTGTCTTCCATCCTGGTGTGAGTTCTTCAACCAATTGCTTATCAACGATTAAGTCTACTACTTCTTCTTTAGTTAGTATTTTTAGCCTGCTTCCAGTGTTATCAGGATATTGATGCCTCCAGCTTCTTAAGTAAAATTCATCATTTTTAGCTGAGTAATAGATTTCTATTCCTGCAGTAGCAGTTTGGTCATCTGGTAGTGGATGCCAAGAGTCAATAATTAAATCACTATCACTGGGTAAATAATCCTCCCAGTGGACGTGGGAATAATCACTTACCCAAATCCCATCCTCCGAATTTTTTAATTTTTCATACAATACTTTCTTACCATTATCTCTCACCTCATTATTCATATCTTCCTTAAGTTGCTCTGTGAAAACCTTTGTCATAAATGAGGGTGGTATTCCTCTTAACGGCTCTAAGAATTTACTTACAACTTGCTCAAGTTGCTGTATGTATTCTTCTTGATTATTCATACTATTCCCCCTTTCTATGCACAGCTTCCCTCGTGGCGAGGGATTGTTTTTATTCTTCTATCTGGGTGAGCTTCTTCCCATTCTTCTTTTTCTTCTTTAGATGAGAAGGTAAGAATGGTGCACTTAAATTTAGTAGGAGTGCAAGCACACCCTTGACTATACAGGTAATCCTCATAACACTCATTGTCAGCTAAAATTCCCTTGCAGAAGTTATCCAACTCCCCATACCTCACTGTATTATAGCTACCATAGCTATGAGGATGATGAGGAGTGGTTTGTTCACACCTTCCGCAATGCCCCCTGAATGAATAAGTTTTTCTTTCCATATTATCTACCCCCTACATTCTTAATTCTCTTGAGATAGGAGGAAATTCATTTAACCATTCCTCCGCTTCTTTCTCCAAGTCTGTCCAAGTGGTTTTATTAAACACTCTCTCTGAGCCTTCTACTCTTTTAGGATACACATAGTATCCAAAATCAAATACGTTTCGTGCCACCATTTTTACATATTCATCACCTTTTTTCAATAATACTTCACAATAGATATCCATGCTTCCTTCTCCGTTATCAACCATCTTTACTTTCTTATCAGTAATCTCAAACATTTCTACTCTTCCTTCCCCTGACATATACTCACCTCCTCTTGTTTTAAGACATAAGGATACTCATCAGGAGATATAGAAATTTCAATATAATCTCCTTTATGATTGCCTAATACTCTCCCCCGCTTACCCCAAAGAGGAGAGCTGGGGTTAGTAACATACACATACTTACTCAAGTAGTCTTCACCTCCCTTCCTGTCTCAGCTTTAACTCTTGGAGTATAATCATCTATTAAAAGTTCACTTAAATCTATATCAAAAACTTTCTCAGCCATTTTTATGGCATCTCGTAATGATGAGTAATGTATTCCT
>Ga0208564_1001584_pt1 | contig 18959 bp, 18 predicted proteins | sample AD_UKC073_MetaG_FD_184439 | JGI IMG/M metagenome (GOLD analysis project Ga0208564, IMG submission 184439) | Active sludge microbial communities of municipal wastewater-treating anaerobic digesters from USA - AD_UKC073_MetaG (SPAdes) (version 2) | ecosystem: Engineered > Bioreactor > Anaerobic >... | reverse complement strand
GAATACCCGCATCGCCTGATTATGGCGACGCCGCCGGGCATCGCCGCCGCCGGCCGAATCCGCTCGAAGCCAGCGGACGCCGCGGAACCGGCTTTGCCGGGCCGCTGGCGGCGCCCCCCTGGGGGGAGCGCCGAAGGCGCTTCGGGGGGGGGACTTCAGCCGGCGCGGGCGATGGTCTCGGCGGCGTAGCGCTGCGAGGCCGCTTCCACCGCCTGGCTGTGGATGGCGGCCAGTTCGGGCCGGGCGGCGCGGGCGCGGGCCGCGGCGTCCAGCGTGGCCTGCATGTGGCCCTGCCAGCGCGGGAAGACATGGCGCGCCACCAGGTCGTAGCTCTTGCGGGTGGCGTCGAAGTTGGCCCAGTTGTGGGCCAGCATCAGGTAGGCGCCGAAGCCGCCGTTGGACTGGCTCCACAGCCGCTCGATCTGGGCGTTGACCATGTCGGGCGTGCCGATGGCGCCGAAGCCCGAGTCGTTGACGAAGGAGATCATCTCCTTGACGTTGTTGCCCGGCACGGCCATCTGCGGGAAGGCCGCCACCGCCTGGAAGTAGTCGAACCAGTGCGCCATGCCGTACTCGACGTCGCGGTAGGCCTGGTCCATGGTCTCGGCGCAGTGCACCATGCCCACCAGGCGCCACTTGTTGCGGTCGACCCGGGTCTTGTAGTGCGCGGCCTGGGCTTCCATCACGTCCCAGTGCAGGGCCAGGGCGTCGAAGCCGGCGGCGGTGGTCGCGCCGATGGACAGCAGGCCGGCGCCGTAGCGGCCGGCCAGCTTCGGGCCGGTGGGCGAGGCCACGGCCGGAATCGCCACGTCGAACAGCGGGTTGCTGTAGGGGCGCAGGTGCAGGCGGGCGTCGCGCAGGTCCCAGCGGTCGTTCTTGAAGGTGACCGGCTCCTCGGTGGTGAGCAGGCGCATGATGATGTCCAGGCTCTCTTCCAGCAGCGGCCGGGTCTGGGTCTGCGACAGGCCGACCATGATGCCGTCCGACGGCAGAGAGCCCGGGCCCAGGCCCAGCATCACGCGGCCGCGGGTGAGGTGGTCCAGCTGCACGATGCGCTCGGCCACCCACAGCGGGTTGTGGTAGCTGGCGCTGATCACGCCCGAGCCCAGCTTGATGTGCCTGGTGCGCTGCGACGCCACGGCCATGAAGATCTCGGGGCTGGCGCTGATCTCGGTGCCGGCCGAGTGGTGCTCGCCGCACCAGGCCTCGTCGTAGCCGCAGCGGTCCAGCCACTGCACCAGCTCCAGGTCCTGCTCCAGCGCCAGCGTGGGGTTGATGCCGGGCTTGTGGAAGGGGGCCAGGAAGATGCCGAACTTCATGCGATGGCTCATTGCGCTTGTCTCCGGTGTGGCTGGTTGTGGTGGTGGACCGTCAGGCGCTGGCCCGACCGGCCCAACCCTTGTACTGCGCGGCCACGGCCACTGTCCACCCGGGTTGTGCCCGGTCGGCCATGGCGGCGGCGCCGTGCCGCTGTGCAGATTGGCGTGGCACCGGCGGCTAGACTGCGGCGGGTCCGCGACCTTTGTGCAGCCGCTGCCCATGCCCACTGCTCCCTTCATCGTCGGCCTCGGCGGCACCACGCGCCCGGGCTCCACTTCCGAACGTGCGCTGCAGGTGGCGCTGGACCGTGCCGGCGCGCTGGGCTGCGAGACCCTGCTGCTGGGCGGCGCGCAGATGCCGGCCGACATCTTCGACCCCACCCGCCCCGAGCGCAGCGAGGCCGCCCGCCTGCTGGTCGACGCCCTGCGCCGCGCCGACGGCCTGATCGTCGCCACGCCGGCCTACCACGGCGGCGTGTCCGGCCTGGTGAAGAACGCGCTCGACTTCACCGAGGACCTGCGTGGCGACGACCGTGCCTATCTGTCCGGGCGCGCGGTGGGCTGCATCGTCTGCGCCGAGGGTGCGCAGGCCATGGGCAGCACGCTGGCTGCGCTGCGCGCCATGGTGCATGCGCTGCGCGGCTGGCCCACGCCCTTCGGTGCGGCGCTGAACGCGTCGGCCAGGCCCTTCGGCGGGCCCGGGCAGGCGGCCGACCCGGCGGCGCTGCAGGCCTGCGCGATGGTCGCCGACGACGTGGTGCAGTTCGCGCGCTGGCAGCAGGCCGCGCGCTGACGCGCTGCGGCGCCCGGCGCACGCCATGCGAACATCCGCAGCGCGTGCGCCGACCTGCCTTCCACCGATCCCGCTGACGCCAGGGCCGATGCCGTGCCCGACGATGCCAGCCTGGTGGCGCGCTGCCGGCAGGGCGACGGCACGGCCTGGGCGGCCCTGGTGCAGCTCTACCAGCGGCTGGTCTGTGCCATCGTGCGCCGCTTCGGTGACGACGAGCACGCCGCGGCCGACATCTTCCAGACCGTGTTCTCGTGGCTGCTGCAGCACCTGCCCGAGCTCGACGACCCGTCGCGCCTGCAGGCCTGGATCGTCACCACCGCCAAGCGCGAGGCCCTGCTGCAGCGCAAGCGGGCCCAGCGCACGGTGTCGATGCACCGCAGCGGCGCCGACGAGGCCGACGGCGCTGCCGGCACCTGGTCGGCCGACTGGGAGCCGGCCGACGACGCCAGCGGCCCCGAGCGCCAGCTCGACGACCTGCAGCAGCTGCATGCGGTGCGCCAGGCCCTGGACCGGCTGGATGCACGCTGCCGCGACCTGCTGGCGCTGCTGTTCACCGATGACGACCAGCGGGTGCCCTACGAGGAAGTCGGCCGCCGCCTCGGGCTGCCGGTGGGCAGCATCGGGCCCACCCGGGCGCGCTGCCTGGGCAAGCTGCGCGGGCTGATCGCATGAAGCGGCCGGGCCACCGGCCATGCCAGCCATGCCGATTGGTTGAAAAGTCACGCTGCCGGGTGTATTTCGGGCCGGCGGCGCGACTCTGTGCGGTCACAGCCATTCCCGAGCCGCCACCGTGCCACGCCCCAACGCATCCCACGCCATGACGCCCGAGCTTCCGCCGTCCGACGAGGCCCTGGCCCTGCTGGCGCACCGCGCCCGCCAGGCCCTGCCCGATGCACCCCCGGCGCTGCTGCACGCGGCGCTGGACCTGTGGCACGCAGCGCCCATCGTGCCGGCGAGCGCCCCGCTGGCTGCGGCGCTGCGCCGGGTGGCTGCGGTGCTGCGCTTCGACAGCTGGGCCCTGCCGGCGCAGGCCCAGGGCATGCGCGGCGTGGCCGCCGACAGCCGCCACCTGCTGTTCAGCGCCGAGGGCCGCGATGTCGACCTGCGCATCACCCGCGAGCCCGGCGGCGGCTGGTCGCTGGCCGGCCAGGTGCTGGGCCCGGACGAGACCGGCCACATCGTGCTGCAGCCCGCGGACGGTGGCGGTGGCAGCGGCGCCGACCGGCGCACCAGCCTCGACCCGCTGGGCGAGTTCCGCCTCGACGGCGTGGCCTCCGGCCAGTGGTGCCTCAGCCTGGAGACTGCCGACCAGATCGTCGCCCTGCCGGCCATCGATGTCGGAGGCGCGCGTTCTGCCTGACCGGGCATGGCGAGCGCAACCGTCGACGGCGGAGGCCACACCCCGGTGCTCGTGGAGGCGGATGCGGCGCTGGCCAGCGCCTGGGCACTGAAGCAGCAGTGCTACGCCACCTGGACCAGCGAGCCGCAGCGCGCCGCACAGGCGGCCGATGCACTGCAGCAGCTGGCGCGGGACTGGCCCCAGCTGGCCGAGGTGCAGGCGCTGGCGCACTGGACCGCCGGCGTGGTGCGGCTGAACCAGAGCCGCATGGCCGACGCGGTCGCGCAGCTGGATGCCGCCGCGGCGCTGTGGAAGCAGCTCGGCCGGCCGCTGGAGGCGGCGCAGACCCAGGTGCCCAAGGTGATGGCGCTGTCGATGCTGGGCCAGCATGACCAGGCGGTGGCCTGCGGCGCCGAGGCCAGCCGGGTCTTCCTGCAGCTGGGCGACCTGGCGGCGGCCAGCCGGCTGAACCTGAACCTGGGCAGCATGCATATGCGCCGCGACGACCATGCCGACGCCGCGCGCCACTACCGCCAGGCGGCGGTGCTGTTCGCGCGTGCCCGGGACACCGAGCATTCGGTGATGGCCGACATCGGCCTGGGCGATGCCCTGACCGCGCAGGCCGATTTCGCCGAAGCCGCGCGCATCTACAGCCGGGCCCGCATGCGTGCCGGCCAGCACGGCCTGCCGCTGATGCAGGCGCTGGCCGACGAGTCGATGGCCCTGCTCGACCTCGCCCGCGGCGGCTACGACGCCGCGCTGGCCGGTCTGGAGCGGGCCCGCCGCAGCTGCGACCGGCTGCAGCTGCCGCAGCAGCTCGCCATCGCCGAGAAGCAGCTGGCCGACGCCTACCTGGCGCTGCGCCTGCTGCCCGAGGCGCTGGCGCTGTACGACGGCTGCCTGGCGGGCCTGGGCGCCGCCGTGCCGGCGCTGGCCGGCACCGCCGGCGGCAACCTGCCGGGCGAGCTGATGCTGGTGCTGCGCAGCCCCGGCGACCTGCTGGCGCTGCAGGCGCGCTACAGCTTCAGCCTGGCCGGCCGCTTCGGCGCGCGGCCCATCGACCGCATCGCGCTGCCGGCCGGTTCCGACGTCAACGCCACCAGCGCCGCACTGGCGGCCGAGCCCGGCGTGCTGGTGGCCGAGCCGAACCTGCGGCGCGGCGCGCCCGAGTCGGTCAAGAACAACGTCTGGACCATTGGCACCGCCCAGGCCTATGCCGCGCAGTGGGCCGGCGAGGCGATCAACCTGGACAAGGCGCAGGCACAGGCCAGCGGCCAGGGTGTCACGGTGGCGGTGCTCGACACCGGTGTCGATGTCTCCCACCCGGCGCTGGCCGGCCGGCTGCTGCCGGGCTGGGATTTCGTCGACGGCGACGCCGGCCCGTCCGAGGCAGCGGCCACCGGCGCCGGCCACGGCCACGGCACGCATGTGGCCGGCCTGGTGGCCTGGGTGGCGCCGGGCGCGAAGATCCTGCCGCTGCGGGTCCTGGACGCCGAAGGCCAGGGCAATGCCTGGGTGCTGGCCGAGGCCATGCTGCGCGCCATCGACCCCGACGGCAACCCGGCCACGGCCGACGGTGCCCAGGTCATCAACCTGAGCCTGGCCGGCCTGCAGGACAGCAAGCTGATGCGCACCATCGACAAGCTGGTGAACTGCGCGCTGATCGTGCCCGGCGACCCGCCTGACCCGCTGGTGGACACCAGCGATGCCGGCTACGACGCCGACCGCCAGCGCTGCGGCGTGCAGGGCGGCACCCTGGTCGCGGCGGGTGCCGGCAACGATGGCAGCAGCACGCTGCGCACCTGGCCGGCCGCCGAATCGGCCTACAGCCTGCTGGCGGTGGCCGCGAGCAACCCGCAGGGCCGGCTGGCCAGCTTCTCCAACAGCGGCAACTGGATTGCGCTGGCGGCCCCCGGCGATCAGGTGACCAGCACCGTGCCGGGTGGCGGCTACGCGACCTGGAGCGGCACCTCGATGGCCACGCCCCTGGTGGCCTGTGCCGCGGCGCTGCTGCGCGAGCGCTTCCCCCTGCTGCCGGCCAAGGACGTGGCGCGCTGCCTGGTGGCCAGCGGCGGCAAGCTGTCCGGCGCACGCCAGGTGCAGCTCGACGTCGGCCGCGCGATGGGCCTGCTGGCCAGCGACCCCAAGCGCTGCCGGTGAGTCGTCAGCCCGGCTTCGGCCGGGCGACCAGCGCCGCACGCTCGGCGTCGGTGACGAAGCGCCACTGACCGGGCGCCAGGCCGTCGGCCAGGTCCAGCGCACCGAAGGCGCTGCGGTGCAGCCCTTCGCAGTGGTTGCCCACCGCCGCCACCATGCGCTTGACCTGGTGGTACTTGCCCTGCACCAGGGTCAGGCGCAGCGCGTTGGGGCCGGTGGCCTCGCAGCCCTCGGCACGCACCGGCTTCGGGTCGTCGTCCAGCACCACGCCGTCCAGCAGGCGCCGCACCTGCGCATCGTCCACCGGCCGGGCGGTGGTCACCTCGTAGACCTTGGGCACATGGTGCCTGGGCGCCGTCAGCCGGTGCAGCAGGCCACCGTCGTCGGTCAGCAGCAGCACGCCGGTGGTGTCCTGGTCGAGCCGGCCCACCGGCTGCACGCCGCGGGTGCGCAGCGGCGCGGGCAGCAGCAGCATCACGCTGGGGTGGTGCTTGGGCTTCTGGCTGCATTCGTAGCCGGCCGGCTTGTGCAGCAGCACCAGGGCCGTGGCCTGCCAGACCCAGCGCTGGCCACCGACCTCGAATGCCAGGCCCTCGGTGGCGACGTCCAGCGCCGGGTCGGTGACCACCGCGCCGCCGATGCGCACCTGGCCGGCCGCCGCCAGCCCGGCGCAGACGCGCCGGGTGCCGAAGCCCTGGCTGAACAGCAGGTCGTCGAGCCGCATCGCCTGATCTATTCGTGCAGTTCCAGCACCGTCACCCTGCGCTCGCTGGCAGGCCAGGTGCGGCCGGCGACCGTCTCGCTGACGATGCCCGAGCGGAAGTCGCCGCGCACCGGCTGGCCGGCCGCCGCGTACTTTCGTTTGGCGCTGGCGACGCCGGCCACGCCCGGCTGAATGCCCGGCGCGGTCTCGCCGTCCAGCGTCACCACGTCGCGCGGCAGGCCGAAGTAGGCGCGCGGGCGGGTGAAGGTGACGACGGCCGCGGCGTCCTTGTCGGCGTCGGCGATGGCGCGCTCGGGGCGCAGGTTCACGGTGTCCGACGAGCGGGCGAACGGCGCGCGGTAGGTGTGGCTGATCGCGAAGCCCGGCAGCGCGGCCGGCGGCTCCAGCACGAATTCCAGCGGGGTGCGGGGGTCGGTGGCCAGTGGCCCCCAGCGGCCGTCGGCGCCGATCGTCTGGTCGAGCAGGGCCGCGCCGCGGCGGGCGCCAGTGGCGGCATCCGTGGCAAAGACCTGCAGCCGCGCACCCGGCAGCGGCCCATTGGTCGGCCCGCCGGCACTGAAGCCGGTGACCTTGCCCGCCAGTTGCACCCGGTCCTGCGGCACCACGAACATCGGCCCGCCGGCCGTCGGCGCACGGCCGGTCACGAAGCGGAAGGCGGCGGCAAATGCCTCGGGGTGGTAGCTGACCTCGCGGTGGTCGCGCCCCGGCAGCACCACATTGGTGGCGCCCTTGAGCGCCGGGCCGTCGAACGTGACGTTGGTCGGCGTGCCCTTGGCGCCGATCCACACGCCGTCGGGCTGGGCGAACTTGTCGTTGTTGTCGGAGCGGATGGTCATCCACTGCACGCCCGGCGTCACTTCATCACCGTTCGGGCCCTTGGGTGCATTCAGCGCGGTCAGGAAGGGCCCGGCGCCGTTGAACTCGTTGTTCGGCCGGAAGCCGGGGTTGTTCCACACGCCGTGGTTGGGCGTGCCGCCCAGGATGGCGTGCGAGACCTTGGCCGCGCCGCCGCCGTTCTGCACGTAATGGCGGATGGCGTTGCCGCCGCGCGAGTTGCCCATCAGCACCACCTTCACCGCGCCGGTGGCCGCCAGCACGCGGTCGACCTCGGCAGCGAGGTGGCGCATCTGGTCGTCGGCCGAACTGCGGCCGGCCTGCTCGACGCCGTTGTCGTCGCGCGCCAGCGGGTTCGGAAAGTCCACCGCATGCAGGCGCGCGCGCGGCCAGCCGTTGCTCTCCCAGCGCCACAGCGTGGTCGTCCACAGCGCGGCGGTGTCGCCGTTGCCGTGCACGAAGACGATGGGCGGCAGGGCGCCGGCATCGCCGCCGCCGGGCGACGTGGCGCAGGCGCCCAGCAGGGCGGTGGCGGCCAGGGACAGCAGCACACGGCGTCGCGGCAGCAGGATGGTCATGGTCTCTCCAGGAGCTTGGGTTCAGGCCAGGCCCAGTTCACGGGCACTCGGCAAGTTCGGCAGCGACGGGTCGGCCAGGCCATGCGCGGCGCGCACGGCGTTGAGCACGGCGCGGGCGGTGACCTCGGCGGCCAGCGCGCCCAGCACCGTCAGGTGGCCGGGCTTGCCGCTGCCGCCGGTGGCCACGGCGAACAGCGCGTCGCCGTCGGTGGCGGTGTGCACCGGATTGATGCTGCGCGACAGGCCGTCGTGCGCCATGCCGGCCAGCTTGTTGGCCTGGGCCTTGGTGAGCTGCGCATCGGTCGCGACGATGCCGATGGTCGTCGCCATGCCGGCCAGCAGGTGCGCCGGCAACTGGCCGTCGATGATGGCCGCCAGCGTGTCCAGCGGCGTGCGGCCGTCGTCGGCCAGGGCGCCGGCGATCACGCGGCCGGTGGCCGGGTCGACCACGTCGCCGATAGCGTTCACCGCCACCAGGGCGCCCACCGTGATCGCGCCCACCTTCAGCGACGCGGTGCCGATGCCGCCCTTCATCGCCCGGCCGATGCCGAACAGCTTGCCCACGCTGGCGCCGGCGCCGGCGCCCACGCTGCCCTGAGCCGGGTGGGCGCCACTGGCGGCTTCGCATGCCGAATAGCCGGCGGCCGCATCGGGGCGGATGCGGGCATCGCCCACCCACAGGTCGAACAGCACGGCGGCCGGCACGATGGGCACCCGCGCCGGGCCCACCGGCACACCGTGGCCGCGCTCTTCCAGCCAGCGCATCACGCCGCTGGCGGCGTCCAGGCCGAAGGCGCTGCCGCCGGTCAGCAGGATGGCGTGCACCTGCTCCAGCGTGGCCAGCGGGTGCAGCAGGTCGGTCTCGCGGGTGCCAGGCGCGGCGCCGCGCACGTCGACGCCGGCCACCGCGCCTTGCGGGCACAGCAGCACGCTGCAGCCGGTGGGGCGGCGGGCATCGGTGAAGTGGCCGACCGCGAGGCCGGCGATGTCGGTGATCGCGCCGGGAAACATGGGCGGGCTACCGCTTGACCGGCGCAGCGGCCGATGCGGATGCGGCCGGCGCGCTGCCCGCCTTCAGCCTGGCCTCGCGCATCAACACGTTGTGGAAGCGGCTGGCCTTGTCCAGCCAGTCGGTGAACTCCGCGCCGCTCATCGCCTGCTGCTTGTAGGCGCCCCGGGCCATGAAGTCCTTCCACTCGGGCAGGCCGCGCAGCCGCGTCAGCAACTGGTTCCAGAAGGCCACCTGCTCGTCGGTGACACCGGGCGTGGTGAAGATGCCGCGCATCATCAGGTACTGCGCGGGAATGCCCACCGACATGCAGGTCGGCAGGTCGGCCCAGCCCTGGTTGCCGGCGACCTTGACCGCCGACTCCAGCCGCTGGCCGTCGAACACGCACAGCGGCCGCAGCCTGCCCTGGCGCCACAGGGCCTCGGCCTCGATCGGGTTGTTCACCGTCAGGTCGACCTCGCCGTCGGCCAGGGCCTTGGCCACGTCGCCGCCGCCCTTGAGCGGCACATAGCTGATGCGGGTGGCGGCGGCGGTCTCCAGCAGCACGCTCACCAACTGGTCTTCCTGCTTGCTGCCGGTGCCGCCCAGCTTGAACGTGCCCGGCGGCGCGCTGCGCAGCGCCTCCAGCAGATCCTTGGCGGTCTTGTGCGGCGAGGCGGCGTTGACCCACAGCACGAACTGGTCCATCGCCAGCATCTGCACCGGCGTGATGTCGCGCCAGCTGAAGTCCACGCCGGTGGCCAGCGGCGCGGTGAACAGGTTCGACAGCGTGATCACCAGCTTGTGCGGATTGCCCTTGGACGCCTTCACGTCGAGCAGGCCGTCCATGCCCGAGTTGCCGGGCTTGTTGACCACGTTGATCGGCTGGGCCAGCAGCTTCTTGCTACCCGCCAGCTGGGCGATGAAGCGCGCCATCTGGTCAGCCCCGCCGCCAGTGCCGGCCGGCACCACCAGCTCCACTGGTGCGCTGGGTTCCCAGGCGCAGGCCGCGCCGCTGGTCAGCAGGGCCGCGGTGGCCAGCCAGGCCAGCCGCAGCGTGGGGAGGAAGGGCAGACGGTGCGGGTGCTGCGTGCGGGGGGGCTGCATCGGCTTGTCTCTCGTGGTGGTTGGGTGTCGCCTGCCGCTCACCAGCCGTGCAAGGCCGGGGCGGCCCACACTGTAAACGCCACCGACACAGGTGCCACGCACGGTCGCCATGAAAAAGCGGCCCCGCGGGGCCGCTCGGCAAGGCCCGTGCGGGCCGGCGTCAGGCGAAGACGCCGGCCGTGTCGGTCATGCGTGCCGAGACCTCGCCCAGGTGGTGCAGGGTGTCGCCGTAGGCCATCTCCAGCACCGTCAGGCGCTTGAAGTAGTGGCTGCTGATGTACTCGTCGGTCACGCCGATGCCGCCATGGATCTGCGTGCACTGCTGGCCGACGAAGCGCACGCTCTGGCCCAGCTGCACCTTGGCCTGGCTGATGGCGCGGCGGCGCTGCGGTGCCGGCTCGCCCAGCTTCAGGCTGGCGTAGTAGCTCATCGAGCGGCCCAGCTCCTGCTGCATCTTCACGTCGGCGATCTTGTGGCGCAGCGCCTGGAAGGTCGACAGCGTGACGCCGAACTGCTTGCGCGTGTTCATGTAGTCGACGGTGATCGCGACCATCTTGTCCATCGCGCCCACGCCCTCGGCACAGGCGGCGGCGATGCCGATGTCCACCGCCTTTTCCAGCACCTCGAAACCCTCGGCGGTGATCAGCGTGGCCGGCGTGTTCGCCAGCTTCAGCTCGCCGGCACGGGCGCCGTCCTGGGTCGGGTAGCCCTTGACGGTGGCGCCGGCCGCACCCTGGGTGACCAGGAACAGGCCGATGCCGCCCGTGGCGTCGGCCGCGCCGCTGATGCGTGCCGGCACGATGAAGGCGTCGGCCTCGTCGGCCGCGGGCACCACGCCTTTCTGGCCGCTCAGCGTCCAGCCGTTGCCCGACTGGGTGGCGGTGGTGGACACGTGGTTGAGCCGGTAGCGCGCGTTGCGCTCCTGGTGCGCCAGCACCACCAGGGCCTCGGCGCTGGCGATCTTGGGCAGCCACTCGGCCTGCACGGCCTCGGGCGCAGCCGCCAGCAGCGCGGGCGCCACCAGGGCACCGGCGGCGTAGGGGGCGTTGACCAGGCCGCGGCCCAGCTCTTCCATCACCACCATCGCCTCGACCGCGCCGAAGCCCAGGCCGCCATGGGCCTCGGGCACGGCCAGGCCGGTCAGGCCCAGCTCGGCCAGCTGGTTGTAGACGTCACGCGTCTTGCCGCCGGCCTTGGCGATGGCGTGGCGGCGCGAGAAGTCGAAACCCTTCTCCACCCACTTGGCCACCGCATCGCGCAGGCTGATCTGGTCGTCGTTGAAATCGAAATCCATGTTCAGTCTCCTGGCTCAGGCAAGAAGGGTCTGCGCGACGATGTTGCGCTGCACTTCGTTCGAGCCACCGTAGATCGTGGTCTTGCGCATGTTGAAGTAGGTGCCGGCCAGCGGCGCGACGACCGCGGCGTGGGCGAACTCGCCTTGCCAGCCGGCGGCGGCCAGGGCCTCGTGCTCGTAAGGCAGGGCGTACGGACCGGCGGCCAGCATCATCAGCTCGGAGAAGCGCTGCTGGATCTCGCTGCCGCGGATCTTCAGCAGGCCGGCGATGTCCAGGCTGTTCTTGCCGCTCTTCTCGGCCGACAGCACACGCAGCACCAGCATTTCCAGCGCCACGATCTCGACCTCCAGCTGCGCCACCTGGTCGCGGAAGCGGCTGTCGTCGAGCACGCCCTCCTGGCGGGCGATGCGCTTGACGCGCTCCAGCTCGCGCTTGGCGCGGTTGACGTCGGCGATGTTGGTGCGCTCGTGGCTCAGCAGGTGCTTGGCATAGGTCCAGCCCTTGTTCTCCTCGCCGATCAGGTTCTCGGCGGGCACCTTCACGTTGTCGAAGAAGACTTCGTTGACCTCGTGTTCGCCGTCCAGCGTGATGATCGGCCGCACGGTGATGCCGGGGCTCTTCATGTCGATCAGCAGGAAGCTGATGCCGGTCTGCGGCTTGCCCTCGGTGCTGGTGCGCACCAGGCAGAAGATCCACTCGCCGTACTGGCCCATCGTGGTCCAGGTCTTCTGGCCGTTGACGATGTAGTGGTCGCCCTGGCGTTCTGCCCGCGTCTTCAGGCTGGCCAGGTCCGAGCCAGAGCCCGGCTCGCTGTAGCCCTGGCTCCACCACACCTCGCCGCTGGCGATGCCGGGCAGGAAGCGCTTGTGCTGCTCGGGCGTGCCGAAGGCCATGATCACCGGCGCCACCATCACCGGGCCGAAGGGCATGATGCGCGGCGCGCCGGCCAGGGCGCACTCTTCCTCGAACAGGTGCTTCTGCACGGCGGTCCAGCCCGGGCCGCCGAACTCCTTCGGCCAGCCGTAGCCCAGCCAGCCCTTGCTGCCCAGGATGCGCGCCCAGCGGCGCGTGTCGTCCTCGGTCAGGCGCAGCGAGTTGAACACCTTGTGGCTCAGGTCCTTGGGCAGGTTCTCGGCCACCCATTGCCGAACCTCGGCGCGGAAGGCCAGTTCGTCGGGCGTGAATTGCAGGTCCATGGGGGTCTCCGTGGCAGTGCGCCCGTCATGAAACGTCGGGGCGCGGTCAACCTTCGATTTTTAGCACGACCGTTCGATTTTTCCTTGTCCCAGCAGCGACAAGACCCGGGCGGGTGCCCGTGCTCCGGACAAACCCGATGCCGCGTCCTTTGGCGGGAAAAGCCCGCCGTCTGCGGCGCATTCCGGGCAAGGCAGCGCCTGCCTGGTGAGGAGGACGTTCGCGCCACCTTCGCGCTGGGTGACGCCAGCCGGCTCTCCGTCGTCGAGCAGAACGGCCTGCTGCGCGTGCTGCGCAACGGCGTGCTGGAGAGCGCAGCGGCGCTGGACATGCGCAGCCTGGCGGCGCCACCGCTGGTGCCCACCAATGCCCACGACGAGCGCGGCTTCCTCGGCCTGGCCTTCCACCCCGGCTTCGCCAACCCAACGTGGTGCGCGAGACCGATGCCTACGGCTTCCGCAACCCCGACCGCTTCGCCTTCGACCGCACCGACCTGGGCGGCCACGGCGACCTGATCCTGGCCGACGTGGGTCAGGGCACGGTCGAGGAAATCGACCGCGTGATCAGCGGCGGCAACTACGGCTGGGCGATCAAGGAGGGCGACTTCCTGTTCGACCGCACGACCGGCCGCGTCAGCGACACGCCGCAGCGCGGCACGCCGGCCGTCCTGATCGACCCGATCCGCGGCACCCTGGGCACGCTGGAATACGACCACGGCGACGGCATCTCGATCACCGGCGGCTTCGTCTACCGCGGCCAGGCCATTGCGCAGCTCTACGGCAAGTAGGTGTTCGGCGACCTGGCGCTGCGCAACGCGCCGCCGCGGGTGGACGGCCGGCTGTTCTATGCCGATCTGGTGACCGGCGTGATCCACGAGTTCCAGCTGCCGGACGACGCCAACGGCCGCCTGCCCAACGGCCTGACGGTGCACGGCTTCGGCGAGGACACCGCGGGCGAGCTCGACGCCCTGGTGACCAACACGCCGGCCAACGGCGGCGGCGGCCTCGTCTTCCAGATCACCGCCGTGCCCGAGCCCGGCACCTGGGCGCTGTATGCCGCCGGCCTGCTGGCGCTGGGCGGGCTGCGGCGGCGGCGGCGCGGCTGATCAGACGCGCAGCGCCTGCAGCGCCGCGCGCAAGCCGGTGCTGGCCTGCAGCCGGCCCACCTCGATGCCGTTCCAGTTCACCAGGGCCGCGTCGCTGACGTTGCGCAGCAGGCTGCGGCCCGCATCGTCGGCGGCCAGCAGGGCCTCGACCGCGGCAGCCAGCACCACCTCGGCGCCGCGGGCGTTGTTGCCGTCGTCCATCTTGATGGCCAGGCCCAGGCCGCGCTCGGGCAGGGCGGCGCCGTAGACGCCCTCGGCGCCCACCTTGCAGAACAGGCGCTCGCCGAAGTGCTGCATCAGCCGGGTGTCGAGCCGGCCGTTGCCGGCGACGTGGAAGGGCGAGGCCGCCACCGCCTGGCGCAGCCGTTTCGCGGCACGCGCATGGCCGTCGCCCAGGCCCGTGCCGGTGCCGATGCGCGCAAAGCCCAGCGCCAGCCGGCGCAGCGGGAAGGCGTAGGTGGGGATCGAGCAGCCGTCGGTGCCCATGGGTGCGTGGTCCAGGTCGGCGCCGGTGGCGGCAGCCAGGGCGGCGGTCACCTCGCGCATCACCGGGTGGTCGGGCCGCACATAACCGCGCACGAACGCGGCCGGGTCGGCGCCGGCCTGGCGCGCCATCAGGCAACCCAGGCAGACGAAGCCCGAGTGCTTGCCCGAGCAGTTGTTGTGCAGCGCGCTGGGCGTGCTGCCGGCGGCGGCCAGGGCCTTGATTGCGCCGTCGTTGTAGGGCCAGTGCGCGCCGCATTCCAGCGCGTCGGGCCCCAGGCCGGCCTTGGCCAGCATGCCGGCGGCGGTGGCGGCATGGCCGGGCTCGCCGCCGTGGCTGGCGCAGGCCAGGGCGAGTTCGGCATCGGTCAGGCCCAGCGCGTCGGCCGCGCCGCTGGCCACCAGGGGCAGGGCCTGCATCACCTTGCAGGCGCTGCGCGGAAACACCGGCCGCTCGACATCGCCCAGCGCCAGCAGCGTGTGGCCCTCGGCGTCGACGATCACCAGCGCGCCGCGGTGGAAGGATTCGACGATGCCGCCGCGCAGGGCGTGCACGAGGTCGGGCTGGACGGTGGACATGGGGGCTCCGGTTGCAGGGCAGGGCGGCGCCACTGTAGCCGCGTGCCACCGCAGAATGCGCGCCGATGACGCCCACGCCCGCTGCCTCCGCCACGCCGCTGCTGATCGGCGTCGACTTCTCCAGCAGCCCCACACGCCGCAAGCCGGTGACGCTGGCCAGTGGCGCACTGCGCGGTGCCGTGCTGCAGCTGGGTGCCCCCCAGCGCTTCGACACGCTGGCCGCGGTCGACGACTGGCTGCGGGCCACGCCGGCCTGGGTGGGCGGCTTCGACCTGCCCTTCGGCCTGCCGCGTGAACTGGTCCGGACTCTCGGCTGGCCCACCGACTGGGCCGCCTGCATGGACCACTACGCGGCGCTGGACCGGGCGACCATCCGCGCCACCTTTGCCGCCTTCTGCGACGCCCGCCCGGTGGGCGGCAAGTTCGCCCACCGCGCCTGCGACGGGCCGGCGGGCAGCAGCCCGTCAATGAAGTGGGTGAACCCGCCGGTGGCCTCCATGCTGCATGCGGGCGTGCCGCTGCTGCGCGCCGCGGGTGCCTGCCTGCCTGCGCACCAGCCCTGCGCTGCCGATGCATCCCGCATCGCACTGGAGGCCTACCCCGGCCTGCTGGCGCGGGCGCTGATCGGCAGCCGCTCGTACAAGAGCGACGACCGGGCCAAGCAGACGCCCGAGCGCCTGATCGCCCGCAAGGACATCGTCGACGCGCTGGAGCAGGGCCGCAGCGCGCTGGACCTGCGCATCCGCCTGAGCGCGGCGCAGCGCGAGGCCCTGGTCGACGACGCCAGCGGCGACGCGCTGGACGCGGTGCTGTGCCTGGTGCAGGCGGCCTGGGCGACGCGCCAGCCGAACTGGGGTCTGCCGGCCGATGTCGACCCGCTGGAAGGCTGGATCCTGACGGCCTGACTCAGGCTTGCTGCACGGCGCCGCCGGCCGCCGCCTGGCGGTAGCCGTCGTTCAGCCGCGCGAACACGGCCTCACGCTCGGCGGCGATGAAGGCGCGCAGGCCGTCGATCTGGAACGGCTGCAGCCCGGCGGTGTGGTTCAGCACCAGCTCGGCGCCCAGCGCCCAGTCCACGCCGCTGGTGTCGGCCAGCGGCCAGACGCGCGCGTCGTCGGGCACCAGCGCCAGCGCTTCCAGGCCGGCCGGCTCGGCCGCCGCGTCCAGCAGCCAGGCGCTGTGCGGCCAGCGGCCGGGCGCGCCGCCGTCGGCCCGCGGCGTCCACAGCAGCAGCAGGCGCTGCGGCCCCACGCTGTCCACCACCGGGCCCTGCGGCGTGTTGGCGATCTCGGTGCGGCCGGGGCAGACGGTGCGCGCCGCGCAGGCCCAGGCACCGGGCTGCCAGTGCGCCAGCAGCCGCGCCGGCGGTGGGGCCGGCCGCAGCTGCAGCGCCACCGGGTCGGGCTGCCAGGCCGGCCGGTCGTCGACGGCCTCCTGCGCTGCCGCCGCCACGCGCACGCCGTGCAGCGCGGCGGCCAGTCCGGCCTCGGCGGCCCCGTCCGCGGCAGACGGTGCCTGCATGGCAGGCAGGTCGACGGTGGGCAGGGTGGAGGAAGGTGGTGGCGTGCGCGGCAGCTCGACCACCGGCACGTCCTCGACCTCGTCGGCCGACCAGCGCTGGCCACTGCGCAGCACGCCGCCGCGCGCCGGCGCGGGTGCCGGCTGCGCATGCAGGCTGCGGCCGATCTCGCTCAGGTCGGGCGCTGGCGCCGGGGCCGGCGGGCGCATGCGCCGCACGAAATCGTCCAACGCACGGGTCGGGTCGTCGTCGCTGCCGTCGGGGTTGGAGGCCATGCGGCGATTGTGTGCCGGTCGCCGCCTGGTCCCGCCGATTGGAGTGCACAGCCTAGGGCGAACCCTGGGTTTTGGGTTTCGCCCTCTAGGCGCTGCTGGCCACACTGTCGCCAGCGGTGCTGCACCGCACCGATGCTTCCTCCAACATCCTTCCAAGGACCCGCCATGACCGCCAACCTGCGCACCGTCACCCTGCAGACCGTCGCCAACTACCGTCACGCCGCCGAGCGCACCCTGGGTGCCTCGCGCCACACCGGCGAGCGCCTGATCGCGGTGATGCGCGCCAGCGTCGAGCGCGCCGCCCGCGCCGGTGCCGAGCCCTATGTGCCGGCCTTCGCCGCCGTGCTGCGCCGTGCCGGCGACAACCTGGGCAAGCTGGCCGGCCAGGGCCTGGCCGCCGTCAGCGAGCGCACCAGCCGCGCCATCGCCGCCGGTGCCGACGGCGTGGTGAGCCAGGTCGAGCGCGTGGCCGGCCTGGCCGACGGCGTCGACAGCAAGGTCGTCGCCAGCGGCCTGCAGGCCGCCGTGCGCGTCAGCCTGCCGGGCGCGCAGGTGGCACTGGCGCTGTCCGAGCGCGTGGCCCTGGGCGCCGACAAGCTGGCCGACGTGGCCGGCGCCGGCACCGCACGCCGTGCGGCCCGCGCCGCTGGCAAGCGGGTGCGCCGCGCCAAGGCCGAGGCCGCGGATGTCGCTGCGACCACCGTCGCCGGCGCCAAGCGCCAGGCCCGCCGCACGCGTGCCGCCACGGTGGCCGCCGCTGAAGCCGTTGCCGAGGTGGTGAAGACGCCGAAGGTGGCCAAGGCCGTGAAGCCGGTGAAGGCCGTGAAAGCCGTGAAGGCCACCGCCAAGCCGGCGCGCACCCGCCGCGCGGCCAAGCCCGCCGCCGTGGCGCCGGTCGCCGAGGTTGCGGCCGACACCGCAGCCGCCTGATCCGCCCACCCGCACCGCCTGCAAGCACCACCCGAGGACAGCCGATGCCCCTGCGCCAGCTCAGCGGCCACGACGCCGGCTTCCTGTACACCGACACGACCCAGGCCAACGCCAACGTCAGCCTGGTCCACATCCACGACCAGCGCACGGCGCCGGGCGGGGTGGTGCGCTTCAAGCAGATCCTGGCGCAGATCGAAGGCCGGCTCGACACCGCGCCGCTGTTCCGCCAGCGGCTGCAGCGTGTGCCGATGGGGCTCGATCACCCGTACTGGGTCGACGACCCGAACTTCGATCTCGAGTACCACGTCCGCCACATCGCCCTGCCCAAGCCGGGCGACTGGCGGCAGTTCTGCATCCAGGTCTCGCGCATCCACGCGCGGGCGCTCGATCTCGACCGCCCGCTGTGGGAGGCCTATGTCATCGAGGGCCTGGACAGCTTTCTCGACCTGCCGCCCGGCAGCTTCGCCCTGCTGTTCAAGACCCACCTGGCGGCGGTCGACCTGGGCCAGCTGGGCGCGCTGAGCAGCCTGCTCTACGACACCGAGGCCAGCCCGCCCGCGCCGCCGCCGCCGGCGCCCTGGTTTGCCGATGCGCCGCCCGGCCCGTTGGGCCGGCTGGGCTTGGTGCGGCGCGGCCTGGTGCAGTCCGTCACCGCACCGCTGCGCCTGGCGCGGCCGCTGCTGCGCGTGGCCACCAGCGTGGCGCCGGCCGCCGCGGCCCTGGCCAGCGAGATGCTGCTGCGCCCGCAGAACCTGCCGGCCACGCGCTTCAACGCCATCGTCTCGCCGCACCGCGTGTTCGAGACCCGGCGCTTCACCGAGGACGAGTTCGCCCGCATCTGCGCCATCGCGCCCGGCGCCACGGTCGACGACGCGGTGGCTGCGGTGATCGGCGGCGCGCTGCGGCGCTACCTGGATGCGCAAGGCGAACTGCCGCCCACGCACAGCCTGGCGGCCATCGTGCCCGAGGCAGCCGCGGTCGATCCCGGCGCCGAAACCGGCACGCCCGCACTGCAGTGGCGCCATGTGCGCCTGGGCACCGACATCGACGACGCCCGCCAGCGCCTGGTGACGCTGGCCGCGCAGGCGCTGGACGCCCCCGACGAGGTGGCGCGCCTGCTGGGCAGCCCGGCCCTGGCCGAGGCCGGCGAGCAGGCCAGTGCCGCGTTGCTGGGCTTCGGCCGCCGCCTGGTCGGCCGGCTCAATGCCCGCCTGGGCCACAGCACGCCGCCGGCCAACTGCACGCTGGCCCATGTGCCGGCGCCGGCGCAGCCGCTGTACCTGTGCGGCGCGCGGCTGAGCTACTTCTCGGCCATCCTGCCCATCACCGACGGCCTGGGCCTGGCCTTCGCCGTCACCCGCTACGACGGCCGGGTGATCATCTCGCCCACCAGCTGCCGCGAGCTGATGCCCGACCCCGAGGTCTTCGCGCAATGCCTGCGCGACAGCTTCCAGGAGTACCTGGCGCTGGCGCCCGTGCCCAAGGCGCTGCCCGCGCCAGCTAAAGCGGCACGGCGGCGTGGGTCAGCAGGCGGTACACCGCGCCGGGCAGGCCGGCCGGGCTGAAGGGCTGCCAAGCACCTTCTCGCTGGGCGAGGCGGTCGGCCACGATCGCCAGCACCATCGGGTTGAAGCCCAGGCCGGTGTGGCTGCCGGACACGCGGATGTTCTCGCAGTGCGTGTCGGGGCCGTCGATGGTGGCTTCCTGCGGCGGCACCACGCCGTCGCTGACGCTGTAGAG
>Ga0208564_1001583_pt1 | contig 18964 bp, 16 predicted proteins | sample AD_UKC073_MetaG_FD_184439 | JGI IMG/M metagenome (GOLD analysis project Ga0208564, IMG submission 184439) | Active sludge microbial communities of municipal wastewater-treating anaerobic digesters from USA - AD_UKC073_MetaG (SPAdes) (version 2) | ecosystem: Engineered > Bioreactor > Anaerobic >... | reverse complement strand
GTTGTTATGAGGGGGATCCCCAACTCTTCCTTAAGTATCACGCCTATGTAGGCTGACGGCCACGTGAAGTTGGCATGGATCAGGTCAAACCTTTTTCCAAGGTTCTTAACCAGTCGTTTTACTATATGAGGCCATCAAACCAACCGATCTGACATATAAACCCATCTCTCTTTTCCGGTAGTATGCGCGCCTCTGGCGCACCTTGCCATTTTACCCGGGTTTTAACGGAGAGTTACCCGGTCGGCTACTTTTTCGTATGAAAATGACCCCCGATTTTCATCCGGTATGCCTGTAGCCCTGACGGGCATCATGTGGTTTCGTATGAAACCCAAACTCCTCACATATTAGGGGAATATATCCAGTTCAAGTCTCTCCGCAATCTTCCGTACCTGCTTTGGCACCTCGGTGATCCCCCTCTCCTCCCCGCTCTCCACCGCATAGACCTTTGAAAGTTTGAGGAGGAGACCGTGCGGCGAGAGATGAGCGGTCATCCCCGCTTTCTTGATCCGGTTCAGGATCCTGCAGTAGAGGTAGAGACAGAGGAACCCCACAAAGACGTGGCCAAAGACCGCCGTAGAATCACGGAGGTAGAGTTTATCCGCCTGGATCAGGCTTTTAAACGCTGAAAAATGTTCTTCCACCAGGTTCCGGGACTTGTAGAGGTCGTAGACCTCCCGTGGTTCCGCCTTAAGAGAGGAGACCACCAGGATCCTGCCGACGCGTTTCAGCCGCCGGTTAAGTGTCTCCCGTTCGATCTTTCCCTCTTCCAGCAACCGATATAGCATCTTCTCCTCCTCCGCCGCCAGGTCGAGATCCTCGTAGAGGTAGAGCGTCACCCCGTCCACCTCACGTCTCCCTGCGTGGATCAGCCGTTTGTGGTAGAAGAAGTGGTCGGTGAGGTGGATCCGGGTCTCATACCTTCTGCTGTTCCGGCGCATGGGAAGGACGAACTGGAGCCCTGACTCCAGCAGCAGGTTCTCGTTTGCCTCTGAGACGAAACCCCGGTCAAGGACAAGGGTCGCGCCAGGGGCATCGATCTCCTGGAGTGACCGGAGAAGAGTGGTGACATCCCTGACAGAGCCTGGCAGGCCCCGGATCATCACCGGAAGTCCGGTATCGGTCGCGCTGAAGAGCGCGATGTTGACCCGGGGCAACCAGATATCATCGGCGTTGTAGCCGAACTCGGCAAGGTTCACGGTATCGGAGCAGGAGAAGACAAACGAGAGGTCATAGACGAGGTGCTGTGCACGTGATGAGAGGTGCTGGAAGACCATCTGTTGAGCGGTGCGGTCACCGCCGACCTCTGTGAGCACACGGGAGAGCGTTCGGGGGTCACAGTCAGGTTTGATATCGAGGACGTTGTCGAGTTTCTCCCAGGCATCCGCAACCCGTGAGAGCGGTGCGTAACCGGCGACCCGGGTGAAGGTGAGAGCAACGAGTTCCTGCCAGCAGTCCGTGAAAGCGTCCTGGAGAACCGGTAACAGGTCAGCGAACTCCTCTGCCATGAGGGCGGCGTTCCCATACTCCCTGATTGTCCGGGGTGAGGAGAGGGGACGGTTGCCACGCGATCCTTTCGGGATGAGACCGGCGTCTTTCGTGAGACGGCCGAGGTATGTACTCACTTTCTTTGGCGATTTGGTCTTCTTGTCGTAGACACTCGTCGAGTGGTATACGTAGGGTTTGTTCTGGATATACTTGATCTCCAGGCACTTCTCGCCCTTCTGACGCTGCTCTTCCAGCCAGGCACAAACCCAGTCTTCCATATGATATAATATTAGGGAGTATAAATATATAGATCTTGCGGTTTGAGAGGACAAATTGGAAAAATGAGGACAAGATGAAGAGTATAGTCCCTAAATCATGTGGTGTTTGGGCATAAGAATAACCGGATAATGGAACCGAGAGACCTCTCTGGCGTAGTATTCTCGTTCAATGGTCTGTGCAATGGTATCCAGATAGGGTGAACTGAGAAACTCCGTGAGAGAGAAACCCGGTTCAATCTCTTCAATTCTGTCTTCTTTTGCCCGAAACTCGGTGTTAAAGGCCATGAGCCGTTTTGGAGCCAGGTATATAAACCTGGCGGAACAGCCCTCACCGAGGCGCAAAAAACCACATGATGCCCGTCAGGGCTACAGGCATACCGGATGAAAATCAGGGGTCATTTTCAAACCAAACAGAAAATAGAATGATGCAAGTAGCCCCCAAATTCTACTTGATTGTGTGAAATTTTGCGGGATTCTATCAAAGCTTCCCATGTTAGTAGTGGGGGTTGACTTAAATAATCAAGTCCCAATCTATCGGCGTTCCCCGCTCGATACGCTTTGCCGCCCTTCTACCGATCACAACGGGCAGGTATTTCGGCGGCAGCCCATACCCCGGCCTGATCGAGCGCACGTTCTCTTCCGTAAACTCCTCCCCCTCTTCGATGTCTTTCACGGCAAAGAGTGATCTCCGAAAGACCCTGCTTGCTTTTTCGTGCTCGGAGACCTCGTAGCAGACCGTGCCCAGCGCCTTTTCCGTCTCCCTCACTGCATCCACCATCGCCTTGAACTCGTGCGGCTCAAGCGAGAATGCACTGTCCGGCCCGGGGTCTGCGCGGGAAAGGGTGAAGTGCTTCTCAATGATGCATGCACCGAGAGCGACCGCTGCTACCGAGGTTGCGATGCCGAGGGTGTGGTCTGATAACCCGACTGGAGCCCCGAATGCCGCGGCAAGGTGAGGAATGGTCCTCAGGTTCATCTCTTCCGGCGGTGCGGGATAGGCACTTGTGCACTTCAGCAGCGCGATCTGGTTATTGCCAGCCTCCCGTATAATGCGGACGGCTTCGTCGATCTCCGCGAGGGTTGCCATGCCGGTGGAGAGGATGATCGGTTTTCCCTGCTCGGCAATGTAGCGGATGAGGGGGAGGTCAACGATCTCGAAGGAAGCGACTTTGTAGGCGGGAACACCCAGATCTTCGAGAAAATCAACTGCACTCCTGTCAAAAGGTGTAGAGAAGCAGACCATTCCCAGCTCCTGCGCCCTCTCCATGATCGGTGCATGCCATTCCCATGGGGTGTGGGCGAGGGTGTAGAGGTCGTATAGGCTCTTCCCTTCCCATGGACTCTGTTCATCTTTAATGAAAAACTCACCTTCGCTGATGTCGAGAGTCATGGTGTCCGCGGTGTAGGTCTGAAGCTTAAGCGCTTGGGCACCTGCTTTCGCGGCCGCCTCAACGATCTCCAGTGCCTTGTCAAGCGATTGATTATGGTTCCCGGACATCTCCGCAATGACGAATGGAGGGGCACCCGGGTCAATTGTATGATGGGCGATTTTCATATGTATCCTCAGCTCTTCTGGGTCTCGATTTAGTTATCATCTTGTCTCTCAATCCGAAGGATGAAGCGCCTCCCCTTGAATTCAAACCACGCCGGGTAGCGTATATCATCAACCGTGCGGAGTAGGTTGAATTGTTCCTGGACTGACTTTTCGACATCGATGACACTATCTTTGGGACGGCGCCGGGCGTAGAACGTCGGTTCACCCTGTTGCGGGATTCCTGTCGTAATAACCGCTGGATATTCCTTCACAAATGATCTGCATAAATCCATTGTCGCCTGCATCACTGCATGCCTGAGCTCATCGATCAGTTCCACACCCGAGAACTGAAGTACCACCTGTTTGTAAATCGGCCCGCTGTCAACCGCTTCTGCGGCTTCAAACAGCGTGACCGGGATCCGATTCTTCCCTTCAAGAATCTGCCATGTCAGAGGGGATCATCCCCTGCCCTTGGGCAAATCGCTTGCGTGAACGACGAGGTTATTTTTATGTCGTCTCAATAGATCGGGACCAACAATGTTCCCATAACTCAGGTAGAAACATATGTCACCGTCTGGCAACGTGGTGGCCTCATGGGCCCATCTCACCTCATGCCCATCTGTCAACCAGTCCAGGAGCAGTTCCGGGATGTACGGAGAGTTCCAGCTACCTGCATCAGAGCACACGCTGATACGCAACTCCCCCCCCATCAGATAGGGTATCGAAGTCAAGCGACTCGAAAATTTTGCGCGAAGGCAGATTCTCGGGTTTCACCCTACCAAGAACGAGAGCACCGGGATATTCAGAGCGCATCTTTAACAGAGCGGCTTTGAGCAGCGGTCGACCCAGCCCTCTTTTACGGAACTGAGGGGCAATCGAATAACTGATCTCCCAGGCCGGATCCTGCCTCTCAAACCGCACCTGCCCTATGGGGATCCCGTCCTCAGTCTCCACAACGTAGAGACGACAGCCATCCAAATCCCGGAGACGGCTATAGAACCAACGCCGATGATCCTCCGCAGGGATGGGGTCAGGCGAGAACGAGTTTTGCCGTGTCTCCGGGTCGTTTGCCCAGTTGAGAAGCAGCGCCTCATCAGAGAGGCGGGCATGGCGCACCCGAAGCGGCGTCTCCGTGGTTATGGTCAAAACAGCACCAACACGATCCACACCTTTTCCGTCCACCGTGGCCCGGCAGCGCAGGGACCATTCTTTGTCAATGCCCTCTTCGATCAACTCGGCCAGAGCCTGCCTGATACCATGTTCAGAGACTTCATCTTTATGCCCCAGCCAGCGCACCAATCCCAGTCGGTGTAGTTCATCCGCAATCGGCCGCTGGTTCTCCGCCAGCGTCACGACAAGTGTGGGGAGGCCGAGGCAAACTCGCTCCCAACTGGTCGTCCCGGCCGCGCCGATGGCAAGATCCGCTCTCGCCATCAGCGTTGCCAGCGTCGGGAGGTTGCTGTGCAGGTGAATGTTAGCATGCCCCGCCACCTGATCCTGGATCAGAGGTGCATAAAGACTGCTGCCGGAGATAACGATATCAACATCGATATCTGGGCGATTCAGGCTCAGGAAAGCCGCAAGAGCGCGACCGGTCAGGTTGTCACGGTCCGCCCCGCCAAACGAGATGAGGATACGCCGGACCGGCCCCTCGCGCGGTGGGATGCGGTCGTGCAGTTCGGCATAGAACGGTTGCAGGAGGGCGTATTCCGGCCCCAGTAACAGGCGACAATCTGCCGGAACTTTGCCGGCATAGCGCGTCTGCAGGTCTGCAAAGAGGTTCTGGTCCAACAACAGAACGCAATCATGTGCCCGGTCGGCAAGGTCATCGATCACAAAGATGCGCCCAACCAATGGCTGGAGAGCCTCTTCCCAGCGGTAATCAAGTGCATAATGGTCCACCACCAGCCAGTCGGGTTTGACACCCAGCGTTCTGATGGCGGCACCGGTTTGCCTCGCATCTTCCTGCCATGTTGCTCCAAGCCAGGCAGCATGGGCCGGGGTTGCATCGGCTTCAAAACCCCTCTCTGGCGCAGGGAGGCGGTGAACTGTAAAACCCTGTTCTTCGATCAGGTCACAGAGGTTGCCCTCGTGCTCGCGGCAGATAAATGATACGCCGACACCTTTTCTGGCCAGAGCGTTTGCCAGGGTGAGGCAACGCATGACATGACCGGTGCCGATGGCAAGCGAAGCATCGGTGCGGATGACAATATGCAGAGCCACGATTCCCTGTTCTCCTCAATTCAGCCGTTTGAATCCGGAATGACAGACCGGGCCTTCCAGCAGGTCGTCAATGGGTTGCCCAGATTCACATTCCTTGATCTGTGCAAAGATCGGATCCAGCTCCTCAAAGTATGCATCGACCACTTCAGGGGTATGTTCAGTGCAGACATAGACTGACGTAGCAGCCAGATAGCCTTTCTTGAGCATCTCCTGGGTTATCAGGGTCTTGTACTTCAGCGTGTCCGGCACCGGGAAACTGAAACCGATCAGCGCCGGCAGGCCGCTGATCACGATCGGTAGGTCGTACTTTTCGGCAAGCGACTGCCAACGTCTGCCGATATCGCGCCCGGTCTCCGTGATCCGCTCCCATGACCTCTCCCGTTCCATCACCTCAAGGGTCTTCAGCGCGGCTGCCGGACCGATCCGCTCCGTCCAGAATGTACTGCTGATGAATGTGTTCTGGGCCGCCTCCATCACTTCCTTTCGGCCGATCACAGCTGATATAGCATAACCGTTGCCGAGCGCCTTACCAAAGATCGCCATATCTGGCTCAACGCCATAGTATTTATGCAGGCCGCCGAAAGTCTGGCGGAAGCCTGACGTACATTCATCGAAGATGAGTACAATGTCGCGATCGGTCGCCAACTGACGTACATCTTCAAGGAAACCTTCTTCTGGGCCCATATTACGCGAAACTTCCATTATGATGACACCAATATCATGCTTCTGCACCAGCGCTTCCAGTTCCGAGAAGTTATTATAGTTGAACGGTAAGGCACTACCACGCAAGCTCCGCGGCACGCCCTTTGGTTCAAGACCGGGAAGAAGGTGACCATCCAGACTCTGTTCATCAGCCAGATTGGCTGCTAGATACCAGTCGTGCCAACCATGGTAACCGCAAAATGCAACTTTATCGCGGCCAGAGGCTGCACGGGCAATCCGGATGCCGATGGCATCCGCCTCACCACCCGTGCGGGCCAGGCGCACCATATCAGCCCAGGGGTGTAGTTCCACCAACCGCTCAGCTAGATAAACTTCTTCAGGACAATTGAAGGTGGACATGTTGCCTGCGGCTACGGTATCACGGACCGCTTCATCCACCTCCGGATGACCGTATCCTAGGGTGTTGGTACCGATGCCCATGATACACATATCAATGTACTCGTGTCCATCGAGATCCCAGACCCGACAACCTTTCGCCTTGCTGAAATAAGATGGCCATCGCTCAGGCAGGAACATCTCCGCCCGTTTGGAGAGAAGCATATTACCCCCTGGAATAACCCGTTTTGCACGTTTCCAGAGTTTCTGACCTGTGCCGAGATGCAACCCTTCGTTTCTGATCAGGTGGCGGTTGGCGGCGAACAACTCCGGGTGCTCCTGCCGCAGAGTAAGTACCTCCTGCCATGAAAAGTCCCGGCGAGGTTTGAAGTGCTCGAACACGTTGCGGATGACTTCAAAGTCTTCTGGTTCATCAACTGTCCAGCGCTCTCCAGAGTTGTCAGTTTCATTGACAAGGTTGGTTCGAATAAACTGCCTGGATTCACGGATGTACGGTGTGACGTGCTCCCGGAGGTGAAGATCTTTTGCTTGTTTCCAGGCGGTCTCCAGCGCATTAAATGTAAATACTTCAACATCCAGTCCATCCGGATAGGTTGGAGGCATTGTGTTTGAAGCATAATCCGCCTCTTCCTCCATGAACCTGTCAATGACGGCATCCACAAGTTCAGGATCTATCAAGGGACAATCACCCGTGATGCGCACCACCACATCAGCCTTTGTCATCTTTGCCGCCTGATAGTAACGGTCGAGTACATCATCTTCGCTGCCCTGATATACCTCAAAGCCCAGTCTCCGCACGTACTCTGCTAGGGGCTCATCCCGGCGATCGGATGATGTGGCGAGCACAATCTGATCGACGCGCCGGGCCCGCGACAGCCTCTCCAGGAGGAGCCCGATCATCGGCGTGCCACAGATTGGCTGCATTACCTTGTTCGGAAAGCGGTTCGAGCCCATACGGGCCTGTACAATAACAACTGTTTTCACAGTCATAGTATACTCCATCTGGATGGGTTGATGAGGTCCAGATCCTCGATCGCAAGTGTAGTTGGCGGCGTAGGAACACGTGTTTCAGCAGCGTCGAGGATCTCTTGCAACTGCTTGCGGTTGTCGACACCAACAACGACACGATTAATCTCCTGTCTTGACATCACAAATCCGAGGCAGGCCTGTACTGGCGTCAGTACCTGATCTTTAAGCCACTGATCCCACCGATCCCAGAGGGGTTGCCATCGTTTGAATTTCTCTGGTCGGCGTTCCGCTTCCATCAATAAAAGTCCCTGCAGGAACACCGAGCGGACATGTACCTCAGTGCCGGCCTGGTGCATCCGGGTCAGCCAGCCGGATGTCTCTATTCGACGATCAAGGATATTGAAAGGTGCCTGCACCAGGTCCAGCTGAAAGTGGGGCCAGAGAGGATCAAGTTCTTCAGGGTCATATATTGAAACCCCGATCTTCCTGATCAGGCCTTGATCTTTGAGATCCATCAGTGCCAAATAAAGGTCGTTACCTCTGGACTCCAGGAGTTGTTGTGAGCGGTGGAGGAGAAGACCATAAAGGCAGTTAATATTGAGTCGCTGGAGAGAACACTTCACGGATTCCTGCACCCAACCTCTAATATCTGTGCAATCAGCAGGCACTGCCGGCAGTTTGGAGATCACACGCCACTTTTCAACACCGATCTCCCCCAACCGCTGCTCACTCTCCCCATAAGCAATGGCAGTATCCAGGGTATCGATGCCTGCCGCCCAGGCTTGCTGAAGGATGGCTGCCACTTCATATAGGCTAACCTGTCCGGATGTATTGGCCACACCATATGGCAGGCCAAATTGCACCGTGCCGAGGGCAAGACGACTAGACATGGTAACTCCCATCTGTACGAAAACCTCCTACGAAACTGCTGTTTACTGTCACAGGCCCACCTGCTGAAAACACCTCAAGATGCAATAGCCACCGGTATGCTACGTTTGATAGCACAACAACTTAACCTCCATTTCTGGTTTCGATTGGACTTTCATGTGAAACATCCCCTATTATTTTTATATCCGGCGTGCCTGTGACCTTACCAGGACTTCGATACGTTTTGCACGATTGATCCGGTTAACGTTCCGGGTCAGCACCGGCTTCCCGAGAAGGTCTTTCATCACCTTGCCCGACAATCGCGTACTTCCCATCCTTGCCTGAATGATAGCCACCACATGCATATACAATATCACTCACACGGAGATTCCAAGGTCAGACTCTGCCCTGTGCAACTGTTCCGAGACATACACCACATCCTCATCTTTCATACCGGGATAGAGCGGTAGGGTCAATATTCTGTTGAATACATCTTCTGTGTTAGGGAAATTTTTAACATTCAGAGGGTGATGCTTTTGATAGTAACTAAACCTATAGATGGGGATATAATGAACGTTGACGCCGATGCCCCGTTCTTTCAGGTAAGAGAACAGGGTGTTTCGCTCAATCCCGTTGAGCAGAACCGTGTAGAGGTGCCACCCGTGAGTAACCCCATCCATGGTCACAGGCAGGTCAAGCCATGCCATGTCAGATAGAGCCCTGATATAGCATGTTGCAATCTCGTTTCTTCGCTCGATGAAGGAGTCGATCTTCTTCAACTGAGATACGCCCAGTGCTGCCTGAATGTCGGTCATCCGGTAGTTATGACCGAGGAGCTGCATGTCGTATCCCCATGATTCCCCTTCACCAAACAGATCCCCTACATCCCGAGTGATCCCATGGCTCCGGAGCAGCCTGAGTCGAGCATTGAGGTCTGGATCATCCGTTACCACGGCTCCTCCTTCCCCGGTGGTTATTGGTTTGACGGGATGAAAACTGAAGATAGTCATATCAGCAAACGTGCCGATCTTACGGCCTTTGTACGAGGCGCCAAACGCATGGCATGCATCCTCAATAAGCCGAAGATCATACTCCCGGGCAATCTCCCGGATCTCGTCGATCGCGCACGGCTGCCCCGCGTAATCAACGTAGATTATTGCGCGGGTTTTTGGAGTGATCCTCTTCTGGATCTCATCCGGATGGATATTCCTCGTTATAGGATCGATATCCGCAAAGATCGGAACATGACCGTTATAGAGGATAGCATTACTCGTGGCAGCGAAGGTGAAGGGGGTTGTGATGATCTCACTCCCTTTCGGGAGGTCAAGGGCCTGGACCGCGATATCCAGAGCACTCGTGCCGCTGTTCACCGCGACTGCATGCCGCGCGCCGACATATCTGGCAAGATCCTGTTCGAAACGATCGACACTAGGCCCCGTCGTGAGCCAGTCGCCCTTCAGAACCTCTACGACAGATCGGACATCATCATCATCAATGGACTGATGTCCATAGGGGATGAATTTCATTATTCTCTCATCATCGGTATTTTACAAGTTCTTCACTATTGACATCAAATCATCAGCGTCAAGCCAATCTATATTACTATCACTTGAATACCTGAATCCTTCTGGCAGGTTTTTTCCCTCATATCCATCGTTCTTCTGCCAAAATTGTAACTCCGGTTCGATGACAAAATAATCCCCCATATCCTTCGAGTGCCGGGCCTCGTCTTCGGTGAGGAGAACCTCGTGGAGCTTCTCGCCCGGCCGGATACCGATGATTTCGACCTCACAATCAGGGGCGATAACTCTTGCAAGATCGGTTATTCTCATGCTGGGGATCTTGGGAACGAATATCTCACCGCCCTTCATCGTCTCGATGCACCGGGCGACGAAACGTGCACCCTGTTCCAGCGTTAGCCAGAACCGTGTCATGCGTTCATCGGTTATTGTAACCCGACCCTGTTTCCTCTGTTCAAGGAAGAGCGGAATGATGCTCCCACGACTTCCAACCACATTTCCATAGCGGGTACAGGCAAACCGCGTCTTCCTCCCACCGGCATAAGCGTTCCCCTGTACAAAGAGTTTCTCCGCAACCATCTTGGTCGCACCGTATAGATTGACCGGGTGCACCGCCTTATCTGTGCTCAGCGCCATGATCCTCTCAACGCCATTATCGATGGAGGCATCGATGATGTTTTCGGCTCCGCCGATGTTCGTCTTTACAGCCTCTATGGGGTTGTATTCTGCCGTAGGCACCTGCTTCAGCGCGGCAGCGTGAACGACGATATCGACATCATTCATTGCGCGGTAAAGACGGTCTTTATCTCTAACATCACCGATTAAGAAACGGAGACGCTCATCCTGATTTTTTTGTTGCATCTCCCACTGTAGCAACTCTCCACGCGAAAAGATGCGGATACTACTAGGGTTCCGTTCTTTTAATAGAAGAGAAGTAAACATCTTTCCGAACGAGCCCGTGCCACCCGTGATGAGAATTGTTTTTCCGTCAAAATATGACATGCTGCACCCTCTGTAGATCGTATCGGTCAACTGATATGTAGTATAATCGTAACAGAGTATGTAATAACCTTTTGATTTTCCCGGGCCGCCGGTGGTTTATGATTATTCGTATTGGACGAAGTTACCAATATTTTTCTCTACAGAAACCAGGATTAACCTCTGATTCAATCTAACTACACCCTGATTCTCAGATTGCCCTAAAAGTGTTTACGCAACGGCATTACCCATCGAGTAAAAAACAGACGGCCACGGGAGCGATCAGATCCGGAGCAGATCCCTGAAGAAGTGGATCTCCTCCCTCTTGAACCCCCGAAATATGAGCAACCCTGCCCCGTAGACCAGCGCAGAGATGATTACCAGCAGGATAACGCTCACCAGTCCACCCGACATCCGAGATCCCCCAATAACCACTACCACACCCGTGATCGCCGACGCGACAATACATTTCAAGATGAAGGCAGCGTTAACGTCGAATACAAGATACTTAAACGAATAATACGTTGATAAAACAAAGGCTAGGAAAAATGCAAGCAGGGTCGTAGCCGCTGCCCCAATGATCCCAAATATGGGAACGAATATGATATTCAACCCCAGATTAAGGACTGCCGCCACAATCCATATCGTCCCGGTGATGGTGGTCTTCTTTTCCAGCACCAGGATCTCAGAGATAATCGCAAACGTTCCAAACAATAACCCGCTCAGTGCAAGGAATGGGGTTATCAAATAACCCTGCGCTGCAATCTCTGGTGTTGAGAGGATAGTCAACAGGGGCTTTGATAGCAGCGACAGCCCCACAACCGAGGGAATTGCCAGCGCAAGGAAGTATTTCATGGAATACGACAGGACGGTTTTAACGTCGTTGAGTTTCCCCTCATCATAATGCTTCGAAAGCACCGCCGGGAGCATAAACGATATCGGCGCGATGAACATATTGACCATATTCCCCAAGGTATAGCCTGGCGAGTAGTAGCCGACGTATGCTGTCCCCAGGAAGAGGGCAATAATATACCGGTCGCTTGAGTTCACCACCCAGCTGGAGAGGTTCCCCGGCACCGTGGGGAGGCCAAAGGAGAGGTACTCCCGCAGGTGCCTGAACTTCGGGACGGCGACCCCTATCTCGGAGAGGATGAAGATGCTCATGACGATGAGCAAGACGAGGTCGGTGACCAACAACCCGATCGTGGCACCGAGGATACCGTAGCCGGCAAGGACGAGCGCGCCGACCAGGACCAGCTGCAGACCGGTCTTGAAGAATGTGAGGGATGAGTATCGCTTTATCTGCTGGAACGTCCGGAAATAGTTGTACTGGAGCCCGTTCATGCACTCCAGGAAGACGATCGCCGCAAGGATCCGGGTTATCGCAACCCGGTTGTCGAAGAGTGCGGCAGCTATGGGTTCTGCTAGGACGAAGAGAGCGAGCGCGGCGAGCCCTGCGGTCACGACGGTGACGCCCACGATCGAGTAGTAAACTTCCTGAATCTCCTCACGGGATTTTGTTGCCGCGAGGAACCTGACCATCGTGTAGGGGAGGCCAAGCATCACCACCCCCGGGACGAGGCCGATGGTCACGGTGATCTGGATATACGTCCCGTACTCTTCGATGGGGAGAGTCTTCGTGAGGATCGGGAGGAGGATGAGCCCGCTCAGGCTGATGAGGAAGTTGGTTGCTCCGATGAGGCCTATGCGCCGGGCGAATTGGTGGTACTCAGTCACTCCATTCTGATTTGTGATGTCTTTTTATTAGGCTTTAGATCTAATTAGCGCCTCAAAATTGGGGATCAAAATTTAGGATACGCCTATCTCTGAGAGGGAACACCATTATTTCAACAAATTTCTCTTTCTGGCGCTAAACCTTGTGCAAAGAAGTCACCGGCTCATGCGGTAGGGCTTTGATCAGCTTGGGCGTCACGAGATCATTTCTTTGCGTGTGTTTGCCCGAGGAGCGCTTGCTCCTGGGTTACAAAAGAGCAGACGGGGATCTTTCGCGGGGATTGGATCTGCTCCCAACCCACTGATGCTGCCCTAATCGTAATATGGTGTTTCGTCAACCACAACACCACCCCCGCCAAACAGAAACAGACATAACTAATACCAACCCCGCCAACAATTTCTGAAGGCAACCATGCAGATGCACGATATCCTCCAGCAGGACCCGGAGATCTGGCGCCTCTTTACCTGTGCGGAGGAGTACAGAGAAGCATTCCGGGATGGCTACGACCGGTTCCCGCACTATATGAGCACTCACCGGGAGCCCTTTGAACCCCGGGCCTCACAATACCTCATCGAGCAGGGCTACCGCCCCGAGTATCCTGACGGCCAGCCGTTCGCCGTCTGCCTCACCCACGATATCGATTGGGTCTACCGGTCCGTGCTCTCCAAGGGGTATGCGATCCTCGCCGCCCTGAAGAAAGGAGATCTTGCCGGCGCTCTCGCAAGCGCAAGGCAACTCCGGTCAAAGAGGCTCCCCTTCTGCAACTTCCGGGAGATCATGGCTCTCGAGGAGGAGTACGGCGCCCGGTCGAGTTTTTACTTCCTTGCCCTCGCCCCCGGGGACCAGGACTACTCGTATGACATCAGGGACCTTGAGGAGGAGATCGGGATGATCGCTGATGCTGGCTGGGAGGTCGGGCTCCACGGGGGTCACCGTGCCTACTGCGACCCGGAAGCCCTCATGGTTGAGAAGCAGCGGCTGGAGGCGGTCCTGGGGCGGCCGGTCGTCGGCTACCGGAACCACTACCTCCGGTTCAGGGTCCCGGAGACCTGGGCGCACCTCAGCCGCGCCGGCTTCCGCTACGATGCCACCTTCGGGTATGCTGACTGTGTCGGGTTCAGGAACGGGATGTGTCATCCCTTCAGGCCCTACGACCTCCAGGCCGGCCGCGAGATTGAGATCCTGGAGATCCCTCTTGCTGTTATGGACTGCACCCTCGATGCTTACATGCGGCTCGACGCCGGGAGGGCGTGGGAGGTCACCCGCCACCTCATCGACGCAACCGAGCGCTGTCATGGGGTGTTTACCCTCCTCTGGCATAATACCTACATGGAGGGGGAGCGGCTGAAGTTCTATGAGAAGATTTTGCGGTATTGTCAGGAGAGGGAGGCGTGGATGACGAGCGGGGAAGAGATATCTGCATTATGGAACAAGCATGACTGAGATTGAAGTCAGAGAGGTAAGAAAGGAAGAGTACCATGCATGGGATGAGCTGGTAAAAGGATCTCCTCAAGGAACTGTATTTCATCTGAGTGATTGGGCGGTTGCGTGTGCTTCCTTATCACATAAGAGGCCCTTATTACTTGGTTATTACGAAGATGGCTGCCTGGCTGGAGGGTGCTTGTTGTATGTAACCGCAAAATCCAGGTTTATATCCACTGCCGCCTCCACAGCACCGATGACCCCTTATGGTGGGTACTTACTGCCAGAGAGTGTCAGCACAAAGGTGAGAGAGAGGGAGACCCGGACTAGGTCGATAGTCCAGGCAATCTCAGATGAAGCCTCTAAACTGGGTTTTGCCAGTGTAAACATAATCAATGCTCCTGCCTTTCAGGATATTCGCCCGCTCACCTGGGACGGTTGGACCAGCAGTGTGTATTACACGTATGTGCTTCCTCTGGTTGAGGATATATCTTCGCATATCTCCAAAAAAGCAAGAAATACTGTCCGAAAAGGACAGAAAAATGATATCCAGGTAAGCAAACGCTATGAACCAGAGATATATTGGGATCTCACCATGTCTACATACGAGAAACAGGATCGTAAACCTCCATTTACAAAGACGTTCCTGACGGACATGTTAGATATGATTATAGAGCATAAATTAGGTGAGATGTGGATAGCAGAGACGCCAACCGGGGAAGCGGCTGCTGCAGAAGTTATTACCTGGGACAACCACATGGCACACAGGTGGTCCGCCGCATCGAATTTTGATTATAAGGATACTGGCGCAACATCCCTCCTGCTATTTGAAATATTCTTAGATTTGCAGGAAAAAGGATTTGATCGTATTAACCTAATGGCTGGCAATACGCCGCATCTCAGTATGTTTGTTTCGAGCTTCAATCCAGAGTTGGTCCCGTACTATGGAGTCAGGAAAACATGTTTCTGGGTTGATATCGCAAGGATAGTTAGAAAAGCCATGGGATTTAGCAAAGGTCTGAGATGAGAGATCGATTTTACTCTGAACAAGCTGAAGTGGTGTGTTAAGAGTATGTTCTTTAAACCCCTTATGATCTGAAGGTGATGACGTGATGAAAATGATTAAGGTGCTGAAACAAGTTGGGTTGATGACTAAAGAAAATAGATCACCAGAATTTGCTTCTAAGGTGGCAAAAGAGTATTGGGCTAAGTGCGATAAAACACATGGAGATACCTCTTCTGAGGCTTTTGAGATTTATTATAAGAATATTTTAAAAATTATGGAGCCGACAGCAGATGACATTATTTTAGATGCTGGATGTGGGGGGGGTGAATTGACATATTTATTTCATAAAGATGGTTTCAACGTTAAAGGGTTTGATTCATCGGAGCATTTAATCTCAATGGCTAAAGCCAAATTTGGCTGTGATTTGTTTTATGTGGATGATTTAGTTAATATGATCGATAAGAATGGAGGATTTACTAAAATATTCCTAAATAATTGTTTTTTCTATGTCCATCCTGAATATTATAACATTGTTTTGAAGAATCTCTATGATATTACGTACGATAATGGTGCTGTATATTTGTTTGATGATCCGGATTATTCTAAAAGGAATAGATGGTATAAACGATATTTCCCAAATGTTTTATCCTTTTTCCTCCCAATTTACGATCCATATATGGCTGGATTTTGGGTAAAAACTAAGTATCTCAAGAGAGTAGCCCTGGACGTTGGATTCTCTAAAGTTTTAAAAATCGATAGTTGGGCTTATTACAGAAGTCACCACGTCCTGTTTAAAGAGGAGGACGTATGACAGATTACAAGGATTCTCAGGATCAGGAATGTGTACACAAGTTTGTTCAAAGCAAATTAAGTTGCGGTAAATCTTTGATTGAATTAACAACCTATAGGGGCATCCCTCTGTGGTGGTTTGTAGATTTTGATTTTCGTCGCTATTTTATCAATGAATTAACTAGTAAAATACCAAATAGGAGTGCATACTACAATCGAATTTTATCTGAATTTTGGTTTTTATCTCATAGTTACATTGAAATTCTCTTTGATGTAACAAGTAAAATGTTGATACAATTAACTACAAAACTTCATGGAGGGAAGAAAATTAAGGATAATGGGAACAAATTATCAAAGATATTGTTTACTGCACAGGATGTAGAGTGGAAAATTGTAAGAGATTATGAGTCAAACACTTTAAAAAAATCGGATGCATTTTTTGATTCAATCATTAAAAATTTAGCAAATAGGTATGTGTTGGTAGGAGTATACCCTCTTGGTCCATCTATTTCCAGTTTGCGGATCTTCATGGATAAATTAAAAAATTGGTATGTCGTGCACAAACCATTTAATCTTTATTGGTCTTGGGATGCATGGAAAAATGAAAGAGAGTCCATCGAGCGTTTTAAGGGGAATTTGACATTATTAAAGAACGATATAACTTTCAAAGAGATATGTGATACAAATAATTTATACAGCGAAATAATGGGGAGATTAAAAACTTACTTTTACATATCTTTTCCTCGGGCTGTCAAGAATATTGAGATGGCTAAACGAATGATTGAAGAAGAAAACCCGGACTTAATTTTAATACAAAATGAATATGGTGGTTTCGAACAAGCGCTTGTGATAGCGGCTAAGTTTAAAAATGTACCGACCGTTGCAATTCAGCACGGTATCATTACTCCAACACATTATGGGTATATATTTAACAAAGAAGATAAAGGAAAGAAATTCCTGCCCGATATTACATGTGTTTTCGGGCAATATCACTACGACCTACTTACCAAAAACAGTATATATGAACCAGAAGAAGTTGTTATAACTGGCGAGCCCAGATACGATATTCTATATTATGCGGATAGAATTTACGATAAAAAGAAATTTTTAGAAAATTATAACATTAATTCAAACCATAAAATCCTCCTTTGGACAACTCAATGCCATGGTATAAGCGACGAAGAGAATGTAAAAAATTTCAAAGCAGTATTTAAGACAATGCAGAATCTCAATGGTGTAACACTGGTTATTAAACAGCACCCGGGGGAAGGAGCGCGATATAAGAAGATGATTGAAGATTATTTAAATAGATACAATTTAAGAGGGGATGTAGTTATAACGCCAAAAGATTCTGATACTTATGAGCAGTTGTTTGTTTGTGACTTAATGATTACCAAAAACTCCACAACTGCAATGGAAGCCATCGCACTAAATAAACCAGTTATTGTTTTAAATCTTGGCGAGGAACCAGATGTTGTTGATTATGTGGAAAACGGTGTGGCTTTAGGTGTGTATAAGGAAGATGATTTGGAGCCTGCAATAAATAGATTGCTACATGGTGATTCCGATCTTGTGAAAACTCGGGAGAGATTTATACGGGAATATTTATATGAAATTGACGGCAAAGCAACGGAGAGGGTGGTTAGTTTAATTGACGAAATAATAGATAAGTCAAGGAAAACGGAATAACACCCTTAGAAGGTTAAAAGTGTGCCCTCATTTGCCGGTTGTAGCAAGCGAACTGGCGACCCGCGCGACCGGGAGCCGCCCGGATGTTTGGTGCGCAAGTTCCAGTAGTTCAGCGCAAAAACCACCCCCGCCCGCGAAGACAAAAGACAGGACGAGGACGCCCCCGGCCCCCCCGCGTTCACTTTCACGCCACGCGCCCCCCCGTTAACAATCTACTCCCCTCCAGAGTACTGTATCGCACATTCCGCAGATCCTCCGTTAGATGTAATAATTTTCGTATTCCCTCCCCAAAAACCGTAAGATCTTCCACAACTCCTCGTTCATGTTCGTCACCCGTTTCAGCCTCCTCCCATCCTCGACAACTATCACAACCTCCCGCACCCTCCGGAACAGGAAGAACGTCCACTTCAGCGTCGGTCGCCGGGTCTGCCTCTTCGCCCGGCGGGTCACCGTCTCACCGGTTCGTTCCAGTTCCCGCCGCAACCGGAACTCCGTCATCGAATAGATGAACAGACAGAGCACCATCACCATTGCCAGTGCCTGGATCCGGGACGGCTTCTTCAAATAGACCTCAGATACACGGAACGACCTGTCTTTAAGGAACCGGAACCCGCGTTCCACCGCGCCCTGCCCCTTGTAGTTCGCGAGCAGTTCATCGGCCGAGAGTTCGGGGTCATTCGTCGCTAGGACAAACCTCCCGAGGATCCGCCGTTCATCGGCAAGAACCTCGGGGTCGTGCTCGATCCCTGCCGTGATCTTGTAGGAAAGAAGGACCGGTTCCCCGTTCTTCGGCCTCCCTCGTTTCTTCTCCTGTTTCCGGGTAATCGTGACGATCTCAAGGTCACTCACTTTGCGAGACCTTGTCCCATCTTCCTGAGTATTTTCCCCTTCCCTCGCCGAATCCATGATCACAGTGTTTTCTCTGCACCCACTCCAGGGTAACACCCTGAACCCCACAACTCATTATCCTCCCCCAAACCCCTCTGACGTCCAACCTTCTCAAGAGCTCCCGCACTTCACCCTCCAGTAAGAGCTCCCCAATAACGCAGATGCTACACGCCTACCTCAAACTCGAGCAGTTTTAACCAGATTCCCAGATTCTTCTCATGATCCGGTGAGATGCACCTGAACCAGCGCTCACCCGCGTTCGTAACAATCGAGTAATACCCAATGAACCGGAGGATCTTCTTCAACCCTGGCCGGATAAGCGGTTTACAGCCGTGATCGAGCCCCGGTGGTTCTGGCAGAGCATCCAGATTCCGGCGTACCACCACCCGGATCACTACCTGGATCAGGAGAGACACCGCCAGCAGCGTCACGAGAGCCGTGATCCGTTCCGGTTTCTTCAGATAAAGAGTATCGACCATCATCGGCCGTTTGATGACCGAAAAGTTATCCTCCACCTTCTTC
>Ga0208564_1001582_pt1 | contig 18965 bp, 17 predicted proteins | sample AD_UKC073_MetaG_FD_184439 | JGI IMG/M metagenome (GOLD analysis project Ga0208564, IMG submission 184439) | Active sludge microbial communities of municipal wastewater-treating anaerobic digesters from USA - AD_UKC073_MetaG (SPAdes) (version 2) | ecosystem: Engineered > Bioreactor > Anaerobic >... | reverse complement strand
CCACTCCGCGATCGGCAACATCACCCCGAACACCTACGAAGCCGCCTACGCGGCGACCGCGTCCGCTACCCTCGCGGAAGCGGCATAACCGAACCGACACCGTGTCCACGATCGAGGGTCAAGGCCCGACACCCGACGCTTCGCGGCAGCCCCGATCCGACGCCGGCTCTGGCGTCGAGCGCTGGTATTTCGACACGCTGCAGACGCACGTCGGCGCGGCGCCCGCGCCGGGCCACGGCGCACACGTGACGCCGATCGTCGCCTCCGCGGGGTTCGCGTTCGACAGCGTGGATCACGCCGCCTCGATCTTCTCGATGGATCACCTCGGCTCGTTCGCGTATGCCCGCGCCGGCAACCCGACCAACGCCGTTGTCGAGCAGCGCCTCGCCGCCCTCGAGCGCGGCGCCGGTGCGGTGCTCACCGCAAGCGGCCAGGCCGCCACCGTGCTCGCCCTGCTGGCCGTCGTGCGCAGCGGCGACCATGTCGTCGCCTCCTCGCAGATCTACGGCGGGACCATCGGGCTGCTGAACGAGCGCTTCGGAGAGCTCGGGATCAGCGTCACCTACGTCGACGAGCAGAACGACGCCGAGGCCTGGCGCCGCGCCGCGCGGCCCGAGACCCGCGCCTTCTTCGCCGAGAGCATCAGCAACCCGCTGTGCACCGTGCTCGACACGCGCCTCGTCGCCGACGTCGCGCACGAGCTCGGCGTGCCGCTGATCGTCGACAACACGCTGGCCACGCCCTACCTCACGCGCCCGCTCGAGCACGGCGCCGACATCGTGGTGCACTCGACGACCAAGTTCCTGGCGGGGCACGGCGCCGTGATCGGCGGCGCGATCGTCGACGGCGCGAGCTTCGACTTCGGCCGCGAGCCCGAGAAGTGGCCGGCGCTGCACGTGCCCAGCTCGCCGGGCGAGGCGGGCCTGTGGGAGCGCTTCTCGCCGCTTCGGCTCGCCTACGTGCTGCGCGTGCGCGCGATCCTGCGCGACTACGGCCCGGCCGCATCGCCCTTCAACGCGTTCCTCCTGCAGCTGGGGATCGAGACGCTGAGCCTGCGGATGCGCCAGCACGTGGCGAACGCCCGCGAGGTCGTGCAGTTTCTCTGCTCGCACCCCGCGGTCGCGGCGGTGCACTACGCAGAGCTGCCCGACTCGCCGTGGCGGGCCGCCGCGGCGAGCTATCTGCCGAACGGCGCGGGCTCGGTCTTCTCGTTCGAGCTGCGGGGCGGGCTCGAGGCGGGAAAGCGGTTCATCGCGGCGCTGCGGCTGTTCAGCCACATCGCCAATATCGGTGATGTACGCTCGCTGGCGATCCAGCCTGCAAGCACAACCCACTCACCGCTGACAGAATCAGAACGTATGAACGTCGGAATTCCGGCTGGATTGATCAGACTCTCGATCGGCATCGAGGACGCGCGCGACCTCCTTGCAGATCTTTCGGCCGCGCTCGACGCGGCGCACACGGATGCCATCGCGCGCGACATTTGAAAGGAATCACATGCATAGGCACAACACAGCACGCCCTGCACGCTCGTTCCGCTCGGCGCGACTCGCCGCGATCGGCGGCGTAGCCGTCGCTGCGCTCGCACTCGCTGGCTGCTCCGGCGACGGCGGAGGCGGCGCCTCGCCGTCCGGCGCCCCCGACGAGAACGCGGTCCTCACGGTCGGGCTCGTGCTCGAGCCCAAGAGCCTCGACATCCGCACCGTCAGCGGCGCGCCGCTCGAGCAGGTGCTCATCGACAACGTGTACCAGGGCCTGGTCACCCGCACCCCCGAGGGCGACATCGACACCGTCCTCGCGTCGGGCTACGAGATCTCGGACGACAGCCTGACCTACACGTTCACGCTGCGCGAGGGCGTCAAGTTCCAGCAGGGCGGCGAGCTCACGCCGAGCGACGTCGTGAGCTCGCTCGAGTACGCGCGCGACACGCCCGGCGTGGTCGAGGGAGACACGCTCGCGGGCGCGACGACCATCGTGGCCGACGGCAACAACATCGCGATCACCCTCGTCAAGCCCGACGCCAACTTCCTGTGGAACCTCACCGGCCGCGCCGGCCTGATCTTCGACGAGGGCGACACCACCGATCTCGCGGTCGCGACCAACGGCACCGGCCCCTTCACGCTCGGCAGCTGGATCCAGGGCGACAGCATCAGCCTCGACCGCTTCGACGGCTACTGGGGCGAGCAGGCGAAGGTCGCCGAGGTCGTGCTGAAGTACATCCCGGACTTCACCGCCGGTGTGAACGCCATGCTCGGCGGCAGCCTCGACGTGCTCACCGCCGTCGACCCCAACCTCTCGAGCCAGCTCGACGGCACCGACGGCATCACGCTCACCTACGGCGCGACCACCGACAAGGGCACCCTCGCGTTCAACAACACGCGCGCACCGCTGAACGACCCGCGCGTGCGCGAGGCGCTGCGCCTGGCCGTCGACCACGAGGCCATCGTCGCCGCGATCGGCGCGGGCACCACCCTGTACGGCCCGATCCCGCCGACCGACCCCGGCTACGAGGACCTGTCGTCGCTCGTGCCGTTCGACCAGAAGCGCGCGAAGGAGCTCCTCAAGGAGGCCGGCCAGGAGAACCTCTCCCTGACGCTGACCATCCCGAACTTCTATGGCACGACCGTCAGCACCGTGCTCGTCTCGATGTACAACGACATCGGCGTCACGCTGAAGGTCAACGCGGTCGAGTTCAACACCTGGCTCGAAGACGTCTACACGAACCACGACTACGAGCTGAGCTTCGTGCTGCACGTCGAGCCGCGCGACTTCGGCAACTGGGCCAACCCCGAGTACTACTTCAACTACGACAACAAGCAGGTCCAGGAGCTGTACGCCCAGGCCATGGCCTCGACCGACCCCGCAGAGGTCGACTCGCTGCTGGCGAAGGCCGCCCGCATCGTGTCGGAGGACAACGCCGCCGACTGGCTGTACAACTCGGAGACGGTCACCGCGCTGCGGCCCGGCGTCACCGGATTCCCGGTCGACTCGATCAACGCCCGCATCAACCTGGCGAATGTCGAGGTTGCCACGGAGTGATCCGCTACGCGCTCACCCGGTTGACCCTGCTGCTGGTAGGGCTCTTGGTCGCCAGTGTGCTGATCTTCTTCACACTGCGCGTCCTGCCGGGCGATGTCGCCCAGCTGATCGGCGGAACCCAGGCCTCGCCCGCACAGGTCGAGGCGATCCGCGAGAAGCTGGGACTCAACGAGCCGGTGCTCGCGCAGTACGCCTCCTGGATGGGGGGCGTACTGCGCGGCGATCTCGGCAACTCGCTGCTGACCGGCACGCCGGTCAGCAGCGAGCTTCTGCAGAAGGCGCAGGTGACCGTGCCGCTCGGGCTGATGTCGCTGATCGTCGCCCTGCTGTTCGCGATCCCCCTCGGGGTGTTCTCGGCGATGCAGCGCGGCCGCAAGGCCGGCACCGCCATCAGCTTCGCCTCGCAGACGCTCGCCGCCGTGCCGGTGGTCTGGGCGGGCATGATGCTCATCCTCGTCTTCGCCGTATGGCTCGGCTGGCTGCCGACGACGGGCTTCCCCCGCGCCGGCTGGGACGAGCCCTGGGCCGCGATCCGCGCCCTCATCCTTCCCGCCCTGACGATCGGCATCGTCGAGGGCGCGATGCTGCTGCGCTTCGTGCGCAGCGCCTCCCTCCAGGCGATCGGGCAGGACTACGTCCGCACCGCCGCCGCGAAGGGACTCACCCGCAATCAGGCGCTGATCCGCCACGGGCTGCCCAACGTCGGCCTCTCGATCATCACCGTGCTCGGCCTGCAGATCGCCGGGCTCATCGTGGGCAGCGTCATCATCGAGCAGCTCTTCACCCTGCCCGGCATCGGGCGCATGCTGGTCACCGACGTCGGCAACCGCGACCTCGTCAAGGTGCAGGGCGAGCTGCTCGTGCTCACCGGGTTCATCCTCGTGATCGGCTTCCTCGTCGACCTGGTGCACCGCGTGATCGACCCACGACAGCGGGAGGCAGCATGACCTACACGTCGACCCTCCCCGCAGTGGCGCGCAGCCGCGGGCGATGGATGCGCCAGCTCTGGCGCCTGCCCACCGGCAGGTTCGGCATCATCGTCGTCGCCTGTGTCGCGCTCGTCGCGCTCGTCTCGCTGTTCTGGACCCCGTACGACCCCAAGACCGTCGACCTCGCCGCCCGCTGGGTGCTCCCCTCGCTGCAGCACCCGCTCGGCACCGACGGCACGGGCCGCGACATCCTGACCCTGATCATGGGCGGCGCGCGCACGACCATGTTCGTCGCGATCGGCTCGGGGATCATCGCCAGCGTCGTCGGCATCGTGCTCGCCTCGCTGGGCGCGCTCACCCCGCGCTGGACCCGCGAGAGCATGGCCGTGCTCATCGACATCCTCATCGCGTTCCCCGTGCTGCTGATCGCCATGATGATCTCGTCGGTGTGGGGCGGCTCGCTCTGGGTCGTGATCTGGTCGGTCGGCATCGGCTTCGGCGTCAGCATCGCCCGCGTCACCCGGCCAGAGCTGCGGCGCGTGCTGCACAGCGACTTCATCCTCGCCGCCCGCGCGTCCGGGCTCTCCGACATGCAGATCCTGTGGCGCCACCTGCTGCCCAACGTCGCGCCGGTGTTCATCGTGCAGCTGTCGTGGTCGATGGCGGTGGCGGTGCTCGCCGAGGCCGGCCTCTCGTACCTCGGCTACGGGGCATCCCCCACCGAACCCTCGTGGGGTGTGCTGCTCGCGAACCTGCAGGCCTACATCGCCATCCACCCGCTGGCGGTCGTCTGGCCGGGGCTCGCGATCACCGTCACGGTGCTCGGGCTCAACCTGCTCGGCGACGCGCTGCGCGAGGCCACCGACCCCACGCTCTCGCGCGGTCGCGACCCGCTGCACCCGCCGCGCGCGTCGATCCGCCACGTCCCGGAAGTGATCTCATGAGCCTCGTCGTGCGCGACCTCACGATCGACATCAACGGTCGCCGCGTCGTCGACGGCGTCAGCTTCGAGGTCGCCGACGGCGCGCGCCTTGGCATCATCGGCGAGTCCGGCTCGGGCAAGTCGCTCACCGCGCTGGCCGTGCTCGGCCTGCTCCCCGATGGCGCGGTCGCCGAGGGCAGCATCACCTGGCACGGCCGCGAGCTGCTCGGCCTGCCCGAGAAGGAGCTCGCCCGGGTGCGCGGCAACGAGATCGGCATGGTCTTCCAAGAGCCGCGCACCGCGCTCAACCCGATCCGCCCGATCGGCCGGCAGATCGCCGAGTCGGTGCGCATCCACCACCGCGTCTCGAAGGCGGATGCGATGGCCCGGGCGATCCGCGAGACCCGGCGCGTGGCGCTGCCCGAGCCGGAGGCCATCGTCAAGCGCTACCCGCACCAGCTCTCGGGCGGCCAGCGCCAGCGCGTCGCCATGGCGATCGCGCTCGCCTGCGACCCGCACCTGCTGATCGCCGACGAGCCGACCACCGCCCTCGACGTGACCATCCAGGCCGAGGTGCTCGAGCTGCTGCGCGATCTGGTCACCGACGCCGGCATGTCGCTCGTGTTCATCACCCACGATCTCGCGGTGCTCTCGCAGATCGCCACGCACGGCGTGGTGCTCGCGCACGGCAAGGTCGTCGAGTCGGGCCCGGTCGCGCAGCTGCTGCGCGACCCGCGCAGCCCCATCACCCAGGGGCTGCTGCGCGACGCCACCGCCACGCTGTGGCGCCCCACGAAAGGTGCCGAGTCGTGAGCACTCCCCTCGAGCACACCCCGGACGCCGCCCCGCTCGTTCGCGCGACCGGGCTCACCCGGCGCTACCCCCTCGCCCGCGACAGCTTCTTCGAGCGGCAGCGCTACGCGACGGCCCTCGAAGACGCCACGCTCGAGGTGCGCCCGGGCGAGGCGCTCGGCCTGATCGGCGAGTCCGGCTCGGGCAAGTCGACCCTCGTCCGGCTCCTCCTCGCGCTCGATGTGCCCACCTCGGGCACGATCGAGTTCGACGGGCGACCGGTGGATGCCACGGCCCGCGGCCGCTCGCTGCACTGGCTGCGCCGCGCCACCGGGATGGTGTTCCAAGACCCGTACGCCTCGCTCGACCCCCGCATGTCGGTGGGGCGCATCATCGCCGAGCCGCTGTGGGCGCTCGGGATCGACTGCGACCGCCCGGCCCGCGTCGACGAGGTGCTCACGCAGGTGGGTCTCGACCCGGATGCGGCGCGGCGCTTCTCGCACGAGTTCTCGGGCGGGCAGCGCCAGCGCATCGCCCTCGCCCGCGCGATCGTGCACAAGCCGCGGCTGCTGGTGGGCGACGAGCCGCTGAGCGCCCTCGACGTCACCGTGCGCGCCCAGGTGCTCGACGTGATCGCCGAGTTGCGCGCATCGCTCGATCTCACGCTCATCCTCGTCTCGCACGACATCGGCGTCGTGCAGAGCCTGTGCGACACCGTCGCCGTCATGACGGAGGGGCGCATCGTCGAGCACGGCACCACGAACGACGTGCTGCTCTCGCCGCAGCATCCGTACACGCGGAGGCTGCTCGCATCGATTCCGACCATCGACCCGCAGGACGATGCGCCCGCCGCGTGAGCGCGCCCCAGAAAATTCTGATGTCATGCGCGGTTTCACCCGCCCGCTCTGGGGCAGACTTGGGCATTATGACCCACACCCCACGCTTCAGCTCTGTTGACGACGTCCGTGAGCGTCTCGCCGCCCACGGCTACCTGGCCTCCGACGCGATCGCCACGACCGTGTACCTTGCCGATCAGCTCGGCAAGCCGCTGCTGATCGAGGGCCCCGCGGGTGTGGGCAAGACGGCGCTCAGCCAGGCCGTCGCCTCGGCGACCTCGAGCGAGCTCGTGCGCCTGCAGTGCTACGAGGGCGTCGACGAGGCCCGCGCGCTGTACGAGTGGAACCACGCGAAGCAGCTGCTGCGCATCACGGCCGCCGGCGCGCACCACAACGCCACTGGCGAGGACGAGGCCGACTGGCAGCAGGTCAAAGACGACATCTTCACCGACGAGTTCCTCCTCTCGCGCCCGCTGCTGACCGCGATCCGCAACGAGCAGCCGACCGTGCTGCTGATCGACGAGCTCGACAAGGCCGACGTCGAGATCGAGGGCCTGCTGCTCGAGGTGCTCTCCGACTTCCAGGTGACCGTGCCGGAGCTCGGCACCATCACCGCGTCGCAGACGCCGTTCGTCGTGCTCACCTCGAACGCGACCCGCGAGCTCTCGGAGGCCCTGCGTCGCCGCTGCCTCTACCTGCACATCGACTACCCCGAGGCCGAGCTCGAGCGCGAGATCGTCACGCTCGCCGTGCCGAACCTCGAGGAGAGCCTGGCCGCCTCGGTCGTGCGCCTGATCGCCGCGCTGCGCCAGATGCGCCTGCGCAAGGCGCCCTCGGTCGCCGAGACGATCGACTGGGCCCGCACGCTCCTCGCGCTCGGCGCCGAGGGCGAGCTCGAGCCAGAGCTGGTGCACGCCACGCTCGGCGTGATCCTCAAGCACCGCGACGACATCACGATCGCCGAGACCCGCCTGGAACTGGACCGTGCCCTCAGCTGATCCCGTCGGCACGCGCCTGGTCGACCTGGGCCGCGCCCTGCGCAGCCACGGCCTGACCGTCGGCACCTCCGAGGTCGCCGACGCGGCCGCCGCGACGAGCGCGCTCGGCCTCGAGGACCGCGAGCGGCTGCGCACCGGCCTCGCGGCCACGATGATGCGGCGCTCGGCGGATCGCATGGTGTTCGACCAGCTGTTCGACATCTACTTTCCCGCCGCCGTGGGCGGGCGCACCGGCGATGCCGAGGAGCTGCCCCCGACCGACGTCGCGGGCGCGCGACAGCGCGCGGCCGCGATCCGCGAAGACCTGGTCGATGCCCTGGCGCGCGGCGACGACCGCGAACTGGAGCTGCTCGCCTCGCGCGCTGTGCTCGAGCTCGGGCGTCTGCCCGACGCCGCGGCCGACGGCGGCTTCTTCGCCAAGCAGACGATCGAGCGTCTCGCGCCCCAGACCACGGTCTCGGCCGCGCAGCAGCGCTCGCGCGAGCTGCGCCACGCGCAGTCTGCGGGCGACTCCGAGGGCGGCTCGTCCGAGTCGGGCCCGCGTCGCGAGCGACTGAGTGACCGCTACGACCGCGAAGAGATCCGCGGCCGCGTGGCGGCGTTCCGCCGCCGCATCGAGGCCGAGGTCGCACGCCGCAACGCCGAGATGCGCGGCCGCGACCGCATCTCGCAGTACAGCGTCGAGGGTCCGCTCGAGCGCACCGAGTTTCTGCTCACCGCGGGTACGGATGCGGCCGAGCTGCAGGCCGTGATCGCCCCGCTCTCGCGCAAGCTCGCGTCGAAGCTCGCCGCGCGCCAGCGCCGCAAGAGCCGCGGCGCCATCGACATCCGCCGCACCCTGCGCGCCGCGATGTCGACCGGCGGCGTGCCCATGCGGCCCGCGCACAAGCGTCGCACGCGCACGCGCGCCGAGATCGTGCTGTTCTGCGACATGTCGGGATCGGTCGCCGGGTTCTCGCGCTTCACGATGCTGCTGCTGCAGTCGCTCGCGGGCGTCTTCCGCCGCGTGCGCTTCATCGGCTTCATCAACGTGTGCGACGACATCACCGACATCGTGCGCGACTCGCAGCTGGGCGAGGAGATCGCCGACCGGGTCACGCAGGAGGCGAACCTCGCCAAGCACCACACGGGCAGCGACTACGGCTCGGCCCTCGCCGACGCGGCCGATCGCTATATCGACCTCATCGGCCCGCGCTCGACCGTGCTGATCCTCGGCGACGCGCGCACGAACGGCACCAACCCGCAGTTCGACGCGCTGCGCGCCCTCGTGCGCCAGGCGGGGCACGCGGCCTGGCTCAACCCCGAGCAGGAGAACCAGTGGCGCCTGGGCGACTCGGTCGCCGAGCAGTATGCCGAGATCATCGACATGCACGAGGTGCGCAACGTCGATCAGCTGCGGGAGTTCATCTCGCGCCTGCCCGTGCGCTGAGCGGGCGTCGGCGAGCAGCATCCAGCCTGCGCCCGCCCCGCCCGCCAGCCCCGCAGGCCCCGCAGAATCACCCCGTCACACTTGGTTCGGCCCACCTCCGCGTGGCTAGCATGCAGAAACGTATTCTCCACCGAGAGGAATCTTCTTCATGGCCACTTATGACGTTGCCGACCGCTCCGCGGTCATCACTGGCGCAGGTTCGGGCATCGGGCGCGAGGTTGCGCTCCTGCTCGCCCGCAACGGCGCCCAGATTGTCGCGCAGGACATCAACGAGGATGCCGCTGCCGCCGTCGTCTCCGAGATCGAGGCCGCGGGCGGCCGCGCCGTCGCCGTCGTCGGCGACGCGGGTGACGAGGCTGTCATCCGCGCGTACATCGAGGCGGCGCAGGCCCTCGCGCCCCTGCGCATCGCGATCAACAACGCGGGCATCGGCGGCGGGCTCGCCCCGACCGGCCAGTACACCGACGCCGACTGGGATCGCACGCTCGATCTCAACATCACCACCGTCTTCCGCGGCCTGCGCGCGCAGGTGAACGCGATGGCGGCCTCGGGCGGCGCCATCGTGAACATGGCCTCGATGCTCGGCGTCATCGGCTCGGTCGGCTCGCCCGCATACTCCGCCACCAAGCACGCGGTCGTGGGGCTGACCAAGACCGCGGCCCTCGAATATGCCGCCGCCGGCATTCGCGTGAACGCCGTCGCCCCCGGCTACGTCGACACCGCGCTCATCGGCGGCATGAACGACGACACGCGCGCGTTCCTGGCGTCGCAGCACCCGCTGGGTCGGCTCGCCCGCGCCGAGGAGATCGCGCAGATCGTCGCGTTCCTCGCGAGCGACGCGGCATCCTTCGTCACGGGCAGCGTGCACCTGATCGACGGCGGCTTCACCGCCCGCTAGACCGTCTGCACGTGCCTCGGCCGCTCGGCGCCTCGTACGCCGGGCGGCCGAGCTCGTCTGCGGGCACCGCGGGCGACCGCGGCGAGCGCCCGCTCAGAACAGGCGCGGCGCAGCGGCCGCCGCGTCCATGGTCCACTCGACCGGGCTCGCCCCCTGCGCCGCGAGCAGCGCGTTGGCGCGCGAGAAGGGGCGCGAGCCGAAGAACCCGCGCCTGGCCGACAGGGGCGATGGATGCGCCGACTCGATCACGGCGGTGCCCTCCAGCAGCGGCGCCAGGGTCGCGGCATCCCGCCCCCAGAGCAGGCTCACGAGCGGTGTGCCGCGCGCGGCGAGCGTGCGGATCGCGTGCTCGGTGACGGCCTCCCAGCCCCAGCCGCGGTGGGCGCCCGCGGCGCCCGGGGCGACCGTGAGCACGCGGTTGAGCAGCATCACGCCCTGCGCCGACCACGCGCCCAGATCGCCATGCGGCGCGGGCTCGATGCCCAGGTCGTCGTGCAGCTCGCGGAAGATGTTCTGCAGGCTGCGCGGCACCGGGCGCACGTCGCGCGCGGTCGCGAACGCGAGCCCGATGGGATGCCCCGGCGTCGGGTACGGGTCCTGGCCGACGATGAGCACCTTGACCTCGGCGAGCGGCGCCTGGAATGCGCGGAGCACGTTCGCCGGCGCCGGCAGGTACCCGCGGCCGTGCGCGAGCTCGTCGTCGAGCCGCGCGGCGAGCGCGTCGAGCTGAGGCTGGAGCGGGGCCAGCGCCGCCGCCCAGCCCGGGTCGATCAGCCCGCGCGCGGCGAGCTCGTGGAGCGCGAGCTCGGGCCGCGGCGCACCGGGCACTACGCGACCCGCAGCGTCGTGATGCAGGTGGGGTCGTCGGCGCTGCGCGTCGAGATCGGCGTGGTGCCCGTCATGCCGTCGTGCGTCACTGTGAGCGTGGCCTGGATGCCGCGGGGCACCCAGAAGCCGATGAATCCGTTGTCGAACGTGGTCGCCGGGCGCTCGACCAGCACCTCGCCGCTCGCGTCGTCGACGAGCGTGACCTGCAGCGCCGCGTGCTGCAGCTCGCCCACGCACGTGGTCAGGCTGTGGAAGTAGCAGTCGTGCGTCTGTGTGGCGTAGGGCGCCACCGAGACGTAGACGAGGTCGTCGGGCATCGCGAGCCGTGCCTGCCGCTCCCCCGCCGTCAGCACCACGGCGTCTGGCCGCACCGAGGCGATCAGCCCGTCGGGACGCTGCGCGAGCGGCATCGCGTCGAGCGCGTTCACCACCGCCACCGCGTCGCCGCCATCGAGCGCGAACTCGGCCAGCAGCTCCTCTGCCGGCACGATCGTGGGCTGGGCTGCGGCGCCGGGCTCGCCCGGCGCGGGCGCAGCGCCCGGCGCCGAGCACCCCGCGAGCGCGAATCCAGAGACGAGCAGGGCGGCGAGCAGGGCAAGCGTGCCGCGACGGCGCGGCCGGGTGCGAGTGGTCATGCCTCCCAGCGTATGCGTCACAGTCGCGCCTTCTCTGGGTGAGTGCGCAATGCGCGGATGCCTCGGCCGGGCGCCGCGCGGGCGCCGGCCGAGGCATCCACTCACACGAGCCAGTCGCGCGTGGCGGTGACCAGCGCGCGGATGCCGATGCTCAGCGTCGGCTCGATGACGGGCGCGAACTGGGGCGAGTGGTTGGAGGGCAGCGCCATCACGCGCTCGGCGATCTCGGGGAAGGTGGCGAGACCCGCGAACAGCGCGGGGTCGGACGAGCCGAGCACCCAGTACACGATCGGGACGCCGGCGACGTCAGAGAACAGGCCGACGTCTTCGCTGCCGGTGATCAGCCCGGGGTCGACGACCAGGACGCCCTCGAGCTCGGAGGCGAAGGCCGAGCCGACGCGGGTGACCGCGGCCTTGTCGTTGCGCACCGCGGGCAGCGCGTAGAGCAGCCGGATCTCGGGCTCGCGATCGGCGCCCGCGGCCGCGGCCTCGCCGCGCACGATGCGCTCGATCGCGGCGACGACCCGGTCGCGCACGGCAGGGTCGTAGCTGCGGATGCTCAGCTGGAGCGTCGCCGAGTCGGGGATGACGTTGGGGGCCTCGCCGGCGTGCACGGCGCCCACCGTCAGCACCGCGACCTCGGTGGCGGCGATCTCGCGCGAGACCACGGTCTGCAGCCGCATGATCACGGCCGCGGCCATCACGACCGGGTCGACCGTCACCTCGGGCCGTGAGCCGTGCCCGCCGCGCCCGTAGAGTGTGATCTCGATCGCGTCGGATGCCGCGAAGGATGCGCCGGCGCGGAGCCCGATGGCCCCCGCCGGGAGCGGCGCGATGTGCTGGCCGAGCACGACGTCGGGCTTGCCGAATCGCTCGAAGATCCGGTCGTCGATCATCGCCCGGGCGCCGCCGCCGGTCTCCTCGGCGGGCTGGAAGACGGCGAGGATCCGCCCGCTCCAGTCATCCTGCGCCGCGAGCACCGTCAGCGCGCCCAGCAGGGCGGTCACGTGCATGTCGTGCCCGCAGGCGTGCATGACGGGCACCTCCTTGCCGTCGAGCTGCCCCGTGGCGACGCTGGCGTACGGCAGCCCCGTCTCCTCGGCGACCGGCAGGGCGTCCATGTCGGCGCGCAGCAACACCACGGGCCCGGTGCCGCGGTCGAGCACGCCGACAACCCCGGTGACCCCGACGCCCTCCGTCACGTCGAAGCCGATCGCCCGGAGCCGCTCGGCGACGATCGCCGCGGTGCGGGTCTCGGCGAAGCCCAGCTCGGGGTTCGCGTGCAGGTCGCGGTAGACGTCCGCGAGGTCTTCCAGAAGTCGTGCATCCATCGCCGGTGGGCTCCCTTGTCTCACGTCGCTCGTGTCTCGCGCCGCGCTTCTCCCGCGTCGTTGCGGTGCGGCTGTGTGGCGGCGGCGCGGTCGAACTCGAGCACCGCGGCCACGCCCGAGGCTACCACCGGGTTGCGCCGCACCGGCATGGTCAGGCAGTCCCCTCGGGCCGGAGCACGCACGTGACTAGCACCGCCCCTGCGCAACGTCAACCCCTAGGTGTGGGGCGCGTGGCCTGCCACACTCGGTCACCGGGCAGGTGGCCACCAGCTCCCCGGCCCGTCGAGAAGGAGACTGCACATGAACATTGCACTCGTCATCATCATCATCGTCGCCATCGTCCTCGCCATCTTCGGCGGCCTGAACGCCGCGTTCAACTGGCTGCTCTGGGTCGCGCTCATCGTGGGAGTGATCGCGCTGATCATGTTCTTCCTGCGCGTGATCGGCGGCCGCAACCGCACGTAGCCTGCCTCGCCGGCGGCTTCGTCGGCGGGCTTCGTCGGCGCGAGCCGCGACCGACATCAGCCGAACAGCACGGCGCCCCGGGCTTCGTTGCCCGGGGCGCCGTTGCGTTCGCCGGCCGAGACGTCTCGGCCAGGATGCCTCGGCCTACACCGCCGCGTGCTCCGGCTGCTGCGCCCACAGGTCCGGCCCGAAGACCTCGTAGTGGATGCGATCGCTCGGGATGCCGCGCTCGATCAGCGTGGTGCGCGCCGAGCGCATGAACGGCAGCGGGCCGCACATGAACACCGAGGCGTCCTCGGGCAGCTCGACGCTGCTGAGGTCCATGTAGCCGGGCAGCGCGGGATGCAGCGTGGGCGCGAGCTCGGCGCCCGATTCGTACCAGTTCTGCGCCCGGGCATCCTCCATCGCCAGCACCTGGCGGCGCAGCGAGGCGTAGAGCGCGTGCGTGTCGTGCGCGCGGTCGGCGTGGAACAGGCGCACCGTGCGGTGCGGCTGGCGGCGCGAGAGGTCTTCGACGATCGCGGCGACGGGCGTGATGCCGATGCCGGCCGAGACCAGCACCACGGGGCGCTCCGAGTCATCCAGCACCACGTCACCCGCGGGCTGCGACACCTCGAGCACCGTGCCAGGCTCGGCGTTCGCGTGCAGCCACGTCGAGACCTGGCCGTCGGGGTTGCCGTCGGTGCCGAGCACGCGCTTGATCGTCACGCGGAGCGAGTTGCCGCTGGGGCCCGACGAGATCGTGTACTGACGCGGCTGGCGGGTGCCGTCGGGCAGGTCGACGGCGATGGCGACGTACTGCCCGGTCACGTGCGAGGGCACCTCGCCCGCGACGGGGGCGAGCAGCAGCGAGAACGCCTCGTCCGACTCCTCGAAGCGCTCCACGACGCGGTACTTGCGCCAGGGGTGCTCGGGGTCGGTGCCGCCGAGCGCATACAGCTTCGCCTCCTCGGCGATGAGCGAGCAGCCGAACAGCCAGTAGACCTCGTCCCACGCCGCGCGCACCTCCGGGGTGACGGCGTCGCCGAGCACGACGCCGACCGCGTCGAGCAGGTGCTGGGCGACGATCGTGTACTGGCGGGCCTGGATGCCCAGCGACACGTGCTTGTGCGCGATGCGGCGCATGATCAGGGTGAAGTCGGGGGCATCGGGGTCGATGAGGTGCACCGCGAACGCGACGACCGAGGCGGCGAGCGCCTTGGGCTGCTCGCCCACGGCCTGGTTCGCGCGGTTGAACACGTTCAGCAGCTGGGGATGCGCGGCGAACATCGCCGGGTAGAAGACCTTGGTGATCGCTTCCGCGTGCTCGGCGACCACTCCGGCGGTCGCGCGGACGATGGCTTCGGACTCCGGTGAGAGCTTCATGGGGTGCCCTTTCTGGCGTGAGATGCAACGCTTCGACTCTCCCGCGAAGCGCCGGCGCGCGCTTTCGGTTTCACCGGTTTTAAACCCGGCCCACGCGCGGCCCTCCCCCAGGTGCGCCGCGTATCCTTGGGCCATGCCTCGCCGCACCACCGACTTCCGCGGGCTGACGCAGCCGCGCCGCCTGCAGCTGCTGCGCGCCGTGCAGCGCGTGCCGGGCCGCCGCGCGGGCGAGCTCGCGTCAGAGACGGGCATCCCCCTCAACACCGTGCGCGATCACCTGCAGGTGCTCGAGAACGAGGGCCTGATTCGCGGCGAGGTGCTGCAGGTGGGCACCCGCGGGCGGCCGCCGGTCGCGTTCCACCCGGTGCGCGACGCCGACACCAGCGCCGTGGCCGACGCCCGCATCGACGACGCAATCGAGCGCGGGCGGATGCTGCGCGCCGTCGTTCCGGCCGAGCCGACGCAGCTGCCGCCGGCGGCGACCCGCCAGATCGACGTGCTCTACGAGCACCTCGACGATGCCGGCCTCGAGCCCGTCGTCGACGAGCAGACCCTCACCTTCGAGCTGTCGCCCTGCCGCTTCCACGACATGATCGAGGAGGATCGCGCGCTCGTGTGCGGCGTGCACGCCCGCCTGGTCAAAGACGTGCTGCGCCAGACGGAGGGCCCGCTGGCCCTGCGCAAGCTCCAGCCGTTCGTCGACGCGCACAGCTGCCGGATGCTGCTGACCGCCCGCGCGGCCGAGGCCTGAGGCATCCACCCCCACACGCGAGAATCCCTCCCGCCGACACGGCATCGCGTCGGCGGGAGGGATTCGTGGGGCGCTACTTGATGGCGATCTCTCGCACCTGCGTGTTGCCCTTGGTGTCGACGTACACCTTGTAGTCGCCGACCGTGTAGGTGCCGGCGGCGTTGTTCTTGATGGTGAAGGTGTCGGTCACGGTCGACGTGCTGCCGTCGATGTGGGTCTGCGTGATCGTGATGGTCAGCTCGTTCGAGCTGCCCTTCAGCTGCTTCACGGTGGCCGACGGCTCGGCCGAGACGACCGCGTTGTCGACGGTCACATAGACCGCACCCGGGGAGGCGAACTCGGCGTTCTTCGCTCCGTCGCCGAGCACGAAGAACCCGCGCTGCTCCACGGCACCACGCGTCGGGAACGGATCCGGGTTCGCCGCCAGGAAGGCCGGGTTCACCGTGTAGAGATCCGTCTTCGAGTCGGCGAGCACGCCCTGGACGCCCGCGTACGGGGCGTCGGTGATGGCGAGGTTCACCGACAGGTAGACCACGTTCGGGTTCATGTCGGAGGTGCGCGACGAGAAGTACTTCGCGGCATCCTGACCCTCGGGCACCGCGAGCGGCACCACGGTGTCGCCCACCAGCACGTTGAAGTCGAAGCCCCCGTAGCCGCCCGCGACGAACGTCGCCCAGGCGTCGTCCGAGAGGTTCGCCGGACGCTCCACCTTGAACTCGAGTCGCATCGGCGCCACGTACGTGTCGGCGAGGTACTCGGGATCGGTCAGCGGCAGGTACACGCCGCCGGGCTCGTGCCCGAGCGCGAACGATGCCGCGTTCGGTGCGGAGTTGCCGCGGCCGTTCCACATCGGAATGTTGAACGTCGTCGCGCCGAGGAGCAGCTGGTCGCCGAGCGCTGCCGCGCCCACCTGGTCAGCGGCATCGGTGAACGTGCCGATCGTGACGTCGAGCAGGTCGCGGTCGGAGCGGTTCGCGTTCAGGCCGGGCACGTCGGCCCACATGAACTGCGCGCCCGCGGGGCCCGTGTAGCGCGCCATCTCGAGCATCCCGTCGGCCATCATCTTGGTCATCTGCACCGCCGAGTCGACGCCCATCCGCTCGTTCGCGGTGTGCCACCAGCGCTCGTTGCCGGGGATCACCGCGCCGAACGCGGTCATCTTGTTGCGGAAGTTGCTGGCGAGCGTGCCGCCGGTGGTGCCCTGCGGGTACACGATGTCGTTGAGCTCGGCCGGCCCGACGAAGTCGGCGGGGTTCTGCGCGATCGTCGCCCGGTAGCTGGCGTACTGCAGCGCCGTCAGCGGGTTGTCGTGCGTCACGTACAGGCCCGCGCCGATCGGCGCGCCCAGCGCGGTGATCCCGAAGCCCTTCGCGGCGAACGCATCGGCGACCGCGGCCATCGCCTGCCCCGAATCGGCCGCGTTGACGTGCATGCTGCGCACGTACATCGGGATGCCGAGGCTCGAGCTCGCCGTGTTGTAGAAGCTGATCGGCACCTCGTTGTTGATGCCGCCCATCAGGGCGAACGTCAGGTTCGGCGTGCCGTTCGCCGGGTTGCGCAGCAGCGCGCTCGGGATGCCCATGTACTTGCCGATGTAGGCCTCGCCCTCGACGCCGTCGCGGAAGAAGAGATCGGTCACGCCCTCGGCGGCCTTCTTCAGCTGCATATCGGCGGCGGTCACGCCCACCGCGCCGAGGCCGTCGGAGATGAGCGACATGCCCCACACGACCGCGTTCTTGCTGTACTGCGGCGTCGGCATCTCCATCGCGACGTTGGTGTTGACCTCGAGGGTGAGCGCGTCGCCGTCGATCGCGACCTGCACCTTCGGGGTCGTGCCCGCGGCCGCCGGCAGCCAGCCCTTCGCCGTCGCGGCAGCCGTCACGGCGCCGACGAAGGCGTCGCGGTCGGCCTGGCTCACGCCCGCCACGTCGAGCGTGAAGATCGCGCGCGACGCGATCTGGGTGGTGCTGCCGTAGGCGATGTCTTTGAGCGTCGAGTCGCCTTCGCGCAGCGTGACGCCGGCTCTGGCATCCACCAGCTTGAAGGCCTTGGCGGCGTCGGCCGAGAGATCCATCGACACCGTCGGCGTCACCGCGCTCGAGTTGCCCACGATGACCGGGAAGCGCGAGTCGGAGGTGTAGCCGGCGATCGGCGTCTCTTCGCGGTTGAGGTTCTTGTAGGCCCAGTTGTCGTAGAAGCTCGGGTTGGTGTTGTACGGGAGCGACTGGAAGGTGGCCGTGTTCGCCGCGGTCGGCGTGCCGGGGCCGCCGTCTTCGTAGATGCCCATGACGATGCGTACGCGGCGGTCCATCGGCAGCCCGGCCTCGAGCATCGCCTTCGCCGCGAGCAGGGTGGCGAGCGTGGGGCCGCTGTCGTCTTGCAGGCCCGTGCCGTAGATCCAGCCGTCTTTGATGTAGGGCGAGTGGTAGGCGCCCGGGGTGCCGAGGTTGCCGTCGGCGTCGCGCCAGCGGGCCAGCTGCGCCGGCGTGACCGCCGAGGTCGGCGAGTCGAGGTGGCTGAGCGCCATCACCATCTCGGGTGCCTCCGGGTCGCCGATCTCGACGTAGACGTATTTGTCTGCCTGGCGCTGCACGACGGTCGGGAAGCCGAGGTCTGTGGCGAGCTTGACGACCCAGGCGAGCTTGGCGACCTTGCGGTCGTACTCGTTCTGGTTGCCCGCGCTGTTGGTCACCGGGAACGGGTAGCTCGTCGCCGCCGTGCCGCCTCGCGAGATCGAGTCGTAGCTCGAGCCGTCGAGCATGGCGCCCACCAGGCTGAGCGGGTCGTACGTGCCGTCGCCCACGCGGGCGTTGTTGATGCGGCCGGCGAGCGCCTCCACCTCAGCGTGGATCGTCTCGCGCTCGGCGCCCGTGACCGAGAGGTCGTACGTGACATCGGGCAGGAACCGCTCTTCGCCGAAGCTGCCGACCGATGTCGTGGCAACCACGCCCATCGACAGCAGCATCGACGCGCCGAGCGTCACCGCAATTGGTCTCTTTCGCATTTCCGTGTCTCCTTCAGTGGTCGTTCCAAAGCAAGTCGAATCACTCCCGTGCTAGCGGCGAGTCTCGCGGAGCGCTCGCGCGCTTGTTTCCGGCCTGGTGGCGTATGCCACGACAGGCATCCAGGTCGAGACCAGGGGTTGCTTTCGCGAGCGAAGCCGGCCGAGTACCGTCAAGGCATGATGCAGCCGGGTCGCCGCGGTGGCGCTGTCGGCCACGACGGCGCCGCGCCGACCCGCGCGCACCTGCTTGATCTGGCCTTCCTCCTCGGCGTGCTCGCCAAGGGCATCGACGGGCTGATCGAGCTCGTCGCCGGGGCGATCCTGCTCTGGGTCTCGCCGGGCCAGCTCGCCACGGCCGCGCAGCGCGTCACGGCCCACGAGCTAGGAGAAGACCCGCACGACCTCATCGCGAACCTCCTCGTGCACGGCGTCGCGCACCTCGATTCGAGCACGACCGCGTTCATCGCCGCGTACCTGCTCGTGCACGGGGTGGTGAAGCTCGGGATCGTCGCGGCGCTGATGCTCGGCTCGCTCCGGGTCTACCCGTGGGCGATCGCGGCCCTGGCGGGGTTCCTGCTCTTCCAGGTGTACGAGCTGTTCGTGCATCCCGGCGTCGGGCTCGGGGACTGCTGCACGGATAGGTGACATCTGATCTGGCTTGCCCGGGAGGGCGGCCTGGAAGGATGTCATTGTGCCCAAGCCCTATCCCACCGAGTTCCGTGACGACGTCGTGCGCGTTGCGC
>Ga0208564_1001571_pt1 | contig 19073 bp, 18 predicted proteins | sample AD_UKC073_MetaG_FD_184439 | JGI IMG/M metagenome (GOLD analysis project Ga0208564, IMG submission 184439) | Active sludge microbial communities of municipal wastewater-treating anaerobic digesters from USA - AD_UKC073_MetaG (SPAdes) (version 2) | ecosystem: Engineered > Bioreactor > Anaerobic >... | reverse complement strand
CTGCATTACCCGGCCAACCCCAACGGTTCACCTGATGGCATTGCGGGTGTCACCAGCCGCGACGGCCGTGCCACCCTGATGATGCCGCACCCCGAACGTACCCTGCGGCGTGCCAACTTCAGTTGGGCACCGGCCGACTGGCCGGAAGAGTCGCCCTGGCAACGCATGTTCCGCAATGCGCGGGTGTGGGTGCAGTAGGCAGGCTTCAATCCGCGCAGACGACAACGCCGGCGTGCGCCGGCGTTGTCGTGGTTCGGTTGTGGTGAGTGCCTCAGCGCAGCGAGATTAATCCTGCGGCGGGGGTGGCGGGTTGCCACCACCGACGGCGCAATACGGCAGCTGGCGGAACTGGCGGATCCAGCGATGGATCCAATCATCCAGCGCCTTGCCACTCAGTCCGCTTTCGCAGATTTTCACGCACCACAGCAGCTGGGTACCGGTGTAGCCGGAGCTGGCGCAGGTGGTCTGAGAACTGCCTGCCAGCGCCCAATTCAAGGAGTTGATGAAATATGTCTTGGCACCCGCGTACGCATACTCGGAGGACGTGTAGACAACCTGATGCGATAGCTGGGTCACCGACAGGGCGACCCGCCCGTTGCCATAGGTATATCCGACTGCGCCGGCATTTTGGCCATCGGCGGTGGTGAAAAAGGGGATAGCCCCAGCGGGAAGACTGGCAACCGGTGTGGTTTGCATAAAAGTGCAGTAGCCGCCGGTACCGCCAGGGGCGCCAACATCCAGGCTGTCGTTCGTAAGTGTGCCCCCTGGCCCAGTGGCAATCGGCGCGCCCGGGGCAAGTGAGAAATTGCTTTCACACCCGCCAATCCCAGTAAATGCAAAGGCGGGATTCCCGGGCAAGCTGCCTGTCGTTACGCTGGACGCGTCCAGAACGAGTGCCATGCCGGCTTGAACAGCCGTATTGACATCGGGATTGCTGGAATAAGACCCGCAGGTACGCAAAACCAGTGCATTGAGCCCCTGCATTGAGGCGGTGTCCAAATTGCCTACTGCAACCCAGGTATGGCCAGCTGCGGCCACCGGGACACTGAGATTTTCAGTTGCGCCACAGCCGGGATTGATATATTCACCCACCACGCCGGCATGGCTGCTTGCCGGTGCCAACATCGCCCCCAGCCCACCCAGCACCGCCAACGTCAGTGTTGCCATTTGTGTTTTCATTTGAGCCCCTGTTGCGTGATTTCGCGCCCCGTTGGGCGCGCCCGCTTTAGAGTAACGCGGAATTTGTCACAAAACGAGAGTGTAGTCTTATGACACACCAAAGCCGGCTTGCGCCGGCTTTGGTGTCACACCATGCGGACTGCAGCGATCAAGTGGGGTTGCCACCACCACCCGGCAGGGCGCAATACGGCAACTGACGATATTGACGGATCCAGCGGTGGATCCAATCATCCAGCGCCTTGCCGGTCAGGCCGCTTTCGCAGATCTTTTGGCACCACAGCAATTGCGTGCCGGTGTAGCCGGAGGTAGTGCAAGATGTCTGAGAACTGCCTGCTAGCGCCCAAGTCAAGGCGTTGATGTAATACGTCTTGGCGCCCGCGTACACATACTGAGAGGGCATGTAGACAACCTGATGCGATAGCTGAGTCACAGACAGGGCGACCCGCCCGTTGCCATAGGTATATCCAACTGCGCCGGCATTTAGACCATCGGCGGTGGTGAAGAAGGGAATAGCCCCAGCGGGAAGACTGGCAACCGGTGTGGTCCCCATAAAAGTGCAGTAGCCGCTGGTGCCGCCAGGGCCACCAATATCCAAGCTATCGTTCGTGAGTGTGCCGCCTGGCCCCGTGGTAATCGGCGCGCCCGGGGCAAGCGAGTAATTGCCGTCACACATACCAATCCCAGTAAATGTAAACGCGGGATTCCCGGGCAAGCTGCCTGCCGTTAAGCTAGTCGTGTCCAGCACCAGCGCCATGCCGGCTTGAACAGCCGTATTGACATCGGCATTGCTGGAATTAGCGCCGCAGTTACGCAAAACCAGTGCATTGAGCCCCTGCATTGAGGCGGCATTCAAAGAAGTTACGGCAACCCAGCTATGCCCGGCAGCGGCCACTGGAATGCTGAGGTTTTCAGTTGAGCCACAAACTGGGTTGATGTATTCACCCACCACGGCGGCTTGGCTGCTCGCGGGTGCCAACATCGCCCCCAGTCCCCCCAGCACCGTCAATGTCAGTGTTGCCAATTGCGTTTTCATTTAAGCCCCTGTGCGTGATTTCGCGCCCCCGTTGGGCGCGGCCGCATCAGAATAACGCTAGATTCGTCACAAAACGAGAGTGTAGTCTTATGACACACCAAAGCCGGCTTGCGCCGGCTTTGGGGGTACCGCATGAAGATGTGGAAGATTAACCCCCGCCACCGCCACCGCCACCCGGCAGGGCGCAATACGGCAGCTGGCGGAACTGGCGGATCCAGCGGTGGATCCAATCATCCAGCGCTTTGCCGGTCAGCCCGCTTTCGCAGATCTTTTGGCACCACAGCAGCTGGGTACCGGTGTAGCCGGAGCTGGCGCAGGTGGTAGTGGGCACAAGGCCGGTATCCACGCCAAATTCAGCCACCGCAAAGCCAGCCGCTGCCGGAGCGCTGATGGTGATGGTGGCCAAGGTTTCACCGGCTGTGGCGTTGAAGGCAAAGCCTACCGAGCCATCAACTTCCGGGTCGGTCAGTACCGACACCGGGCCGGAGCTGGCTCCCGAATCGGTGGTGGCGGTAAAGGTGTTGGTGCCGGAGTAATTTCCCTGCGTATAGAAATAAAACGCATGCGTATTGGCGGGCAGGGTCAGGGTGATTTGCTGCTGAGTGCTGTAAAAGACCGGGCCGGCATAGCCATGTGCCCACGGACTGCCCCAAGTATCCTGGGCGGTGAATTTTTGCACACCAGGATTGACGCCCAGCGTGCCCGGAATGGGGCTGCCGGGGATATTGATGATGCCCGAGGTGTAATCATCAATCGCCGCTTGCGGCGTGGTATCAAATGGAGTCATCAGATACGGGCCCACGGTTGCGGGCGGCGCAGCGGTACCAAGATTGGTGAAGGTGATGCCGGCATTGGCGGCAAAACTGGCGGCAGCCAGTGCAAGCGCACTGATGGCCAGTGATAAACGACGTGTCTGCATGGTGTTCCCCTTGTGTAAATCGTATAAAAGCGGAGTCAGAACGGGGGGCGGGTGCGCCACCCCCAGGCACTTAATTGGTGGACCACGTCAAGGTAACACCTGAATACGCCGCGTAGGCGTTGACTTTGACATAGTAAGTGGTGGGCGCGGCCGGCTTGAAGGTGCAGACCTCGTTATTGCCGTACAGCCACGGCCGGCAGTTGAACAGACTCAGGGTCGGGTCACTACCGGCACGCACATACAAGTCCGCATCGCCGCTACCGCCACTGATGGTGATGGTGAGGCGTTTGTTGGCGGCGACAGCGATGGCATAGCTGGATGACCAGGCATTCGTGGCGACGTCGGGCAACAGCATGCTGCCATCGGTCAGGCTGCCTGCTGCGGGGCAGGCAACATTGGTACCTGCAAACGCGGTGGTGACATCGGCCTTGCTGAAGCCCAAATCCTGCGCCGCGGTTTCTACGCCGCATGCCCCCTGATTGAAGGTGCTGGATGCGGTCCAGTAATCGCGGTTGGCGCGGGCAAAGGCTTTGAACGCCTTCACCACACCCCAACCGGGGGTTTGCGCAAGGTTGCAGAATGCCTTGTTGTACACGCCGGAGCTGTAGTGCACATTCATGCTGGCGGTGTAGTTGTTGGCATTGTCGATCGAAATGCCGTCCAGCGGTGGGTTGCACATGTAGCGCAGTGCCCCCGCGGCCTTGAAGATTTCCGCACCCACCAGCCAATCATTGCTGCCGCGATCATAGAACTCTGCGGCTTCGCCGGCCATGTCGGAGTAGGCCTCGTTCATGCCACCGGATTGGCCGAAATACAGCAGGCCGGAATTGTTTTCGGTAAAGCCGTGCGAAATTTCGTGGCTGCTGACATCCAGGCTGACCAGCGGGTAGAAGGTGCTGGCACCATCACCGAAGGTCATCGCGGTGCCGTCCCAGAAGGCGTTTTCGTAGTTGGTGCTGTAATGCACCTTCATCACCATTTGGTAATTGAAGGGCCGCATCATGCCGAGGTAATCCCGGTACATGTTGAAAATCACGCGCCCGAAATGATGCGCGTCATTCATCGGCGCATACGCACCATTGACGGAACGGGTGGTGTTGCGTGGACAGGTGTAGCTGAACGGTGTGGTGCTGGCATTGCTATTGGAGAAGTTCAGATCCACGGTGCGCACATTGCCGCTGTTCATGGTGCAGGTGCTGCCGCTGACTTTGACATCCAGGAACGGCCGCCCACCGCTACCGTATTCGTACTGCCCGGTCTTGAGATTGCCGCCGGGGCCGGTGCCCACCAAGGTGTGTTGCAGGTTTTCCCATTGCTGGATGACCGCGCCGGACTGCGCGTCCACGATCACCATCGGCCGGGTGGGGTGACCGCCGGCGACGGAATCGGCAAAAAAGCCCACCGCATAGGCCAAATGGCCGCGCCCGCCGTCATCCATGTACACCACCAGGTCGGTGGACTCGTTACGGGTGATGCGGCTGATGGCGCTGCGCCCGATGGTGGCTTGTTTGGCGGCAAGCAGGGCGGCGGCGTGGTTGAGCTTGGGGGTGGTGGAGGTGATGTCGCGCTCCAGACCACTTATCTGGGTGCCGAACATGGCGCGTACATTGCCCTTGGCATCTTCACTGACTGCAAGGCCCTCGCCGAAGATCGGGATGCCGCGCCATGCCTGGTCGTAGCGATAGTTGTGGACGTTGGGATCTTGCTGGCTGCGCCGCATCAATAACGTGGAGTCTGCGCCGAGCGCCAGGAACAACGCATGCCGACGATTGATCATGTCGGGTGTGCCACGGCTGGCCACGCTGGTTTGGTATTGCGCACGCAGTTGCTGCACATCACGCTGATGCAGGTCAGTACGGTCGGCGGCCTGCGCCGTGGTGGCAAGCAGGGCCAGTCCGCACAATGGCAGGAGTGAATGAGACGGCTTCATGATGGATCTCCCCGGGTTCGCGACATTGCGAATTGTTCGGATCATATAACGTTGGGGATGGGAAATGGCGGCCAATCGATATCCGACACAACAAAGCCGGCTTGCGCCGGCTTTGTTGTGTGACTGCGTGGCTATTCCCGCTTAGACCGGTGGCGGGTTGCCGCCCGCCGCGCAATACGGCAGCTGGCGGTACTGGCGGATCCAGCGATGGATCCAGTCATCCAGTGCCTTGCCGGTCAGACCGCTTTCGCAGATCTTGACGCACCACAACAATTGCGTGCCGGTGTAGCCGGAGCTGGCGCAGGTGGTGACCATGCCGCCAGGGATGGCCCAAGCGATCAGATTGGTGGCGTAGGCTTGCATGCCGGGACTCGCGGCATTCCCGGAGCAAGGGCCAGCGGCGAAGTAACAGGTGAGTGGAATTGTGGAGAACACCACTTTGCCGGCACCGGTGTTGTAGGCAAAGGTGGTGACATAGCTTGCGGTGTCCTGTGTCGCCAGGATTTGCGAGCCAGCGGGCAGAGACCCTGCATCGACATAGCCGTGATTGGATGAGCTGCCATTATCCAGCGAGGCATTGTTGATCGCGCCACCAGGGCCTGCGGTGATTGGGGAGCCTGACGGGAAATCGATCTGGTATCGATTTCCACCGTTATATGAGTAGGGTACGGTCTGCCCGCCAGGCAAGGATTTGCTGCCTTGGCCGCCCCAGTTGGGGTCATGCCAGATCAGTACCATGCCGCTGTTTACGGCGCTGTCCACCGCCGCATTGGTTGCGAAATAGCAGCCGTTGATGAACAAGCCTTGTAGCCCCGCCAGCGAGGGCGCATCCAGAGATGCGACGGCAACTGGCGTATGGCCAGCCGCGGTGATGATGGAGGCGGGATTGACGTTGTAGCAATTGTCCCCGTAGTACCCCACATTTCCCGCATGGCTGACGGCCGGCATCGCCATTGCCCCCAACCCCCCCAGTACCGCCAACGCCAGTGTTGTCATTTGCGTTTTCATTGTTGGCATCTCTCACTTGGTTAGGCACCCGCATTGGGTGCATCTGTTGTGTAACAGCGCAAAACGGGGAACAAAGCGGACACCGGGATTGGATGTCCGTCCGATGCCCGTGCCCATCGCGTCTCGGCGGTCGCCCTGTTACGCTCTTGCTTGCCGTCCGCTAGCCACCAAGCCCGCATGAATGCTGTTCTGTCCGATCCTACGCCATCTGCCGACGAGCGCGTTGTGGCGCTGCTGTTGCAGCGCGGCAAACTGAAAGACACCGATCTGGCCAGTGCGCGCAAGCTGCAAGACCAAGACGGTGGCGATTTGCTGGTGCTGCTGGGGCGGCTGGGGTTGGTGTCCGAGCGCGACCATGCCGAGGCCTGCGCCGCTGAGCTGGTGCTGCCGCTGCGCAGTGCAAAAGAGGTGCCCGAGTTGCCACCCGAGGAGGTGACGCTGGGCTTCAAGTTCATGAAGCAATTTCATGCAGTGGCGGTGGCTGCCGATGCCGCCGGCGTGGATGTGCTGCTGGCCGACCCGCAAGATGCGTATGTGCAGGACGCGCTGCGTTTGGCGCTGGGGCGGCCACTGCGCCCGGCGGTGGCGTTGCGTTCGGAAATTGATGAGCTGATCGAGCGCTGGTACGGGCAAGGCCGCAGTGCGATGGAAGGCATCGTCGAGCGTGCCGAAGGTGAGGAACATTTCGATGATGTTGAACACCTGCGCGATCTGGCTTCGGAAGCACCGGTCATTCGGTTGGTGAATCTGATCATCCAGCGGGCGGTGGAAATGCGCGCATCCGACATCCATATCGAGCCCTTCGAGACGCGCTTGAAAGTGCGTTACCGCATCGACGGGGTGTTGGAAGAAGGCGAAAGCCCGCCGCTGAACCTGACCGCCGCCATCATCAGCCGCATCAAGATCATGGCCAAGCTCAACATTGCCGAGCGCCGGCTGCCGCAGGACGGGCGCATCATGGCGCGGGTGCAGGGCAAGGAATTGGATCTGCGTGTGTCCAGCATTCCCACTGCGCATGGCGAATCGGTGGTGATGCGGTTGCTGGATCGCGAAACCGTGGTGCTGGATTTTGCCAAACTGGGGTTTGGCGAACACTTCATGCCGCGCTTCCAGAAAGTGCTGGAACAGCCGCACGGCATCTTGCTGGTCACCGGTCCCACGGGTTCCGGCAAAACCACCACGCTGTACACCGCGCTGTCCAAACTCAATACACCCAAGGTCAAAATCATTACGGTCGAAGACCCGGTGGAATACCAGATCGACGGTATCAATCAAATTCAAGCCAAGCCCGCCATTGGACTGGATTTTGCCAACGCTCTGCGCAGCATCGTGCGGCAAGACCCCGATATCATCATGATCGGTGAAATGCGTGATCTGGAAACCGCACGCATCGCCATCCAGTCCGCCCTGACCGGGCATTTGGTGCTGTCCACCTTGCACACCAACAACGCCGCCGGCGGCATCACGCGATTGCTGGATATGGGTGTGGAAGACTATCTGTTGACCTCCACCGTCAACGGCATTTTGGCGCAGCGCCTGGTGCGCAGGCTTGAGCCCACCCATGCCGAAAAATATCCGGCATCGCCCGAGGAAATCGAAAAATTCGGCTTGCGCCGATTCCAGCCGCAAGGCGATATTTTCCTGTATCGCGCGGTGCCCTCGCCACTGTCCCCCACTGGCTATCTGGGCCGCACCACCATCATGGAATTGCTGGTGATGGACGACGAAGTGCGGCGTGCGGTGATGCGGCATGCCGGCATGGATGAAATCGAGCGTCTGGCGCGGCAAGGCGGCATGAGCACGATGTACGAAGTGGGCATCGCCAAAGCCCTGCGCGGCGAAACCACCATCGAAGAGGTGCTGCGTGTGACTGAGGACGCGTAAGGTCATGGCCCTGTACCGCTACAAAGCCTTCAACGTGCGCGGTGAACTGCTGGATGGCCAGATGGAGGCCGCCAGTGATGCCGAGGTGGCGGCACGCCTGCAAGAGCAGGGCCATCTGCCGGTGGAGGCCGCGCTGGCCAGTGGCAGCGGGGGGGCGTCGGCGTGGCGTGGGTTGTTCAAACCTGCACCATTTGCGGGGCAAAAACTGGTGCAATTCACGCAGCAGTTGGCCACCTTGCTGGGAGCCGGGCAGCCGCTGGATCGGGCTTTGGCAATTTTGCTGGAGCTGCCGGAGGATGCCGCCGCCAAACGTACGATTACCGATATTCGTGATGCGGTGCGCGGTGGCGCATCGTTGTCGGCGGCGCTGGAGCGGCAGCACGGCACGTTTGGGCGGTTGTACGTGAATATGGTGCGTGCAGGCGAAGCCGGTGGCAGTTTGCACGACACCTTGCAGCGCTTGGCCGACTATCTGGAGCGTGCCAGTGCGCTGCGCGGACGGGTGATCAATGCCTTGGTGTATCCGGCCATTTTGTTGTTGATGGTAGGGCTGTCGCTGCTGTTTTTGCTGGGCTATGTGGTGCCGCAATTTGCCGCGATGTATGAAAGCCTGGATGCCAAGTTGCCGTGGTTTTCGCAGGCGGTGCTGGGCTTGGGCATGCTGGTGCGGCATTGGTGGGTGGTGATTTTGGCGCTACCACTGCTCATGCTGTTGTGGCTGGATCGCAAGCGCCGTGATCCGGCATTCATGCTCAAGTGTGATGGTTGGCTGCTGCGGCAAAAATTGGCCGGGCCGTTGGTGGCCAAGCTGGACACCGCACGCTTGGCGCGCACATTGGGCACCTTGTTGCGCAATGGTGTCCCGCTGTTGGCGGCATTGGGCATTGCCCGCAACGTGTTGGACAATCGCGTGCTGGCGGCGGATGTGGATGCAGCGGCGGCTGAGGTCAAAAACGGCATTGGATTGTCGGCAGCACTGAGCAAGGGCAAGCGGTTTCCGCGGTTGGCGCTGCAGATGATGCAAGTGGGCGAAGAGTCCGGCGCGCTGGACAGCATGCTGCTCAAAACCGCAGATACGTTCGAACAGGAAACGTCGGTGGCGATGGATCGTCTGCTGGCGGCTTTGGTGCCGGCAGTGACCTTGGTGTTGGCGGTGGTGGTGGGCGTGGTGATCTTGTCGGTGCTGACGCCCATCTACGATCTCACCAATGTGGTGGGCTGAGGCCGCTAAACTTCAAATTCGTTCGGCATCCATGTCGGATGCTGCCTGGTTACGCAACTTCACATTTCGCGGATTGTTACTATGCGCAAGCGTCAATTTTCAGGATCGATGTCGAAAGCCGCACAGCGCGGATTTTCGCTCATCGAAATCATCGTGGTGGTGGTGCTGATTGGCGGCATCGTGGCGTTTGCCGCCTCACGCATCTTGGGGGGTGGTGATCGTGCCAAGGTCAAATTGACCCAGGCACAATTGCAAACCTTGGCCGAGAAAATTGACCAGTACAAAATGGATACCGGCGCACTGCCGCCCACGCTGGATGCGTTGGTGACCGCACCGGGGGGCACCCAGGGCTGGTTGGGGCCGTATGCCAAAACTGCAGATTTGAACGATGCCTGGATGCATCCGATGCTGTACAAGGTGCCGGGGGAAGGTAGGCCGTTTGATTTGGTCAGCTATGGCGCCGACGGCAAGCCGGGCGGCGATAGCGTGAACGCCGACCTCAAGTTCGACTAAGCCTGCCTGCGCAAGTATGCGAGTGAGCATGCGCCCGCAATTGCCCGTGCCCGGCTTTTCATTGCTGGAAATGCTGCTGGTGCTGGTATTGATTGCCGCTGCCACGCTGCTGGCAATGGCAGCATTCAGTGGCGGCCTGCGCGGTATCGAGTTGCGTTCGGCGGCCAAGGAGGTGGCCGCGCAGATGCGGTTTTCACGCGCCTTGGCGATTGCCAGCGGCCAACCACAGGATGTGATCATCGACCCAACCGCCCGCACCTGGCGCGCGGCCAAGGGCCGGCACGGACAACTGCCCAGTGGCGGCGAGGTCGTATTCACCGGCGCGCGCGCCGCGCAATTGGGGATCACGGACAACCCTGCCGCACCACTCGGTGCGGTGCGGTTTTTTCCGGATGGTGCGGCTACCGGCGGCCGCTTGCGCTTGCAGGCCAACGGCGCAGGCTGGGATGTCGATGTGCGTTGGTTGACCGGCGAAGTGCAGTTGCAACGGGTTGGGTCTGCGCCATGATGCGGCGCGCTCAAACGGGGTTTACCTTGATCGAAATTTTGGTGGCGTTTGCGGTGTTGGCGCTGGCCCTGACGTTGCTATTAGGCACCTTGTCGGGGGCCAGCCGGCAAGTACGTCAAGGTGGCGATGCAGGGCGTGCGGGATTACTGGCGCAGTCGTTGCTGGAGGAGCGGCTGGTGTTGTTGCAGGCGCCACTGCAGCAGCAAGGGGAATTGGAAAACGGGCGCTACCACTGGCAGTTGGCCGTGACCCCTTGGCAAGACCCGCAACCGCGCCCGCGCGCTACCCCGCAAGATCCGTTCGCAGCGCGTTTGCTGCATGTGCAACTGGATATGCAATGGGGTGATGGCGGGCCGCAGCAGCAGCTGCATGTAGCGTCGTTGCGGCTGGTGTTGCCGCCCAAGTTGGAGCCTGGCCAGTGAGCCGGCACGCACATGGCTTTACCTTGCTGGAAGTCCTGCTGGCGGTGACTTTGCTGGCTGCCGCATTGGCCTTGGGGTTTGGTGTGGTGCGCGCCGCCGGGGCGACGGTGGCGCGCGGCGAACTGGTCAGCCAACGCAATGAACGCATGCGTGCGGTGTCCGAGTTCTTGCGGCAGCGCATCGGTGGTGCGCAGGGCATCGTGTTTGCATTCGATCAGCAAAGCGGGCGTTCGCTGCGGTTTGTGGGCGAGGCCAAGGCGGTGCGGTTTGTCGCGGATCTGCCGGATTATTTGGGCCGTGGCGGGCCGCATCTGCACGACTTGCAACTGCGCGATACAGGTAACGGCACGCAAGCATTGGAGGTGCTGTTCCGGTTGGTGCAAGCCGCGCAAGCGCGAGCGCCCACGCGCCCGCCCGAAGCACTGGTCGATGGCCTGACCCGGGTCGAATTTGCCTACAGAAGCTTGGGTGACGATGGCAAGCTGGGGCCGTGGCAGCCACAATGGGAAAACCCGGAAGCACTACCGATGCAGGTGCGTGTGCGGCTTGCTGATGCGCAAGGCGATTGGCCCGAGCTGGTGGTGTCGCTGCCGCAGGCTGGCAGTTATCTGGCCGGTGGTCGGAGCAAATCCTGATGGCCGGACACGCGACGATGCGCGGTGCTGCGCTGTTGATGGTGTTGTGGCTGGTCTTGCTGCTGGCAGGATTGGTGGCTGGGTATGCGCTGACGGCACGGGTGGAGTCGCTGCAGGGCAATGGCGTTGCGCGTACCTTGGTGGCGCGTGAAGCGGCACGGGCGGGGGTGGAATACGCCGCTGCACGCATGTTGGAACAAGACCCTGCACGGCGCTGGGCGGTGGATGGACGTGCCTACAAGATTGATTTTCAAGGCATTCCAGTAACTATTACGGTGCGCGATGAGGCGGCAAAGATCGACCTCAATGGCGCATCACTTGATCTCATCAGTCATTTATTGCAAGCCGTAGGTGAGCCGCGCGAGTCAGCCGACCGGCTGGCGGGTGCGGTGATCGATTGGCGCGATCCGGATAGTTTGACCCAGCCCGGCGGCGGTGCCGAAGACGCTGACTATCTGGGCGCCGGGCTGACCTGGGGGGCCAAAGATGCGCCGTTTGAATCGGTGGCTGAACTGGAACAGGTGTTGGGGATGCGCCCGGCGTTGTATGCCGCTGCGGCGCCGCATTTGACGATTTACACCGGGCAGGCTGCACCGGATGCCAATTTTGCCGATGCGGTGGTGCGCAAGGCGATGGGTCTGCCGGAAAAAGCCGCGCCCATCGACCCGGCAGCGCCCCCGTTACCTGGCAGCGGCACGTATAGTATTGATAGCCGTGCCCGGCTCACCGATGGGCGCAGCGCGCGTCTTTCGGTGGTGCTCAGAATGGGGGGCAGTGGATTGCCGGGTTCGACATACACAACGCTGCACTGGCAGGCGGGGGGAGTCACGCAGTGAGCGCACAACAGGCAAGGGGGGCGCTGCTTGCACAGTCCGGTTCGGGGCTGCGCGGGCTGCTGACTTGGTGGGGGCACAGTCTTGCCGCATGGTTGCCGGCGTCGCTGCGCCGCATCGTGGTGGCCGGTGACGAACGTCTGTGGCTGCAGCCGCAGGGTGATGACGTGCGCCTACTGCTGCAAGGAGACGCGGGTCCACGGGAATTGGCGAGCTTGCCCTTGCCACTCCCAGCCGGAAGCGATCCCTTGCAGCGGGTGTTGCATGAACGTGCGCGTGATCTGCCGCGCTGGCTGCAGTTGCCGGACACTGCCGGGTTGCGGCGAAGCCTGGTGCTACCGGCCGCCGCCCGCGAGCGGTTGCGTGAAGTCTTGAGCTTTGAAATTGAGCGGCAAACGCCGTTCGCAGCGACCGATGTCCTGTTTGCCGGGCGCCTGTTGCAAATTCGGGACGATGGCCAGTTGCACGTTGAGCTGGTGGTGTTGCCACGCACCCAGTTTGAGGCGACCTGCGCGCGCCTGGGCGGCATGGCACAGGGTTTGGCCGGAGTGGATTTAATCACCTCAAATGGGCAGCCATTGGGGGTCAACGTGCTGCCACCGGCATCGCGTGGCAAGCAGCACGACAGCTGGCGTTGGTGGAATCTGGGGCTGGCCGCTGTGGCGTTGTTGGCGATAGTGCTGGGAATGGCGCAATTGCTGGACAACCGGCGCGCCGCTGCCGCCACCTTGAAAACCCAGATGCAAGCGCGCGAGACGCAGGCGCGTGCCATTTCCAGCGAACGTCAACGACTGCTGGATACGGTGGAGGGTGAGACCTATCTGCGTGCCCAGCGCAATGATCGCCCGCCGGTAGTGGAGGTGATGCAGGCACTGGCGCAGCGCCTGCCCGATGGCACTTATTTGGAGAAATTGTCGATCGACGGCGATCAACTCAACGTCATCGGCTTGTCCAGCCAGGCCGCTGCACTGGTAGGCAAGCTGGAAGGCGCGCCGCAATGGACAACGCCAGCACTGAGCGGCGCGCTGCAGCAGGATCCGCGCACGCGCATGGATCGCTTTACGTTGGTGGCGCAGCTGGCCGGGAAACTTCCGGCAGCCGCATCCAGTCCTGCCGCCACATCCACCGCAGGAGAGCCGCGATGAGTCCGCTCATTCCCGCCAGGCGTGATCGTTGGTTGGCACTGGCCTTGTTGCTGGTGGTGTTGGGATTGCTTTGGTTGTTGCTGGTATCGCCGTTGTTTGGCCAGCCGCTGCAGCAAGTCAATGCCGAGCTCACCCAGTTGCAGACCCGCGATGCGCGCCTGCGCAGCCTGCTGGGGCAAAAAAACCTGGTTGAACAACGCTTGGCCGCACTGGCCGCCCGTGGCGGTGGTTCCGGGTTTTTGGTCGAACCCACCGCTGAGCTGGCGACCGCCGGCTTGATCCAGCAATTGGAGCAAGTGGTCAGCGAGACCAGCCCGGGCAGCCGGGGTTGTGCGCTGGTCAACCGCACCCCCTTGGGCGATGAGGCGCAGAGTGGGCGCTACCGTCGAGTCACCGTGCAAGTGCGCCTGCGCTGCGGCAATGCGGAAACCTTGGCGGTGCTGCACGCCTTGCAATCAGCGCGCCCGTATTTGTTCATCGACAGCCTATCGATTACCGCGCAACGCTATTTCGCAGTGCCCGGAAGCGGGCAACCGCAGGAAGGTGGGCTGGATGTGAACTTCAACTTGTACGGCTATCTGCGCCCCGGTCCTGGAGGTGCACATGGCCGTTGAGCAAGGCGGGCTGCAGCGCTTCCTGCGGGCCGGGCCATTGACGTGGGTGCTGGCTGCGGTGTGCGGCTGGGCGCTGTTGTTTTGGCTGGGAAGCATGCTGGGCTTGGGTGGGCGCACGGGCGAGCTGCCGCCGTTGCCGGCGGAGGCCTTGCCATCACCCGCGGCAATGGTGCCGGATCGGATCGGGCCAATGGCGCAATACGATGAGGCGGCGTCGCGGCCGCTGTTTACCGAAGATCGCAAGCCGCGGGCATTCTTGGCCACCGCCCCCGACGAGGGCGAAGCAGGGGCCAATAGTTCGATGAACTTCATCCTTACCGGGGTATTGATCAGCCCCAGTGTGCAGTTGGCTATCTTGCAGCCCAGCGGCGGCGGCAACTCGCAGCGGGTGCGGGTGGGGAGTGCGCCGGATGGTGCCGCAGGCTGGCGCTTGCAGGAAGTACAGCCACGCCGCGCAATTTTCGAAGGACCGGGCGGGCAAATGACGCTGGATCTGCGCACTTTTGGTGTCGCCGGGACACCGGCAGGTGCAACCAAGGTCGCTGCGGAAGCTGCATCAGCTGCGGCTGATGCCGCGGCGGCCGGCCCGCCGCTGCCGCCACCGACGCCAGATGAATCCCGTCGCATTGATGAAATTCGCAAGCGCATCGAAGCCCGCCGCGCGCAATTGCAACAACACAATCCGGCCCCGCCACCGCGTGCGCCAGCCAACTCCACAACCAGCATTACCCATGCACCTGCCAGTGCCGGCCCGGTACTGCAGGAGGTAAAAGAATGATGCAAACCCATGCCATGACCCGGACGTTTCAGCCCATGACTGCGCGCACGTTAACGATTTCCCTGTTGGTCGGCACATTGGCTGCCTGTGCCAGCGTCCCGCAGCCGCAGTTACACCGCACCCAACGCAGCGCGCAGGCACAAGATGCCAATGCTGGCAGCGGCGATGTCCGCAAGGAAATCTTGCAGGAATTGGGGAGTGACGGCCCGCAGCCAGTGATCCGGCGCGGCAATGGGGGCGTCATCAATCAAAAAGTCGCCAGTGCGCCGCCGCCCTCGCTGGCCAGCAGCGGGCAGGCCAGCTTCAATTTCGAAGGTGAATCGTTGCAGGCGGTGGTCAAAGCCATTCTCGGTGACATGCTCGGCCAGAGCTACAGCATTGCCCCCGGCGTGCAGGGGACGGTGACCGTGGCCACCCAGAAGCCGGTCGGTGCCGCCGGTGCGCTGAGTCTGTTGGATCAGGTATTAGCGCAAAACAACGCGCGCATGGTGTACAGCGATGGCCGCTACAACATCGTGACTGCCGATCAGGCATTGCAAAATGGTGCAGCGCTGCGCACCGGCTCGCCGGCAACCGCGCGCGGTTTTGAATCACGCGTGGTGCCATTGCGTTTTGTCTCGGCTACCGAGATGGAGAAAATTCTCAAGCCGTACGCACGCCAAGGCTCGATCGTCACAGTGGATGGCGCCCGCAACCTGATCACCATTGCCGGTACTCGCGCCGAGCTGGAAAACTACCTGCGCACCATTCAGGTGTTCGATGTGGACTGGATGTCCAGCATGTCGGTGGGTGTGTTTCCCCTGCAGTCGGGCAAAGCCACCGATGTGGTGCAAGACCTGGAGCGCGTGTTCGGTGAACAGGGCAAGACTCCGGTCGCAGGCATGTTCCGGTTCATGCCGCTGGAAGCGACCAATTCGGTGATGGTGATCACTGCGCAGCCCAGTTATCTGGATGAAATCCACCAGTGGATCGACCGCATCGAAGGTGGCAGCGGCGATGGCCGGTTGTTCTCCTACGAATTGAAATACATCAAGGCGCGCGATCTGGCCGATCGCCTGTCGGAAGTGTTTGGTGGCAAAGGGGGATCGCAAAACGAAGATGCAAACGCCTCGCTGATGCCGGGCGTGCAGGGCAGCGAATTGCGCGATGGCAACAGCGACGACCGTTCCGGGTTGTCATCCACTGGTGCCGGTGGGGCTGGGCTTGGCCAAGGCGGCAGCCTGCCGCAGTCGCGTGGCGGCAATGGCCGGGTGACGCTGAAGGTAGGCGGTGCCGAAGTCGGCGTGTCGGCCGTGGAAGACACCAACTCGCTGCTGGTGCGCGCCAGCGCGGCGCAATGGAAGTCGATCCGCGAAGTCATTGATCGCCTCGATGTGATGCCGATGCAAGTGCAGATCGAAGCGCAAGTCATCAGCGTGGCGTTGAAGGGCGATTTGCAATACGGCGTGAGCTGGTTCTTCGATCATGCGGTGAATTCCAATGCCGCCGGCAATCTGCCGTATCCGACCGGGCGTAACAGTTGGGGCAGCTATTCCGGTGGCATCAATCCGATGAGCAATGGCGGTGGCAACTTGCTCAGTTGGACCTTCCTTGGCAAAAATGCTGCCGCCATCGTCAGTGCCTTGGACAGTGTGACCGATGTGCGCACCTTGTCTTCCCCATCGGTATTGGCGCAGAACAATCGCGAGGCCACCCTCAATGTTGGCCAGAGGATTCCGATTGCGTCGGTCAGCTTCAATCCGAGCGGCGGCAACAGCAATGGCACCTATAGTCAAGTGCAATATTTGGACACCGGCATCATCCTCAAGGTGCGCCCGCGGATTACCCGCGATGGCATGGTGTTCCTCGATATCGTGCAGGAAGTCAGCAAGCCGGCTGGCGTTGCGGATATTCAAGGCAATGTGCGCATCGATACCAGCAAGGTCACCACCAGTGCAGTGGCCCCCAGCGGTGACACCATCATGCTGGCCGGTCTGATTGCCGATGGCAGTCAGAAAGGCTCTATGGGTGTGCCAGGGTTGAGCCGGATTCCGATCATCGGTGGCCTGTTCGGCCAGCAGAATAACGGCAAGACACGTGACGAACTGGTGGTGCTGATTACCCCCACCGTGGTGCGCAATCCGCTGGAGGCACGCAACTTGACCGACGAATACGGGCGTCGTTTCCGCGCACTTGATCCAATCTATAACCCGAAGAAAAAGTGAACCAAGCGGGCGCGTCTTGGCCAGTGATCCTGGTGCCGGTCGGCACCAATGAGGACGCGTTGGATGGCTGTTTGGCAGCACTGGATGCCGGCACACCGCACGGTACCCGGGTGTGGCTGGCGGATGATGCGCAAGCCGGCCCACGCGGGCTTGCGTTGATCCGGCATTGGCTGGGCACAACGCGCTTGCAAGCCGCGCATACCCGGCGCAGCCAGCCCTTGGGCGAAGCGGCGCATCTGCAACAAGCCTTGCAGGCCTGTGGCAATGCCGACGTGGTGGTGCTGGCCAGTGATGCACGCCCGGTACCCGGCTGGCTGACGCAATTGGCTGCGTGTTTGGCCAGCGATGCCGCCATCGCCACGGCAACCCCCTGGTGCAATGCCGGCGAAGTCGCGGCGTGGCCACGGATTGGCGAAATCGTAGTGCTACCCGATGCCCTTGGTCGTTTGGCCGACGCCTGCGCCCATCTGCCTGCCGACTATCCGGCGCTGCCCTCGGCGGTGGCGCATGCGGTATTGCTGCGTGGATTGGCGCGCGTTGCAGCCGGCGGTGTGGATGGCGTCAGCTATCAGTCCTGGTATGCGGCGTTGATTGATTTATCGCTGCGCATGGCGGGGCTGGGTGGGCGCAATGTGTTGTGCGATAACGCATTCGTGTTGCGTGATGCCGAGAGTGCGCCGCAGTCCGGCGATCTTGACGCATTGGCTGTGCGCTGGCCGGCATGGCATGCACGGCTGGCCGACTGTCTGATGCACGACCCCTTGCTGCCACAGCGGCAGCGGCTGCAACAAGCATTGCAAGCCGCCGAACGCGTGCCACCGCAACCGGATTTGTTCGTGACGCCATGACCCTGGCTAGCCACGCCGACATTGCCGTCATCGTGGTGGCCTACAACAGCGAAGCCACGATCGAACCCTGCCTGCAGCGGTTGCGGGCCGCAGAAGGGGTTGCCGAGGTGCGCGTGGTTGACAATAACTCCAGTGACAGCACGCTCGACATCGTGCAGCGGCACGCATTGGCCGACCCGCGTCTGCGTTTCATCGCCAACCCCGACAATCCCGGGTTTGCCGTGGCCTGCAACCAAGGTGCCGCCACTAGCCATGCGCCGTGGCTGGCGTTCGTCAACCCGGATTGCTTTGTGGAGGCCGACACCTTGGCGCATTTGCGTGCCGCCGCCAGTGCAGTGGGGGGCGGCTTGGTGGGGGCTGCGTTGTGTGACGAAGACGGCGTGTGGGATGCCGCCGCGCGCCGACGCGATCCGCAATTTGCGGCGATGTTGCGTTCATCGCGCGCACGCAATCTCAGCCTGCCGCGTGATGCAGCACAAGCGTTGCAACCGGTGGATGCCGTGTCCGGCGCATTGATGGTGTTGCCGCGTGTCGTGTTCGAACGGATGGATGGGTTTGATGCTGGCTACCGCCTGCACGCAGAAGATCTGGATCTATGCCGGCGCGTGCGTGCAGCCGGCGCGCAGGTGGTTTGCGCCAATGCGGTGCGCGTGGTGCATGTCCGCGGCGTGTCTTCGCGTGCGCGCCCAGTCTTTGTTGAATGGCACAAGCACCGTGGACTGTGGCGTTATTTTTGCAAGTTCGAGGCCGGTCAATGCGGGATGGTGACCCGCATGGCGGTGTTTGCGATGATTTGGGGTCGATTCCCGTTTGCGGTGTTGCGCGCCGCGCTACACCGGTAGGGGCAGCCCATGGCTGCGACTGTCATGCCAAGGACGGTCGCGCGCAGGGCGCGCTCCGGCAGGTTGTGAGAGTACGATCAACGCCAACGATTGATGGTATCGCGCAGCTCGCGCGCGGCGTCAGCGGCTGCTTCGGCATAGCCTTCGCCTTGCGAGGCGTACAGGATGCCGCGTGAGGAATTGATCATCAGCCCGGTACCGTCGGCGGTCTTGCCATTGTTCACCACCGCTTCGACATCACCGCCCTGTGCGCCGATGCCCGGAATCAGCAGTGGCATGTCACCGACGAGGTTGCGAATGACCTTCAGTTCTTGCGGGAAGGTGGCCCCCACCACCAGCGCGCAATTGCCATCGCCGTTCCACTCGTCGGCAATGGTGCGGGCGATGAGCTGGTACAGCGGCTGGCCATCGATCAGCAGTTCCTGGAAATCACGCGCACCGGGGTTGGAGGTGTGACACAGGAACACGCAGCCACGGTCGTTGTAATCCAGAAACGGTTGCGCGGAATCCTTGCCCATGTATGGATTCAGCGTTACCGCATCGGCGCCGAAGCGCT
>Ga0208564_1001561_pt1 | contig 19152 bp, 18 predicted proteins | sample AD_UKC073_MetaG_FD_184439 | JGI IMG/M metagenome (GOLD analysis project Ga0208564, IMG submission 184439) | Active sludge microbial communities of municipal wastewater-treating anaerobic digesters from USA - AD_UKC073_MetaG (SPAdes) (version 2) | ecosystem: Engineered > Bioreactor > Anaerobic >... | reverse complement strand
CCGGCCATCAGGTCGGTCATCGCCGGGGCGCTGCCCTTGCAGGGCACGTGCAGCATCCGGGTGTCGGTGGCGCGCTGCAGCAGCTCGCCGGTGAACTGCGAGGTCGTGCCCTGGCCGAACGAGGCCCAGCCGAACTTGTCGGGCGCCGCCTTGACCAGGGCGGCAAAGGTCTTGGGCGAGCTGGCCTTGACGTCCGGGTGCGCCAGCAGGATCAGCGGCGTGCGGCCCACCAGGCCGATGGGCTCGAAGCTCTTCAGCGGGTCGTCGGGCAGCCTGGGGTTGATCGCCGGGTTGACGGTGAAGGTGGTGCCCGAGCTGATCAGGATGGTGTAGCCGTCGGCCGGTGCCTTGGCGAACAGGCGGCCCATCACGTCGGTGGCGCCGCCGGCCGGAAAGGGCATGACCATCTGGATCGGCCGGCTGGGCCAGGCATCGGCTGCCTGGGCGGCACCGCAGGCCAGCAGGGCCGTGACGGCGGCGGCCCGGGCCAGGCCGCGGCGGCGCGCGCTGTCGGGCTTGGTGGGGCCAGGCAGGCCAGTAGTCGTGCGGGACATGCGGTCTCCAGGTTCAGCAGGTCGGGGATGGGGATGCGGCGGACGGGCCGGCGGGCGGCGCGCCGGGCTGCAGCAGCGGGTCGTCGAACGGCGTGATGGCCAGCGCTGCGCCGCGCTGACGAAAGCGCGCCAGCTCGGTGTCGGGCACGGCGTGGCCGCCGGTGGTCCAGGCGATGTGGGTGGCCTGCGCCAGATGGGGTGCCACGCCGCTGTGGTGCAGCCAGGCCTGGCCGGCGGCGCTGCGCCACAGCCCGGCCGGGCCGGCCAGGCCGGCGCAGGCCGACGGCTCCAGGCGCAGCCCGTCGGTGCTGGCGGCCAGGTGCAGCAGGCGGTGCAGGTCGTCGTCGGTGACGGTGCAGGCGCCGGCCAGCAGCGGCCCGGCCAGCGCGCCGGCCAGGGCGCTGGCGCGCGGCACGGCCAGGCCGTCGGCCTCGGTGCGGTTGTCCAGGCCGATGGCGTAGACCGACGGCGGCTCGCCCTCGGCTTGCGCCTGCGCGGCCAGGGCCGCCAGCGCCGGCTGCACCGTCCGGGCGCCCCGGTTGTCGATCAGCAACTGCAGCAGGAAGCAGGGCGATTGCACGGGCTCGGCGAAGATGCAGTGCACATGCGCCCCGAACTGCCTCGCCAGGCCCCAGGCGATGCCGCCCGGCGCGCCGCCGACGCCACAGGGCAGGTGGACGAACAGCGGGTGTTCGGCATCGACCACCCGCCCGGCGGCGGCCAGCTGCGCGGCCAGCCGCTGCGCCGCCACCGCGTAGCCCAGGAACAGCGAGGCCGAGCGCTCGTCGTCGACGAAGTGCACACGCGCATCGGCCAGCGCCTCGGCGCGCCCGGCAGCCACGGCCTGGGCGTAGTCGCCCGCGTGTTCCACCACCTGCACGCCGCGCTGGCGCAGGCGGGCCTTCTTCCAGTCCTTGGCGTCGGCCGACATGTGGACCACGGCCTGGAAGCCCAGCGCCGCCGCCATCACGCCGATGGCCAGGCCCAGGTTGCCGGTGGAGCCCACCGCCACCTTGTGCGCGCCGAACAGCGCGCGCGCCGGGCCGGCCGCCAGCACACGCGCGTCCACCGCGGCGCGAGCGGCGGCGTCTGCCGGCAGCAGGCCATGCTGCACGGCCAGGTTCTCGGCATGCTGCAGCACCTCGTGGATGCCGCCGCGCGCCTTCACCGAGGCCGCCACCGGCAGCGCATGGTCGGCCTTGACGAACAGCGCCCCGGCCGCGGCCGGCAGGCCCAGTGCCGACTGCAGCGCCGGCACCGGCAGCAGGGGCGACTCGATCAGGCCGGCACTGGTGCCCAGTTCATCCGGGAACAACTGCGCCAGCAGTGGCGCGAACCAGGCCAGGCGCTGCGCGGCGGCGTCCAGGCCGGCCGCGGTCACCGCATCGATGCCATCGATGCTGTCCAGGCGCTGCGCCTGCATCCACAGCAACGGCCGCGCCGTGCACAGCTGCGGCCAGGCGATGCCCGACTGCCAGGCGCCCGCGCTGGATGCCGCAGGGTGCGGCGCCATGGCCGGCAGATGAAGGTTCGATGACATGGACCGGATCGTCCCCGGCCTGTGAAGGGCGAGCAAGGCACTTAATGTGATCGAGGCATTAGTTTCATCAATGGTGGCATGGCCAGTTCCCTGAGTCCGTCCCTGCTGTCCTGGCTGCGCTGCTTCGATGCGGCGGCGCGCTGCCGCAGCTTCACGCAGGCGGCGCAGGCCCTGTGCATCACCCAGGGGGCGGTCAGCGAGCAGGTCAAGCAGCTGGAGCAGCGGCTGCGTTGCCCGCTGTGCCTGCGCAGCCCGCGGGCCCTGGTGCTGACGCCGGAAGGGCTGCGCCTGCACGGCGTGGTGCGCGAATCCTTCGACGCGCTGGAGGCCGGGCTGCTGAAGCTGCGCGCGCCCGTGCGGGGTGCGCCGCTGGGCCTGAGCTGCGCACCGTCGTTCGCCATGGGCTGGCTGACGCCGCGCCTGGGCGACTTCTTCCGCCGCCATCCGGGCCTGGAGCTGCGGGTGGTCAGCGAGTTCGAGGCCCTGGACCGCGCGCGCATGGCGCGGCATGGCCTGGCAGCCGCCGTGCGCTACGACCCCGGCGCCTATGCCGACCTGCAGCACACGCCCTTTCTCGACGAATGGCTGCTGCCGGTGGCCAGCCCGGCCTGGGTGGCGGCCCATCCCCAGCTGAAGGCACCCGGCGACCTGCGGCCCGAGGACCTGCTGCACGACGACCAGGCCTGGGCCGGCGCCGGCCCGCACGAGGAATGGCAGCAGTGGCTGGCCGCCGCGCTGCCGGCCGGCGTGCCGCCAGCGCTGACGGACGGCCTGGCGGGCGGCCGGCACTTCAACCTGTGCCAGCTGTCGCTGGCCGCCGCGCAGGCGGGGCAGGGCGTGGCCATGGGCCGGGCCGCGCTGGTGGCCGACGACCTGGCCGCGGGCCACCTGGTGGCGCTGTTTCCGGCCACCGCCGCCGGCCCGGCGCTGCGCAGCCGCGCCGCCTACCGGCTGGTGGCGCCGGCCGATGCCGCGCCCGGCGTGGGCGAGGTGCTGGCCTGGCTGACGGCGCAGGCCGCAGCCTTCCGCCAGCACCGCGACGCAGTGCTGGGCCTGGCGGCGCCCGGCGCCTGACACGCCAGCGCCGCGACGCCGACGCATCCCGCCGGTCCATCCGGGCCGCTGCCGATGCGGTGCACCCGCCGAACTGGCAACCTGCAGGCCCGCTTGTGCCACCCTTGCAGGAAACACCATGAACGTCGGACGCTGGCCGACCTGCTCAAGCATGCCAACGTCAACCCCGACGACGTGAAGCACGTGGGCATCAGCCACTTCCACGCCGACCACACCGGCCAGCTGGCCGTGCTGAAGAACGCCACGCTGCTGATCGGCAAGGGCGACTGGAACGGCATCACCGCCAATCCGCCGATGGCGGGCGCCAACGCCCGGGGCTTTGCCGAGTGGATCGCCGAGAAGCGTCCGGTCGAGGCGCTGACCGGCGACAAGGACGTCTACGGCGACGGCAGCGTGATGGTGCTGCGCGCGCCGGGGCACACGCCGGGCCACAGCGTGCTGCTGGTGCGGCTCAAGGAGGTGGGGCCGGTGCTGCTCAGCGGCGATGCGGTGCACTTCATCGAGAACTACACCGGCTTCGGCGTGCCGGGCTTCAACTTCGACCGGGCGCAGACCGTGGCCTTGATCCAGCGCCTGCAGGAGATCCAGAAGAACCTGAAGGCCACGCTGATCATCCAGCACGACCCGCGCGACATCGGCAAGCTGCCGGCCTTTCCGGCGGCGGCGCGCTGAGCGGGCCAGCGCCACTGCACCGCGCCCCATGACCACCCCGCTTGCGCAAGCCCTGGCATCGGCCACCGCCTTCGCCGACGCCCACGAGACGCCCTGGACGCGCGACCCGCTGCGCGAGCCCGGGCGCTTCGGCGTGCACCACGACGACCCGCCGCCCTGGAACCGCCTGCGCGGCCCGGTGCACCAGCGCGGGCCCTGCAGCGGCGTGGTGTGGCAGCGCGGCATCGAGATCGCGCACTGGGGCCAGCCCGCACGCGCCGACCAGACCTTCAGCGTGGCCAAGACCTGCCTGGCGATGCTGGCCGGTGTGGCGCAGGGGCGCGGCCTGCTGCGCGACGTGGACCGGCCGGTGGCCGCCCAGCTGCCCGGCATCGGCTTCGACACGCCGCACAACGCGCCCATCACTGGCGCCACCTGCTGGAGCAGACCAGCGAGTGGGAGGGCCGCTGCTTCGGCCTGCCGGACCAGGTGGACCGCTGGCGCCAGGTGGCCCACGACCCGCGCCCCGCTGGCGGCCCCAAGGGCGGCAGCCGCCCGCTGCAGACGCCGGACAGCTACTGGAAATACAACGACGTGCGCATCAACCAGCTCTCACTGGCCTTGCTGCACCTGTTCCGCGAACCGCTGGCGCAGGTGATGCAGGACGCGCTGCTGCAACCGCTGGGCGCGCAGGACCCGTTCCGCTGGGAGGGTTACGACGACGCCTGGGTGGTGCTGGACGGCCGGCGCCTGCCGTCGGTGCCCGGCGGCACGCACTGGGGCGGCGGCGTCACGATCAGCGCCCGCGACCTGGCCCGCCTGGGGCAGTTGCTGCTGGACGGCGGCCGGCACCAGGGCCGGGCCTTGCTGCCCGCGGATTGGGTGCGTTGCATGGGGCAACCTGCGGTCATCGCGCCGTTCGACGGCTGGCTGGTGTGGCTGAACCCCGAGGGCCGCCTGTTCGAGGGCGCATCGCGCAGCGCGATATTCATGCAGGGCGCCGGCGGCCACATGGTCTGGGTCGACCCCGACCTGCAGTCGGTGGTGGTGACGCGCTGGCTGGACCCGGCGCACCACGCCACGTTCATCGCCATGATGGCCAGCGCCTTGCGCCAGGGCTGAGCGGCGCCAGAGTCGTTGTGAGGACGGGGGATCCAGAAGCGACAAGGGGTTGCAGCCTTTCGGTGCAACCCCTTTGGACTCCGTGGTGGCGGAGCGTTGCCTGGTGCAAAAGCCGCCCGTTGAGCTTACGGGTAATGCCACGGGCGCCTGCGGGCTTGTGAGGTCTCGTCACCGGGAGAGCAGGTCCACGTACGCCTGGTAGCTGTAGACGCGGTTCTTCTTTTGGCCGGTGAGCTCGGTCAGGATGCCGAGATCCTCCAGCAGCTTGACGGCGGCGCTGGCGGTCGGGAACGTCGTCTCCAGCCGCTGGCGAACGTGCTCGACGCTGAAGCGCGGCATCATCGGCAGCAGCTCGAACAGGCGGTAGCTGATCGGCCCCGCCTTGGGAGACTCCAGCAGTCGCTTGCGGTCGGCCGTGATCAGGCTGGCCACATCGATGATGCTGCGCTCCGCATCCGCAGACGCCGCAGCCACGCCTTCCAGGAAGAAGGACACCCAGCCCTCCCAGTCGCCGTCGCTGCGAATGGCCGACAAGCGCCGGTAGTACTCCGCCTGGTGCTGCTTGAGGTAACCGCTCAGGTACATCAACGGCTCTTGCAGCAGCCCCCAGTGCTCCATCAGCGCGGCGATCAGCAGCCGCCCGATGCGCCCGTTGCCATCCAGGAAGGGGTGGATGGTCTCGAACTGGGCGTGGATCAGCGCGACCCTGACCAGCGGCGGCAGGTCGGGGTCGTTGGTGTGGATGAAGCGCTCCAGATCCGTCAGCAGATCGGCCACTTGCTTCGGCGGTGGCGGCACGAAGGCGGCGTTACCTGGTCGCGTGCCGCCGATCCAGTTCTGCGAGCGGCGCAGTTCGCCGGGCTGCTTGCCAGCGCCGCGCGCCCCATCGAGCAGCAGCCGATGTGCCTCGCACAGCAGGCGAACGCTGACCGGCAAGCCCTGCGGGTCGCGCAACTGCCCCTGCACCCAGCGGAAGGCGCGCAGGTAGTTGGTGACCTCCTCGACGTCGTCGGTGTTGCTGACCTTCAGGCCCGCCTCTTCATCGAACAGGTCGGTCAACGTGGCCTGGGTGCCCTCGATCTGCGAGGTGAGCAGTGCCTCCTTGCGGATGGCGCTGTAAAGCAGCCATTCCACCGACGGCACCAGGCCCGACACTCCGGCCAGGCGAGCCAGCGCCAGTTCGGCCTGCCGGTTCAGGTCGATGAAGCAGGTCGGCGCCAGCGGCGGTTCAGCCGGGGGCAGCGGTCGCGGCACGAAGGCGCGGACCGACTCACCCAGCGTGGTCGTGATGGCGTAGGTGCCGGTGGTTCGAGGCATTGAAAGCGTGCTTTGATTTCTCGCCTTCAATTAAAGCACGCTTTATTTTGAGACGCCAGTATCAAAGCAGGTTTTCATACGATGCAGTCTCGGCCTCGATCCGATACCCCATCGCCCGGTAGCCACGCTGGCGCTTATCCCACATCCGCAGCAGCGCCGGGTGGCCGGTGTCCACGAAGTCGATGATCCGCACGTCGGTCTTGCTGGCGTGTTCCCGGTGCAGACGCCCGGCGTACTGCTGAAGCGTGCCCTTCCAGGACACCGGCATGGCGAGCACCAACGTATCCAGCGGCGGATGGTCGAAGCCCTCGCCGACCAGCCTGCCAGTGGCCAGGAGGACTCGGGGCGCGTCAGGCGGCAGCGCGTCCAGCCGGGCGATGAGGTCAGCGCGCTGCTTCTTCGACATCCGGCCATGCAGAACGAAGGGCGACGGCTCCAGGCCGCCGAGGGCCGCATCGATGGCGTCGAGGTGTTCCGTGCGCTCGGTCAGGACCAGCACCTTGCGGCCCTGCGCGAAGGCATCGCGCACCTCGGCGGCGATGGCCTCGGTCCTGGCCTGATCGTTGGCGAGATATCGGAACACGTCCTGGATGCCGGCATCCTGCGGCAGATCGATGCGAGCGTGGCAGGCGCGCGGCACGACCTCCAGATCGTGCGGCGCTCCGGCCGGAGTGGCCGCCGTGTGGCGGATCGGCCCGCACTGCATGAAGATGATCGGCTGCTGCCCGTCGCGTCGGATCGGGGTCGCCGTCAGGCCCAGCACGTGCTTCGCCTTGGTCCGCTTCAGGATCGCGTCGAAGGAGACGGCGCCGACGTGGTGGCACTCGTCGACGATCACGTGGCCGTAGTCCTCGACCAGCGGGTTTACCTCGCCCTGGCGGGACAAGGACTGCATCACAGCGATGTCGATCCTGCCGGTGGGCTTGGCCTTGCCGCCTCCAATGGTGCCGACCACACCCTTGCCGACGCCCAGAAACGCCTGAAGCCGCTCCTGCCACTGCTTGAGCAGTTCCGTGCGATGCACCAGCACCAGGGTGTTGACACCCCGGCGCGCGATCATCGCCGCCGCCGTCACGGTCTTGCCGAAGGCGGTCGGTGCACACAGCACCCCGGCATCAAAGGGCAGCATCGCCGCGATGGCAGCCTCCTGGTCGGGACGCAGACTGCCGACGAACGACACGTCCAGCGGCTGGCCGCCAACGCGTTCGTCCCGCAGGTTGCAGGCGATGCCGTTCTCGCGCACCAGCGACAGGGCAGCATCCAGGCACCCTCGGGGCAACGCGATGTGCTGCGGGTAGTTCTCGGCGCAGCCGATGACACGCGGCTTGTCCCACACCGACATCCGCATCGCCTGCGCCTTGTAGAACTCGGGGTTCTGGAACGCTGCCATTCGGATCAGGCGGTTGGCCAGCGCCTGCGGCAGTTGGGCCTTCTCGAAATAGATCAAGTTGGCCAGCGTCACGCTCAGTGACTTCGGCATAGGCCCGGGCAGCTTCTTGGTCGAAGTGCTCTCGCGCTTCCACGGCGTTGCCAGGTCTTCGTCGTCGATGAAGGTGACGTCCAGCGGATGGACGCCACCCGTCGCCCGCAGGATGGTCGGCTCGATGTCGTGCGCGGCCATCGGCTGAATGGAGGCCAGGAATGCCCATTGGTCCGGGTAGGGGCGCAGATCAGCGTCGACGAAGACGCTGAATCCCTGCTCTCTGGGCCCCTTCTGCAAAGGCAAGGCAATCAGGTTGCCGAACCCACCTTTGGGCATCGTGTCCTGGTTCGGGAACAGCCGGTCGTAGGACGTGAGCCGGAGCTGCCGCGTGCGCGCGCAGGTGTGGCTGATGATGGCCGTGCCCAGGCGGCGGGCATCACGTGCTGACACCCGACCGGCGAAGAACACCCAGGCAAGGGCCCCCTGACCGGAGCGCGAAATCTCCAGCGCCGCCGGCACGCCCAGCTCCGCGCACGACTGCATGAACGTCCGCGCATCGTCCCGCCATTCGGCCTCGTCGAAGTCGACGGCCAGGAAGTAGCAGCTGTCGTCCTCCATCAGCGGATACACCCCGACCGTGTGGTCGCCGGCCAGGTGCTTGTAGATCACCGCGTCCGACAGCGGGATGAGCAGGCGATTGGCGCAGTCGCCGCACTTGATGCGCGGCTTCTCGCACACGCCGGCGCGCCACTCATTCGCGCACGCCGGCGCGTAGCCCGACTTGCCGGTGGTCTTGCTTTCCCATCGAACGGGGAACACGTCGGTGCGGCCGCGGAACAGGCGTCGGAAGAGCGCGACTTTCTCGTCGGTAGACAGCCTCGATGGCTCGACGGGCGGCGTGGCCGGCTGCGGGCGCGCACGCCACTGGATGCCGTGCGACTCGAGCAGTGCGATCAGGCGGGAGTTCTCGGCGCGCAACGCCGACAGTTCAGCGCTGTCGGCCATCGTGCCGGCGCTCATGAATTGGGGTGTCTGCCGGATCGATGCAGAACATGTCATGCCACTTGAAGTTGCGCCTCAGACGGGCCATCCGGCCGGGCAATCGCCGGCTTTCCCTGTCCCGCCGAAAACCAGACATCGAGACTGCCGTCGGTCGAAAGGACCAGCACGCGCTGGTGCAAGCAGAACGGCAGCACCCATAGCCGCAAGCCCTTGGACTTCAGGAAGTCGAACACGGGCAGCGCCCGGTTGAAGGCATCCGTCCTTGGATAGATCAGCACCACGTCCCCCTGACCATCGAGGTAGCTCTGGCCGTAGGCATGCAGCTGATAGAAGTCGCCCTGATCCAGTCCGTACTTGTCGGCGCCCGTCGCCTTCCTATCGTCGAGCAGCTTCCACTTCGTGTCGAGAACCAGGCGGTTCTTGCCTGCTTCCTGGACAAGCAGATCCGGCTTCAGGCGAAACCAATCCTGCTCCAGATGCCGGACCAAGGAGAAGCTGCGCGCCTGCGTTCGCAGCGTGAACGGGGGCGTCAGCTGTCGAGAAAGATGCTTGGCGACGTAGGCCTCGAACACCGCCTCCATCGGAAACAGCAGTGACGGCGCCCGATGACCACCCGCCCCGGTGAGCGGCGACTCGTCTTCCAGGATGAGCCTCGCCCATGTCAGAGCATCGGCGTAGTGCCCCATACCGCGATCCAGCCGAACCCTGGAGAAGTCCACCGCCGGTCGCTCCGACTGCGGCACTTCGGCAAACACGAAGCACAGCTCACGCGAGAGTTGCTGATGCGCCTGCGCCGCCGTCCACGACAGGGCGCGCCGAAGCGCCGCATGCAGCAGCCGGTTCTCAGGCCGGTTCGTCGAGAACTCGTCGAACTCCGCAAAGAAGCGATCCCGTCGGCACAGGTTCTGCCGCAGGTGCATGGCCATCTGCAGCTTGCCGCGCAGCGCGAAGACGTTGTCCTGCCGCAAGCGATAGTCGCTGCGCAGGCCTCGCTTGACGATGTGCTCCACGGCGCGCAGGAACTCGCCAATGAACACCTCCAGCAACGGCATGCGCGTGGCAACGAGCTTGGCGCTCTCGGTCTGGACGTGGCGGAAGCCGCCGAGACAGCGCAGCATCTCGACCAGCAGCCGGCGAGCCTGTGCATCACCACCGCCGATCGACTTGCCGACCTTCGGCAGCACCTCGATCTGGAAGCCATCTGGAGCGCGGATCACTCCGACAAAGCTGGTGACCTGAACGGCCCTGCGGCCGCGGCGCTGCGTGACACGAACCCACGCCGATTCGCCCGCCTCGGCAGCACGCAGCGCCTGCGATTCCAGCCAGGCGAAGACGCTGGGCGGCACCGAGTGCAATCCACCGGCATCGGGCGCGCCGGGCGCCATCGCCACCAGCGCCTCGAACTCGTAGATCGTGATGCCGGCCATACGCCCGCCTCGACCCTCAGGCGGTCGCCTGGTAGATCGCCATGTACGCCAGCGGCTGCGAAAACGCCGATTCCTGCAGGCTGTACCGCCGCTTGGTGGCGTAGCTGTCGAGCCCGTGGTCATTGCCGAACAGGGTGGACAGGTCCTGCTCGTGGTCAACGCTCTCGCGGATGAACTGGATCGCCGGGTCGCCCTTCTGGTTGTCCGCCAGCACCAGACGAATCTTGCGCCAGTCTTCGAAGAAGTACTCCTCCAGCAGCGGGACGATGCGGTGGCGGAACGTGGCGGCCAGGGCCTCGAACCGCGGCAGTCCGTCTTCGGAGTCTGCGAGGCCCGTGAAGTAGGCATGGCCGATGCAGTGGTCGCGGTCGTACAGCGCCTCGATGCGCTCATTCATCCGCTGCAGCAGCAAGCGGATATCGATCACCCCCGCATCCGTCGTCACTACGAGCGCAGCCAGCGGCGCACTGTCTGGGTCAGCGGGATCCTTCTCGGCGCGCGTGTCGGGCATCAGCGGCTTGAACTCGAAACGGCGACGCAGGGCCGTGTCCAGCAAGGCCAGCGAGCGATCCGCCGTGTTCATCGTGCCGATGATGTCCACGTTGGCGGGCACGGAGAACTTCTCACCCGAATAGGCCAAGGTCACTTCCGCAGGCGGGGCGCTGCGATCGAGCGGGTCGCGCTTGTCGGCCTCAACCAGCGTGATCAGCTCGCCGAAGATCTTGCTGATGTTGCCCCGGTTGATTTCGTCGATCACCATCGCGAACCGCTGATCGGGCGACTGCCGCGCCTTGCGGCACAGTTCCTTGAACACGCCCGGGCGAATCTCGTAGGCCACTTCGCCTGCCTCCGCCTCGCCGGCCAGCACCGGCCGCAGGCCTTCGACGAACTCCTCATAACCGTAGGACTGGTGGAAGGTGACGAAGCTGTAGCGCTGCACGGCGCCGGCGTCTTGCTGCCCCTGCTTGAGTTGATCGACGAGCGCGATCAGATCCGCGCAGGCCTCTTGCCAGTCACCGGCAAACTGCCATACCGAGTCCACGGTCTTGTCGAACACAGCCGGGCTCAGGCGCTTCTTCATCTTCACCGTGGTGGACTCGTCCACGGTGTGGTTCTGCAAGGTGCGCCAGAGCGTCTGTCGCATATTGCGGTTTGACCCATTGGCCGCGGTGATGGCCTGGATGAATCGGTGCTCCGCGATGTCCGCCACCTTGGCTTTGCCGCCGAGGTCATACAGCGCGGCGGCAGCGCCCTCCCACCACTTGAGCACGGCGATCTTCTCGGCGATGAGCTGGCTTTGCCAGGCCTCGGTGGAGATCGATTTCGCCGGCTGCTCGTAGTCTCGCTTGAGCAACCGGGTCAGCGTGTACGTCTTGCCGGTTCCCGGTGGGCCGTAATAGATGCGGTTCACGCAGGTCGCGATGGGCTTGCTGGCCGTGATCGGCGTCGGCATCTGCGCCGGTGCGGGCGTTTGTGCAGCGCTGGTCCCGAGACTGGCCGCCTCGATGGGTTCACCGGCCAACGCGGCCAGTTCCGCCAGGTCCGTGCCGAAGTACGGCTTGAGCAAGGTGGACTCGAACTCGGGCAGGTCGTGCGCGCCCACCTGCCAGAAGGTCGAGTTGCCCTGCGAGGACCACATCTTGGAATTGGCCGTGTAGCGATCGGTGCGCTGAGCGGTCTTCAGCACGCGGTAGCTGCGCTGCAACCAGCCATCGCCCTTTGTGCAGGGCACTGCTTCGGAGGTGAACTGGCCGATGAGCTGCGGACTGTTGCCGTGGCACAGGTAAAACAGCGCGCCGACGGGCGCCTCGGCGAAGTCCTTGCCTTGTTTGCCCTTCTGCTGCGCGCCGGGACCTGGTGCATTGGTGTTTCGGTCCATGACCGCCAAGCCGTCACTGCGGTACTGCTGCCGCTCAGGCTCGGTGAATACCGGTGGATTGCCGTGCGAGAGCTTCCAGATCGCGAGGTTCTTCTGGCTCCATGCATCCCAGACCTGCCGCCCGAACTCCAGAATGCCGAGGTCGGCTGGCCGCTTGGCCAGCGTCGCCTTCTGCAACGCCGCCATGCTCTGGTTCGCGGTGCCACCAACATAGACGGCTAGCGGCGCCCGCTTGAAGATGTCCACGATGACCGGCGTCTGCCGGTCTTGGTAGTGGAAGGCGATCTTCCACTTGAAAGCCTCGCCCAAGTGATCGAAGGCCTCGATGCCAGCCAAGTCGCCTTGCGCTGCGAGCTCGGCCACCTGGCAAACGTACCCCCGCACCTTTTCGAAGGCTTCCTCGGCCGAAGCGCCGAGGGATGAATACCAGCCGTGGGTGTCGGAGTAGCTCAGCTTGGCGTCGGACTTCTTATCCTCGGTGTCTTTGCGCGAGAACACACCGAACTTGAACGACGACCCGCCCCAGATGCTGCCCATCTCATCGAGGCGCGACTCGATCCAGTATGTGAAGCTGTCCTTCGATCCCGCCTGGCTGTAATCGTACAGCGTCATTGTCGCCAGACGGGTGCGAGGCCACTTAGCAAGGAATTCGTCCCAAAGGGCGTACTGCTGTTGGAAGTCGCTCAATTCAGTCTCTCCTCATGCAGGTATCCCGTTCGGCGTCATGAACACTTTGTGCAAGAAGCTCGACACCAGCGACGCGTGCGGCGAGGCAAGCAAACGCCAGGCGTGGCGGTCGCGCAGGGTGGAGAGGGTGGCGTGGTCCATGGACGTCAGCTATACACGCTGGCAGCGGGCAGTTGCGAAGTCGAGGCTCATTTCGCGGCCGACCCCAACCGAAAGTGCGCTTCCAGCGCTGCAACCAGCTTCGTCTTTCGTTGATCTCGATGCCGAAGAGGCGCTTCTCCGCGAAGCTGTGCCAGTAGTTGAAGTGCTCGCGGCTGTCCTCGTCGTAGTACTGGCTTGCCAGCTTGCGCACATGGTCAAGTGCGTGCAGCAAGAACCCACCGGAGCCGCAGGCCGGGTCCATCACGTCGTCGTCGGCCTTGACGTCCAGCATCTGGATGGCGAAGGCGATGATGTTGCGCGGCGTGAAGTACTGGCCGAAGTCACCCTTGAAAAAGCCGTCCATGAACTGCTCGAAGGCCACACCCTTGGTGTCCAGGTCGGTGGCGGTGAGGTTCACGCTTTCCAGGTGCAGTACGACGTTCTTGAGCGTGACATCGTCGATCTTGATGTCTTCGTTGAAGACGTCGGGCTCCTTCTGTCGCTCGATGGCGTAAAGGGCCTTGATGCGCTCGGCCAGACGCTTGGGCGTTTCGAAGGTCTTGACCTGGAAGACGTAGGGCTCGCCCTTCTTGCGCGGGGTCTTCTCGTCCCGGGTCTTCAGGAAGATGAGCTTGGTCAGCTCACCGAAAGCCATGGGAGGTGAGAGCCGCCCGCCGCCCCACAGGGTTTGGTGGCACTTGCGGATGGTCTTGATGAGATCGTCGCGGGTGACGGCGCCGATGTCAGGCTTGCCGGGGGCCTTGTGGTAGTACTTGTACTCCTCGGGCTTGCCGTACTGCGCGGGCAGGTCGGCAATGATGTTGGCCTCGCGCTCCAGAACGCCGAAGCGGTCGGAGCAGTCGTAAAAGGCGCGCGTCTGGCCTGCGATGACGCCGACGTACTCGGCGCGAAACTTGTGCGCGTGGCCGTTGCCGAAAGCCTGCTCGATGGCCTGCTTGAACTCGGTGTCTGTGACGGCATCGCGCTTGCACTCGATGACCGCGAACGGTTGCGTGCGCGCGGCATCGCGGAAGATCACCAAGTCGGCACGATCAACCGGCGTCCGGTCTGGCACGGTGACTTCCACGCCGATGCACTCAGGCGCGTAACCGTATCGGTAGATCAATTCTGCGTAGTACCCGGCACGGACCTTTTCCTCCGGGTCGGACCACTTTTCCGCGACATTCACCGCCACGTAGCGAATCTTCTCGGTCTTGCCGCTGGCGATGAGCTGCAGGTGACCATCCGCGATGGCGCGCTGGATCAGTTCAGTGAGTTCCATGATGGTGGTGACCTTCAGTCTCTTTGCTTGTTGGTGTCGGTGCCTTCGTCCGCGCCCCCGGCGCGCACCCAGTCGTCCACCTCGGACAGCTTGAACTTCCACAGCCGCCCGACGCGGTGCGCCGGCAGTCCCCGGTGTTCCCGCCAGCGATAGACGGTGTCCTTGGCCACGCCCAAGTGCTGGGCGACCTGCTCGACGGAAACCCACGGTTCTGTGGTCATGGCGTCCACGCTTGCCAACTGGAAGCGCCTCAAGTGGATTAAACCGGATGAAAGTCTATCAGCGGAAAGATGCTCTCCCAAGCTTGGCTTCGGGGCGGAAAAGCGCGTGAATCACTGCATCGCGATCAACCCGGAGACCCCGATGCGCCACACCGATCCCCGCGCCGCCTACGCCGCGCGCACCGCGCAGATCCACGCCAAGCTGGCGCGGCTGCAGCAACTGGCCAACGACCACTTCGGCCACGCTCCCGACGCCGTCCACTGGGGTCACGTTGGCGACCTGGGGCGGGAGGAGCAGGCGCTCGACGACCTGCTGGCCACCTTCGACGGCCAGCCCAAGGTAAGCGTGGCCTCAAGGCCGCCTTGCCCCGCCGGCCATCGGTGAGCAACATCTGAGGCTCTGTGCCCCGCTTGTAGGTGTGCACTTAACCGGCGGATGCACATCATGGACGGTCAGCGAGTCACCAAGGTCAAGGACACCCGGCGTCGGCACGGCGACGCGTTCAAGCATGCGCTCGTTGAGCGCAGCCTGGTGCCCGGTGCGTCGGTGGCGGCCATCGCGCAGGACGCGGGCATCAATGCCAACCTGCTGTTCAACTGGCGCCGCCTGCACCTGCAGTCCTTGGCATCGTCCGCTGCCGAAGTTGAGCGCGGCCCGGTGCTACTGCCGGTGACGGTGGTCGATGCGGTGCCAACCTCACCCACACCCCCGGCGCCATCGCCGACACCAGCTACCCGCGTCTCGGCGGGCAGCATTGAGATCAACATTCGCGGCACGGTGGTTCGGGTCCGCGGCAACGTCGATGAAGCCAGCCTGCGCACGGTGTTGAGGGCATTGGCGGGTGCCGCATGATCGGCCTGCCGGCCAACACCCGAGTGTGGATCGTCGCTGGCCACACCGACATGAGGAAGGGCTTCGACGGCCTGGCCGCGGTGGCGCAGAGCGCGCTGGCGGCCAACCCGTTGAGCGGGCATGTGTTCGTCTTCCGCGGTCGGCGCGGCGACATCCTGAAGGTGCTGTGGTTCGACGGCCAGGGCTTGATGCTGCTGGCAAGCGGCTGGAGCGCGGTCGCTTCGTCTGGCCGCAGGCCGACGCCGGCGGGGTGGTGCTGACGCCGGCGCAGCTGTCGATGCTGCTGGAGGGCATCGACTGGCGCATGCCGGTGCGTACGCACGTGCCTGACCTGGCGGCCTGACGGGGTCGGCTTGACGGGGTCGGGTACTGGATGAACTGGGCTCGGTGATCGCCCGGGTGCCCAGGCCTTGCGCGGCTGGGCACAGTGGTGTTGTGCCCAGCGATGTCCGCCACCCCGAACAGCAGTCAGACGATGCCGACGCCTTGCGCCTGGCGCTGCAGGCGCGCGATGCCGAGGTCAAGATGCTGCGCCTGCTGGTGCAGAAGCTGAAGCTGCAGATCGCCCGGCGCAACCGGATGGTCTTCGGCAGCGCCAGCGAGCGCTTCGCCGATGGCACGCCAGCCACCCAAGGCAGCCTGCTGGAAGGCCAAGCACTGGATGGAATTGGCCCGAAGAAGGCGGTTGCAGCAGCGGTGTCGCCTGCAGCCAACACGGCGGCCAACGACAAGACGGTCGACCGCAGCCTGCCCGCGCACCTGCCGCGCGAGCCACAGGTGCACCGCCCCGAGACGACACCGGCGCACCACGACGCCCAAGGCCAGCCCTGCGGCTGCGGCGAGTGCGGGGGCCGGCTGCGCGAGATCGGCCGCGACGTCTCGGAGCAGCTGGAGTACGTGCCCGGTCGCTTCAAGGTCGTGCGCCATGTGCGCCCGAAGCTGGCCTGCGTGCGCTGCCAGCGTGTGTTCCAGGCGGCAGCGCCCAGCCGGCCGATCAGCCGAGGCCTGCCCGGGCCGGCACTGCTGGCGCACGTCATGGTGGGCAAGTATTGCGACCATCAACCGCTGTACCGCCTGAGCGGCATCTTCGCGCGTGACGGGGTCGAGCTCGACCGCTCGACGCTGGCCGGCTGGGTGGGCCAGGGCGATGCGTTGATCGACCCGCTGGTGGCGGCGGTGCGCCGCTACGTGATGGCCAACGACAAGGTCCACGGCGACGACACACCGGTGAAGGTGCTGGCGCCGGGCACCGGCAAGACGCGCACCGGCCGGCTGTGGGTCTACGTGCGCGACGACCGACCCGCTGGTGACCAGGCCCCCAGGGCGGCCTGGTTCGCCTACTCGGCCGATCGTGGCGGCGAGCACCCTCAGGAGCACCTGCGCGGCTTCCGCGGCGCGCTGCAGGCTGACGCGTATGCCGGCTGGCCGAAGCTCTATGCCACCGGGCGGGTGCAGGAGGTGGCATGTTGGGCCCATGCGCGCCGGCCCTGGTGGGACCTGTTCCTCGACAGCAAGCGCGATGCTGACTGCGTGGCGGCCGAAGCGCTGCGCCGCATCCGGGCGCTCTACGAGATCGAAGAGCAGATCCGCGGCCAGCCGCCCGAAGTGCGCAAAGCTCAGCGGCAGGCTCGCGCCGGTCCGCTGCTCGAGGCGCTGCAGACCTGGCTGCAAGCGCTGCTGCCGCGCGTGTCGGTGAAGTCAGATATCGCCCAGGCCATTGGCTACAGCCTGAACCGGTGGAAGGCGCTGACACGTTACGTCGACGACGGCCGCCTGGAGATCGACAACAACGCGGCCGAACGCGCGCTGCGCGGCGTGAGCCTTGGCCGGAAGAACTTCCTCTTCATGGGCTCGGACGCCGGTGGCGAGCGGGCGGCGACGTTCTACAGCCTGGTCGAGACGGCCAAGCTCAACGGGCTGGACCCCGAGGCCTACCTGCGAGAGGTGTTCACCCGCATCGCCGACCATCCGATCAACCGCATCGACGAACTGCTGCCCTGGAACATCGGGCTGGCGCCAAGGGTGAACCAGGCCAGCAGGACGCCCCGGAGGAAGGCTGCGTGAGTACGCCCGGCATCGACGCGCGGCTGTTGGAACTGCTGCAGCAGGCAAGCAACCTTCAGCTGTTCCAGCTGAACTCGGTCATCGAGCGCATGCTGGCCGATCCGCGGCGCATCCTGCAGGTGCGCAAGGACCTGCACCTGGGCCAGACCGTGCGCTTCATGGACTGGCGCGACGGCCAGATGCGCGCGGGCAAGGTCGTGGCCATGAAGGACACCCAGCTCACCATCCAGGAGCAGGCCACCCGCAGCGCCTGGACGGTGCCCTACACGGCGGTGGAACCGTCGGCGCCCGGCGCGCCACAGCCGGCACCCGAACCCGCACCGCCGCCAGCGCCGCGTGCGGGGCGCAACGACTTCCGCTGCGGCGAGAAGGTGGCCTTCGAGGACAAACACCTCAACACCGTCGTCGGCGTGATCGTGCGCATCAACCAGCGCACGGCCAGCATCGACCCGGGTGACGGCATGACCTGGCGCGTGGGCTTCTCACTGCTGCGCCACGTGGTCGACATCTGACTTCCCGGCGGCACGTCAAGAGGGCCTTGGGGCTACGCTTACGGAACGAGCAGGGGAAGCAGGAGTGATCAACGTGGGCATGTTGGCCAAGATCCGACGAATGCATCTCAGGGATGGGCTGTCCATCCGGGAAGTCAGCCGCCGCACGGGGCTGTCGAAGAACACTGTCAAGCGCTGGCTGCGCCAGGAGGGCGTGACCGAGCCGAAGTACCCCCAGCGCGACGAGGCGAGCGTGGTGGACGCCTGGGCGGAGCGCCTGACGATGGCACTGCAGACCGATGCAAGGCGTCCGGTGTGAACGTCGCGCGGTCAAGGCGCTGTTCGGTAAGCGTCCGGCCATGTCATCTTGACGGCCGGCGAGTAGCCGGCGGCGTCCGTCAGGAGGCGGCTGACCAGCGGTGCGGCAGGAGCTCGTCGATGCGGCTGGCCGGGTGGGTCGGCAGCCGTTCCAGCACATCTCGGATGTACGCGTAGGGCTCATGCCCGTTGATGCGCGCCGAGTGCAGCAGGCTCATCACAGGAGCCTGTCCGGAACTTTGTGTGCGAGGCATAGCATGACCAGAAGGAGCATGTATGCCGAGCAGGAAGACGACGAAGGCGGCGCTGGCCGCGGTGGCGGCGATGCCGCCGATCCCCAAGGACATCATTGACCTGCCCGGCGTCAACTATCCTGAGCTGCCTCAAGATAATTGTCGGCCGCCAGCCAGGCCACAAAGCGAGGGACCTGCCGGCGTTCACCTGGCGTCGGACCTCACCGACAACGATGCGCGCCAGCGGCCCACACCTGCTGCAGCGAAGTCCGCACGCGCCTGCGCCGGCAGCGCCGGCAACATTGATGGGAACGGATGCCATGCCACGGCCGAAACGGGACCCGCAGCGAAGGCTCGGCCCCGCAGCCGTGAGCTGCCAACACCTGGAGTTGCTGTGATGCACACGCTGTCCTTCCCATTGCTTACGCGGGCCCGTGTGCCCGGTCCCCGCGCGCCCGCTCTGACACCTGCAGAAGTCGGGTCGGCCAGCCACCCCCTGCTGCCGCTGGTGCAGGAACTGAAGGCCCTGGGGAACGGCCTGACCGCATTGCGCGACGCATCGGCGCCGACGCGGCAGGCCTGGCACCGGATGTTGCGCCAGGTGAAGGTGCACCTGTTCCTCGCCTCCAGCCAGTTGATGCCGGTCTGGCGCGACATGAGCAAAGACGCGCTGGCCGTGGATTGCGCAGATCTCCGGCTGCAGCGCCTCGCCGCGCTGAACGAGGAAGCGCTGCTGGCCGACGACGACGATGCGCTGGCGCCAGCGCGCCTAGCCCGGATGTTTCACGAAGGCCGCCGGTCACGTTCCGGTGAGGCGTGGCGCGAGCTGTAGTAGGCGCCGTCAGGCTCAGACGGGGGGCTTTGCTCGGCGAG
>Ga0208564_1001559_pt1 | contig 19159 bp, 19 predicted proteins | sample AD_UKC073_MetaG_FD_184439 | JGI IMG/M metagenome (GOLD analysis project Ga0208564, IMG submission 184439) | Active sludge microbial communities of municipal wastewater-treating anaerobic digesters from USA - AD_UKC073_MetaG (SPAdes) (version 2) | ecosystem: Engineered > Bioreactor > Anaerobic >... | reverse complement strand
GTTCCTTGTGACGTCGCAATCACAAGTATTCCGTTACAGGACAGGCACTTTGGTACATCCAGGGAGCGTGTCACCCCCGCACCCATGAAGGACCGAGGCTAGGTGCCAACCATGTCTCCGGACAGATGCCAACTATGTCAAGAACTCCGACACTGTCACCCCGACTGTTGGAAATCTGGGCCCTCACCTGCGGAAACGCGATCAGGGCCCTTCAGATTCACTGAGCCCTTGGATAACCTACAAGGCAGATAGCGTTGGCAGCCAATGACCCTAACTGCACTTGATTCAGCCACGTCATCAGCGCAACCATTGACGTCGCCAAAACGCAAGGGACGGAACCCACGTGACCATCAGGGCGGCGCGAGTCGCGCGAACTCCTGACCAACAGGCAACCGAGGTCGAACGGGTCATTGCGCTGTCACGCCGGGACGCCTCCCTGATCCGCTGTGACGGAACACACGTTGAACTCCGTGAGTATCGGGACGGCCAATCGGAGAGCGGCTGGCGATGTGCCTCACTGCCCGAGCCCGGAGATCTCTTGCTCTCTACCATCGGCTCTGGCAAGGCCAGAATGATCATCAGCCTCTGTCTCGTGGAGAATGTAACAGCCGAGGGAACGGCCCTCTGGAATTGGGCCACCGATGTTTCGATCCTGCCCGCACTCTCTTGGAATGCGGTCGTCAGCGACCACGAATCAGGACGAGCATGGTCCGCAGTCAGCGGTAGGGACAAGGAGCGCGTGCAGGAATCGCTTGTGTCTGAGCTGAGAGCTCAGTCTGATCTGTCTGTCGAGGAGGGCCAACGCCAGATCAGGAATTGTCGCAATCGATCCAGGCTAAACAGACAGAAGATGCTGGATCGTTCGGACGGTCGATGCCAAGCGTGCGGCCTCGACCTGCGTGAACTCTTCGGTGCAAGAGGCGACCGAGGCCTAGATGTCCACCACGTTGTTCCACTATGCAAGCGCGGTGACGGAGTGGTTCGTACCCGAATGGCCGATCTAATCGTGCTTTGCGCGGTCTGTCACCGTCTTCTTCATGCTGATCCTGACCTGAGTCTGGATCGGCTTAAGGCAGGCTGGCGGTCCTCGCTCTAGGCTATTCGTCGTTTGCACTTTCCATGGTGAGCCGCTAACGAGCTGGTGTGCGTGATTCCCATACTTTTCGATCCGCGAGCCGCCCGCTGGGAGGTCACTGACCCCGCCTATCGGGTCTACTTCTGGCTGGTTCCTCCCGCACCCCACATGTCGGTATGCCGGGAATACCGCCTGACGGGCGCACCAGACGTCAACCACGTCCTGGCCTGGGGGTCTTCACACGCTCAGACCGGCGAGGTCGCAGTGGTCTACGTCGAACACCGTGATCCCGAGGGTGGGCTGGGCTTGATCCGACTCTCCGGTGAGGACCCGCAGTCAGGAGCACACCTCATCGCCAAGTGACAGAGAGTGCCGGGCTGTCAGGCCACAGAGCCGATCTTGAACTGCTTGAGCTCGTTGACCGCGCGGCCGACGGTGCCGTGCTGAGCGGCGAAGGCAGCCGTGCCGTCCTTGCCACACAGTCCGAGGATCGGGCCGCTGCCACCCGGGTGCTGCGCGATCCAGCTGGTCACGTCGTAGACGCCGCCCGAGACCACGGTCCAGCACGAGGACGCCGTGGCGTGTTGCTGCACCTGCGCCAGCGTGTAGCCGCCAGCGGTCGTCGCCGGGGCCGTTGACGTCGGCGCGGCGGCCGCGGTGGTTGCGGCCGATGTGGACGGGGTGGCAGTAGTCGTGCTCGGCGCAGCGCTCGTCGCGCTCGGCGTGGATGATGCCGCGGCCGGGGTGGTCGAGGCGATGCGGTTGCCCCACACGGCCTCAGCACCGCTGTGGCCGACCAGCACGGTCATCACCAAGGTGGCCCCGGCCGCCACGATGCCGGCCGCCCCGAGCACCTTGACGGCACCCGAGTCCCGCGCCGGCTCACCCGATGCGCCAGCGCCTGCAGCGCGGCGAGCGGACTGGCGCTGCATGACCATCCACACCAGGGCGACGATCGCCAGGACAGCTCCGATCAGGGGGAGCAGGTCGCCGTAGGACGCATGCGTCGCCGGGGTCCCGACGCGCTTGGCCAGCGCTTCGCCGGACTCCTTGGCCGCGACGGCAGCAGCCGTGCCCGCGAACAGGCCCAAGAGCGTGAGCCAGCCGTAGCTGCGTCGCAGTCGGCGCACCAAGACGATGGCGACGAACGCGAGCGCCGAGAGCGGCAGCACGATGACGGCGACATGGACGACCAGCGGGTGCACCGGCAACCCGGAGATCGTGTCGAACAAACCCGAGTCAGAAGCGAAGAACGGCATAGTTGAACGTTAAGCCAGGCCCATCTCGCCCGCGACCTGGGCGCGCTAAGGGAGCGTCAAACCTCCCTCAAGACCCGCCCGTATGCCGTGCGACAGCCGATCGACCACGATCAGCGTCCGGAGGGTCGGCGGGTACTCGGCCGCCTGTCGAGAACGCCCGTAACCTGTGCGAGTGAACCCCTTCGAAAAGGACTTGATTGCTCGCGCCGAAAGGGAGCGAGCGATGGCGGCTGAACGCGCCAAGGAGTTGGCTGAAGCTGCAGAAGACGCCCGACGGCGTGAGGCAGCACGACAGGATGACTCTCCCCAGGCCCAAGCCGAGTGCGCCGCGATGTTCACCCGGCTGCTCGGCGAAGCATGGAACGCTTTGTGGGCCGGGCCGGCCTTTCCGCTGGGAGTCTGGCAAGCGGGTGCAGGGGGATTCTTGCTGGCAAGCGACGACGTGGTCCAGATAACTGGCGCCGCGATCGCGCTCCCCGCATTGCAGGAGATCCAGGTGGCGGTTACCCACCTCGGGCACCTCGTGGAGACGGTCCCGATCCGGCTGGGCAGTGGCAAGTTCGGTTACACGCGATTCGTGTATGCAGACGGTCACGTCACCGCTACCGATCACCAGCCTCTCAAGATCATCCATGCCAAGGCGATGGATGAGTTCAAAGGGCGAATGGGGGGATACGTGAGCGAAGTCCGGAGGGTGTTCCACCCCTGCGGGGTGTTAAGGCAAAGGACTACACCGTTTCCCGGCTTGTGGATACACGACGGCGAACTCGTCCTCATTCACTCGTCAAGCCAGCTGAGCCCGCTCTCGGTGCGTGAGCTCATGCTGGACTCACTCTCGAAACGATGAGCCACCGTTGACGTTACCGCGCTGACCTTCGCGCGCGGGCGCGCTCCCATCCTGCTGCTTGGCCGGCATACAGGGCCTCCCACTCGGGCTCCTTGATGCCATCGAGGGAAAGCCCGAAGACCGATCGGCAGACCTCGGCCAGCTCATCCGCCGAGGTCAATACCCGCTCGTGCCAACCGGATTCGTCGATCCGGACCAGCCAGGTCCAGCGCAGCAGGTCCACTCCGGAGGCGTCGCGGCGCTGCACCGCCAGCGCACGCACGAAGGGCGAGTCGGGCGAGGTCGACAACTCGGTATGCCGTGCAGTCGCCTCCACCCACGAACACGCCTGCCCCGCAAGGTCGAAGCCGACGAACGAATCAGCGGCCGGGTCATGGTCGAACCGCCACCCACCCACCTCGACATCAGAGGGACGCAACCCATAGACAAAGGGGCCCTGCTGAATCCGCCCCGCCACCAACGGAATCGGCTCATGCAGGGCGCTGCCCAGCCCCACGTCGACCAACCAGGCCACCCCATCGACGGTCACCGTCAGTGCGAGATGATTGCCATTGGCCCCCACCGGCCCGGGATCACGCGGCCCCTGCACCCCCGCGCGGTGGAAGCGCACGGCATACCCGAATTGCTCTAGAAGCCAAGCCAATGCGGTGTTGAGGTGAAAGCAATACCCGCCCCGACCGGCCAGGAAGGCTCCGACCGCCCCGGCCACGTCACAAGGGTCCGGCCGTCCGAGCACCAGGCGCATGGTGTCGTAGGGAATCCGCTCGACGTGCGCCCGGTGCAACGCCACCAGCGTCGCCGCGTCAGCGGGTGCTCCGGCGAGGTCCGAGCGGCCCAACCGCGACAGATACCGCGCCACGGTGCCTGAGTTGCGCTCCATAGCAGCCAGTCTGCCGTTAGGTTCGGGGCTATGCAGAGACTGCGCGGGGCTCGCGCCACTTGGTATGCCGTGAATGCCGCCTCCGCGTGGCTGGGGCTGGCCGTCTCACTGGCCATCAATCTCAGCGGGGCCTATCGCAAACCGATCCTCGAACCGAGCCACTACGGCTACAACAAAGGTGCCCTGGCGCCGGTGAACGAGGGCTTCTACGACTGGGTCTCCTTCTTCACCATCTGGTCGAGCGTCGTCGCGGGCATCGCCCTCACCGCCTTGTGGCTGCGCACTCGCCGCGGAGCACCCGCCGGCGACGCCGCGGGTCACCCAGACTGGCCGGCACCGCTGCCGCGCTGGCTGGCCGACCTCTGGCTCAGTGGCCTCATCATGGTCACCGTCACCGGGCTGGTCTTCAACCTCGTGCTCTCCTCGCAAGCCACCCAGGAGGGCTGGGACAACCTCGCCAATTCGCTTCTGCACCAGGTGACTCCGGTGCTCACGGTGTTCGTCTTCGCATCCGTCGGGCCGCGTCGACAGGTGTCGTGGAGCACGGTGGGTCGCGCGATCATCATCCCGTTGGCCTGGGTGCTCTGGATGCTCGCCCGCGGCGCCATGACCCACACCTACCCCTATGGCTTCATCGACGTGGTGAGCCTCGGCCTGAGCACCGCCTTGGTCAACCTCACCGGCGTCCTCGCCCTCGGCCTGGCCATCGCGGCCGGCTTCGTGGGCCTGGACAAACTCCTGTCGCGCTCCCCCTCCGCACAGCACTGAGGATGCCAGCCCCCGGCGATCGCGAGCGTCCCGGCCTGCAACGCCGGCTTGGCCTTCCCGACGCCATCGTCATCGGCCTCGGGTCGATGATCGGCGCAGGGGTCTTCGCGGCCTTAACCCCCGCCGCAGCGGCCGCCGGCCCAGGCCTGCTCATTGGCCTGGCCATCGCCGCCGCCGTCGCGTGGGCCAATGCCATGAGCTCTGCCCAGCTCGCCGCCCAGTACCCCTCCAGTGGAGGCACCTACGTCTACGGCCGCGAGCGCCTCGGTCCGCTGTGGGGGTTCGTCGCCGGGTGGTCGTTCGTCGTCGGCAAGACCGCCTCCTGCGCGGCCATGGCACTCACCGCCGCCACCTATGCCCTCGGTGGCCCCGCTCGCGGCGTGCGCTTCGTCGCCATCGCGCTGGTCGCGGCGCTCACCTGGGTCGTCGTGCGCGGCATCACCAAGACCGCCCAACTCGCCCGGGTGCTACTGATGGTCACCCTCGCGGCCCTCGCGATCACGGCCCTGGTCATCCTCGCCTTCACCCGCGATTGGCAATCGCCGCTCATGACGGACGCCACGGCGGAGACCGCAGCGGCCGGCGTGGCGACCGCGGCAGGTGACCCCACGGCATACGGGATCGTGCAGTCCGCGGGGTTGCTCTTCTTCGCCTTCGCCGGCTACGCACGGATCGCCACCCTCGGCGAGGAGGTGCGCGACCCGGCCATGACGATCCCCCGCGCGATCACCCGGGCTCTCGGGATGGTCATCGCCCTGTATGCCGTGCTGGCGCTGCTCCTGCTCGCGACGATCGGCGCGGACGGGATCGCCGCCTCACCGTTGCCGCTGCTGGCCGCCGCACAGGCCGCCGACGTGTCTTGGGTGGGCCTCATCTTGCGGGTCGGCGCGACCGTCGCCAGCCTCGGCGCCCTGCTCGGGCTGATGTCGGGCGTGGGTCGCACGGCGTTCGCCATGGCGCGGGAGGGCGACCTGCCGCCCCAACTCGCCACGGTGGACGAGCAACACCACGTCCCCGCCGTCGCCCAACTCGCCCTGGCCGCCGCGGTCGTGCTGCTCGTCGCAGTGACCGACCTGCGGCACGCCATCGGGTTCTCGTCCTTCGGGGTGCTCACCTATTACGCGATCGCCAACCTCAGCGCGTGGACCCAGGACGACACCCATCGCCGCTGGCCCCGCCCACTGCAGCTCGCCGGACTGGCCGGGTGTGTCCTGCTGGCCATCACGCTGCCGATCGGGTCCGTGCTCGTGGGAGCAGCCGTCATCGCGGCCGGCGTGGTCGGCCGTTCGGCGTTCCGCAGGCCCGAGGACTCAGCGCCGGCGTGACGTGCCGAAGATCGACCGGGTGATCTCCCGGCCGATGACCGTGCCCGCTGAGCGCATCATCGACTTGAAGACCGAGGACTGCACGACCTGCTCGACGACCGTGGGCTCCTCCTTGGGCGCCCGCGCCTGACGCGCCGGAGCCTGCCGCGGGGCAGGGGCCTCGGGCGCCGGCTCAGCGGCCTGGGCGTCAGCCTGCGCCTTCGCGGCCGCAGCGGCGGTGAGCTTCTCGTAGGCCGACTCGCGGTCCATCGCCACGGCATACTCGCTGGCCAGAGACGAGGCGGCGACGACCTGGTCGACCAGCGCGTCGGCCGAGGGGCCCATGAGCGACTGCGGGGCTCGCATCCGGGTCCACGCGACCGGCGTCGGGGCGCCACGCTCGGAGAGCACGGTGATGATGGCCTCGCCGGTGCCGAGCTGGGTGAGCAGCTCCTGCAGGTCGTAACCGCTCTTGGGGTAAGTCGAGACCGCCGCCTTGAGCGCCTTGGCATCGTCAGGCGTGAAGGCGCGCAGCGCGTGCTGCACCCGGTTGCCGAGCTGGGCGAGCACGTCGGCGGGCACATCCTTGGGCGACTGGGTGACGAAGAAGACGCCGACACCCTTGGAGCGGATCAGCCGCACCGTCTGGGTGATCGCCTGAAGGAAGTCCTTGGACGCATTGGCAAAGAGCAGGTGGGCCTCGTCGAAGAAGAACACCAGCTTGGGCTTGTCGAGGTCGCCCACCTCGGGCAGGTCGTGGAAGAGGTCGGCCAGTAGCCACATGAGGAAGGTCGAGAAGAGCTGCGGCCGGTCCTGGACGGCCGGCAGCTCGAGCATCGAGACCAACCCACGCCCGTCGGGTGCGGTGCGCAGCAGGTGGGCAGTGTCGAACTCCGGCAGACCGAAGAAGACGTCAGCGCCCTGGTCGGCGAAGGTGATGAGCTCACGCAGGATGACCCCCGCGGTCGCCGACGACAGCCCGCCGAGCTCCTTGAGGTCGGCCTTACCCTCGTCAGAGGTGAGGTGCTGCACGACCGCGCGCAGGTCCTTGAGATCGTCGAGCCAGAGGCCCTTCTTGTCGGCATAGTGGAAGACCAGCCCAAGGCTGGATTCCTGGGTCTCGTTGAGCCCCAACACTTTCGCCAGCAGGGTGGGTCCGAACTGCGACACCGACGCCCGGATCGGGATGCCCTTGCCCTGCCCGCCCAGGGAGTAGAACTCCGTCGGGTATGCCGTGGGCACCCACTCCTCGCCGATGTCGGCAGTGCGCGCGGTGATGCGGTCGCTGGGCGTGCCAGGCGAGGCCATGCCCGAGAGGTCACCCTTGATGTCGGCGAGGAAGACCGGCACCCCACCCTGGGAGAGCTGTTCGGCCATCAGCTGCAGGGTCTTGGTCTTGCCGGTGCCGGTGGCGCCGGCGACCAGCCCGTGGCGGTTGAGCACGGCCAGCGGGATCTTGACCTTCGCGTCCTTGTATGCCGTGCCGTCCTTGACGGCGGCACCGAATTCCAGTGCGCCACCGGCGAACTCGTAGCCGGCCTTGATCTGGGCGATCTGTTCGGGCAGGGCGGACGCGGCTGCGGGCGCGTCCTGCGGGGTCGCTGCCGAAGAAGCTGCCGAAGCGGGGGTCGTGTCGGTCACGAAACGCACTCTAGTTGCAGTCCGCGGGCGCGGTGCGGCAGACGTGGGTCCGGTGTGCTGCCTACACTGACCGCGTGATCTTCAAGGGCATCGGCGAACACCGTCCGTATCCCGACCATGGCCTGGTCACCACCCGCGACTGGGCCGATGTGCCACCCCGCCAGGTGCGCCTGGCCGATCTCATCACCACCAAGCGCACCCTCGACCTGGCTCAACTGCTCGCCGAGGACTCGACCTTCTACGGCGACCTGTTCGCGCACGTCGTCCAGTGGCAGGGCAAGCTCTACCTTGAGCAGGGCCTTCACCGAGCCCTCCGAGCGGCGCTGCAGCAGCGTGGCACCCTGCATGCCCGCGTGCTCGTGCTTGACTAGGCTCAGCCCTCTGCGCATGACCAGCATCGTGACCCTGTCTTCGGGAGGCCCCCGGTGAGCTTCACCGTCGAGTCGGAATCGGTTGCCCGTTCGCGGCGCAACCGCCGCGCCGCTATTACCGTGGCGGTCATCGTCGCGCTGCTGTTCGGCGTCTTCTACTTTGCGGCCTCCTACTGGAACACCCCGCCCACCAAGGCCACCGCCACGACCTCGTCGTCGTGCACCCCGACCCCTGGCACGATCCAGCCGAGCCAGATCACCGTCAACGTCTACAACGCGACCAAGCGCAATGGTCTGGCGGGCTCGACGGCCAAGGCGGTCAAGGACCGCGGCTTCGTCGTCGGCACGGTCGCCAACGACCCGCTCAAGAAGACGGTCACCGCCCCGGCCGAGGTGCGTTTCGGGCCCGCCGGTGAGGCTGCGTCCAAGGTGGTCATGGCGCTCATCCCGGGCTCGGTCGCGGTCAAGGACACCCGCGCCGACGCATCCGTGGATCTCGTGCTCGGTGACGCGTTCACTGCAGTGCCGACCCCCACCGCATCGGCCTCAGCCACCTGCTGAGGCGACGCAGCCGGCATACCGACTGGGTTTCCTGGCCCCGTATGCCGTGCCGCTCCTCGCGCGCGGTGGCAACGCACCCGGCATACCGGCGTTCCGACCTACCGGCTCAGGCGGTTTCGCTCACCGCGAGGATGATGATCGGCAGCATCCGGGCCGCAAGCGAGCCGCGGTCGTTGGCTGAGCCGCCGGCGATGAGGCTGCTGCGGACGCTTGCCTCGAAGACCGCCTCCAGCGTGTCGAGGGCATCGATCGGGTCGACTGTGAGCCGCAGGCCTCGGGACGCGAGCGCCGCGATGAGGAACGGCCCGAACTTCGCCCGCAACGCCTCCCGCGCCGCCTGGTATGCCGCCGCGAGCTTGGGGTCCTTGAGCGCGAGGAAGACCAACTCGGCCCGCAGCGCATAGTTGTTGGCGCCGAAAGGCTGCAGGTCGTAGATCCGCTCGACGACGACGGCCAGCGGTTCGGTGGCCTGCAGGGCCTGCGAGACGGCGGCGTTGAAGCGCTTGAGGAGCTTGACCTCCTCGCGGTCGAGCAACTGGACGAGCAACTCGTCCTTGGTCTCGAAGTTGGAGTAGAACGCCCCGCGGGTGAAACCGGCCCGGTCGCAGATGTCCTCGATGGTCGAGGCCGCGAACCCGCGCTCGGCGAAGACCGCACCCGCGGCATCCAGCAGGCGCTCGCGGGTGGCCGACCGGCTGCGCTTGAGGGTTGAGGCCGCTACTGCCGCGTCCTTCATCACTCCTCCTTAACCCTGATACATCAGTGTATCCAGGACGGATTGAGGTTGGATACACTCACGTATCGGATACGTCCGTGTATCCCGTTATGCGGCATTCACCCCACGCGCTTCTGGAGCTCCATGTCATCCGCTCTCTACGCCCTCGGCACGTGGGCGGTCGCTCGGCGCAAGCTCGTCGTCGCCCTCTGGGCCGGGCTGTTGGTCGCCTTCGGGGTGCTCGCCGGCGCCCTGCACCAGCCGATCAACGACGTCTTCACCATCCCGGGCACCCAATCGCAGCAGGCCATGGACGCGCTCACCGCGCGGTTCCCGGAGTTTGCCGGCGCCAGCGGTCAGGTCGTCGTCAGCGCACCCGCGGGCTCGAAGGTCACCGACGCCAGCGTCAAGGCTCGCATTGAAGACCTCACCGCCCGGTATGCCGCCCACCCGCACGTCCGCACGGCCGCGAGCCCGTTCAACGAGAACATCGTCGGCGCCGTGTCACCGGACGAGAGCACCGCGATCATCTCGGTGCAACTGGACACCGATGCGGCGAAGGTCACCGAGGCGATGCGACACCCCCTCGTAACGACCGCCGACGAGGCGACCCGCGCTGGCTTGCCCACCTCCATCGGTGGGGCGATGTTCATGCCGTCTGCCCCGGAGATCAGCATCGCCGAAGGGCTCGGCGTCGTCATCGCCCTCATCGTCCTCGTCGTGACCTTCGGGTCGGCGCTGGCGGCCGGCATCCCCCTGCTCACGGCAGTCGTCGGCGTCGGGGCCTCGATGACCCTCATCCTCATCGCCACCCGGTTCACTGCGATCACCTCGACGGCGCCGTTCCTCGCGCTGATGATCGGCTTGGCCGTCGGCATCGACTACGCCCTTTTCGTCCTGTCCCGCCATCGCGACCTCATCGCCGAGGGCCAGACCCACGAGGAAGCCGCCGCCCAGGCGACCGGCACGGCGGGGTCGGCTGTCGTCTTCGCCGGCGCCACCGTCGCCATCGCCCTGGCCGCGCTCGGGGTCGCCGATGTGCCCTTCCTGTCGGTCATGGGCGTCGCCGCGGCCGTGGCAGTCGCCGTCGCCGTCCTGGTGGCCCTCACCCTGCTACCGGCCATCCTCGGGTTCGCCGGGACCCGGCTGACACCGAAGCACACCGCCGACGCGCACCATGCCAAACGGCATACCAGCTTTGCTGCCACCTGGGTGCGGTTGGTGACCCGCCTGCCCTGGCTGACCGCGGTCCTCGTCATCGCGGGCCTGGCCACGATGGCCGTGCCCGCGCGCGACCTCGCCCTCGCGTTGCCCAACAACGGCACGTCCGGGCCGCAGACCACCCAGCGGCAGGCCTTCGACACCATTGCGAAGGCCTTTGGGCCGGGCGCCAACGCACCGCTGGTCATCACCCTCGACATCGTCACGACGACCGATCCGCTGGGCGTCGTTGCCGACGTCAAGCAACTCGTCGCCACCACCCCGGGGATTGCCTCGATCAGCGTCGCCACCCCCAACCGCGGCGCCGACACCGGCGTCGTCATCGCCGTGCCGACCACCGCCCCCGACGCGCAGGAGACCCGCGACACGCTCGCGCGGGTGCGCGCACTCGGGCCCGAGATCGAGCGACGCCACCCTGGGGTGACCCTGGCAGTCACCGGGCACACCGCGGCTCAGGTCGACATCTCAGAGCGGCTCGGCGGGGCGCTGTTGCCGTTCGGCATTCTCGTCGTCGGGCTCTCGCTCGTGCTGCTCATGCTGGTCTTCCGGTCGGTGCTCGTGCCGATCACCGCAGCGCTGGGCTATGTGCTGTCGGTGAGCGCGGCATTCGGCGCCGTGGCGGCGGTCTTCCGCTGGGGCTGGCTGCTCGCGCCTTTCGGCCTGCACGAACCCGGGCCGGTCATCGCGTTCATGCCGATCATCCTCATGGGGGTGCTCTTCGGGCTGGCCATGGACTACCAGGTCTTCCTGGTCTCCTCGATGCGCGCGCGCTATGTGCACGAGGGCGACGCGCGGGCCGCGGTGCGGTCGGGCTTCCTCGACTCGTCGCGGGTCGTCGTCGCCGCCGCGATCATCATGGTCGCGGTCTTTGCCGCCTTCGTGCCCAAGGGCGCGGTCTACATCAAGCCGATCGCCCTCGGCCTCGCCGTCGGCGTGTTCGTCGATGCCTTCGTCGTGCGGATGACCCTCATCCCCGCCCTCATGCAGATCATGGGCGAGAAGGCCTGGTGGCTGCCGCGCTGGCTGGACCGCCGGCTGCCCGTCCTCGACGTCGAGGGCGAGGGTCTGCACCGTCGGATCGCCGCCGACCAGGCACGCGCGGCCCGGGCTCGGGCCCACCTTGAACACGGTGGGATGCCGGCGCTTGCCATCGCTGCCCACGGGTTGGCGCTGCGCGACAGCGCCGGCGCGGTCTACGCCGACGTCGACCTCGAGGTGCCGGTCGGCTCACTCGTCGTCGTGGCCGGACCACCCGGATCGGGCAAGACCTCGCTGCTGCTCACCCTCGCCGGCCGCATGCTCGCCACCTCCGGATCGCTGGAGGTGGCTGGGCGCCTGCTGCCCGACCAACTCGGTCAGGTGCGCCGGGTCACAGCCCTGGCGGAGATTCCCGGCGTCAACGACCTCGACCCGCTGCTCACCATCGGTGACCACGTCGCCGAGCGCCTCGCGCCCACGTCGTTGCACCCCTGGGTCAGCGCCCAGCCGACCTCGCGGTTCGAGGCCCGGTTGGACGAACTACTCGGGTATGCCGTGTCCGCCGCCCCCGCTGCGCACTGGGCGTCGTCGCTGGACTTTGGTCGGCGGGTGCGCGAGCTGCAGCCGCTGGAGCGGTGGGTCCTCGGCCTGGCCCTCGCCCTCGCCGAGAACCCTGAGGTCGTCGTGGTCGACGATGTCGACAGCCTGCACGGGGACGAGGACCGGGTGGCGGCCTGGGGTGTGCTGCAGGCCCTCGTCGGGGCCTGGCGCGAGTCCGACGTCCGCGCCGACTCTCACGGGCCGACGCTCACCGTGCTGGCCAGTTGCCGCGATCTGGCCTTACCCCGGCAGCTGCTGAACGGCATACCGGTCGTGCAGTTGTCCCTGCCCGCTCGCTCGGCCGAACCCGAGGTGCTGCGCCGCTCCGGCCGCGGCGCGACCCCCTTCACTGAGGACCCCATCCTCGACCCCGAACCCGACTCCGGGTCGCTCGTCGAACACGAGGTGCGCTGATGTCCCGCCGTCCTATGCTCCCGGCCGTCGAGCTGCGGCGCTTCACCGGCAGCCCCCGGGCGCTGCTCGCGCTCTTCGCCGTGGTGCTCGTGCCGCTCATCTATGGCGGGCTCTACACCTGGGCCAACGAGAGCCCGCAGACCAAGCTCGACCAGCGCACCGCGGCGGTCGTCAACCTCGACCAGCCGGTCACGCTGACCCTGCCCGACGGCAAGCAACAGCTCGTGCCGATGGGCCGGCAGGTCGTCGGCAAGCTCACCGGCTCGACATCGCCGTCGAACTACTCGTGGGTGCTCACCGACGCGGCCGAGGCCAGCGCGGGGCTCGACGAGGGCCGGTATGCCGCGGTGCTCACCATCCCCGCGGACTTCTCCGCCGCGGCGACGTCGGTCAACGGGCCGGTAGCCGACGCCCGCTCGGCGCAGTTGCAGCTGCGGACCAATGACGCGGTGAACTACCTCGACGGCACGCTCGGGCGAGCGATCGCGTCGGGCACGAGCACCGAGGTGTCGCGCACCATCACCGAGAGCTACCTCGGGGCGATGTATGCCGGTTACACCACCTTGCACGACCAGCTCGGGTCCGCTGCTGACGGGGCAGGGAAGGTGGCCTCGGGCGCTGGGGATCTCGCCAACGGGGCCTCGCAGGCTGCCGCGGGGGCCGGAAAGCTGGCCAGCGGGTCGGCTCAGTTGGCCGATGGTGCCGATGCGCTGCGCGATGGCGCGGCGGCGTTGGCGACGGGCGCCGGGCAGGCCGCTTCGGGGGCTGCGCAGTTGGCTTCGGGGATGTCGACCCTGGACGCGAAGGCTGCTGGATTGCCCGCGGGGACACGGCAATTGGCCGACGGTGCGGCGGCGTTGGCTGCTGGCGCGGGCCAATTGAGTGGTGCGGCGGCGCCGTTCGGTGCTGGCGTGACGCAGTTCCAGGCAGGGGTTGCCCAGTTTGCCTCGGGGGCACCGCAATTGGTGTCTGGGGCACAGTCCTTGAAGACGGGGGCCGAGCAGTTGTCGGCGAGCGCGGGCCAACTCGCGGGCGGGATCGCTCCGCTGGCGGCTGGGGCGTCGCAGGCCGCGCAAGGTGCCGCTGCCTTGGATGCCGGGGTCACGGCATACACGACGGGTGTTGACGGACTGAGCCAGGCGTGCGCCGGAAGTGGCGCGGCGCCGGCCTTCTGTCAGCAACTGGCCGGATTGGCTTCGCAGAGTGCCGGCCTGCGGACTGGGGCGGACGGGGTCAAGGCCGGGACGACGTCAGTGTCCGGCGGGTTGGCGGGCGTCAAGTCCGGCCTGACCACGTGGGCGCAAGGTGCGGTGAACTGGTCGGCTGGCGCGGTGACCTGGGCCGACGGCGCTGCCGCGGCCGCCGGCGGGGCGTCGCAGTTGGCCGGTGCGGCGGGGCAATTGGCCTCGGGAGCGCAGGGAATCGCTTCGGGAGCAGCGCAATTGGCGCCCGGAGCGGCTCAGTTGTCGTCGGGAGTGACGACGCTGGCCGACTCGATGCCCGCGCTCAGTGGCGGCATCCACGATCTCGCGACCGGCACCTCGACACTGGCCGGCAAGCTGCCAGCCTTGGCATCGGGGGCCTCGCAACTGGCCGACGGCGCGCGGAAGCTCGCCGACGGCGCGTCCTTGTCTGCCGAGGGCACGGCATCGCTGCGCGACGGCGTCGACAAGCTGGCCACTGGTTCGACCCAATTGGGTTCGGGAGCCACGGATTTGCGCGATGGCCTGCAGGCCGGCGTGTCGAAGATCCCGACCTATACCGAGGCCGAGCGGGCTGCTCTGGCGGCCGCCGCGGCGACCCCCGTGACCGCCGACACCACCCGGATAAATGCGGTGAAGAACAACGGCAGTGGCCTGGCGCCCTACTTCATGGCCATCGCGCTGTGGGTCGGCGCACTGGCGCTCTACCTGCTGCTGCGGCCGCTGTCCTCTCGTGCGCTGGCCTCGTCCGCGCCCTCACCGCTGGTCGCGCTGGCCGGCTATCTGCCGGCGGCCCTGCTGGCGGCTGTGCAGGGCGTCGCGCTCGCGCTGGTGATGCAGTACGTCGTCGGGGTGCAGGCGGCCTCGTTGCCGCGCCTGGTCGGGGTTGCGGTGCTCGCTGCGCTGACCTTCACGGCGATGAACCAGGCGCTGGTGGCGATGTTCGGCACGGCCGGACGGTTCATCGCGGTGGTGCTCGCGGGGTTGCAGATGACCTCGGCAGGCGGCACCTACAGCGTGCAGACCGCGCCGGTGCTGTTCCAGTGGCTCCACGACGTGCTACCCCTCACCTATGCCGTCGATGCCATGCGCAAGGCCATCGCGGGGTCGTCGGTGGGGGTCTCGCACGACATCACGGTGTTGGTGCTCACCCTCATCGGTGCACTGCTGCTGTCGATGTATGCCGCCCGCCGCCAGCGCACCTGGACGATCACCCGCCTGCACCCGGTGGTCGCCGCCTGAGGTGCCCGCACGCCGACTTGTCGACCCTTGAAGTCAGTTGTCGCCCTGGGTAGGGCGCGACAAGTGCCATCTGGGCGCCTCAAGTCACGCGGAGTCACCCCCAACTGACGCGTTTGGCTGCTTCCAGCGATGGGAAGCAACCAAACGCGTCAGTTGGCTCTGCGCCGATCGCGCGGCCCGGTAATGATCAGCCGGCCCGGCGCTGATCAGGCGGGATCCACCTCGAGCAGGTCGCCGACGGTGCAGCCGAGCACATCGCAGATCGCCGTGAGGGTGCTGAACCGGATCGCCTTGGCGCGATTGTTCTTGAGCACCGAGAGGTTGACGACGGTCACCCCGACCGCGTCGGCGAGGGCGGCCAGCGTCATCCCGCGTTGCTCGAGGAGGAGGTCGAGACGGCATACCACCCGATGTGGTTCGTCGACCGGCATCTAGACCAACCCGTCCACGTCGTCGCGCAGCGCCGCGCCCGCGACGAAAGCCTGCGCGATGAGGGCGACGACCATCCCGGCGACGATCGGCAACCACGGGATCGAGATGCTGGCCGTAGGCGGCAGGCCACCCAGCTCGGCGCCCGTCACCAGAGCTCCGCGAGCGAAGAGGTCCACGACGTAAGCCACCGGCACGGCGCCGATCAGCAAGGCGGCCAGCCAGCGCAATCGGCCGACGTTGGCCCGATCGAACGCGTTGCCCTCGGCGATGCTGCGCATGAGGCGGGCGACGATGAGGCTGCCTGCGATCAGCACGGCGGCCCACAGCAGGCCGGCGACCAGGCCGAAGATCCGCTGACCCGCGGTCGGGCTGGCCACCCGGATGTCGTAGGTCGCGGCCGAGTAGGGGACGCCCGCGGCGTCGAGCGCCGGCACGGTGACCTTGCTGATGAACGGCGTCCAGAGCGGATCACCCTTCAGCCAGCTGAGGATAGGCCCGACCACCCATCCGACGATGGCGGACCCGTTGACCAGGAAGAGCAGCGCGGTCAATCCGATGCGATCGCTCTTCGTGAAGGCCAAGCGGTCCTTGCTGCCGGTGCGTTGCTCACCCATGAGACTCCCCTGCTTCCATATCGACTTTCGATACCATGAGGAACGATATGCATATCGTTTATCGATGTCAAGAGTCAGAGTGACGAGCCTGGGAGGCGAGCGGCACGGTATACAAGACAGCGGCGATGCTCTCGGTCGGAACCGGAGAACATCGCCGCTGGTCACTGGCGGTGGCGCAGGGATTCGAACCCTGGGTGGACTTCCGCCCACACACGCTTTCGAGGCGTGCTCCTTAGGCCGCTCGGACACGCCACCGCGGACGAGGGTACCCGCTCCCCGGCCCGCGCGCACAATCGCCAGTGGCTCTCTGGCCGCGCAAGCCGTCAGCTCACCCGCAGCGAAGCCAGCATCGCGTCCAGCCGCTCGTCGGGGATGCCCCACGACTGAATCCAGAGCGACCCCGCCGCAGGATCCACGAAATCGACGACCGTCACCGTGTAAGTCCGGCGGTAGCACTCGTTGGTGCACTGCGTGTAGGCCACCGGGAACCGCACCGCCTTCTGGATCGGCGCAGCGGCAGCCACCGCCCGAGCGTCAGCTGGGGCCTCGGCGGTCGAGCCCCACCCAGGGAAGCGCCCGTTGACCGCACCCTCCTTGGGACATCCCGGAGCCGGCCCGCCGCCCGCTGCCACGCCGGTCGTCGCCACGACGAGCAGCGGCCGGGCGTCGCGCGACCCTTGCGGGATCGCCTGCCAGATCACCCGGTCGCGCACGCAGGTCGCGGAATACGGCAAGGTCTGAGCCTGGGGCGTCCCCGCCGAGTCGGGCACCGACAGGCTGACGGTCTTGCCCGCCAAGGCGAAGGTCTGCACTGTCGAGGTCTCGGACAGCGCCACGTCTTTCCCCGACGGATCGGGCGAAAAGGTCACCCAGCGCACCACCAGCACCGCTCCGAGCAGCAGCACAAGGGCCAGCGCCCCCGCGATCCCGACCACCCAGCGCCGCCTTCGCGACCATCCCCGGCCCGATTCCCCTGCCACGACCATGGCAGGAGGCTACCGACGCGCCCGGAAGAACTCCCGCAGCACCCCGCCGCACCCCGCCTCGTCCAGCCCGCCGACGACCTCCACCCAGTGGTTGGCCCGCCGGTCGCGCACGAGGTCCCACACCGACCCGCAGGCCCCCGCCTTCGGGTCCCACGCCCCGAACACCACGGTCCGCACCCGCGCGGCCACCAGCGCTCCCGCGCACATGACGCACGGCTCCAAGGTCACCACGAGCGTGCAGTCCGGCAACCGCCACGACCCGGTATGCCGTGCCGCCTCCCGCAGCGCGAGCACCTCCGCGTGCGCGCTGGGGTCGGACGTGGCCTCGCGCGCATTGGCGCCCCGACCGATCACCTCGCCAGCCGCGTCGACCACCAAAGCGCCCACCGGCACCTCCCCGGCCGCACCCGCCGCGCGGGCGAGATCGAGAGCGGCAGCCAGCCACCCGGCATACCTCGGGTCGTGCTCTTCAAGCACTGGTATGCCGTGCGGCACGCTCCCGCCCGGCACTCCCCCAGACGGCGTGGCGAACTCGGTCACGCGGTAAGTTTCGCCCATGCGCGTGCACATCGCCGACCACCAGCTCATCTCTCACAAACTCACCTACCTGCGCGACAAGCGCACCGACTCGCCGACCTTCCGTCGGCTGGCCGAGGAACTGGTGACTCTGCTGGCTTATGAGGCCACGCGTGACGTGCGCGTCGAGCCGTTCGCCATCGAGACGCCGGTGGCGCCGACGACCGGCATCAAGCTGGCCAACCCCAAGCCGCTGGTCGTGCCGATTCTGCGCGCCGGGCTCGGGATGCTCGAAGGGATGATGCGGCTGCTGCCCTCGGCCGAGGTGGGCTTCCTCGGGATGATGCGCAACGAGGAGACGCTGGAGGCGATCACCTACGCCAACCGGCTGCCCGAAGACCTGTCCGGGCGGCAGTGCTACATCCTCGACCCGATGCTCGCCACTGGCGGCACCCTGGTCGACGCGATCCGTTACCTCGCCGACCGCGGCGCCGACGACATCACGGCGATCACCCTGCTGGCCGCCCCCGAGGGCATCCTGCATGTCACCGACGCGCTCAAGGACCTCCAGGTGCCGCTGCAGCTCGTCACGGGCGCGGTCGACGAGCGGCTCAACGAGCACGGCTACATCGTGCCGGGCCTCGGCGATGCCGGCGACCGCCTCTACGGCGTCGTCTAGCGGCAACGCGAGTTTTGGTGTGGCGAACTTGGCGCTATAGCGCAGCATCTGCCACACCAAAACTCGCGTTGCCGAGACGTGGGCAGAGACGCGCGTATGCCGCCGAGACTCGCGTTGTCGAGACACGTCATGGAGACACGGGTATGCCGTGTGGTCACCATCGCGCGGCGTGCCGGCTTGGTCACTCGCGCACCATCCGTCACACTGAACTCTGATCTCCCCTGCCGTCAGCGCGCCCCCCATCAGGAGTTGACCACCCGTGAAGAAGTTCTGGCACGTCTTCCGGTGGTTCCTGCTTGCCTACTTCATCTACGCGGTCGTCAAGTCACCTGACCAGGCCGCGAGCATCGTGCGCACCCTGTTCAACCTGCTGGCCGAGGCGTTCCGCGGGATCATCGGCGTCTTCGACGCGATCCTGCGCCGGAGCTGAGACGGGGCGGCCGATGAGCGCCGTGGACGTCAGGTGACCCGAGTGGGCACCGCTGAGAGGGACCTGCTCCGCGCGAGCCAGAACGCCGAACTCCGCCTGCACCTCGCCGACGGAGAGAAGATCCGCCTCGCGGCGCGCGACCACTGGATCGTCCTCGCGCGCCCGTTCCTCAGCTCGCTGGCCATCACGGTGTTCTCCGGGTGGCTGCTGCTCACCGCCACCCCGAGGGTCAACTCGACCCTCCCCCGCGATCTTGGCATCGTCGTGGTCATCGCGTGGCTCTACTTCGGCTGGCGCTGGCTGGTGCGGCGTCATGACGTGCTCGTCGTCACCGACAAACGCATCCTGCGGTTCCGCGGGATCATCTCGACCGATGTGCCGATGATGCGGATCAGCAAGATCACCGACATGCATTACCACCGCT
>Ga0208564_1001555_pt1 | contig 19173 bp, 17 predicted proteins | sample AD_UKC073_MetaG_FD_184439 | JGI IMG/M metagenome (GOLD analysis project Ga0208564, IMG submission 184439) | Active sludge microbial communities of municipal wastewater-treating anaerobic digesters from USA - AD_UKC073_MetaG (SPAdes) (version 2) | ecosystem: Engineered > Bioreactor > Anaerobic >... | reverse complement strand
GTTTAAAAGAGGCCTTTATTGATTTTGAACCAGGAGCTGTAGCTATAGTTGGCCCGAATGGAGCGGGGAAAAGCTCGATCCTCGATTCCTTGGTGTTGGCTCTTTTTGGCTCTACTACCCCTGTAAGAACCGTCAGTAACCAAAATATTATCAGAATAGGTGCATCAGAGGGCTATGTCGTTTGTACCTTTGCTAAAGGTGATTTTAAGTATAAAGTGACGAGAAAGTTTAAGGCTCCCAAGGGACAACAGGAGGCATTCTTGGAAAAATTCGTTGGGGAGGGTTGGATACCTTTAGCCTCTACTGTTAGAGAAGTAAATGAAGGAATTGCGAAGGTGCTTTCGCCTTTTATTGGAAGTATTGTTGAAACAACTTTGGGTAGATTGCGTGACGCTTTTATGTCTACCGTGTTTGTTCCTCAAGGAATGGTCACGAAATTTGTGGATGTTTCTCCTGGAGAGAGATGGCAAATATTGGTTGCCTCCTTGGGTTTAGAGAGCGAAAGCAAGCTTCAGGAGAGGGTTCGCAAGGTAGTAGAGGATGCGTCAGGCGAAATTGAGAATATTAAAGGGAAATTATCTAAAATTTCAGATTTCCTTGCAAAGCTACCGCCTTTTGAGGAAATAAATGAGGGCTTGAGAAACTTAAAAGATAAATTGGAACTTCTGGAAAACGAGATTGCTTCTAATGAGGAGGCGATTAAAAAAAGAGAAAAACTTGAGGAACTTGAATTACGGGTAGCCCGACTCGAGATTGAGAGAGAGGAAGCCAGCATTACTTATAAGCAGCTTTATGAAAATCTCAGGCTCTACGATGCACAGCAGGCTCTGAAAAAACTCATTGCTGTTTCCGAAGATTATAGCGCTCTTCGTAGAAAAGAAAGACGAGTTAAAGCCAATATTAGTGCTATCGAGGAGAATTTAAAGCCAAAGTTAAATAAGATAGATATGTTAAGAAATAGTTACAGTAATTTGTATATTAAAGTTCAAAAACTAGACAATACTATCATATACCGAGATGTTGCGTATAAGTGTATAGATTTAAGCGAACGCTTAAAAAAGTGTGAAGAAGAGATTAAAATTCTTAATGAAGAGATAGAAAAAAACAGAAAAGCTCTTGATGATGCCTTGAGACTACACCAAGCCTTAATTTACCAGAAACTCAAGAAGGATTTATCTGAGATAATATGTGACCATAAACGTACTGCCTGTATTATGGCGGTTGCCCTTGAACAAATAAGAAGCAGATTGATCGACTGGATTAAGCAATTAGCGCCCGATGGCATTGTTGATTTTGATCGTTTTAAGGGTAGGGGTGCTGTTGATTTGGCCAAAGCATTAATTTCCTCTGATTTAGGGCAAGCTTTCTCTGAATGGGCGAACGCTCAAAATAAATCCTCGATGCTTTTAAAAGAAGGTCGACGGTTAAGGGAGGAGATCGACTCCTTGGGCAGCGATATTGTTATAGCCGAAGTTTTCGATGGCGAAATCGAAACCGCTCTAAACGATTTAGAGGAGCATATAAAGATACTTGAATATAAGAGGCAAAAGTTATCTGGTGCCTTTGAAAAAAGCTCAAGCGACTTTCAAGAAATTAAAGCCTCCTTATTTCAGCTAAAACAAAAACTTAACGGGCTTTCGCCAAATAATATCGTTAAAGCATGCAGGCAAAGGGAAGATTTATTAAAAGAAATTGAAATGATAAGAAACAATGGAGATGCGCTGAACTTAGAGATTAACCGCCTTACCGATAGAAAGCATGGGATGGAAGTTGAATTAGCCAAAATCAGATGGGAATGCGAAAGTGCGAATAAAAAACTTAAAGAGGCCGCAAGCCTCTTTAAAACGACATGCATCAAGTATCAGTTAACCCATGAAGACAAATGCACATTGGTGCACTCTCCCGATATGACTCCTTGTAGGCAGGCAGATGTTGAAAAAGCACAAAACCACCTCGAGTGGTTGCTGGGTTTGTTGCATCGAGCTCAAGAGGAACTGCAATGCTTTAGGTCTGAAGTCTCAGACGATATTCCAGATTCAAGCGTGTTATTGGATCTGAAAAGAAAGCTCGAGGCAGACGAAGAAGTCCTTAAAGACGCTGTGAGCAAGCTAAAGTACGACTTACGACAGAGGAAAGAATTAGAAAAAGAGATGAGATTAACAAGAGAACATTACGAGAACCTTAACCAGGCCTATGATGTTGCCTTGAAGCTTCAAAGATACTCCGATGGAAAGAATTTCGTTCGATTTTTAAGCGATACCATACTTAAAGAGCTACTCGGTGCCGTTAACGAGAGCCTTTCATCCAAAGGTTTTTCATTGACGTCGGAAAGCGGAAAGCTTTATGCGGTAGTCAATGGATTTAGGCGGGATGCTGCGAGTTTATCAGGAGGAGAAAGAGCGGTAGTAGCCCTTCTAATGCTCAGACATTTGGCCAATAAAGTTGGATTTAAACAAGTTCTATTTATTGATGAGGGCCTGGCCATGCTGGATGACGAAAATTTAGAAATGATGTTAGACTTATTTGATGATTTAGGCGGGGAAGCATTTGTTGGGGTCATAACGCATGATTCTGATTTTGCGTCCCTTTTTCCAAAGCGTATAGAAGTAGAGGCGGGTAGAATTAAATTGGTTAAAAATTGATGATGTTAACATCCTGCTTTGGAGCTAATTTTGTAGGATAGTGGATTGTGTGATATGAGCAGGTTGGCCAGCGCCACGAAAATTAGATTTGCTCGCTATCCAGTAATTGCCACTTGATCCCCTGGGGTGTGATCTCATATCGCAATAAAACATAACCGCCAATGTGTCCGTCTTCTATGTAAGCAAGACACCATGTTGGGCCGATGAACCAAACTAAATCTTGATCGTAAATCCCCATAGTTCCTCCGAGCACACCTTGCCATGGAAAGATATCAGAGCGTTTGGCAAGCTGATCAATCACCTCTTCCTTCGCAATTCCTTCCGGCCAAGAGGGAGAAGGAGGAATCGTTAAGTGCATTTTTTGATGTTCCCTTTCTAGCGAGGCAAGTTGATCCTTTAAATTATGCAACTCCACTCCCAAGTAAATGGAAATGACAATCAAGGCTAATGAGATGTATACAAGTATTTTCTTTGAGTTTATCACAATTTCACCCCCTTTAAACAAAAATTATGATACACCAGATACCAGTACAGAGACAATAAAATAAGCATCTTTGCGTAATTAAGCTGGAGGATTATAGTTAAAATACTAGTGTAGAGGAAGGCCATAAACCATAAATAGGATAATATTATGTTGGAGGCGAATTAAAATGGTCATAAAGGTCGTGTTAGCTGATGATCATCCTTTGACACGAGAGGGATTTAAATCTTATTTGGAAGGAAAAGAAGATATTAAGCTGGTAGGAGAAGCTTCTGATGGTGAGAGTGCTTGGGAAGTGATAAAGGAACAACTTCCTGATGTTGCACTTATCGACATTCGAATGCCAGGTATTGATGGCGTGTCTTTGGTTCGTCGAGTAAGGCAGGAGGGGTTGAATGTAGCTTGCCTGATGCTAACTTCCTATGATGCCCAACAATACGTCTTAGCCTCTTTGAGGGCAGGGGCAAAGGGTTATATTCTAAAGACTGCGTCGCCGGAGGAACTTTTGCGAGCCATAGAGATAGTAGCATCGCAAGGGGTATACTTGGATAAAGAAGTTGCCTTGGCTGTTGAAGAACCCGGCTTTAGCCCCGAACAACTTTCGCCGCGGGAGAGGGAAGTCTTATTATTGGCTGGAAGAGGAGAATCGAGCAAGGAAATAGCTTCAAAACTCTTTATAAGTGAAAGGACGGTGCAAACGCACTTGGCATCAATATACGATAAATTGGGAGCGCGCAACAAAACTGAAGCTCTACTTTTGGCTTTAAAGTATGGTGTAGTAACTTTGGAGGAATTGTTGGAATAATGAGAAGGCATTTGCTCTTGATTCTTACATTGTTGGTATTAATCCCTTCACTTGCAATCTTGATCGTTACAGGGTGGGGAGTTGTAGAACATGAAAGGGCCATGAAAAAGATAGCCGAATCTTACGTATTGGACCTAGCGCAATCAGTGGCCGCGCGAGTGGACAGACCACGTTTTATGCATCGTGCCCAGATGATGACATCGTCAAGAGCACTTGATTCTTTTGTCTTGGATGTTTCATTGCCGGGATGGGTTGCCCTGGTTGATGAGAGTGGAAATTTACTAGCTGCATCTTCGCGGGCGCAAGATGTATTGCCGCAAATTTGGCAGGGAGGCATTCCTGTGGGGAGGACAACATTGGTTGAAGGTCCCTTTGGCGACACTTATACAATTGCAGCGATTCCTACGTCGCAGGGATGGTATGTGATTTCGGCTGTGTCATGGTCGCAATTGTTGGGGCCAATGGTACGCTTTTCTCATTTGTGGCCTGCTGCTGTTGGGCTCTTGGCCATAGTCGGGATGTGCGCGGTGTGGGCCTTTTGGCGATGGCTCATAATGCCTTTACTTTCGCTAGAGTCTGAAGTGAGTGCTTTGAAGTGGGGGAAAGATCTTCCTAAACCTGATGACCCACCTGCCGTATGGGAACTCCGGAGACTCAGGAAAGTTTTGTACCAGTTAGCTCAAACTGCAAGAGAACGAGAAGAGCTCAGGCAGAGATATGTTTCGGATTTAGTCAGGGTTCAAGAGGAGGAAAGAACAAAACTCGCAAGAGAGATACATGACGGCCCCCTTCAGGACGTTACGGCGTTGTTACAAAGAATCTTGCTGTTGAAGCAAGAGAGCTGGAACGAAAGAGCAGAAAAATATATAGAAATAGCCAAGGAAAGTGCCGTTGCTGCCGTAAGGGAGTTGCGTGCATTATGCGACACGCTTTCACCGCCCTGGCTAGACCTGGGATTAGCACAAGCTTTAACGGAACTGACTGATCGACTTGCTCGCACATATGGAGTTAAGATTTATTTGGAGTCAAGCGAATTGCCAGAAGTGAGCAAGGATATAATTCTTGCCTTCTTTAGGATAACACAAGAGGCGATTAATAATGCTGTGAAACATGGTTGTGCGAAAAATATCTGGGTTAAGGCCTCATATGATGGGGAATTTGTTGTTCTTCAAATTGAAGATGATGGCAGTGGGTTTGAATTTGAAGGGGACGTAGAGGCCTTAAGGGTCAAGGGGCACAGGGGGATTGCCAACATGGTAGAAAGAATGCGCATGATTAAGGGAAAAATCGATGTACAATCATCATCTTTGGAAAAAGGAACAACGATTACTTGCAAGGTCTCATTTCCCTTTACTGGAGAAGAAACCCCCTGAGACGCTTTTAACATCTGAAATGTAAACAAAACCTGATCCATTTACCTTACTCAAGACATCGCTGATTTTTTTTCTTTCACAAACGATTTTGAGGATCATCCTCTCACCGTTTTTCCCTCTGCCCGAAAGAACGGTGGTGCCATATCCGGCTTCCCTTAAGGTGTTGACTTTTTCTGATAACAAGGGACTGCTTTCAGCTATAACTTCAACTAGCGCATATCCAGAGAGCAGCTTTTCCTCAAGGAGCGAACCTAGGTAATTGCCCGCGGCGAATCCGCCGGCGTAAAATACTATCTCCGGGGGACTTAGCTTTCCCCCTCCCAAGACGACGGAAAGAGCAATTATGTATATACTTACTTCGCAAAAACCAATTAAAGCAGCTCTCAATTTCATGCCTCGAACCAATAACAGAATGCGAAGAGTCCCCATCGAAACGTCCGCCATCCTAGCGAAAAAAATGAAAAGTAGGCCCAAGACGGTTGTCATTTTTCATCGCTCCTAACGTTTTTATCATGGTGGTGATGTCGTCGGCAAAATGATATATTTATACGAGTGATCATGAAAGGTATCTTGTCTAATGTTATTCTAATACTACTATTCTATTATTGTAAATTTAACTAAAATTAGCAAGAACGTTTTGTTCAGTCTTACGTTGCGTTTTGCTAGATAATAAAGTGGCTGCTGGATTTTTATAAATCACCATGATAATAATAACGGCAAGGAATCCTTGAAAGCAATTATGATGTATTATATTTCTAGTTGAGGAGGGAAATTCTTTGCAGAATAAGAAATTAAAAAATGCTCTTATCTTTTGGCTTTCTTGTATAGTTGCGTTGGCCATTTTGGTATCAGGACTATTTTTTTTGGGTAAGCCAGTAACGAAAAAAAGCCTGGTCGATGCATTGCCTGCTCCTGATGAAGGGTCATTTTATATATTATATGTTGACGAAACTCCTACTTTATTGCAAATGAAGAATTTTGTTTCTTTTAATAAAGTTCTTCTTACATTTCCGTTCTTCGATAGATTTGACTCTAGGTTTATCAGCATGTTTTTAACTATTCTTGAGGACTCAAAAAATACTGCTTGCATTGCATTTCCTTTGGAAAGAAAGTTCTATTTGGCGATCGAACCCGAGGAAGAGACAATTCTATCAGTTGTCTCAGGCGAGTTGCCTCCGAATTGGAAGACGGCCTTCCCTGATATAAGCTATGAACTTGTAGAAGGTCAATTCAGGATCGATGTGTCCCATGATTTTTCTTTTTGGATGACTCTCAGCGAAAATATTCTTTTTATTTCTACTTCAATCGATGATCTAAACCTCATGGAGCAAAACATAACTGATAAAAGAAAGCATTCTTTTCCTAGTTGGCGCATACAAAAGGATTGGCCCGGTCATTTGACATGTCGCATGCCATCTGGAGTCGTATCCTTTAATGGTTTTGAGAATATTCCATCGGGGGTAGAGTTGGCTTGGTTTTCGGATAACGAAAAGCTTCAAGCAGAATGGATGATAGATGGGATAGAAGGAATATTTTCTGACGAAGAAATAAGGTTATTTCAACCGCAAAAGTGGATTGGGAAATATGTATTACCAACTCAGCGATCTTTGACTTTAGGTGTCACTATGGTCGATACCCCCGAACTAATGGAAAGTGTGCCCCTACTTGCTAACGCGTTTGGTCAAACAAACGAAAAAATGCTGGAGTTTTTGAAGGGCCAAATGATCCTAACAGTCGGAGGGAAAGCTGATGTGTTTTCCTTTTCTTTGCCAGGGATACTTCTTCAATTTCCCAATAGAGGAGAGATTGGCAAAACCATAGTGAGCGATATATGGCGAAACAGGCTTAAAAGTTTATCAATTAACAGAAGTTCTATAGCAGGTTATGAAAGTGGAGGGGCCATTGAGCTGCCGATATCCCTGATAGCAGTTTCTAGCGACGAATTGACTTTGATTGGCCTTATTTCGAAGGAGAGTCTCTCAAGCGGAGTTTCCTTGGAAGAAGCTTTTCCTGAAATTGTGGAGCGGGAGTTTCTTCTTTGGGTCGATATAGATTTCGGCTCCGTGGCTAACGATATTGAAAGAATTCTTTCTATAGGGGATATTATAGGTGACATGTTCAACTCTGAGGTGTCTGAAGGCATGCCGTTCGATAAGAAATTTGGGAAGTTATTTAAAGTTGCAGATGAGCTAAGGAACGCAGGTCACTTATTTATTGGAATACATAATCTTAGTAATGGTGAGATAGTTTGGCAGTATAATAATTTAAACGTATATGGACAATAATTAGATGCAATGACTGTCATTTGTCGTATTTTATATGGGTGGCATTTTATACGAATTGTATAAATAGACTTTAAAAATATTACGTATTTCAGGAGGAATATCAATGGAAAGGGATTTATTCCAAATTTTGCAGGAAAGAGGATTTGTAGAATGGTGTAGCGATCCTGATGAATTATCCCGCGTTTTTAGGACCAGACTTACCTCTGGATATATAGGGTTCGACCCTACTGCAGATAGCCTTCACGTTGGACATCTAGTTCCAATAATGGGTTTAGCATGGCTGCAACGTGCTGGACATCGACCCATAGCCGTGGCGGGTGGAGGCACGGGCTTGATCGGCGACCCTTCTGGAAAGACCAAAGAAAGACAGCTTTTGACCTTAGAGCAAGTTGAGCGCAATATGGACTCAATAAAAAAACAGATTGAACACTTCTTGGATTTCGATTGCGGGGCGTCGTCTGCCAAGATCATTAATAACTATACCTGGTTATCTAAATTAGGATTGCTTGAATTTTTAAGGGATATTGGAAAACATTTCACCGTTAATTTTATGATTGCCCGCGATTACGTCAAAAGTAGGATTGAAGATCCTGATAAATCCATTACATACACAGAATTTTCATACATACTCTTACAAGCCTATGATTTCTGCCATTTATATCAAAATGAAAACTGTGCGCTACAAATGGGTGGAAATGATCAACAGGTCAACATAATTGCCGGCATAGATCTCATTCGTAAGAAACTTGGAGCCAAAGCCTATGGACTTACATACCCGTTGCTTTTAACTGCCTCGGGGCAAAAATTTGGCAAAACTGAAGAAGGGACAGTTTGGCTTTCGCCAACGCGCACTACGCCATATAAGTTTTATCAATTCTGGATAAATGCAGATGATCGCGATGTGTCTAAATTTCTAAAGCTTTTTACTTTTCTCCCGCTTGGCGAGATAGAGGGGATAATGAACGAGCACAACAAGTGTCCGGAGCTGCGCCTGGCTCAAAAGAAGTTAGCTTACGAAGTAACCCGTGTTGTACATGGCGATGAAATCGTAAAAAGGGTTAAAAAAGTTAGCGAAATACTTTTCGGAGAATCATATACTCTTGATGATCTTACTTTGGAGCTTTTGGAGGAAATAGGCCGGGAGGTTCCAAGTGGATATATTACTGGAATTCCTGCTTCCCTCATTGATGTGATGGTAAAAGTGGGTGTTTGTTCCAGTAAGAGTGAGGCACGCAGGTTAATCCGTAGCGGCGGTGTTGCGATAAATGGCGAGAAAGTGGTTGATGAAAATTATGAAGTTCACAACAATGAATTTCTGTACGGAAAATATATGTTGTTAAAACTTGGGAAGAAGAGGTATCATTTAATCAAATGTATTAGTTCTTGATAAAAGAGGTGACATTCGATGAAAATAAGTGCAAGGAACGTGTTAAAGGGAAAAGTTATAAAGGTCGTTCATGGTGCTGTTAATTCTGAGATTACGTTGGAATTGCCCGGAGGACAGCAAATAGTTTCGATTATTACCAAGACCTCGGCAGAAAGACTGGGGCTAAAAGAAGGGATGGATGCCTACGCTGTGATTAAGGCATCCGAGGTAATGGTGGCGACTGATTGAAGTTTCTTGGCATGGCGATGCCCTAATTAAGCGACAATATGAGTTGAAGCAGCAAATAAAGCAGGAAGCCAGCTTCCTGCTTTATTTGTAGTATATTATAGTAGGGGTAATATCTAGAAATAAGGGGAAAAAATAAAATGAGCGTAACGGCCAGCCTTATAAAAGGAGCGCATCTCCTTGTAAAGCCAGGCATAAGAGCCAACATATTAACATGTCTATTGTATAATATGGCCCGTCTTGTTGGAATTCGCAAAGAAGTTGCCTTGATGAATTTAAAGATAGCTTATCCCGATAGCAGCCCTGCATGGAGGAAAGAGGTTTTAAGAAAGCTTTATTATCATCTAGCTTTGTCCGTAATGGAGTTTCTTGCCTTAACCAAAAATCCATCAGCAGTATCGGAATGGGTGACTAGGGTAGAGGGTGAAGAGTATTTAAAGAGCATGACGGAAACTGGAAAAGGGGTAGTATTGCTCACTGGTCACATGGGAAATTGGGAACTTTTGGCAGCCTGGTTAATTTACAGGGGATATCCTTTAGTTGCGGGAGTTCGTGATCCCGACAATGTGCATATTTCTGAGTTATTAGCGAGCTATAGAGGAATGTTAGGCGTGGAAACCATACCTAAAAAGAGATTATTGTTGAGGGGTGCTAAGTTATTAAAACAAGGAAAGTTTATTGGAATCTTGGCCGATCAAGATGGAGGGAAAGATGGGATCAATGTTTCTTTTATGGGCAAAGTGGCCAGCACAGTTGGGGGGCCGGCCGCATTAAGTCTGCTAGTGAAGGCCCCTGTTGTCCCCATTGTTTCCTATAGAGTTGCCCCCTTTAAGCATGAGGTATTGGTTCTGCCTCCCATAGAGCCACTTTGCGATTTATCAAGGGACGATGCTATAAAAAAGATGACCGAGATGTTTAACGAGTTATTGGAATGTTTTGTCAAGAAACATCCCGAACAGTGGTTGTGGCTTCATAGGCGATGGAGGTCTTAAATTTATCCTATAAGCATTATTAACATTAAGCCAGGACTTGTTTCTGGGGCAATCTAAGGGTAAACTTATAATGGGAGATAGAGGGGGTGAAGCGCAATATGCGCTTATATGAATTAATGTCCTCAGGAGAGATAGCAAGATTGCCTGATAGTAGCTCTGTGGCAGGTATCCCAGTGGAATTCTCCCCCCTTGTTGTGCTCTTTATGCCCTTTAATAGAGTTTTAATCGGAAGCGCTTTTTGCGGGAGTTACGAAGTATGGCATTGGGGTAAAATGGGAAGCTATCAATGGAACGAAGTTACATTATGTCATAATAAAGCGAAAGTTTTTGACATGGGCTTGCTTGGGAGAATTCTACTGACGAAAGAATCGGTCAACATGTTGCGTAAAGGATTGCTCGAGCTTTTAGAACCGCCCGGGGATCATGAGATGACTATTTCCGTTCTGCATAGTATTATGCGTAAACGAACTGCAACAACAACCAAAAAGAGCGAAATTATAAAGCCTTATTATATGAATACTCTAGATAGCTGCGTTAAAGATATCACACTGGAAACTGCTTATTGGGGACTAAGATGGGCTTTGCATTGGAATATGACTGAATCCGTAACTCGCATGAAAATATGGTTATCTAGAGCTATTGATGTTTTAGATCCCTCTTACATTCCTCCTCCCCCGATGTGGTTTTCTTTATCAAAACTTCCAGATGAATCAACTTTACACGAGTGGGAAGAAAGTGGCTTTATGACAGATCAATTGAGACATTTTGAGCTCAGTAAAAGCAATCCTACAGTCATCAAAGGCGTAGACTCGTACCTTTTGCGGTATATTTATCATTTTAAAGAAGCCTTTGAAGCTCAATCCTTATATACATGGCTGAGCTTGAGCATGCCCTTGTGGGGAGATTTACGCACCAGGTGTTTACTTTCCTTATCAGAAGTCATTTTTGCCTGCTGGGGTTTCCGGGATGCAGTGGATGGCGCTAATGAAATGATGCTCTATGGCAAAAGCGCGAAGGAAATGGGGAATTTGATCGCCATTTCTTGATAAAGCGTACAATTAAATTACATTTTTAGTTGTACGCTGGCGCTGTACCTGGTAGAATAGATTACAGGAAGTCAAGCAAATGCAAGCCTTGATAAATAGTGAAAAATATTAAAGGGGTTGCGAATTCCTGTGGTTGGACAAAGCGATTTGAAGAATTTGCTAAGGAAAAATTCAATAATTCCCGCTTTGAGGTCCAGTAAAGATGTCGATGCAGCGCTGAAGATAGCGCCAAAGTGCGTTTTTGTCCTCGAGTCCTCGATCGAATCCTTAAGAAGTGTTGTTGATGAATTAAAAAAAAGAGGCCATATCGTATTTGTCCATGCAGACCTAGTAGAAGGGTTAAAAACCGATCCCTCGGGAATAAGATTCTTAGTTCGTGAAGTTAATCCTGATGGCTTGATAAGTACTCATAAAAGTGTTATTGAAAATGCCAGGGATTTACATTTACTAACCATATTGCGAATCTTTTTGCTGGATTCTCAAGCCTTTAGAAAAGGCAAACAGTTAGCCTACAGCGTGAATCCAGATTTTGTTGAAGTGCTCCCAGGCATTTCAATGATTTCTGTCGATGATGCCATCCTGAAAGAAATACCATCTCCTTTAATCGCAGGAGGTTTGATAAAAACAATGGAACAAGTAAACGAAATACTTTCAAGGGGAGTTTTGGCGGTCTCAACCAGCGAAAAAAGCTTGTGGGAACGATAACGACCAAATAAAAATTTGCGACACAAAAATTTCTTGGGCAGGGAGAATAAAAGAGAAAGCCCTGGTGACAGTTGCCGCCACGTGCTTTCTCTTTTATTATATGCTAAATTAGTAGAATGTTACTATGAATGAGGGGGTGTAGGGAAAGATGAAGAAACTCATCAATGATGTTGAAAAAGTAGTTGCAGAATCACTTAGTGGTCTTGCTAAGGCTCATGCTGACATGGTGAAATTACATCCGTCGGTAAGGGCAGTGTTAAGGGCAGACTCTCCCCGGGAAAAAGTTGCTGTAATCTCGGGTGGTGGCAGCGGACACGAGCCCATGCATGGAGGGTATGTTGGGTTTGGCATGCTGGATGCGGCTTGTCCCGGCGAAGTCTTTACTTCTCCTACTCCGGACCAGATGTATGAGGCTGCAAAGGTCGTCGATGGAGGGAAGGGCATTCTTTTTATAGTTAAGAATTATACAGGGGACATCATGAACTTTCAGATGGCCGCAGACATGTTGGCTGCCGAAGGTATACATGTGGAACAGGTAGTCATCAATGATGATGTTGCCGTAGAGGATTCTCTTTATACTGCTGGTCGACGTGGCGTAGGAGGAACTGTCCTGGCTGAGAAAATAGTTGGTGCGAAGGCTGAGGAAGGCGGAACGCTGGAAGAAGTCAAGAGGATGTGCGAGCATGTGAACGCTAATGTACGCTCGATGGGCATGGCTCTTTCTCCTTGTACTGTCCCGGCAGCAGGAAAGCCCACGTTTGAACTTGGCCCCGATGAAATGGAAATAGGAATTGGAATTCATGGAGAACCGGGAAGACATCGTATGAAAATTAAACCTGCTAGAGAAATAGTAGAGATGTTAACAAGTGCTATAGTAGAAGACTTGCCCTTTAAAGCCGGAGATGAAGTTTTGGCTTTTGTGAACGGTATGGGAGGGACCCCTCTATCTGAACTTTATATAGTCTATAACGATCTGAGCGATTTCCTTGGTAAGAAAGGCATTAAAATCGCTAGAAGTTTGGTTGGAGATTACATTACTAGCCTTGAGATGCAGGGCTGTTCAATAACCCTTTTACGCCTTGACGATGAAATGAAAAGGTTATGGGATGCTCCTGTTTGTACTCCGGGACTTAGATGGGGGATGTAATAAGTTGGACAATGAAAAGTTAGATGTTAATACAACCATCGCAATATTAGAACGCATAAAAGACATAATTGAGGCAAATAAAGACTATCTAACAGAGCTTGATTCTGCGATTGGGGACGCCGATCATGGCATCAACATGAACAGAGGATTTTCCAAAGCCTTAGAAAAAGTGTTGAACAATCAGTACGCCGATATAGGATCAGTTTTCAAAGACGTGGCCATGAGTTTAATGAGTGCCGTTGGTGGAGCGGCTGGACCTCTTTACGGTACATTTTTTATGAGAGCTTCAATGAAACTTGCCGGTCACAAAGAAGCTGATCTTGAATTATTGGCTCAAGCTTTCCGTGAGGGGTTAAATGGAGTGATAGCTTTGGGCAAAGCCCAGCCGGGAGACAAGACTATGGTCGATGCTCTCATCCCCGCCATAGGTGCTTTAGAAACGGCAGCAAAAGAAGGGTCATCTTTAAAAGATGGTTTGGCAAAGGCTTTGGCGATGGCTGAAAAAGGAATGAAGGATACCATACCGTTGGTGGCAAAAAAAGGACGAGCAAGCTATTTGGGCGAAAGGTCGGCTGGACATCAAGATCCGGGAGCGACGTCCAGTTGTTTAATCTTAAAGGCCTTTTATGAGGCTTTAGGGAATTGAGGGTATGGTTGGGATTCTTGTTGTATGTCACAGTGCTAAAGTTGCGGAAGGTATTGCAGAAATAGCATCCCAGATGGTTGGCGAAAGAGCCAAAATAGTAGGTGTAGGGGGGAATGAAGAAGGAGGCATTGGAACTTCCACTGCTGATATTTACGACGCGTTGAGAGAGTTGCTAAGTGAATGCGAAGGCGTTGTGGTCATTCCTGATTTGGGAAGCGCTGTTTTGTCCACCAAGGCTGCTATAGAATTTTTAACAGATGCACAGAAAAGTAAGGTAATCATCGCCGATGCCCCTGTTTTAGAAGGAGCCATGATGGCAGCTGTAGAAGCTAGCACCGGGTCCTCGAAAGAAAAAGTTATGCAAGTGGCAGAGAGTGCCCACTTGCTCAAAAAGCACGTTAATTAAGAACAAAAACAAAGAGGAGATAAGAATGGCAAAAAAATATGTGGCGGCCATTGACCAGGGGACGACGAGTACGAGGTGCATGATATTCGACAAGGAAGGCAATCCGGTGTCCAGCAGCCAAATGGAGCATGAGCAAATTTATCCTCAGCCTGGATGGGTGGAGCATGACCCCATGGAGATTTGGTCACGTACTCAAGACGTCATTCGAGGTGCTTTGGAAAGGGGCAACATTGATCCTAACGAAATTGCAGCCATTGGAGTAACAAACCAAAGGGAAACTACGGTTGTATGGGATAAGGATACAGGTAAGCCTGTTTATAACGCCATTGTATGGCAATGTATGAGAACTCAAGATTTTTGTCTAGAATGGGAGAAAGAATCTGGTGCAAACGAATGGGTTAACCGAAAGACGGGGCTCGTCATAAGCACTTATTTTTCTGGACCCAAAATTAAGTGGATATTAGACAATGTCCCCGGTGTAAAGGAAAGAGCTCAAAAGGGCGAGCTTTTGTTTGGCAATATCGATACTTGGCTTATTTGGAATTTAACGGGAGGCCCGAATGGTGGAGTTCACGTCACGGATGTGTCCAATGCATCTAGGACGATGCTCATGAACATCGAAAAGCTAGAGTGGGACGAAGAAATATTGGACTTCCTAGGAATTTCAAGATCCATGCTGCCTGAAATTAAACCCAGTAGCTGTGTTTACGGTAATACTACTTCAAACGGACCATTTAGAGCAAGCATCCCCGTAGCGGGAGATTTAGGAGATCAACAAGCGGCCGTTTTTGGGCAAGTGTGTTTCGATCCTGGAGAGGCTAAAAATACATACGGAACAGGAAACTTCATGCTATTAAACATAGGCGAAACGCCTACTCTTTCCAAAAGCGGATTGCTAACGACTGTTGCATACGGGCTAGAGGAAGGCAAAGCAGTTTATGCCCTTGAAGGATCTATGGCCATTACTGGAGCAGCGATACAGTGGTTGCGCGATAACTTAAGGTTATTCGATGATGCGGCTGATTCCGAATGGTTTGCCAACAAGGTCGAAGATGCAGGAGGAATATACTTCGTTCCAGCCTTTTCGGGGCTGTTTGCTCCCTATTGGGACATGAGGGCAAGGGGTTGTATTGTTGGATTAACTCGCTATGTCAGAAAGGAGCATCTAATTAGAGCCACCCTAGAGTGCATCTGTTATCAAACTTTAGATGTCCAAAAGGCAATGGAGGCCGATTCGGGGGTACCTCTGAAAGAGCTAAAAGTTGATGGCGGCGCAGTTCGTAATAATCTTCTCATGCAGTTGCAAGCCGATCTTCTAGGTGTGCCTGTCGTGCGTCCCAAGGTTAGCGAGACAACGGCTCTTGGAGCTGCCTACGCTGCTGGCCTTGCTACGGGATTTTGGACAAGTTTGGATGAGTTGAGACATCATTGGAAGGTTGATAAACGATTTGAACCTGCTATGGCCGCAGAAACGAGGGATGAGATGTACAGGGGCTGGAAAAAGGCGATCGAAAGGGCCAAGGGATGGATAGATTAATTTAAACTGTTGACTTAGAACTTGGCGAAGACCTAAGAAACTTTATGTGATGTGCATAAGAGGGAGAGAGGTGCACTTAAGGTTGTGCCTTTCTCCTTTTTTAAATTGTTTTGACGGGCTATAAAGTTTTTGGAGGTGATTTTGTGAGCACCCGTTATTACGATGTGATTGTAATTGGTGGAGGAATTGTAGGTGATCAAGCCCCTAAACTGCTGTAAAAAGGTCGTCTGAAAAAGGCGGCAGTCGGTGGAAGGACAAAAAAGCCACCGGGACTTCGGTTACAGTGTAGTCAGACAGAAAACACAAACCGAAGGAGTGATCCCGGTGGCGAAAACAACAATAACTCTTGACAACGAAATTGTCCAGTCCCTGCAGGGCGACCTGACCTGCCTTCAATCGGTGGTCAAGGACCTCATCGAGCATGCCCTCGAATCAAAGGCGGAAGAAATCCTGCAGGCGGGACGGTACGAACGGACGCCGGACCGGAAAGGCTACCGGAACGGGTACCGGAGCAAGTGGGTAACGACCAGGCTCGGTCACATTCCGATCCGGGTCCCCCAGATGCGTGGCGGAGGGTTGGACACGGAAGAGCTAAAAGCTTCTGCCCCGGTTCGAACAGGCCTTCCTTCTGACGCTGCTTGAAATGGTCATAAACGGTGTCAACACCAGACGGACTATCCCTTTCTCCAGGCTGATGCCCTGGTGATCCGTGTGAGGGAAAACCGGAAGGTTGTCAAGAAGGTCATCCAGCTTGCCATCGGTGTATCAGAGGCAGGGTACAGGGAGGTTCTCGGCATCCGGGTGGCCCGACAGGAGAGCGAGGTGAGCTGGACGGAGTTTTTCACCTGGCTCAACAGGAGGGGGCTGGGTGGTGTAGACTACGTCACCTCAGACAACCATGAGGGATTAAATCTGGCTTTGGGGAAGACCCTTCCCCATGTGGTCTGGCAGAGGTGCCAGACCCACTTTTCCAGGAACCTTCTGGACAAAGTGCACAAAAAGGACCGGCAGCAGGTTCATGCCATGCTGAAATACATGTACGACGCACCGACAAAGAAAAAGGCCCTGGAAGCTGCCGAAGAGCTCATGGACTTTCTGGAGGAGCGCTATCCCGAGGCCATGGAGCTTCTCGACAATGCCAAAGACGACATCCTGGCCGTCTACGATCTCCCGGCGAATTGCCAGAAGAAGATGCGGACCACGAACATGACGGAGCGGACCAACGAGGAGATCCGGAGGCGGGAACGGGTGATCCGGATCTTCCCGAAGGATACCTCGGTGACGATGCTGGTGGGAGCGTATCTTCAGGAACTCAGTGAGGAGTGGTTATCTGGACGTCGGTACATGGACATGGCGGAATTCCGGGAAGGGAAGGCGGAACAGGAACGAAAGGAAACGGCCTCAGCGAAACAGCCAGTAAACATGGCTCAACCCGAGGCCGTGGTGGTGAATATGTAACTGGGTCCGAATTTACAGCAGTTCTCGGACTTGACTTTGTAGGTTCCACGGTTGCGCGAGAGTTGTCTCGTTATGAAATTAAAATAGCCGTTCTTGATAAAGCGTCCGAATTACCCTCAGGTGCCTCAAGGGCCAATAGCGGCATGGTGCACGCAGGTTACGATGACGAACCAGGTTCTGTTAAAGCTCGGTTTTGTCCGAAGGGCAACCTGATATACAGGAATTTGCACGAAGAACTTGACTTCACGCTTAATGAAGTTGGCTCTTATGTTTGCGCCTTTGCTGAGGATGAGATAGCTCATCTAGAGTTATTGCTTGAGCAAGGCAAGAAGAATGGGGTTCCTTCGGTAGAGATAATAAGCGGCGATGAACTGCGGTCGCGTGAACCCAATGCATCGAAGGAAATCATCGCAGCCCTATGGGCTCCCACCGGCTGTACCATTAACAATTTCGAAGCTGTGCTTGCTTTCATGGATAATGCACAGCAAAACGGGGTGGAATTGTTTTTGGAGACAAAAGTGTTGGACGTGATCTTTTCTCAGGATAAACGACAGGTTGTTGGTGTAAGGACGAACAAAGGGCTGTTTTTAAGTCCCATAGTCGTAAATGCGGCTGGAGTGCATTCAGATGAAATAGCACGTATGGTAGGTGACGACAGCTTTGCGATACACCCAAGGCGAGGGGACTATTTTATCTCTGACAAATATGTCGGAAATCTTGTTAAAAGTTTCTTTTTTGCATGTCCTTCCGAAGCTGGCAAGGGCATAACCGTAGCCAGTACGACTGACCACAACTTGCTAATGGGCCCCACATCCATATTTCAAGTAGATCGTGATAAAACGACAACAACTTCGGAAGGATTGAATCAGGTCATTGAAGGGGCTAGACGACTCATCCCACCAATTCCAATTAATATGGCTATAACAACTTTTGCCGGATTGAGGGCAGATCCTGATACGGGAGATTTCGTCATAGGAATCTTAAAGAAGCCTCATGGCTTCGTCAACGTTGCTGGAATAAAATCTCCTGGATTTACCTCCGCCCCTGCCATTGCACAGCATATAGTTGAAAGAATGAAAAATGAGTTGAAGGATTTAGTCGAGTTTACGCCTAACAAGAATTTTGTACCGGAGCGTAAACATATTCCCAGGTTTGCCTATCTCTCGATGGAAGAAAGGTCCGACCTGGCTAAAGAAGATCCAAGATATGCTCAAATAGTGTGTAGGTGCGAAAGCGTGACAGAAGGTCAAGTCATAGAAGCCATAAGAAGAGGGGCTAGGACCGTTGCGGCTGTAAAAATATGGACACGCGCGGGAGCAGGAAGATGTCAAGGCGGTTTCTGCGGACCCAGGGTTATAGATATACTGGCTCGAGAACTTAACATCCCAAGGGAAGAGGTCACGAGGCATGGCGGTCATTCGAGGATGTTAGTGGGAAAAACCAAGGAGTATTGGTTTAGGGAGGGCAGATTATGAGCGATATTACCGTAGACGTAGCGGTTATTGGTGCCGGTCCTGCTGGAATGGCAGCAGGCGTAGGTGCAAAAAAGCTGGTGCCGAGAGGGTTGTCATATTCGAGAGAGACTGGGATCTAGGTGGTATATTACAACAATGTATACATTCAGGATTTGGATTACATATATTTGGCGAGGAATTGACCGGGCCTGAGTGCATGCATCGATGGATCAGTAAGGCTCAGGAAGTTGGTGTCGAGTTTTTGACGAACAGTATGGTGTTTCACATGGAAGACGACGGCTCTTTTTGGATAATGAACCCTTCGCTTGGCATCAAAAAGGTGACGCCTGAATCCGTGGTTTTGGCGATGGGATGTCGAGAAAGGCCATTAGGTGCTTTGAGAATTCCTGGGACCCGGCCTGCCGGGATATATACCGCAGGTACGGCTCAAAGGTTTGTCAACATGGAAGGTTATATGCCTGGGAATAAAGTTGTCATTTTGGGTTCAGGCGACGTTGGGCTCATAATGGCAAGGAGGATGATATGGGAAGGGGCAGAAGTATTGGGTGTTTACGAGATCATGC
>Ga0208564_1001554_pt1 | contig 19178 bp, 9 predicted proteins | sample AD_UKC073_MetaG_FD_184439 | JGI IMG/M metagenome (GOLD analysis project Ga0208564, IMG submission 184439) | Active sludge microbial communities of municipal wastewater-treating anaerobic digesters from USA - AD_UKC073_MetaG (SPAdes) (version 2) | ecosystem: Engineered > Bioreactor > Anaerobic >... | reverse complement strand
TGTCCTGAGCCATCCCGAGCCATCCCGAGCCATCCCGCTGGCGGCGGCCTCATGCGCATTCTGCTGCAACCGGCTTTCATTCTGCATCGCCGTCCCTATCGGAATACCAGCCTGCTGTTGGAAGTGCTGAGCCGCGAACAGGGGCGGCTGGGGCTGGTGGCGCGCGGCGCGGTTGGGCCGCGGTCGCGCTTGAAGGGTCTGCTGCAAGCATTCGCACCGCTGCTGTTGTCCTGGAGCGGGGCGGGGGATTTAGCGACACTGATCGGGGCCGAAGAGGAAAAGCAACCCGCTCCGTTACCGCCTGGTCGAGTGCTGGCCGGGCTCTACGTCAACGAATTGCTGGTGCGGTTGTTGCCGCGTTTGGATCCACAGCCGGGGCTGTTCGACGCCTACGAAACGTTGTTGACCGAGTTGGCGACGCTGGCCGACGAAGAACCGCCGCTGCGGCGGTTCGAGAAGCGCCTGTTGGAAGAGCTGGGTTATGGATTGAGCCTGGAGCGCGAAGCGCTCAGCGGTCAACCTATCGTGGCCGAAGCGCATTATCACTACGTACTGGACCAAGGGCCGTTGGCCGTTGCCGGGGAGCAGGCTGGGGTGCCGATCACCGGGCATGGTTTGCTGGCGCTGCGCGATGGCGATCTGAGCGATCCCGCCGTGTTGCCGGAGGTCAAGCGGCTGACCCGCGCCGCGCTGGCCGTGCAGTTGCGTGGCCGGGCCTTGAAGACGCGAGAGCTGTATCGGGCGCGACGAGCGCGGTGACCAACCGATAGCCATTTTTTCCACGCAAGAGCGATGTCGGGCTCAGCGGTCGATGGGTTGCAACGACATGGCGAGGCGAAACCCCTGGTCGTTGGCGCGATAGCCTGAATTGACCCCGAAGCGGTAGGCGGAACGCACCCACGCCGGTCCAATGCTCCAGGAACCACCCCGCACGGTCAGAGGGCCGTCCGGCGTCTGGACGCATTGCTGTTCCGCTCCACCATAATTCTTGTCGTAGCTTGAGCAGCTCCATTCCCAGACGTTGCCAAGCATGTCGTACAGCTTCCAACCGTTCGGCAGGAACGAGGCCGTCGGTGCCGAATACCAGTAGCCGTCGCTACAGTTGTGCTTGACCTTACGGACTTGGCCATCCGGCCCCTTGGTTTGATCGGCGACATTGGCGTAGCGGCAGGCCAGATCCGGATCTTCACCCCAGTAGCGCGCACTGGTCGTGCCGGCCCGCGCCGCGTATTCCCATTCCGCTTCGCTTGGCAGCCGGTAATGCTGGCCGGTTTGTTGCGCCAGCCACTTGATATACGCCATCGCATCGTTCCAGCTCACGCACACCACCGGATCATCGTCGTGCTGCGGATAGCCCGGCCGTCGCCAGTTCGACCCTTCGCGCCAGTCCCATCGATTGTCCTTGGCGCTCCAGCCATAACAGCCCGGCGCTCCCACATCGCGTTCGGCATCGGTCCGATAACCGGCAGCGCTGACGAAGCGGCGGAATTCCCCCATCGTCACTTCACGTTGACCCAGGGCGAAATCCTGCTCGATGCAGACCCGGTGTTGCCGTTCGTTGGGCTCCCAGGGCTGACGTCCCGCTTCGCTCATGGGGCTGCCCATCGGGAAACAACCCCGAGGGATGAAGACCATCGCCGGTCCTTCGCTGCCGTCCGGTAGACGATCGCGCGGTAGAAGATCGCCCGCCTGTCGATCGGAGTCGGGGGACGCAAACGAAGCCAGCTCGACAGTGGGCGCACTGGGCGCGCTCGCGGGCGCGGTGGTAGGCGCGACGGTTGAGGGTACGACCACGATCGGTAGCACAGGCTCGACCGTCGGCGATTCCGGGGCCAGTTTCGGCGGCGAGCGTCCGGAAAGCCACAGCCATCCTCCAGCCAATCCGGTCAAGGCCATAGCCAATGCGGCCGTGCGCGCCCATGATCGGGTCCACCATCCCGGATTTCTTGTCGGGGTCGCGGGCGTCGCTGGTGTCGCCTGCCGTTCTGCCGCCACGACCACTGCTTCCAGCCGTTGCTTGAATGCGGCCACCGTTTGTAGCCGCTGTTCCGGCTCCACGGCCAAGGCTTGCTGCAGAACCGTATCCAGCACTGACGGCAACTCGGGGGTCCATTGGCGGGCCGGTTTGAGCAGGTCCACTCTCCGGTCCAGGAGATGGTGCTTGCGATCCAGGCCGGACGGCGGTCGTTGCCCTGTCAGCATGAAATACAGCGTCGCCGCCGCCCCATAGACATCGGTCCACGGTCCTTGCCGCTGCAGATCGCTGGCCAGAGTTTGTTCGTAGGGCGCATAGCCCTCGGAGAAAACCAACATGCTGCGGGTGTGGCTGCCGGTGACCTGCCGCGCCGAGCCGAAATCGAGCAGAATCAAGCCATCGGCGGTCAGGTACAGGTTGCCGGGCTTGAGGTCGCGGTGCATGAAGCCGGCCTGGTGGATCTTGTCCAGGCCATCCAGCACCGGCAGCAACCAAGCGATGGCGGTGCGCCATGGCAGGCGGCCATCGGGCTGCTTGTTCAGGAAACTGCTCAGATTCTCGCCTTCGTAGTAGTCCATCACCAAATAGGCGGTCCGGTTCATCTCGAAATAATTCAGCACCCGCGCCACGTGCGGATGCCTGATCTGCGCCAGAGTCCGCGCTTCCTTCAGAAAGGTCGCCAAGCCGTAGTCGAATATCTCCGCGTGTTCAGGCGCATTCAACGCCACGGTCTTGCGGTCGGTCGAACGGCCGACCAGTTCGCTGGGATAGTATTCCTTGATGGCGACCTTCATCCGCAGCTGAAGATCCAGCCCGCGATAGGTGATGCCGAAGCCGCCCTGGCCCAGCTTTTCACCGATCGCATAGCGTTGCAGCGGTGTCCCCACCGGCAACAACACCGCAGACCGGACCGCATTGGGTCGATATCGACAGATCGGGCATTCGCTGGCGGCATCCCAGTGGCGCGGGTGAAAACAGCCCGGACACAGCGTTCTGATCGGCTGGACGCGGGTTTCCTCCGCTGGCACGGTCATGCGGTGCGTTTTCCTGCAGGGGCCATCAGCGTAAATCGCGCAACACGGCCTGCGTTTCCGCGGCACTCATGCGCGGTCCCAACCGGGTCACCAGCTTGGCCGCCGCCGCCGAGGCCAGATCGGCGGCGCGCCGATGGTCCCAACCTCGACAACGGCCGTAGAGAAACGCCCCAGCGAACATGTCGCCTGCACCGACCGTATCCACTGCCTCGACCTTGACTGGATCGATGGCGAGCAAATCCTGACCATTCCAGACCAGCGCACCCCTGGGGCCGCGCGTGATCACGAACTCCCGGCTGAGGGTTTTGAGATAGGCCACCGCATCGTCCAACTCGGTGGCGTCGGCCATGGTTTTGGCCTCGTCCTCGTTGGCGAACAGCAAATCCACCCCGGAGTCGATCATCGTCAGCAAGCCCGGTTTGAAGTAGCGCACGATGTTGGGATCGGACAGGGACAGGGCGGTCTTGACCCCAGCCGCCGTAGCCAGGCGTCGAGCGTCACAACAGGCTTGGCGGGCGCTGTCCGAGGTGACCAGGTAACCCTCCATGTAAAAATAGCGCGAGTCGCGCAGGGCACTTTCGACCAATTCTTTGGCCGACAGATCGCCGCTGATGCCCAGGAAGGTGCAGAGCGTGCGGTCGCTGTCCGGGGTGACCAGCACCACGCAGCGGCCGGTATGGCCCGGTTCCCGTTCGGTCTGGTGATTGGTGTCCACCCCGCCGGCGCGCAGATCTTGCATGTAGAAGTGGCCCAACTCGTCTCCGGCAACCTTGCAGGAATAGAAGCTGGTCCCGCCGAGCTGGCTGACGGCGATCAGCGAATTGGCCGCCGAACCGCCCGAACTGCGCTGGTGCGGATGGCCGGCCAGATGCGCCATCATTCGAGACTGGCAGTCCTCGTCCACCAGGGTCATCACCCCCTTGTCGATACCCAGACTCGCCAGGTCGGTCAGCTCGACCTCATACTCCATGTCCACCAGCGCATTGCCGAGCGCGTACACGTCATACTTCGCCATCGGGTTCTCTCATCAGTGGTAAAGGATTCATTGAATGTCGCTCGTGGCTGGCGGCCGCGCCATCGCCGCCACGATAGCGGCTCGCACTCGTTCCAGATCCTGCTCGTCGTTGCCGGGCAGTGGATTTTCATCGGCCGTCGGCGGTTCGTCGAAGTGCAGCTGCCGCTCCAGCACCTCGATATCGGCTTCAGTGGCATCGTCGCCACGCTGGTGTCGGGCGGCTACCCGTGCCCGCAGAGTGGCGGGGTCGGCGCGACAGTCGAGCAGGATGAACGGGACCCCGTGGCGAGCTGCCAGTTCGCGGAACGGTTGGCGGTGGGCGCGCTTCATGAAGGTGGCGTCTACCAACACCGGCAGCCCCGCAGCCAGCAGACCGTCGGCCAGACGCTGCAGGCGTCGATAGGTACGGGCGTTGGCCGTCGAAGAATACAGTCCCTTGCCCAGCTGAGACCGGCTGTCGTCCAGTGGCCCGAGACCGAACAGGCGCTTGCGCTCCACATCGGAACGGAGGCGGATGGCGCCGGGGAATTTTTCCAGCAATTGTCCGGTTTGGTGCGATTTACCGGAACCAGAAACGCCATGGGTGATCAACAGAAACGGCGATGATGCGTGGGTCAGCGTCAGCGCTAGGCGCAGATACCCCAAGCAGCGGTCGCGGGCGGCGGCGCGGGCAGCGGCGGTGATGCCATCCTGTCCGCTCTGGATGGCGTAGACCTTGGCCCGCACCATGGCTCGGTAGACCTGATAGTAGTCGAGTAGCGCCACGCCGGCGAAATCGCCGCTGTATTCGAGATAGACGTTCAGGGCCCGTTGAGCGAGATCGCCGGCGCCACGAAAGCGCAGGTCCATGATCAGGAAGGCCAGGTCGCTGATGACGTCGATCCAGCGGAACGGATCGTTGAATTCGATGCAGTCGAAGATGGTGATCTGGCCGTCCTCGCTCAGCACCATGTTGCCGAGATGGAGATCGCCGTGACACTCACGGATCCAGCCGCCGGCTTTGCGTTCCAGCAGTTGCGGCCGCAGCTGCTCGGAGGCGGCCAGGGTCCAGCGCTCCACAGTCGCCAGCTGTTCAAGCTCGGCCGGGTCGCTCAGCCGCGGCCGGACATGGGTGAAGTCGTCCAGCATCGGCTGGAGTACCCGGTCCGGCAGGCCGAAAGGCGTGGAGGGTGCGGCGGCGGGTACGCTGCGGTGAAAGGCGGCCAGACGGCGGGCCAGGGCGTCCAGGTGTCGGGGTTGCAGCCCTCCGGCGTCCAGCACCCGGTCCAGCAGGGCTTCCTGGGCGAAGCGCCGCATCTGCACCGCGTATTCGATGGGGGCGTCGGTCGGGTCGCCCAAGCGGGGATGATGGCTGTCTCCGCCGATGGGCAGACAGGCCAGGTAGAGTTCCGGCGCGAGTCGGCGGTTCAGCCGCAGTTCTTCTTCGCAATAGTATCGTCGTCGCGCCAGGCTGGTAAAATCAAGGAAACCCAGGTTGACGGGTTTCTTGATCTTGTAGGCGTAATCGCCTGCCAGCAGGATATGGGAAATGTGCGTTTGCAGGTGGGTGACGGTGGTGACGGGATGCGGATAACACGCCGGTTGCAGCAGCGCCGCAATCAACGCGGCCTGGTCGTGGGTCGGGTGAGATGGCACGCATCGTGCTCCAGCGTGAGAAGCGGAGCCGGTAGGATAAATCAGAATCAGCAGGGCGCGCCAAGTGAATTGACGGTCGCGGCGTCAGGCTCTAAACGGAACAGGCATGGGTAAAGGTCGATCATCGCAGAATGCCAGGTCGCGGCCGCGGATTTTCCGGTCGCTGCTATCGTTGTTGTTATCGCTGCTCTTCGGCGCTTTGTTGCTGAGCGCGTGTGGACTGGGCCTGTACATGGTCTATCTGGATGGGGTGATCCGGACCGAGTTCGACCAGAAGCGCTGGGCCATGCCGGCCAAGGTCTACGCCCGGCCGCTGGAGCTGTATGCCGGGATGCCGCTCAGCGCCGAAGCCTTTACCCAGGAATTGCGGCTGCTGAATTACCGCGACGTGAACTGTCCGGTCGAGCCGCCCACGCCGCCGGCCGCTCATGGCAAACGCGTTTCCTTCAAGCGCAAGCCGCAACTGCCGCCCAAGGAGGCTTGCGCCCCGCCGTCGGGAGGCGGCGAATCGCCTAACAAGCCGGGCAGTTTCGCCCGCAATGGCGAAGCTTTCGAAGTGATGACCCGCGATTTCGTGTTCTGGGACGGCGCGGAGCCGGCGCGCAAGGTCAAGTTGGTCTTCGCCGGCGATATCCTGGTCGATCTGACCGGTTTGGGTGGCCAGGAAGCGCCAGGCTTGCTGCGCATGGATCCGCCCGAGATCGCCGGGATCTATCCGGCCCATTACGAGGACCGCATCCTGCTCAGGGGCAAGGATCTGCCGCCGGTGTTGGTGGACACCTTGCTGGCGGTCGAAGACCGCTCGTTCTACGAGCACGGCGGCATCAATCCCAAGGGCATTTTCCGGGCGATGGTGGCCAACCTGCGCGCTGGGCGGGCGGTCCAGGGCGGCAGCACTCTGACTCAGCAGCTGGTGAAGAATCTGTTCCTCAGCAACGAGCGGACCTTCAAGCGCAAAGTCAACGAGATCCTGATGGCGATCCTGATCGACTCGCGCTACGACAAGGACGACATCCTGGAGGCGTACAGCAACGCCATCTATCTCGGCCAGGATGGTAGTCGGGCGATCCATGGTTTCGGTCTGGCCAGCCAGTTCTATTTTGGCAAACCGCTGGATGAGCTGGACCTGCATCAGGTCGCCCTGCTGGTTGGGATGGTCAAGGGTCCATCGCTGTACGATCCGCGCCGGAATCCGGAACGGGCCAAGGAGCGCCGCGCCCTGGTGCTGGACGTGATGGTCGAACTGAACCTGATCAGCGCCGAGGATGCGGCCCTGGCCAAGGAGATGGCGCTGGATGTGACGCCCAAGGCTGGCAGTGGAATCACCGCCTATCCGGCGTTTCTGGAGCTGGTGCAGCGGCAGTTGCGGCGATACTACAAGGCCGACGATCTGATATCGGAAGGTTTGCGGGTGTTCACTACCCTCGATCCGCGGATCCAGGCGACAGCGGAGAACACTCTGGCCAACAGCTTGACGCCGCTGGAGCGGAGCAAGCCCAGAGCCAGACCCCTGCAGGGCGCCATCGTCGTGACCGACACCCAGACCGCCGAGGTGCTGGCTATCGTGGGCGATCGGGAGCCGAAAGCGGTTGGTTTCAACCGGGCGCTCGATACCAAGCGCCTGGCCGGTTCGCTGGTCAAGCCGGCGGTTTATCTGACTGCCCTGGAACAGCCGGACCGCTATACGCTGGCGACCATGGTGAACGACAGCCCGTTGACCTATCGGTCCGGTGGCCAGGTCTGGAGCCCCAAGAATTATGACAAACGCTTTCATGGCCGGGTCATGCTGCGGGACGCGCTAGCGCGCTCCTACAATATCCCGGCGGTGCGGGTGGGCTTGGATGTCGATGTGATCAACGTAGTGAGCATGCTCAAGCGCCTGGGACTCGAACAGGATCTGAAGCCCTATCCGTCATTGCTGCTGGGTGCGCTCAACGTGTCGCCGTTCGAGATCGCGCAGATCTACGAAACCATTGCCAGCGGCGGATTCCGCATTCCGTTGCGGGCGATCCGCGAGGTCACCGACACCAATGGCCGGCCGTTGCAGCGTTACGCCATGGATGTGGTCAAGGTGGTGGAACCGGGGCCGGTCTATCTGGTGACCAACGCCATGCAGCAAGTGGTCAAGGCGGGAACCGCCACCGCCATGAAAACCAAGCTGTCGCCCGATTTGAACATCGCAGGCAAGACCGGCACCACCGACGACTATCGCGACAGCTGGTTCGCCGGCTTCAGCGGCAACCGGCTGGCGGTGGTCTGGCTGGGTCGCGACGACAACAAACCCACGGGGTTGAGCGGCGCCAGCGGCGCTTTGCCGGTCTGGATGGACCTGATGGCGGGACTGAGTCTGGACCCGCTGGATACCCCACCGCCAGCCGATGTGGAAGAGGCGTCGATCAATCCCTACAGCGGATTGCGCGTCGGTCAAAGTTGTCGAGGGGGACTGGAATTGCCGTTCTTGAAGGGGTCCGCACCGCGCGGCTCCGCGAGTTGTGGCGGTGGCGGGTCTTATGCCCGGCGGACCGAGCGGCCAGCCCGAGATCTGGATATGCCCTCGGATTCGTCCGATGACGCCGATAACGGCGATGCGGGGAGCGATTCAGGCAGCGATTCGGGCGGCAATGGCGAGATGGGCGATTTCTTCAAACGGTTGATGAATTGAAGCCATCCGGTGGCGGCGTGGGCAGTTTCGCATAGCGCTGTCGGACATGAACAGGTAGAGTTAAAACTGGTGAAAAGTTTTCGTAAGCCGGTTTGGGGCGCTGGCCAGGGCGACCGAACCTGCGAGGAGTCTTGATGAACGTGACCTTGAAGCAATCCTTGGGCATTTTGGCCTTGACCCTGGGGGTGGGCGGTTGTGCCACGAATAACCCGTTTCAGCAGCCGACCAATAACCAGCCAGCCCCTAAGGCGCCGGTAGTCGACCGCAACACGCGGCAGCCCTATCCTCAGCAACCCTACTATCCCCAGCAGCCCCAGTCTTCTCAGGTGGAAGTCGGGCAGGTGCCCCAGGAAGACCCGCTCCTGCCGCGGGAGTATTCCTCCGCCTATCCGTCGGGCGGCGCGCCGGTGGAACGGCCGTATTCGCAGGACAGCGGCTACCCGCAGGGCGGTGGTTATCAGCAGCCGCAGAACTATCCGCAGGGTGGTGGCTATCAACAGCCGCAGAACTACCCGCAGGGTGGTGGCTATCAACAGCCGCAGAACTACCCGCAGGGTGGTGGCTATCAACAGCCGCAGAACTACCCGCAGGGTGGTGGCTATCAACAGCCACAGAATTACCCGCAGGGCGGTGGCTATCAACAGCCGCAGAACTACCCGCAGGGTAACTACCCGCAGGGTGGTTATCAGCAACCCCAGAACTACCCACAGGGCGGAACCTCGTCCTATCCGTCTGGGTCCCGGCCCTATTCGACGGCTCCGGCTGGGAACCAGAACAGGACAGCATCTTCGACCGCGCCGACCTATTCGACCTCTGGGCGGAGTACGACCGGATCGACACCGGGCTCCTTGCCCGAACCGCAACCGGTGACGCCGCAGACCGCGCGTCCGGTAGCGCCGCCGCGTCCCGTCAGTCCGCCACCGACATCGACCCCGACGCCGGTATCGACCCCGGCTCCTGCGCCCGCGCCTGCACCGGCGACGACCGTAGCCAAAGCGACGCCGCCTGCGATGCCGACAGCGCCTGCTCCAGCGCCGGCGGCGACAGCGCCTGCCCCAGCGCCAGCTGGCCCGGCTGCGCCCAGGCCGGCCCAACCGGCTCCGCAACCGCGGCCGCCGGCCGATCTGCCGCCGGCGGAGATCAATCGCGAAGGCAACCAGGCAGTGACAGCCTTGCTGGACAGCGCCGACAAGTACGTCAAGAGCAATCAGCTGGACAAGGCCGGCGCGTCCCTGGAGCGAGCGCTGCGGATCGAGCCGCGCAACGCCGGCATCTGGCATGATCTGGCGCAGATCCGTCTGCATCAGGGGCAGTATCAACAGGCCGAGTCGCTGGCAAGCAAATCCAACAGCTTGGCTGGCTCCAATCGCGCCCTGCAGTCGCGCAACTGGAAGTTGATTGCGTCCGCCCGCAAGGCTACGGGCAATGCGCCGGGAGCCGATGAGGCCGAGGCGCAGTCGGCGCAGTTGGCGCACTGAAACCGATAACGGCCGGGATCTGAGCGTGGACGCGGCCGAATGGCTGGGGCCGGACGGCCCCCTGGCCAGCCAGGTGCCGGGATTCGCCCCGCGCGCGCCACAGCAACAGATGGCCGCAGCGGTCGCCGCCGTCCTGGAAGACGGTGGCACGCTGCTAGTCGAAGCCGGCACCGGCATCGGCAAGACTTACGCATATCTGGTGCCCGCGCTGCTGTCTGGGGCGCGGGTCATCATCTCCACCGGCACCCGTCATCTGCAGGATCAGCTGTTCCAGCAGGATTTACCGATGGTCCGCCGAGCGCTGGACCTGCCGATCCAAACCGCCTTGCTGAAAGGACGCAGCAACTATCTTTGCCGTTACCGCCTGCAAGCGGCCGAGCGAGACGGTCGTTTCGACTCGCGCCAACAGGTGGGCGAGCTGCACCGCATCCGGGAATGGAGTCGCCATACCCGCCATGGCGATATCGCCGAAATCCCCGATGTGCCGGAAACTTCGTCGATCTGGCCAAAGGTCACCTCGACCGTGGACAACTGCCTGGGGCAGGACTGTCCCGATTTTGACGACTGCTTTGTCGCCAAGGCCCGCCGTGAAGCCTTGGGGGCGGACCTGCTGGTGATCAACCATCATCTGTTTTGCGCCGACATGGCCATAAAGGAGACCGGTTTCGCCGAGCTGTTGCCCGGTGCGGAGGCGATCATTCTCGACGAGGCCCATCAGTTGCCGGAAATCGCCAGCCACTTCTTCGGTAAGTCGCTGAGCGGACGGCAGCTGGTCGAGCTGGCTCGCGATACCCTCGTCGAGCAAGCGCGCGAGGCAGCGGATTTTCCTGCGCTGCGGCAGCAGGCCGAGGGGTTGCTGCCGATGGAAGCGGCGCTGCGGGAGGCGCTAGGGCCGATGGAACGCCGCGCGCCGTGGCGGGAGGTGGCCGAGCTGCCAGCCGTGCAAGAGGCGGTCGAAGGATTGACCGGTGCGCTGGATCGGCTGCGCGAGGCTTTACAGGAAGCTGCCCAGCGCGGCAAGGGCCTGGAGAACTGCCATCGCCGCAGCGAGGAGCTGGCGCAGCGATTGACGCTGTTGGCGGGCGAGGCCGAGGGCGCGGACCAGGTGCGCTGGTTTGAGACCCGTGGCCGTGGGTTTACCCTGAGTCTGACGCCGCTCGACATCGCCCCCGCCTTTCGGGGGCGGATGGCGGCGCAACCGGGCGCGTGGATCTTCACCTCGGCGACGCTAGCGGTGGCGCAGAACTTCGAGCATTTCGCCGCGCGCCTGGGGGTGCAGGATTATGACGCGCTGCGTTTGGACAGTCCCTTCGATTTCGCTCGCAATACCTTGCTCTATCACCCGCCACAGCTGCCCGATCCGAGTTCGCCGCACTACACGGCGGCGCTGATGGAGGCGGCCTTACCGGTGCTGGAGGCCAGTCGAGGCCGGGCTTTCCTGCTGTTCACCAGTTACCGCGCGCTGCGCGAGGCGGCGGGATTGCTGGCCGATCGGCTGGAGTATCCGCTGCTGGTGCAGGGAGAATTGTCCAAGGTGGCGTTGTTGCGGCAGTTTCGGAAACTGGGCAATGCGGTGTTGCTGGGCACGGCCAGTTTTTGGGAAGGGGTGGATGTCCGGGGCGAGGCGCTGTCCTGCGTCATCATCGACCGCTTGCCGTTCGCTGCGCCCGGCGATCCCGTGCTCCAGGCGCGCATCGAGTCCCTGCGTCAGCGCGGCGAAGATCCATTCCGCTGCTATCAATTGCCCCAGGCGGTCATTACCTTGAAGCAGGGCGCAGGGCGCTTGATCCGCGACGTCAGTGACCGGGGCGTGCTGGTGCTGGGCGATCCGCGGTTGTTGAGCAAATTCTACGGGCGGGTGTTCTTGGACAGCTTGCCGCCCATGCCGCGAACGCGTGATCTGGCGCGGGTCCAGACGTTTTTCGTCCAGTAGCGGCGGGCGGGTCCGCCGGAGGGTAACAGCATGCCGGATCCCATCAAGCATACCGGTGACAACTTTCTCATCTTGCGGCAAACCGCCCAGGGTCGGGCCGGAGTCATGCGGCTGTCCCGCCGCCTGGTGGGGCGCGAGGCGGCGGCGTTTCCTGCTTTCACCCTGGTGTATAGCCGTCCCGAACAGTTCGCTGACTATTTGGCCAAAAGGCTGATACTGTCCACCCGGCTGGCGCGGCTGGCCCATTATTTCGTGTTCCTGTGCCACCCCACGGGCCGCCTGCATGTGGCGGGCGCGCATGCCCAGCACGGCACGGGTATCGCCGGCGCGATCGACCGCGATCCGCAGGGGCGAGTGGTCTACAGTGGCTACGACGCCGCGCATGTGCGCTTGGGCAGCTATTACTGCGATGGGCAGGCGGTCAATCAGGCTTGGTATCGCTACCTGGAGGGCGTGCTCCGCGCCAGCGGCAACCCGGTTGGCGCCATCCGCCAACTGTTGCCGGTCAACTGCGAGCTGATCAATATCATGACCATGTTCGAAGCAACCACGGACCAGACCGACGCCTTGTCGAACCGGGTGTTCGGACAACTGGAAAGCGCTTTGCACGCGGCGATGCGCAATCTGATCATGCCGGCGACGCCGGCGACGCTGGCCGAGTTCGGTCCGGCGCTGCAACGCTTCAGCGCAGGTTTGCCGCGCTTGCTGGCGGTGATGTTGAAACGCGTCGCTCGGGCCCGACTGCGGGAAATCACCCAGGAGCCGCGCAAGGAACAGATGCAGGCAGCGGCCGGACCCCGTATGTTCGCCAGTGAGTCGGCGATGCTGCGGGCGCTGATCGATCAGGTGGAGCAGCCTAACAGCGGCTTGTGGCGCGAACTCTCCCAGAGCCAGAATCGGGCCGATAACGACATCCGGGACGAGCTGGAGGACGTGCGGCTGGCGCAAGAGGAACTGGCGGCGCTGGGGGCTTGAGCCGGGACGCTCCAACGGGCTAAGCGCCGCGTACCTGGAGCCGGCTTTGGCCGCCGGATTGGCGCTGTAGCTGTACCTGCACACCGATCCGTTCGGTCATTTCCTGCACGTGGGAAATGACCCCAACCTTGCGACCCTGAGCCTGCAGATGGTCCAGGGCGTCCATCGCCACCCGCAGGGTATCGGCATCCAAACTGCCGAAACCTTCGTCGATGAACAGCGATTCCACCCGCACCCGGTTGGAGGACAGCGAGGCGAGGCCCAGCGCCAGCGCCAGGGATACCAGGAACGATTCGCCGCCGGATAGGGAATGCACCGAGCGGACTTCATCGCCCATGTCCTGATCCACCACCAGCAGCGCTAGGGTGTCCTGGACCCGCTCCAGGCGGTAGCGACGCGAAATATCGGCCAGATGGTGGTTGGCGTAGCCCAACAGCACGTCGAGGGTGAACTGCTGGGCGTGATTGCGGAATTTCTTGCCGTCGGCCGAGCCGATCAACTCGTTCAACTGATCCCAAAGCGCGGTGACGCCTTGCTGTTGGACTAGGCGTCGCTGCAGATCGCTGGCGTGTTCGCGCCGCTCGTTGTCCTGACGTAAGATAAATTCGGTCTCGGTAGCCTGGCGCTGCGCTGCGGCTAGCACCGTTTGGGTCTGGGTCAGGGCGTCTTGTACGGCTTCGATGGAATCCGTCTGGGTTCGCTGCCGTTCGTGCGTTTCCCGTTGGGTCTGGCGTTCCTGGCGAACGATGTCGGCCTGGCTGACGGCGTCGGCCAGGATCTGGAGCAGGGCGCGTTCTTGATGGCGCCAGGCGTTGTCGTGAGCCAGCAGGGCGCGCAGGGCGGCCATATCCACGGCGTCGTCGGGTCGATTGGCGTTGAAGTCGGTCAGCCAGCGCTGCAGGGCCGTCATGGCCTGTTTCGCTTCCTGTTGGCGTTCGGTCAACCGCTTTTTCTCCTGCTCCAGCGCGGTTGCGGCGCTGGCCAGGGTTTGACCGGCAGTGCGCGTGGTTGCCTCCTGCAGGTCGAGTTGCTGCCGGGCGGTTTCGATCGCCTGCGCCAGCTGTGCTTCCACTTCGGCCACGGCTTGGCCGGAGAAGAGCGTTTGCCGTTGCTGGCGCTGGTCGTGAAGGTCGCGGTCGATCCGGTCGAAGTCGGTAGCAGCGCGCTGTTGTTGGACGGCTTTATCGGCAGCGGCGGCGGTATGACCCTGGATTTCGATCCCCAGCGCGCCGAGCTGCTGTTGCCCTTGGTCGGCTTGCTGGGTGTAGTCGCGCCATTGCGCGACCTTCTGCCGGCGCTGCTGGTGGAATTGCTGCGGATCGGTCTGCCACCGCGGTCGCCAGTCGTGGCCGGAGAATGCCCCATCCAGTTCGTCCAGCCGTTGCGCCAAGCGTCCGGCGAGATCGTCGCGTTTCTCTTGAGCGGTTTTGACCTGCTGCTCGGCTTGGGCGCAGGCGGTTAGCCCAGCGCTGACCGCTTGTTGCGCCAGGCCGTGCCGCTGTTGGGCCTGGTCGCGTTTCTCCTGGGCGGTTTCCCGGCGGCGGGCGGCCTGTCGCTGCGCCTCTTCCTGTTGGGTGACGGCGTCCAACTCGCGCCGGATCAGCCGTTGCTGATCGCTCAGCCAGGCAGCGCGGTCGGCGGGTGCGACGGCGGCCAGTTCCGTGGCCAGCGCCTGCCGAAGCCAGGCCACTTCGTCCTGTTGCAGCGTGACGGCTAGTCTTTCCATCTGGCCGGCCAGTTCGTCCAGCCGTTGCCGCTGATGCGCGTGGCGGGCCTGCTCGGCGGATTGCTGGGTGACCAGCCCTTCCAGGGCTTTGCGGCATTCACCGACTTCCGCCTTGAGACTGCCGAGCAGGGCACGTGACGGCGCATCGCTGATCGCATACGGATGCTCGGTCGCGCCGCAGACCGGGCAGGGCGTATCGGGCTCCAGCAGGGCGCGCAGGTTCTCGACATTCTTGGCCGTGGCCCGTTCCGCGATTTTCAGCGAGCGCTCCGCCTGTTCCAAACGGACTTCAGCGATACGTCGATCTGCGTTGAATCCAGCGAGAACGGTTGCGGCTTGGGCCAGCTGTTGTTGCAGCGTGCGCTGCTCGTTGGCCCATTGGTTTTGCTGGGTTTGTCCGCTATTGATGCGGGTCCACAGCGCCTCCGCCGCGGCTAGTCGATCGGCGCGGTCCTGCCCGATTTGACGTCGTTGCGCCATGGCTTCGCCATCGAAGCGGACCAACTCGGCCAGGGCGACCTGCAAGCCGGTCTCCGCTTCCTGCAGCGCTGCCGTAGCGCTGGCATGATGGGCCGTAGCCTGCGCCAACGCCTCGCGCTGCTGGTTCTCGGCTTGTCGACTGACGTCGATTTGTCGTTGTGCCGCGCGCAGATCGGTTTGCAGGGTCGCCGCATCTTGCAGCAGGGTATCCCAGCGCGGCCAATGGGCGGCCAGAGTCTCCAGGGGCTGATGTTGGTTCAGCCAGTCCTGGGCCGTTTGCCGTTGCTGGGCGACCTGCTGACGTTTGGCCTGTGTGCTCTCCAGGCGGTTGCGCGCTTCGGTTTCGGCCTGGCGGGCGGCGTTCAAGTCCTGGGCGGCGATCCGGTGCGCGGGGGTCAGCAGCTTGATGGCGGTATCTATCTCGCGCGCCTGAATCAGGGCAGTGCTGGCCTCGCTGCGTTGTCGTTCAGCGGCGGCGACCGCTTGCGCAGCGTGTAACTGGGCTGCTTCGGCCTGTCGCAGGCGTTCTTGTGCCGCATCGCGCTGCCGTTCAGCGGCGGACACGGCTTGGCGACCATGTTCGACCTGAGCGGCGTTGTCGTCTACTTCCTTCACTGCCGCTCTGGCGTCCTGAGCGGCTTCGACCCGAGTCAGATACGCTTGGCGGGGTGCAGCGGCCTGCTGCTCGGCGTGGGCCTTTTGCAATGCATCCAGCGCTTGCTGCTCCTGTTGCTGCAGGGAGCGCCACTGTCGATGCCAGCGTTGCTGACTTTCCAGCTCGGATTTGCGCTGCGCCAGACGTTTGGCTTCGTCCTGGGCGGTGGCCAGGGTCTGTTCCAACTGGGCGCGGGCTGTTTCGTCCAGCGGTTGCTGGCCGGCCAGCTGTTCGCACAGCTCCTTCAAGCGTTCCTGCTCTTGCTTGGCTCGTTCGTGGGCGCGTTTGGACAGATCGGTGAAGATGTCCAACCCGGTCAGGGTTTGCAGCAACTCCGCCCGCTCATCGTCCTTAGCCTTGAGGAACGCAGCGAACTCGTTTTGCGCCAGTAGCACCGCGCGGGTGAACTGCTCGAAATTCAGGCCCACCCGCTGGAGGATGGCTTGCTCGAATTCGTCTTTGCCCCGAGTGAGGGCTTGCTCATCAGCCAGGGTTTTCAGGCTCAACTCGGTTGCCTGCAGCGCGCCGCTGGCTTTGTTGCGGGCTCGCCGCACGCTCCAACGGGCACGGTATTCGCCGCCGTCGTTGCCGACGAAATCCACTTCGGCGAAGCCTTCGGCCGCGCCGCGCCGCAGCAGATTACGGGAATCCTGAGGGGTGAGGGTAGCGTCACCGACATCCGGCAGGATGCTTTTGCCGACCGCGCGGGCCAGGCGGGGCGTCTTATCGTAGAGCGCCAGACAAAGGGCATCGAGCAGGGTGCTTTTGCCCGATCCGGTGGGGCCGCAGATGACGAACAGACCGGCCGAAACCAGCGGATTCTGGTGAAAGGACAGCTCGAACTCGCCGGCCAGCGAGGCCAGGTTCCGACCGCGAATGGCGAGGATTCTCATGGCGCGTTCTCCCGTTCGGCGGCCGCCAGCAGCTCGGTGAAGGCGGCCAACAGCTCCGACGAGGGTGCGGTATGGCATCGGCGTTGGTGGAGTTGCCGGAAAATGTCCTCCGGTTGCAGGCGACCCAGGTCGTCCAGGGTTTGAAAGCGTCCTTCGCTAGCGCCGCCAGCAGCGCCGGGATAGCAGGTTTCGATCCGGGCCAGCCGGACCGGTTTGGGGTCCAGCACGGTTTCGACCTGGGTCCGCAAGCCGGGTTGTGGAGAGGTCAGACTGATGCGTAGCTGGAGATAGGGTTGCTCGTCCCGTGGTCGCTCGGGCAGATCGAGCGCCTGCAGCCGGTCGAGCACCTCGTCGAGCGGCGCGGGCTGCTCGGGAATGCGCAGCAACTCGACCGGGCGTGGGATGGGCAGGGCGGTGATGGTCTGGAGCGCGTCGCCGGCAAGGTCGACTCGCACCACTTGATGGCGATAGTGGATTTCGGCGAACGACATCGGCAAGGGGCTGCCGGCATAGCGCAGACGATCTTGGCCGCCGACCCGCTGGGCGCGGTGCAGATGGCCCAGGGCGGCATAAGCGATCTCGGGAGCGAAGATGTCCGCGGGCAGGGCCTCGGCCCCGCCGATGACGATCCGACGCTCGGAATCGACCGATGCCTGTCCACCGCTCATGTGGCAATGCCCGAGGGCGACGATGGCCTGGGTGCTGGATCGGCGTTGCAGCGCAGCGTCCAGAGCGCGCTGGTACAATTGCCTGACGCCTTCCAGGTAGGGATCGCCGCTGGTGTCGATTTGCGGCACGTCGCCAGGACGGAGAAAGGGTACGGCCAGACACCAGGCCGCGATTTCCCCTTCCCGATCCCGCAGTGGCACGACCAGCCGATCGGTTGCGAGTGCGCCGTGAGCAGTAGAGGAAGCAGCCCCAACCACGGTGATGTTGAACGGTTGCAGCAGCGGGGCGGGGGCTTCCAGCCGGCCGGCCGAGTCGTGGTTACCGGCGATGATGACGATGGCGAGGTGCGGTAACCGGCGCTTGGCCTCGGTCAGGAAATGGTAGAACTGCTTCTGGGCCTCGGCCGAGGGATTGGGGTTGTCGAACACGTCGCCCGCAATCAGCAGGGCATCGGCCTGCTCGCTTTCCAGCGTATCGAGCAGCCAGTTCAGAAAATAGCGATGCTCGTAGCTGCGGTCGAAATCATGCAGGGTTTGGCCGAGATGCCAGTCGGCGGTATGTAACAGGCGCACGGTGCGATCTTCCGGAAGGTGATGTCGGGTGCTCGGGTCTGGACCCGCAGGGAATGGGCTTACATTCCGATAGGCATTGTATAAGATTGCTCGATAAAACAAGACCAATGCCGATAACTGGCAGCGACATTTGGGTGACCAGCCGTGACTCAGGGAATTCAACGTTCGACCCGGCGCTTGATCCTGCTGCTGTCGGGAATGCCGGCGGCTCTGCTGATTTTCGCTCTGCTGTACATGTTCGGTTCGACCTATCTGGAAGGGAAGCCCGCGACCTTCTGGGCCAGCTTGGAATGGGCCGCCGAGACCCTGACCACCACCGGCTACGGGGCCTATGCGCCCTGGTATCACCCGGCCATGATCCTGTTGGTCATCCTGACCCAGTTCGTCGGCATGTTCTTTCTGGTGCTGGTCTTCCCCGTCTATATCTTGCCCTACATCGAAGAACGGTTCGAAGTGCGCCTGCCGCGAACATTGCCGACGATGGGCGGGCGGGTGCTGTTCTACGGCTACGGCCCCGCCATCGACTCGTTGCTGGAGGAGTTCCAGCAAAACAGCGCCAGCTTCGTCATCCTGGAAGAGGATGCAGTGCTGGCGCGGAATCTGCGCGACCGTGGTTTTCAGGTGGTGTTCGGCAAGCTCGACGAGGAACCGACCCTGCTGGCGGGCGTAACCCAGGCCCGGGCGATCGTTGCCAACGCCGACGATCACGCCAATGCCATCTGCATCCTGATGGCCCGCGAGCAGCAGTTCGAAGGGCCGATCTACGCGCTGGCCAATGATCCGCTCTACCGTGCGCCCATGCTGCAGGTGGGCGCGTCGGCGGTCTACACGCCGACCCATGTGCTCGGAGCGGCGCTGGCAGCGCGCGCCAGTACCCGGATCAGCCCGCCGGCGGAAGGCTTGCACCTGCTCAGCGCCCAAGTGGGCCTGGCCGAATTCCGGGTTCGCCCCGACAGTCCCATGGCCGGCCAGCGGCTCGGTGAACTGCACTTACGCGAACGCTATGGGGTGACGGTGGTCGGCCAGTGGCGGGGGGGGGACTTTTCCCTGATCATGAAGGCGAGCACCACGATCGAACCGGGCGCGATTCTGGTCGTGGTCGGCGCGCACGCCAATCTGGCCCAGGTCGAGCAGTGGGCCGCGCCCATCCATCGCACCGGCCCGATCGTGGTGGCCGGCTTTGGCACCGTCGGCAGCAAGGTGGTGCAGATGCTGCGCGATGCCCACGAGCTGACCGTAGTCATCGATCAGCAGCTGGTTCCGGGAGTGGACATCGTCGGCAACGTCCTGGAGCACGCTACGCTGGCTCGGGCCAATGTCCGTACGGCCAGCGCAGTGGTGCTGGCCTTGAGCAACGACAGCGAAGGGGTGTTCGCCACGGCCGTGGTCCGCGACTACGCGCCCGAGGTGCCGCTGATCGTGCGGGTCAATCGGGCCACCAACGTGGCGCGCCTATATCAGTCGGGGGCGGATTTC
>Ga0208564_1001553_pt1 | contig 19220 bp, 19 predicted proteins | sample AD_UKC073_MetaG_FD_184439 | JGI IMG/M metagenome (GOLD analysis project Ga0208564, IMG submission 184439) | Active sludge microbial communities of municipal wastewater-treating anaerobic digesters from USA - AD_UKC073_MetaG (SPAdes) (version 2) | ecosystem: Engineered > Bioreactor > Anaerobic >... | reverse complement strand
AGCGCGGCAACGGCCATTGGCCATGCGCCTGCGCATGGGGAAACTCGAATTATCGCATACGCTTGCCGAGCTCGACCTTGGACTAACGTCACAATCGCCTGATGTGAGCCTGCCACGCACAGCAAAACGGCCGCCTAAAGGCGGCCGTTGCAACAACAAGCGCGAGGTGCTTACTTCTGGTAGCGCTTGCGAAACCGATCCACGCGACCACTGGTGTCCATGATCTTGTTTTGACCGGTGTAGAACGGGTGCGAAGACGACGAGACTTCCACTTTGATCAGCGGATATTCATTGCCGTCTTCCCACTTCACCGTTTCTTTGCTGGCGAGGGTGGAACGGGTCAGAATCTTGAAGTCCGAGGTCACGTCCTGGAAGACGACGTCGCGGTATTCGGGATGGATGCCGGCTTTCATGAGCAAACTCTAGGAAGTGGAACGGATTGTGAGCCGCGCATTATAGACGCGCCGTGGCCGGGCGTGCAACTGTACCGAATTCAGGCCCCGCCAGGGGCCGCCAACGCGGCCTCGATCATGGCCTCGAAACGTGCCTGGTCATAGCGCATCAGGATCGCCACATTGTCTGCTGCGCCGGTTTGCCGGTTCCAATCGACAATCGTGGCTCCGCGTGCGTGCTGACCGGCGGTTTCCACCACCAGCGGCCGCTCCCGCAGCTCCAGCGCACCCTCCGGCTGCAAGGCCAGCGCCATCGCCAGCGCGTCGGCGGCATGCCAGCGCTCGCCGCGGCCGGCCTTGGCCCAGGCGCGGGTATGGGCGGAGATGCCGGCATAAAAACGCGCCCGCGGCGAGTCCGCCGCCAGCCAGCGCTCGGCATCGTCATGGCGGAAGCCGTGTGCCAGCACCGCTTCCCAGTCGGCCAGCTCGATCTTCGGGAATGCGGAAAACACGATATGCGCCGCCTCTGGATCAAAGGCGATATTGAACTCGGCCGCTGCGGTGATATTGCCGTGCGCGCTGACCGCCGCGCCCATCACCACGCAGCGCGCAATTCGCGATGGCAAGCTGGGGTCCAGTTTGAGCGCCAACGCCAGATTGGTCAGCGGGCCCAACGCCACTAGCAGCAAGTTGCCGGCGTGCTCGTGCGACAGCCGCAAGATCGCCAGCGCCGCGTGTTCGGCCTCGGCATGGCGGGCTGCAGGCGCATAGCCGGTATCGCCAAACCCATCGCGCCCGTGCACATAAGCGGCATCACGCGCGGGGAACACCAGCGGTGCATCGGTGCCGGCAAATACCGGCACCCGCACTGCGCAGACTTCGCACAGTTTCAATGCATTGGCGACGGTGTGCGCAAGGCCCACATTGCCGGCGGCAATGGTCAAGCCCACCACCTCATGCTGCAGGTCGTTGAAGGCCATCAGCAGGGCCAGCGCGTCGTCCACGCCGGGGTCGGTATCAATCAACAGAGGAATACGGGATGTCTTCATCACCCGATTATGGCCTACGCCCGGACTCAGGGGATTGTGCAGTCCGATATTTATATTAGAATGATCTTAATTATTACGGATCCTCATGAAGCTCCTGCGCAGCACCGTCGTCCACTTAGTCTTCGTGGTCATCGCCAAGGTGATCGTGCTGGCACTGCTTTACGCCCTGTTCTTCACTCCTGCACATCGCCCGGACGTCGACGCAGACGCCGTGGGCCGCCGCCTTGAATCCCCCCCGAGGTAAGTGTCATGCCTGACCTGCACGTCGTCGATCTGTCGCGGCTCCAGTTCGCGATCACTGCCCTGTACCACTTCCTGTTCGTCCCGCTGACGCTGGGCTTGGCGCTGCTGTTGGCGATCATGGAAAGCGTCTACGTGATGACCGGGCGCGTCATCTGGAAGCAGATGGTGAAGTTCTGGGGCGTGCTGTTCGGCATCAACTTCGCCATGGGCGTGGCCACCGGCATCACCATGGAATTCCAGTTCGGCACCAACTGGGCCTACTACTCGCACTACGTCGGTGACATCTTCGGCGCGCCGCTGGCCATCGAAGGCCTGATGGCGTTCTTCCTGGAGAGCACCTTCGTCGGCCTGTTCTTCTTCGGCTGGGACCGCATGAGCCGGCTGCAACACATGGTGGTGACCTGGTTGATGGCGCTGGGTGCGAATTTCTCGGCCCTGTGGATCCTGATCGCGAACGGCTGGATGCAGAATCCGGTGGGTGCCGAGTTCAACTTCGAGACCATGCGGATGGAAGTGACCGACTTCGCCGCCGTGCTGTTCAATCCGGTGGCGCAGTCGAAGTTCGTGCACACGGTGAGCGCGGGCTACGTGACCGGCGCGATGTTCGTGCTGTCGATCAGCGCCTACTACCTGCTGAAGGGGCGCAACTTGCAGTTCGCCAAACGCTCCATCACGGTGGCCGCCAGCTTCGGCCTTGCCTCCGCGCTGTCGGTGGTGGTACTGGGCGACGAGAGCGGCTACACCGCGTCCGAGAACCAGCACATGAAGGTCGCGGCGATCGAAGCCGAGTGGCATACGGCACCGGCACCGGCGTCGTTCACGCTGTTCGGCCTGCCCAGCATGGAGGAGCGCGAGACCAAGGCGGCGGTGCGGATCCCGTGGGCGCTGGGCATGATCGCCACCCGCTCGCTGGACGAGCAGGTGCCAGGTATCCATGACCTGGTGGAGCAGAACAAGCAGCGCATCCGCAACGGGATCGAGGCGCACGCGGCGTTGGCCGCCGTGCGCGCGGACCGGACCAATCCGGCGAAACAGCAGGCGTTCCTGGCCAAGCGCGAGGACCTGGGCTTCGGCCTGCTGACCCTGAAGTACGTGGACGATCCGGCCAAGGCCGACGAACGCGTGATCGACCAGGCTGCCTGGTCGACCGTGCCGAACGTACCGGTGCTGTTCTTCTCGTTCCGGATCATGGTGGCGCTGGGCTTCTTCTTCATCGCGCTGTTCACCTGGGCCTTCTTGCTGGCGAGCAAGCGCAAGCTGGAGAACCCGCGCTTCCTGCGCATCGCGCTGTGGAGCCTGCCGCTGCCATGGATCGCAGCGGAACTCGGCTGGATCGTGGCCGAGTACGGCCGCCAACCCTGGGCGATCGACGGCGTGTTGCCGACCTTCCTCGGTGTCTCGTCCACCAGCAGCGCACAGGTCACCGGCAGCCTGATCGGCTTCGTCCTGCTGTACACCACGCTGGCCGTGTTCGACGTGTTCCTGATGCGGCGCATGGTCAAGGCCGGCCCCGAAGGCCTGAGGCTGTGGCCACTACCGGACGCGCAGCAGGCGCACGAGACCCACGCCACCGCCAAGGAGAACGGCCATGTTTGACTACGGCACCCTGCGCGAGATCTGGTGGCTGCTGCTGGGCATCCTGCTGATCGGCTTCGCCGTCACCGATGGCTACGACCTGGGCCTGGGCGCGATCTACCGGTTCATCGCCCGCGACGACACCGAGCGCCGGATGGCTCTGGAGGCCATCGAACCCCATTGGGAGGGCCACCAGGTCTGGTTCATCCTTGGCGGTGGCGCGGTATTCGCGGCGTGGCCGATGCTCTACGCGGCCTCGTTTTCCGGCTTCTATTTCGCGATGCTGCTGGTACTGCTGGCACTCATCCTGCGGCCCGTCGGCTTCAACTTCCGCAACAAGGTCCAGCACCCGGCATGGCGCAATGGCTGGGACTGGGCGCTGATGGTGGCCGGCGCGGTGCCATCGCTGGTGTTCGGCGTGGCATTTGGCAACCTGTTCCTGGGCGTGCCCTTCCACTTCACCGACAACCTGCTGCCGGTCTACGACGGCCGGTTCTTCGGCTTGTTCCATCCGTTCGCGCTTGTCGCGGGCGTGGTCAGCCTGGCCATGCTGGTGATGCACGGTGCCACCTTTGGTGCGATGAAGGTCGAAGGCCCGGTCGGCGACCGTGCGCACCGCGTGGCACGCGTGGCCGCGGTGATCACGCTGGCCGCCTTCGCGGCAGCCGGCGCCTGGCTCGCGTTCCTGCCGGGCCACGCCATCGTCGCTGGCGCCATGGCGGACGGCCCGTCGAATCCGCTGGGCAAGCAAGTCGTGGTGGAAGCCGGCGCCTGGCTGGGCAACCCGCGGGCCCACCCGGTGCTGTGGCTGGTGCCGGGACTGGCCGCCCTGTCGATGCTGGCGGTGGCGGTGGTGCGCCAACGCGTGATCGCCTTCGTCGCCAGCGCCGTGGCGGTGGCCACCGTCATCCTGACCGCCGGCGTCGCGCTGTTTCCCTTCCTGCTGCCATCGGCCACCGATCCCGGCCATGGCCTCACGGTCTGGGACGCCTCGTCCAGCCAGCGCACGCTGGGGATCATGCTGTTCGCCACCGCGGTGTTCCTGCCGCTGGTGCTGGCCTACAGCACCTGGGCATTCCGGATCATGCGCGGCAAAGTAACCCGCGCCCACGTCGAAGAACAAGCACGCAACGGAGGTGGTTACTGATGTGGTACTTCACCTGGATCCTCGGCATCGCGTTCGCCGCCGCGTTCGCGATCCTCAATGCCATGTGGTACGAGCTGCACAGCGACCGCGCGCGCGGCGTGAAGCGGCCGTTCGAAGCCCCCTGAGGGCGCCGCGTTGGCCCGGTTGCTGTCGCTGCTGGGCGGGACCGGTCTGGCGCTGGCCCTGCTGTTCCTGCCCGCAGCTCGCGGGCAGGCACTCACGGCGTCCGAACACGGGCGGATGACGCTGGTGCTGCTGGCGATCTGCGCGCTGTTCGTGCACGGCAGCGGGTTCCGCTTCCATGCGCGCTGGGCCACGCACCTGTTTTCGCCATGGGTGCTTTGGCCCGCGGCAGCCGTGACCGCCGGTCTGTTCTGGACCGCCTGATCTGTTGGCTCAGCGGTAGCGGCGCAGGTAGCGCTTCTCGAACGCCGCCTTGGCCCAGTGCATCATGCGCAGCGGCGGCAGCGCGCGACCGCCGGCACCCTTACGGGTCACCAGCAGGCCGCGATCGAGCGTGTCCACGATGCACACCAGCTCGGCGGTGAACGCTTCCTCCGCCGGCTCACCGCGCAGGGTGCGCAGCAGGTTGCGTGCGGCCACCTCGGCCTGCAGATCGGCCTGGTGGGCCTGCTTGGGCAGCCAGTCGGGACCGGGATAGCTGCCGCCGTCGCCGGCCACGTAGGTGCAGGCCACGCCGGGCACGCGGCACTGCGCATCGCCCTGCACGAAGCCACCGGGCGACCGCGGCAACGCCGTGGCGTCCAGCCACGCCTGCCCGGTCAGCCCGGGCATGAACACGGTCATCGCACTGTCCAGGCGGGTGCGCTCCAGCTGCACGGCGTCAGCCTCGAAGCGCTGCGGTTTCTCGCCCAGCACGGTGTCGATGCCGCGCTTGCGCATCTCGCCCAGGATCAGGCCGACCGCCTTCTCGCCCAGGCGCTGCCCGGGTTTCTCCGACGGACTGAAGAACGCCAGCCGGAAGCGGTCGCGGCGGCGCTGCTTGCGCAGCAGGGTGTCGATGCCGAACACGAACTCGAACACCGGGCCGCCGCGCATGGCGATGGGCTCGTTCGGGTTGCTGCCGAAGCCGAAGCAGAGCGTGCCGCCCTCCAGCGCGGCCAGCCGGTCGCGGATCGCCTCGCCGGCGTCCACGCCCTCGCAAGGGATGATGGCGTGCTCGATGCCCGGCAACTTGCGGATGAAGCGCGCGCCGGTGGCGACGATCAGGCCGTCGCTCGCCATGTCGCCCGCGTCGGTGTGCAGGGTGCGCGCATCCGCCGACAGCCCGGTGGCGCGGGCGCGATGGAAGGCGATGCGCTCGCGGCGCAGGAAGGCGTCCAGCGGCACCACCAAGTCGGTGCGGCTGCGCAGGCCCGAGGGAATCCAGATGGTACCGGGCAGGTAGTGCAGCGCCGCCTCCGGTGCCACCAGGGTGAGTTCGGCGTCCGGCGCGTGCCGGCGCAGGGTGCGCAGCGCGGTGAGGCCGGCGAAGCCAGCGCCCACCACGGTGATGCGTGTGGTCATCTCGCGCCCCTTATTCGCCGATTCCCAGCGCTTTTTTCAATACGGGTTCGATGTGGGTGACACCCGCTTTGCGGCCCAACTCCAAGGCCGACTGCGCAGACGCGCCATCAAAGTCTTTTTGCTCCAGTGCCAACAACGCCCCCGCGCGATTACCGCTGGCGCAATGCACCAGCACGCCGCCACCGTGCCTGGGGGCCAACGCCACATGCAACAAGCGCGCATTGGCCAGATTGATGCCTTCGCCACCTGGCACCGGGATTTCCAGGTAGTGCAGGCCCGCTGCCTTGACCTCGGCGGCCTCGTTGCGGTCTTTCAGTTCCCCCGCTGCACGCAGATTGATGACGGTACGAATGCCGTCGGCTTTGATCAGCACCCAGTCATTCGCCGCCGGTTGGCCGGCGGTAAACAAACCCGGCAACGGCTGCATCAGCGGGGTTTGCGTACCGATGGTGGTGGTCATCGGCGCGTGTGCGCAGCCGCTCACCAGCGCCGCCAGTGCTGTGCCACAGGCGATGCGATGCAGCGTGTTCATGTACTGGCTTCCGGTGCCGGCGAAAGCTCATCATAGGCGCGCAGTGCTTCGGCGGCATAAATCATCGAGGGCCCTGCGCCCATGTAGATCGCCATCGACAAGGTTTCCAGGATTTCCTGCCGGCTGGCGCCGGCACCGATGGCCGCCTTGGCATGGAAGCCGATGCAACCATCGCAGCGCACCGCGACTGCAATGCCCATGGCGATCAATTCCTTGGTCTTCACGTCCAGCGCGCCGGGCTTCAGCGCTTCGCGCGCAAGCATGGAAAACCCCCGCATCGGCTCGGGCGCGCCCTCCCGGAACTTGCCAATGGCGGCGTTGAGATCATCGATCAAATCCGGAAACGACTGGCTCATGTAACACTCCTTCGATCAAAGAAACTGGTGCGTCCAGCGCACGATATCGGCAGTACCCATGGCACCCGACTGCCGCGCAAGCTCATGGCCCTGGCGAAACAATACCAAGGTGGGAATACTGCGGATACCGAAGCGGCTGCCCAGCGCAGGCTGCGCTTCGGTATCCACCTTGGTCAGCCGCAGCCGCGGCTCCAATTGCCTGGCCGCCGCCTCGAATTGCGGGGCCATCATCCGGCACGGCCCGCACCATGGTGCCCAGAAATCCACCAACAGCGGCAAGTCCGCACGCTCGACGTGGGCATGGAAGCCGGCACCATCCAGCGCCAGCGGATGGCCGGTGAACAGCGCAGCGCCGCACTTGCCGCACTTGGGAGCCTCCGCCAGCCGCGCATCGGGCACACGGTTCAGGCCGTTGCAGGCCGGGCAAGCGACGATAGTGGATGGGGCGGCGCTCATGCGGCCTTCCCCGCGCCTCCGGGCACGTATTCGGTGCCATCGGCGTCGATGATGCGGACGTCCACCTGCATGCCCTCGCGCACGCTCTGGGTGACGATGCAGAACTCCTCGAACTGGCCCAGCACGCGGTCGAAATGCTCCAGCCCGGTCGCGGCATCCGACAACCGGATCACCACCTCAGCGCGTGGGATGCGCCAGCGGCCGGCGGCGTTGCGCACCTTGTCGGCGACGATCTCGGTGCGGATCAGGCCCGGCGCATTCTTGAACTTGCGCAGCGCGAACAGCAGGCTGGCCGATAGACAGTTGGCAATACCCGCCAGCAGCAGGTGCGACGGAGTAGGGCCCGCACCCGCGCCCAGCGGCGTGCTTTCATCGGTGTGCAAGGCGTCCAGGCCGGCGCCTTCGAAACTGATCCGGAACGCGTAAGGCCCGTCCTGTTCCAGCAGCAGCCGGATGCCGTCTTCGCCACTCATCTTGCTCCTCCATTTGTTTGCTCGGCATGGCCGGCATCCGCTGTCCTGCGCTTGAGCACGTAATACAACAACGGGATCACCACCAGCGTGAGGACGGTGCTGACCAGGATGCCGAAGATCAGCGAGATCGCCAGCCCGTTGAAGATCGGGTCATCGAGAATGAAGAATGCACCCAGCATCGCCGCCACACCAGTGAGGACAATGGGCTTGGCACGCACCGCGCAGGCATCGATCACGGCATCCACCAACGGCACGCCACGCGCGGTTTCCTGGTTGATGAAGTCCACCAGCAAAATGGAATTGCGCACGATGATGCCGGCCAGCGCGATCATGCCGATCATGCTGGTGGCGGTGAACTGCTTGCCCAGCAGTGCATGCCCCGGCATGACGCCAATCACGGTCAGCGGGATCGGCGCCATGATCACCAGTGGCACCAAGTAGCTGCGGAACTGCGCGACCACCAGAAGATAGATCAGCACCATGCCGGCGGCATAGGCAATGCCCATGTCACGGAACGTTTCATAGGTGATCTGCCATTCGCCATCCCATTTGATCGCATAGCTGCTGGTATCGGCAGGTTGGCTGATGAAGGTCTGCGCCAGCGTTTGCCCTGCGACCTTGTGTTCATTGAGTTGCGACACGATATTGAACATGCCGTACAGCGGGCTATCCAATTTACCGGCTTCATCGGCCATCACATACACCACGGGCAAGCCGTCTTTGTGATAGATCGCACCATCCCATGTGGTTTTTTCTACGCGCACCAGCTCCGACAGCGGCACCAGTTGGCCCTGCATCGCGCGCACCTTGATCGCCAAAACCCCCTCCAGAGCGGCTTGATCTTGCGCAGGCAAGCGCAGCCGCACCGGGCGTGGATATTTTGAAACGCCATCGTGCACATATGTTGCGGCCAACCCGGCAACACCCATCGCAATGGCATCGGTAATCGCCGATTGCGGCACACCTAGCCGTGCAGCGCGCTCGCGATCCACCACAATCTGCTCGCGCGGGGCATTGGCTTCTACGCTGGTATCGATATCGACAATACCTTCTGTGCGGACGAAGTGGTCTTGCTCCAAAGCTTTGGCAATCTTGCGTTGCCCGGCGTAATCGGGGCCATAGACTTCCGCCACTAGGGGCGAGAGCACCGGCGGGCCGGGCGGCACTTCCACCACTTTGACGGATGCGCCGTATTTTTCACCCAGCTTGGCAAGTGCGGGACGCACCGCCAGCGCGATGGCATGACTCTGGCGTTTGCGGTGATGTTTGTCCACCAAGTTGACTTGCAGATCCCCCACGTTATTGCCGCTGCGCAGGAAATATTGGCGCACCAAGCCATTGAAATTGATCGGTGCTGCGGTGCCTGCATAGCCTTGGTAGTTCAGCACTTCTGGCACGCCATCAAGCTTGGCGGCAAGCTCGGTCAGCAGCGCATTCGTTTGCTCCAAGGTGCTGCCTTCGGGCATATCCACCACCACTTGTACTTCAGACTTGTTATCCAACGGCAGCATCTTCAACACCACCAGCTTGAAGACGGCAAGCGACGCCGACAGCAAGACCAAGCCCAACATCGACGCAAATAGCAATGCCCGTTTTCTGCCTGCTTGCTCGCCTTTCAAAAACGGCGACATCACCCGTTCGAACAGGCGGTGCAGCCAGCCCGCTTGTTGCGCTTCGTGGGACTGTTCGGCATGTTCGCTTTGCCCATGCCGCGCCAGCAGCTTCAACGACAACCATGGGGTGACGATCAGCGCAATCGCCAGCGACAGCAGCATCCCCACCGACGCATTCACCGGAATGGGCCGCATATACGGGCCCATCAAGCCCGACACAAATGCCATTGGCATCAGCGCGGCAATCACGGTGAATGTCGCCAAAATGGTGGGACCGCCGACTTCATCCACGGCGGGCGGGATGGCTTCGATCAGCGATTTGCCATCGCGTGCCATATGCCGGTGGATGTTTTCCACCACCACGATCGCATCGTCCACCAAAATGCCGATGGAAAAAATCAGCGCGAACAAAGACACCCGATTAAGGGTGAAGCCCATCATCTTCGATGCAAACAAGGTGACAGCCAGCGTGAGCACCACCGCCGTGCCGACCACAACCGCTTCGCGCCAGCCGAGTGCGAACAGCACCAACAGCACCACGCTGCCGGTCGCGAAGATCAATTTTTGAATGAGTTTTTGCGCTTTATCGCTGGCAGTGGCGCCATAGTCGCGGGTGATATCCACATGCACGTTTGCAGGAATCAACTCGCCGCGCAGCTGCGCAATGCGCTTGCTAACGGCGGTGGTGATATCTGCGGCATTACTGCCTGGTTTTTTGGCAATGGCAATCGTCACTGCGGGCGCGGTGCCCGCTTTGGGGCCTGCGCGCCCGGCAGGTGCGCCGTACCAAACATATTGCGATGCGATATCGCCACGCGCTTGGATGTGGGCGACATCCGATAGCAACAGTGGTTTACCGCCTTGGCTACCAATCACCAGATTGGCCACATCTTCCGCATTGGCCAAATAGCGGCCCGCCGTCACCGGCACCGCACCGGTGCCAGCATCAATACGTTCCCCTGCCTGATGCACAACATTGGCCGCTTGCAACGCTTGCGCCAGGTCATTACTGGCCATGCCGTAAGCGGCAAGCTTGGCAGCATCCAGCGTCACCAAGACACTGCGATTAGGTGCGCCGATGGTGTAGATATCGCGTGTGCCGGGGATGCGTTTAAGATCCGCCTCCAAGGAATGGGCCACTTCGGCCAGCGCAGTGGCGTCCACCCGCGCGTCATCACTCCATAGGGTTAGCGCCATCACCGGCACATCATCAATCCCTTTGGGTTTGACGATGGGTTGCCCCACACCCACACCTTGCGGCAGAAAATCACCGTTGGAAAACACCTGGTTATACAGGCGCACCAGTGCCGGCTGCCGCGCCACACCCACTTCAAACTCCACCGTGAGCACCGCCATGCCGGGACGGCTGATCGAATAGACGTGTTTGACACCTTCGATTTCAGATAACTTTTGCTCCAGTGGCGTTGCCACCCATTGCTCGACGTCACGCGCGCTGGCGCCATCAAACGGCACCATGACATTGGCCATGGTGACATCGATCTGCGGCTCTTCTTCGCGCGGGGTGACGATCACCGCCAGCAGGCCCAGCAACAATCCCACGATCAACAAAATGGGCGTGAGCGGATTGTTTTGGAAGGCTGCGGCCAGGCGCCCGGAAATGCCCATGCGCGGGAGCTCAGTCACGGCCAGACTCCATCGCTTTGCGCTGCTGGGCCAGTGCTTGCGTGGCCGCAACCGGGTCTTTGGCCACCACATCTCCCGGGGTCAAACCAGCAATCACCTCAACGCGGTCACCGCTGCGTGCACCCAAACGCAATTGCCGCAACAGCAGGCGGCCGTCTTGCACCACATACACCGCACTAAGTTCACCGCGCTGGGTGATGCTGCTTGCGGGAATGCGCACAGCGCCTTTGCCTGCCTCCGTATTGGCGGCTTGCGTGTCTGCAGCGAACACCACTTTCGCGGTGGTCCCCGGCGCAGGCGGCACCGCCAACTTGGGCAAATTCACCCGCACATTGACGCTATGCGTCGCCGGATCTGCGGCCGGAAACACGATAACCTCGGCAGGCACCACACTACGCCCATCGGCCAGCAACACCTGTGCTTGCGTCTGCTTGCGGATGGCATCGGCGCGGGTTTGCGGTACCGCCACTTCAATCCGCAACGCATTCGGCGCGTACATGCGCATCAGCGGCATGCCGGGGGCTACGGTTTCACCCGGTTCCACAGTGCGTGCCGATATCACACCGGCATACGGCGCACGCACCACCGTGTACGCCGCTTGTTGCGCCGCCTGCGCCGCGATTGCGGCAGCGGCATTGCGCGCCGCCACGGCAGAATCACGCGCCGCACGCGCTTGGTCGATCTGTGCTTTGGAGACATATTGCGCATCGGCCAGCGCGGCAAAACGCTTGTAATTTTGTTCCGCTTCCGCCGCTGATGCGTCTGCCGCACGCAGTTGCGCGCGTGCGGCATTGGCCCCGGCGTCTTGCTCCACCGCCGTAATACGCAGCAGCACATCACCCGCCTTTACCGGCTGATTCACATCCACCAAGACCGCCGCCACCCGGCCTGCGGTTTGCGCGGCCAAATCTGCGCGCTGTACCGCCTCTACCACACCATCCCAACCACGCCCGGGCAAGCCCGCCCCGGCATCCACCGCGAACGTGGCAAGGTCTTTGGGTAATGCCGGCGTGGCGACCGGCTTGTCGTGGCTGCACGCGGACAGTGCCAGCAGCAGCGGCAATAGGGTCAGTGAAGTCTTGGACATGGCGTTTCTCTGGATTGGATGCAGTGGATCAACAGCGGTTGCAAGACGACTCTTGACCACGCCCGATGCCAAGTTTCTTCATCACTTTGGCGGCAGGGCAAAAGCCGGTGAACGCGGACTGGAACAAATTGAAACCGATAAACACGGTCATCCAGAAGAAATAAGGATGGACGAATTGGGTCAGCAACACGCTGATCAACACCATCACGCCGGCAAAGGCTTGTACGGCACGGTCGAGGCTCATGGGGAATCTCCTTGTGTAGTGGTCGAAATCAGGAAGAACGCTTTACGTCTTTCAGCCGCTCGATGCCAAGCAGGCTCAAGATGTGTTTTTCATAGATGGGCTCGCTGGTACCGTTGCGCATCTTGTAGAGGAAATATTTTTCGAACCCGATTTTGGCCAGATGCACCCATTTGCCGATTTTGGTCCAGGTGACGTTGCGCGGCGGAATCTGTGGCAGCGCCACGAACGCCGCGCCGGTATCGCCCATATCAGCCAAGCACACCGCGTTCCACGTGCCTTCGAAATTTGCTGCCTCGCCTTTGAGTTCGGCTTGGATGTTTTTCACGATGGTGGTAACCATCGACTCGATCATGAACCCCGTTTTCGGCGCACCAGTGGGCACTGGCGTCGCTTCTACGGGCGGAATGGCCACGCACACGCCGGCTGAAAAAATCTTGGGGTATTTGGGGCTGCGCTGCTGCTTATCCACGATCACAAACCCGCGTGGATTGCACAGCCCTTCCACTGCAGCCACCGCATCCACGCCTTTGAAGGCGGGCAGCAGCATCGAAAACTTGAACGGCAGTGTGCGTGTATCTGCTGGCTGGCCCTTGGCATCGTGCTCCAGTACGGTCATTTCGCCATCGCGCACGTCCGTCACTTTGCTATTGACCACCCAGTGGATATGACGCTGGCGCATTTCCGATTCCATCAAGCCTTTGGAATCACCCACACCGCCCAACCCCATATGCCCGATATAGGGTTCGCTGGTGACGAACGTCATCGGCACCTTGTCGCGCAATTTGCGCTTGCGCAGATCGGCATCGACAATCATCGCGAACTCATATGCGGGGCCAAAACAGCTGGCCCCGGCTACCGCGCCAATAACCACCGGGCCGGGGTTCTTCACAAATTCCTGATACGCCTCCCATGCCTGCGCGGCATGCGGTGTGGTGCAGATCGACTGGGTGAATCCACCGTGCGGCCCGGTACCGGGCACTTCTTCAAAGGCGAGTTTGGGACCGGTGCAAATCAACAAGTAGTCGTAATCAATACGGTCACCTTTGCCCGTCACCACCGCATTGCCTGCCGCATCGATCTGCGCCACCCCGCTACTGTCATAACGAATGCCGTGTTTGCCCACGTGCTCGCCCACCGGCAAGGTGATGTCGTCCTGCTTGCGCCAACCCACCGCCAGCCACGGATTGGAGGGCGTGAAGCCGAAACTCTCGCCCACCCCAACCAACACAATGTCATGCCCCTTGCCGAGGGTTTCGCGCAGCTCGTACGCCGCACTCATGCCGCCCAGCCCCGCGCCCACCACCACAAACTTCGCCATTGCAATGCCCCAAGTCATGCCACTTCGGCAACAACCATACATTAGTACTTGCTTATATTAGAGTCAAGTGATATTTTGCCGCGATGACAAAAAAGGACTCCCCAATAGATCCAGAAGCCATGCGCGCACACGCCGCCGATGCCGCGCAACTGCTGCGCGCACTGGCCAATGACAAGCGCCTGATGCTGTTGTGCCTGCTGGTGGAAGGCGAACGCTCGGTCGGCGAGCTCAACGCCCGGGTGGATCTCAGCCAATCGGCGCTGTCACAGCACTTGGCGGTGTTGCGCAACGACGGCTTGGTGACGACGCGGCGCGAAGCACAGACGATTTACTACACGCTGGCCAAAGGCCCGGCGCAGCGCATCATTGAAACCCTGCACGGGATTTATTGCGGCACACCCGCCTGCGCGACCTGAATCAGCCCGATAGCATCGGGCGTCATGCGCGCATGTCGTCCAACGCCTGCTGGATCGCCGACCACTCTTTCTGCTTGGGCATCACGAAGCCAAAACCCTTGCCCGCGCGCCTGGCCCACAGCGCACCGATACGGCGCTTTTCCACCTGATCGGGGTCGTTGTACAGATGCGCGCCTTTGTACTCGACCACCAGCATGCGGCCGTCCTGCATGCGCAGCAGGAAGTCGGGATAGAAACGCTGTTTCGAGGTCGGCAACGAGAACGCGCCGTGCTTGCGTTCGATATTGCGCACCCAGTCGCGCACGCCGTCCAGACGATTGGCGATGAAATCCGCGCACTCGAACTCTTCGCCTTGCGATTTCAGGTTGCCGATCTGCGGGAAGAAGTGCTTGGGCAGGGTGATGAAGCCGTTGTACAGCGAGTCCCAGGCATAACGGCCGCTTTTGAACACGCATTGCAGGCGCGCATCCGCGCTCATCTGCGTCTCATCGCCCAGCAAATCGAGAAAGCGCTGGCGATGTCCCATGCGCCGTGCCGCCGCAATCCGTTCACCCAGCGCCTCGCGCAGGCGTGGCCGGCGATAGGCCAGCTCGTCGATGGAAAAACCGCGTGCTTCCTGCAAGTGCCGCAGCACACCGGACAGCCACGCCGAAAGCTCATCCGGTTCCAGATCCGCTGCCGAAAGATGCTGCTCCAACGTCCACAGCAGATCTTCCACGCTGGCGGTGTCGCGCACGCCGAACAGGCCCATCTGCACGTCGAGCTTTTCCAGCGGATCAAGGTGCAGCCTGCCGGCGTCATTCATTTGCAGGCGCCGGCGTTGCAGGGTTTCCAGTTCACGCGGATAGGCCGCCTCATCCAGCAAAGGATCGATCTCGCCCAGCGCCAGCGTGCCTTCCAGTGGCGGCGCGTCGCCCAGGTCCACCAGCCAATCACCCTGCGACCACGCCAACAGCGGCAGGCTGAACGCCTCGCCACGCTCTGAAGGTGTCTGCACGGGCAATTCGACGGGTGCGGCCAAGCGGTTGAACGCCCGCTCAAGGCCCGCCGCCGCCGTGGTGCCGGCGAATGCGTCCTGCAGTGCTTTCTGTTCCGCAGGCTTCCACTGCCCGCGCAAGGTCATGCTGCCGGTTTCCGGCGAAATATCCAGCTTGCCTTCGATCCGCTTGCGGGTGGCGTCCGGTATTTGGCTGAAATCCGGCAACACCACCGCATCGCCAGCCATCGGCAATGACAACGATACACTGGCGTTCTGCCGGAACAGGTCTTCCGCGCCATCTGCATGCGGCGCGATCGTGCGCACCAGATCATTGATGTCTTGCCGTTCAAACCCGGCCTGCACCAAACCATCACGCAGGGTGGCGGCCACCTCGGCGATATTGCTGGACACCGCGAAGGCATAGGCGCGGTTGAGCGCCTCGTGCTGCTTGCGGGTCACCTGCGGCATGCGCAGCACGCGACCCAGCACCTGTTCCAGCGCCATCTGCGTGCTGCTGCCGCGAAAGCTCATCAACACATACGCCGCTGGCCAGTCCCAACCTTCGCGCAATTTGTCCGAGGTGATGACAAAGCGCAGCGCGGCCGCATCCACATCCACCAGCTCATCCACGCCGGTGGCGGAACGTGCGATCTGCGCGGCGGGGATGCCGAATTCATCGATCAACGCCGCACGCACGCGGTCCACGGTCATCGCGTCCGGGTTGTCTTTCTGCTGGCGCTCGGCCTGCAACAGCATGATCGGCCGCAGCACTTCGCCGGTGGCCACGCATTCGGCATCGGCCTCGCGTTGCAGCGCACCCAACTGGGCGATGGCCTCACGCAGGGCAATGCGCCAGTCCGGGTGTACGGCCATATCCACCGGCAGCTTGATCATGTCCTCGCTTTGCAGGGTGGAGGCGGAAATCGACACCAGCACATTGGACGGTTGATGCAGGCGGTCCGGGGTGGCGGTCAATTCCAGCACCGCGCTGGGGGCCAGCCGCGCCAAGGTATCGAACGCCAGTTCGCTGCCTTGGTTGTGCGCCTCATCCACCACGATGAACGGGCGGCGCAGCGCCAGCGCTTCCACCAGCGACCAGCCGCTGCCTTCGATACCGCGAAAATGCTCCATCAGCGCGCCATTGGCGCGATACACCGCCAAGCGTTCGGTATCGGCCTGTTTGAACGCCTGCATGGTGGCCACGATGATGGTGTCGTGGCCATCCAGCACCGAGGGCGGCACCGCCAGCGCCTCGTCGATATCCAGCACCGCCACCTCACCAAACAATGTGCGCAACTCGCGGTAGAGCAACTCGCCGGGGGTTTTCAGCACGCGCAAGGTTTGCGTGCGGATAGCATCGGTAGGCACCAGCCACACGGTCAGGCTGCGCTCGCCCAGCGGCAATGCGCGCTTGGCGCGGGCGATGGCATGGCCGCCAATCACCGTTTTGCCACCACCGGTGGGCACGCGCAGGCAGACCACCGGCACATCGTCCGCAGCCAATGCTTCAGGCGCGTGGTAGGGAATGCGGAAGCCGAAATTGGCCTGCGTGCATTGCTCGAACGCCAACCGGCTGGCCTGCCGGGTGCCGGGGTTGGCCTCGGCCTGCGCACGCCATGCGTGCAGGAACGCCTCGTAGCGATCCAGCACCTCGCTTTGGTAGTCCTTCAAACTCATGTGCTGCGGTCCTTGGGTGTGCGTGGCGTCTTGCGCTGCGTCGCGATGGGCTTCAATGCATGGGTGGCCGCGTCGAAATCGCGATCCACCGCCTGCGGTAGCGTTGCCCGCTGTTTGCGCCATAGGTCGTATTGCTGCTGCGCGTGCTGTAGCGCATCGGCATGGCTGACGCGCCCGCCATGGGTGAGCAGTTCGCGTCCGCTCAGGCGCAGGAAGTCGTCGAGCTTGGCGATCCAGCCCGCCATCGTCATCGGCTGCCGGTTCAGTGCCTGCAATTCGGCGAATTCCAGATAGGCGGTGACGATGCGGTTCAGCGCTTCCAGCTCATCGGCCTGCAGATAATTCTTGGCGATCGGCGCATCCTGCTTGCGCGGTTGATCGGCGCTGGTGCTGGTCATGCCCATGTTGGGCTGCCCGGCATCGGCACGCGCCACCACCACTTCGGCGGCGGTGTGGCCGTGCGCGGCCCAGTGCATCTTGTTCTGCACGGTCTGGAAGAAGCGCTGACTGGCCTCGGCGGCGGGGTCGTAATCGATGCTGGTGGCGTAGATATCCAGCACCTTGCGCCAGAACATCCGCTCCGAAGAACGGATATCGCGGATGCGCGCCAGCAGTTCCTCGAAGTAGCCATCGTCCGGGCCACGCTTGAGGCGTTCGTCGTCCATGGCGAAGCCCTTGACCAAGTACTCCGACAGGCGCTGGCTGGCCCATTGGCGGAACTGCACGCCACGCGGCGAGCGCACCCGGTAGCCCACGGCCAGGATGGCGGCCAGACTGTAGTGATCCACCAGCCTGCGCACCTCGCGTGCGCCTTCGGTTTGAACCATTCGGAATTTCCGAATAGTTCGTTCAGGTTCAAGCTCGCCCTCGGCATAGGCGTTGGCCAGATGCTCGTTCACCGTAGGTACCGAGACTTGATACAGCTCGGCAATCTGCCGTTGCGCCAGCCACACGCTGTCCCCTTCCAGCCGCACCTCGATGCGGGTGCGGGCATCCTCGCCGCGGTACAGCAGCAGTTCCGAGTGCGGCGGCTGGTCGTCCTGCGCGATCACGGCGCCACCCGCAGGTGGTAGGGCAGTTGCTTGAAGGTGATGCCGAGTTTGCGCAGGCGCTCGGCACCGATCGCGCAGCGGGCGGCGTACACCACCTTGGGGCCGTCGTGGGCGGGCAGGTGCTCTAGCAGCAGGGAGGTGAGCACGTTGCCGCCATCGATGCTGCGGTCTTTCAGGATGCCGTTGTAGAGCAGATAGACGGCGCGGCCCTGGTGCGTGCCCAACAAGGGGCTGGCGGTATCGGCGGCGCTGCGGCTGGCGCGTGTGGCGGGCAGGCCCATGCCGGTTTCCACAAACCAGACAAAGCGCGCTAGTTCGGCAAAGCGCACTTCATTGCTGATATGGCCACGGGCGTCGAACAGTGGTTTGCCGAGTTTGCAGAACTGGAAGCCGCCGCCGAGGCCTTCGACCTGCTGGCCTTTACCGTTGGTGTAACCCTGCGCCACGCGCTTGACGCGCTCTGCCGTGACATCGCGGGCGATGTCTTCGTCCATTTCGACGAGGATGAAGCGGCGGTTGCCGCCGTCTTCGGCGTTCTGTTTCAGCACGGCGTGGGCGGTGGTGCCGGAGCCGGCGAAGCTGTCCATGACGATGAAATCATTTCCGTTAACCATTGAAATCAGGTAACGCACCAAATCAACAGGCTTGGGATATGGAAAAGAAAAACCCATCTCAGACAGCTCTACTGACTGTGATTGCGTTGTACCGACTCCACCCAGAACGCTAATTACGTGGCTCGCTTTTTCACGATCCTTCACGGATTCGATTGCACCTGTGCCCGTTATCACAAACCGTGTGCGCTGCCCCTTCGAGTCCTGCACCGGCTGGAAATCGGAATCGATGAAATCCTGAAGGATCGCCTTCGAAGACCAGCCGCTAGAGATCGTTACATCACCCACAAGCTTCCAGTCAGAAATCAATGCATTTTCTGTGTAGTGGGGCCACTGATCTGAGCGCGCCGAAATGATCGCCTCACTCACGCTTGCCGGGAAACCTGCTGGTAGAACAACCTCGCTTACTGGATTTTTTGGACCATTTTTGACGATGGTGTTCTGAATATGCTTGCGGTTTAGCTTGCTTCCCTCGCCCACAGTTGGATCGACAACATTAGGATGGGGAAACAAGTCAGGGTTAATGGCATAGGCAAGCACGTATTCGTGGCAATTCTTAATTTTTGCTTGGTTGTCGAAATTTCCTTCTGTACGCCAAACGAATGTTGCAAGCCGACGGTTGACTCCGAAAATTTCATCCAAAAGCTCGCGTAAATGGTGAACTTCATCATCATCAATCGACACGAAAATCACCCCATCCTCCCGCAGAAACTGCTTCAGCAGCATCAAGCGCGGATACATCATGCACAGCCAGCGGTCGTGCCGGTCCAGGGTCTCGCCTTCCTTGCCCACCACCTCGCCCAACCAGCGGCGGATCTCCGGCGAGTTG
>Ga0208564_1001552_pt1 | contig 19227 bp, 18 predicted proteins | sample AD_UKC073_MetaG_FD_184439 | JGI IMG/M metagenome (GOLD analysis project Ga0208564, IMG submission 184439) | Active sludge microbial communities of municipal wastewater-treating anaerobic digesters from USA - AD_UKC073_MetaG (SPAdes) (version 2) | ecosystem: Engineered > Bioreactor > Anaerobic >... | reverse complement strand
TGCCAGGTCAACGCGCAGAGAAACATCCTGTAAGACTTGAGAATGGACCGTAGAGAGTTCGGGGCGCTCCTTCTTCCAGATTGGAATTTGGCGCTTTGATTCGTAGTAAGAAATACTTCTCTGTTCCCGCTCCCATGCGTTCTTTCGCATTGCAAGCGTCTCGTTATAGACCCATCGACAAATTTCAAGCGTCTGCTCCATCTGAGAGATCTGTGATTTCGTCGGGTAGAGTCGATAGCGATACGCTTTCACCAGCATGGTTACATCACTTTCTGAGTCTCGATATATTTCTGAATAACTTCCTTTGTCGTATCCCCGCACGTTCCAACGTAATATGACGGGTTCCAGAGATGACCTTCCCCCAACACGTTTCGCAAGGACGGATACTGTTCAAAGAGTTTCTTGGCAGTGATCCCCTTCATGATCTTAACAATGGTGGCAGGAGCAAATTTTGGATGGGCCGTGATAAAGAGATGAACGTAATCAGGCATGACTTCTTGAGTGTTCAAGATGAACCCTTTGTCTTGAGCGATTGAGATATGAAGATTTGAAAGCGTCTCGGCAACATCACCGACCAGAACTTTCCGGCGGTATTTCGTTGACCATACAAAGTGATAATTCACGTTGTATACACACCCTCTTGCACTTATCCAATAGCCCTGCTTTACCATCCTATGGTATTATATGCACCATATATGTGTATCTATACTTTTCTGTGGACGGGCTGTATCCCACCATTAAAATGGCGGGGATTAGCCCTATCCTGATCCTAAATTCACCTGGAGAGAGGCAAGACAGGGGCATGAACCCACTTGCGTTTGTCAAAAGATCCTCTTTCCGATGGCCAGGCCGGCATGTTGGACCTCACCACCTGGTTCCTCAATCAGGTGACGCTTGCGGAGACGCTCCAGCAGGAGAAACCAGGCACCACGAGCCGGGCCTGACCGATGTACGGAAGGACACCAGAACGGTTACAAAGACCGATCCCTGAAAACCCTCTGGAGAAGGCAAGGCTGTCGTGAACGCGACCTCGACCGTTCGTGTCCCATCTGCAGAGCGTCTTCACCCTCGGAAATCGGATCCCCTCTCCCCTGCTACCATCTTCCGGATAACAAAAGATCTCGACGAGCAGTTCAGGCACTCAGGCAGGCAAATCCCCTGCCTCTTCGTGGATGCGTCCCGCTACAAGGTGCGGGAGGGGTCCTGGTGTGCAGAATAACTGCGCACCAAGTTACCACTCACCGCTTATGGGGGTCACCCGCACCGAACGTGCGCTTACTCCCCTGCCCCATGGGGCGGGGAGCAGTAATCACACAGAATTCACGTACTTCCGCGTGAAGCAACTCAGGGTGTGTGGAATATTAATATCACGTGGCCTCGTGCATCAGGTCTCCTGCATCAAGCAGGCCGCCTTCATCCCATCCGTGCACCCCCACACTACGCCGCACGGCGGTTTTTGGACGAGTCGAGCAACCGCGGTGGCCGGGGTTTCTGCCGGCAGGCGGATACGCTTGAGCAGGTCGTCTATGGAACTCACATACTCCACCTGGATACCATAGTTCTCCTCGATGTACTCTTTTGTGTCCACGACGACCGGCCGCTGTTTCGTTATACGCAGCCCGCCAAGCGTTCGGGTCTCCTCGTAGTACTCAAGCACCTGATTATTCCTCTCAGAGAGGAGCAGGAGCGTCTTTCCGCTCGCTGCAGCGGCCTCGGCCTTCATGAGGATACCCCCGACCGGGCCAATATTCCCGTTCTCATCGATGGTTCCGGTCACGGTCACGTTCTCGTTGATCTCAAACCCCTCCAGCACCGAGAGGAGCAGCGCGGCCATCAACGCCCCCGCACTGGGGCCGTCGATCTCAGAGATTTCCTCCGGCCCCTGGATACTGAAGATGATGTCACTCGCCGAGAGGTTCACGTGGGAGTGGTTCCGTGCGACAACGACCGCCTGATTTGCGGCGTCCTGGAAGATCACCCCCATCAGAGGCGTTGTCTGGACGAGGATCCGGCCCCGCCCGGGCACAACCTCAACCGAGATATCCACCATCGCGCCTTCCTCAGTTACCCTGCCCAGAGCAAAAGGACCTTCCTGCCCAACCTCGATCTTCTGGAGGATAACCGGCGCCTGCATCGACGCAGTGCCGCCGCTCCCCGCCTCCTTCCCGGTCGGGAGAGAGGAGGGGTGTACTTCACTCACAGGTGGCTGGGAGAAAGCCCTGCCGGGGTCCTCCCCCGGGTTAAAGGCAATGGTCAGGAGGAAGACGTTCGCGGCGAGCGATAGAATGAGCAGAATCGCCAGAGTCATCTCCTTTATGCGCATACGGTACCGGGTATCTTTGTCTAAATATATACTTTTCCGAGTTTTGGTGGAGGGAGACTCTCTCCAAGACCGCCTGGCTCGAGCTTCACCGCCGGGGTTGATCGCCAGCACCCCCGGGTTGCTCACGCAGACGCAGAGAGCCGCAGAGCTTTGTAGTAAGTAGGGTGCAGACGACGATCTGGCCGCACGCGAGCCCGCGGTGTATGGGATTATTCGGTATTCCAGGGCGTTTCCGGCGATCGAGACGAGCAGAGAACGTGGAAAAATGGTGGGAGCGTTGAGAGGTGATCGGCGTCTCGGGGAGGTTCCCCGTCACCTGCCCTCTTCCCGGGAGATATCGGGATATCCAGAGGAAGAGCCGTTTCAGGGGAATGATAGATAGCAGGGATAGAGTATGACTGTGGCGTTCTCACGAACGGGATACTGCTTCCCTTGCCCCGTGGGTACTCACGCGGGGCGGATCTGCTTGCTGGCATGATGTCACACGCCTCGTTCCTGTTATCCGCAGCGGGAAAGCTCCCGTCTGACATGTAGCCCCTCTAAACCCCAAAGCATAAATCTATTATGATCCGGTATTTTGCTCAATATTGCAATATTATCACCGGTATTGCAGAAAAAAGGACGGTTGTTCGTTGGTTTAGGCCCGGGACGACCATCTCCTCTTCACGCTCGCCAGAACATCCTGTCAAGTTTCCGTTTATCAAACGCCACCACCGTCGGTCTCCCGTGTGGACACGTCCAGGGAGTCTTTGTCCGGGCAAGCTGTGCAAGGAGGCGTTTCTGCTGTTCATGCGTGAGAAGGACGCCGGCCTTCACCGCACCCCTGCAGGCGACGATGCAGGTGACCGCCTCCCTCTGGTCGGGATTGGTGCGGGACGCGTCGGTGAGGAGGTCAGCGACCGTCTCCCTGATAACCTCGAGGTCCTCGAGCGTGCCAAGGGCGACCGGCACCGCCCGGACGGCGAAGGTATCCCGACCGAACTCCTCGACCATGAACCCCTCCTCTGCCAGGACCGGGATGAGATCGCGGAGCGCAGCCGACTCCCGCGGAGGAAAGGAGAGGATGGCAGGCACGATCAGCTCCTGTGACCTGGGTTTTGCGTCGCGCTGTTCCACGACCTGGTCATAGAGGATCCGCTCGTGGGCCGCGTGCTGATCGATGAGATAAAGGGTCCCGTCGGTCCCTTCAGCCACGATGTAGGTTGCCGCTACCTGTCCCACCGGCTCCATGGCGGGAAGGAGGTTCTCTGCGCCCCGTGACCCCTCAGTCCTGCGGAGCTGCCGGTCTGAGAGGGTGAATTCCCGGTGTCCTGCCGCGTAGGAAACTTCAGGCTGCGCGACCATCGACCCCCCTTCTGGCTTCTCTGGTTCCAGCACGGCCGGGACGATCTGCTGCTGCACCGGCTCCGCCGGTGCTTCGTGAGCGAGTTCGTGCCGGCGAAGCGCCTCCTCGACAGCGGCCGCAACCACAGAGAGGATCTCCTGCTCCCGGGAGAGGCGGACCTCCCGCTTGGTCGGGTGAACGTTAACGTCCACGAGCCCGGCTTCAAGCGAGAGGTCGAGGAACGCCACCGGGTAGCGGCCCTTCGGGAGGAGGGTACCGTAACCCTCCCGTACGGCGGCGGTGATCTGCCTGGCGGTGATGCTCCTGCCATTGATGCTGATGCTGATCCCTGAGGGGTTCCCCCGGTTCTCGGATGGACGGGATATGTAACCGCTGATGCGGAGGAGGGGAGTTCTCGCCTCTATGGGGATGAGCGCCCTTGCAAGGTCGGCACCATAGAGCCCCGCGATGGTATTCAGAAGCCCGCCCGAACGCTGGGTCGCCATCCGTTCTCTCCCGTTGTGCACCACCCGGAACGCAACCTCGCCGTGCGCAAGCGCCAGGCTCTCCGCAACCCCATAGATGTGGGCGAGCTCGGTGTTCCTGCTCTTTAAGAACTTCCGGCGAGCAGGGGTGTTGTAGAAGAGGTGCTCCACGATCACCGTCGTCCCCTCCGGCGCCCCCACCTCATTCTTCTCCACAACCTCACCGCCTCTGACCACCACCCTGGTGCCGGCGAGCGCTCCCGAATCCCGGGGACGGGTGACCAGGGTCACCTCAGCGACGGCGGCGATGCTTGCGAGCGCCTCCCCCCGGAACCCCAGGGTCCGGATAAATGAGAGGTCTGCAATATCCCGGATCTTGCTCGTCGCATGGGGCTGGAACGCGAGCACCGCCTCCTCAGGTGTCATCCCCTCACCATCATCGGTCACCCGGATCTTCGTGACCCCCGCAAGGTCCGAAGAGACCTCGACGAGGATGCTCATCGCTCCCGCATCAATGGCATTCTCCAGGAGCTCCTTAACCACCGATGCCGGCCGCTCCACAACCTCGCCTGCGGCGATCTGGTTGACCGTGTCAGGGTCGAGGATCCGTATCTTCGTCCCGGTCAACTGTCCTCACTCCTCCCCGTTTGCTAGTTTTTTGAGGCGGAAGAGGGTGTTTAACGCATCTATTGGCGTCATCTCGTTCGGGTTTAAAGCCTTAAGCTCCTCGACCGCCGGGTTCTCCTCCACGACCCCGTCACCGGGATCGATGAGAAGCATCTGGGTGTAGCGAGGAGCCCGCGGTCCGTCCGAGAACTCCCGCGTCGACGCCTCCTTTAGAAGCGCCATCGCCCGATCGGTCACCTTCTTCGGGATCCCGGCAAGCCGGGCCACGTGGACACCATAACTCCTGTCGGTCGCGCCGGGGATGATCTTTCTGAGGAAGACGACATCGTTTCCGGTATCCTTCACTGCGAAGTGGAAGTTCTTCACCCGCGCAAGCGACCCCTCAAGGTCGATCAGGTCATGAAAGTGGGTTGCAAAGAGGGTCCGGGGCCCGGCGACCGCCTTCCCGTGCAGGAACTCCACCACCGCCCGGGCGATCGAACACCCGTCAAGCGTACTCGTTCCCCGCCCAATCTCGTCCAGGATCACCAGGCTCTGCGGTGTCACATTATTCAGGATGTTTGCAAGTTCCAGCATCTCCACCATGAACGTGGACTGCCCTGAGGCAAGGTCGTCAAACGCCCCAACCCGGGTGAAGACCCGGTCGACGATCCCGATGGTGGCGTGGCGGGCCGGGACGAAACTTCCCATCTGGGCCATGATGCAACAGAGCGCCACAGCCCGCATGTAGGTGGACTTACCGGCCATGTTCGCCCCGGTGATGATCATGATCTGGTCGCGGGCAGCGTCGAGTTCGGTGTCGTTTGGGACAAACGGAACCTGGAGGTGCCGTTCCACCACCGGGTGGCGGCCGTCCCTGATGATGATCCGGCCACTCTCCTCGATCACCGGGCGGGAGTAGCCGTAACGTGCGGCGACCTCACCGAGGGCCGCGTAGACGTCGAGCAGTCCCACCGCCCGGGCGGTGGCCTGGAGGTCAGGAACGTGCGCCGAGAGCGTTCTTATGAGTTCGGTGTATATCTCAGCCTCAAGCGCCGCGAGCCGCTCCTCCGCGGTCGCGATCATCGCCTCCTTCTCCTTGAGGTCAGGTATCGTGTAGCGCTCAGCGTTCACGAGCGTCTGCCGGCGCTCGTACTCAGGCGGCACCAGGTCCAGGTTCGGCTTTGTCACCTCGATGTAGTAGCCAAAGACCCGGTTGTAGCCGACCTTGAGCGACTTGATGCCGGTTCTCTCCCGCTCCTGCTGCTGGAACTCCGCGATCCAGTTCTTCCCGGTCGTCGCGAGGTGCCTGAGTTCGTCAAGTTTCCTGTTGAACCCCTCCCTGATCATACCACCTGACAACGCGCGCGCCGGCGGGTCGTCCACGATCGCCCGGTCGACGAGGTCTATGACCGCGGCATGGTCGCTCATCGCATCGAGGGCTTCCCTGATCAGGAGCGGCGCGTCGTCGCTGAAGAGCGCTTTTACGTCAGGGATTGCTCGAAGTGACTCCCGTAGCGTCGCAAGGTCCCTGGGACCGGCGTTCCCGTAGGCAATCCTCCCTGCAATCCGCTCGATATCTGAAAAATCACCGAGGATTGAACGGAGTTCCTGCCGCTCGAGGGCGTGGTCAAAGAAGTACTCCACCGCATCAAGCCTCTCGTCGATGGCGGTCTTTTCGATGAGCGGGCTGATCAGGAACGACCGCATCGTCCGGCTCCCCATCGAGGTCTCGGTGATATCGAGCACGGAGAGGAGCGTGCTCCCGTCGCTGCTCCCCCGGATGCTCGTCGTGATCTCAAGGTTCCGCAGGGTGATCGCATCGAGCACCATGTTCCCTGCAGGTACCCTGGTCGCGATGCCTGAGATGTGGGGAAGGGACGACTGCTGGGTCTCCTGAGCGTAGCGGAGCGCCGCTCCGGCCGCGGCAACCGGGGCTGTCATACCTCCGCACCCGTAGCCCTCAAGCGTCGTCGTCCCGAACTGCTCGCAGAGGCGGGCGTATGCCGCGTCAGGGTCAAAGGCATCGTCGCGGTAACGGCTCACCGTCACCCCGAGGGTCTCAAGCCTCGCCGGGAGGTCGCCCCGGAAGCTCTCCGGGATGACTGCTTCTGTCGGGCGGTACCTGACCACCTCTGAGACGATATCAGCGTAATCGCGTCCGCCGCTGCCCGAAGAGACGAAGAACTCACCGGTGGAGACATCCAGGAACGCGAGGCCGAAGGTATCCTTCCGGTCGGGGGCGACCGCCATCAGGTACCGGGATCCCGCGGACCCGAGCATCGAGGAGTCGATGAGTGTTCCGGGGGTGATCACCCTCGTGACTTCCCGCTTCACGACACCTTTTGCGGTCTTTGGATCTTCCACCTGCTCGCAGATAACCACCCGGTACCCCTTGTTCACCAGGCGGGCGATGTAGCCGTCGGCAGCGTGGAGAGGGACTCCCGCAAGGGGCATCCGGTCGCCGTCCTTGTCCCTGCCCCGGGACGTCAGCACGATATCAAGTTCCCGGGCCACCACACTGGCGTCCTCACCGAAGGTCTCATAGAAATCCCCCATCTGGAAGAAGAGAATGGCATCGGGGTACCGGGCCTTCACTGAGTAATACTGCCGCATCGCCGGAGTTGGTCCGCTGGTCATCGTTTCTCTTCACTAATTCCGCGCGGTATCACATAAGGTACTCGCCCTCTGGAAAATGGATGGCGAAGCACGCCGATTCCCTGCCAAACTAAATACGTCTGGAGCACGTATTCATACCACGATACTGCATGGCGGCGACGATCGCAGAGAAGATATTCTCGCAACATTGCGGCAGGGCCATCCGTGCTGGCGACGTGGTGATGGCACCCGTGGACGCAGCGATGATCCACGACATCACCGGCCCGCTGGCGATCCGGATCTTTCGTGAGATGGGAGGAAAACAGGTCTTCGACCCGGAACGGATCATCATGCTCTTTGATCACCAGGTCCCCGCCGACTCCATACCGGCTGCTGAGAACCACGTCTTCATGCGCCGGTTCGCGGAGGAACAGGGGATCCACAACTACGACCTCCATGAGGGCATCTGTCACCAGGTGGTGATGGAGAAGGGGCGGGCGGCGCCCGGCGAGATCATCGTCGGCACCGACTCCCATACCTGCACCTACGGGGCCGCAGGCGCGTTTGCAACCGGTATCGGTTCGACCGATATGGGTTTTGTCCTGAAGTTTGGGGCGCTCTACTTCCGGGTGCCTGAGAGCATCCGGATCGAAGTCTCCGGAACGTTCGACCGACGGGTTGGGGCAAAGGACCTGATCCTCTCGCTTGTCGGGGATATCGGCGCCGATGGCGCGACTTATAAGGCGCTTGAGTTCACCGGCAGGACCATGCAGGAGATGGATATGGCGGGCCGGATGACCTGCGCTAACATGGCGATCGAGATGGGGGCGAAGGTGGGAATCGTGCCGCCCGACGCGACTACCTGGGATTACATCGCCACCCGCCGGGAGGTTGAGCCCTTCGATCTCGCAGGCGATGAGGATGCGGAGTACATAGAGCGCCGGCGCTACGACGTCACCGATCTCGCACCCCGGGTCGCCGTCCCCCACAACGTGGACAACGTCGTGGACGTGACGGACGTCGCGGGGACGAAGATCGACCAGGTCTTCATCGGCTCCTGCACAAACGGGCGCTACGAGGACCTTGCCGAGGCAGCCGAGGTCCTCGGGAGCGCTGGTGCGTTCGCAAAGAGTGTCAGGGTGATCATCATCCCTGCCTCGCGCACCGAGTACCTGAAAGCGCTCCGGGCCGGGCTCATCGAGCAGTTCGTCGAAGCGGGCGCGCTCGTTGAGGCGCCCTGCTGCGGCCCCTGTATGGGCGGCGCGTTCGGCCTCCTCGCTCCGGGAGAGGTCTCGCTCTCCACGTCGAACCGGAACTTCCGGGGCAGACAGGGGAGCGCGCAGGCGTCGGTCTACCTGGCCTCGCCGGCGACGGCGGCGGCAAGCGCCCTCTACGGCGAGATCACCGACCCGAGGGAGGTGTGATAGGCATATGCGGGTATGGAAATTCGGCGACGATATCGATACTGATGCGATCATCCCGGGCAGGTTCCTGACGATCTATGATCCGGCTGAACTTGCAAAGCATGTGTTTGAGGGGACAAGAGACGAGTTCGCACGGGAGGTCCGGGAGGGCGACGTCGTGGTGGCGGGCAGCAACTTTGGGTGCGGCTCCTCCCGGGAGCACGCACCGCTCGCGCTCAGGGGTGCCGGGATCAGGATCATCATCGCTGAGTCGTTTGCGCGGATCTTCTACAGAAACGCCGTAAACATCGGGCTCCTGCCATTGGTCTGCTCCGGGACAGACGAGATCCAGGATGGTGATGCCATAACGGTGGATATCGGCAGGGGTTTTATCGAAGTGAACGGGAAGCGGCTCGCCGTCGAGCCGGTGCCCGGATTCCTCCAGAGGATCGTCGAGGCCGGCGGCCTCGTGGCCTACGCGAAAAACCTGGATGAGGTGGAGACATGCAGCACCGGGTAGCCGCCATCGGTGGAGACGGCATCGGCCCCGAGATCATAGCGGCGGGGAAGGAGGTCCTCGACGCTGCAGGTGAGCGTTTTGGGTTTGATATTGCATGGACCGACTTCGACGTCGGGGCTGAGCGCTACCTCAGCACAGGCGAACTCCTCACCGAGGAGGATCTCCGGGACCTCTCGAAGTTCCGGGCGATCTACTTTGGGGCCATCGGCGATGCCCGGGTGAAGCCCGGGATTCTCGAGAAAGGCATCCTGCTTGCGATCCGGTTCCACTTCGACCAGTTCGTCAACCTCAGGCCGATCAAACTCCTCAAGGGCGTTACGACGCCGCTCGCAGACAAAGGACCGGAGGATGTCGATTTCGTGGTGGTCAGGGAGAACACCGAGGACTTCTACGTCGGGATCGGTTCCAGGTTTTCCGGGAGGCACGAGGAGAAGACGCTCGAGGTTGTCCGTGACCTCTATAACATCAGGTTCGGGCTTGACGTCGAGACCGACGCAGACGAGATAGCCTACCAGATCGGCGTCGTCACGCGGCAGGGCGCGGAGCGGGTGATCCGCTACGCCTTCGACCTGGCCGTAACGAGGGACAGGAAGGTCACATCGGTCGACAAGGCAAACGTCCTCTCCGATGTCTACGGTCTCTGGCGGGATGTCTTCACCGAGGTCGCCGCCGGGTACCCGGACGTTGCCACCGAGTTTAACTTCGTGGACGCGGTCACGATGTGGTTTGTCAAGAACCCGGAGTGGTTCGATGTCGTCGTCACCCCGAATATGTTCGGCGACATCATCACCGACCTCGGCGCCATGATTCAGGGCGGACTCGGGCTCGCCCCCGGGGGGAACATCAACCCCACGGGAACCTCGATGTTTGAACCGATCCACGGCTCGGCGCCGAAGTACCGGGGCCAGGACGTCGCAAACCCGCTTGCCACCATCTGGGCGGGCTCGATGCTCCTCGACCACCTCGGCGAGCCCGATGCGGCGAAGGCAGTCCTCAGGGCGATCGAGCAAAGCATCCTTGATGGGTTCGTGACCCGGGATATGGGCGGCGAGAGGAAGACGAGCGAGGTCGGCAGGTACGTCGCGTCGCTCGTGAAGAAGGTATAGGACTGCCCGGCTCCCTGCCGCCCACCTCACCTCATTTTGCAGGTCTGGTGCGAAGGCGGATAGTCAGTCGCTCGCGTCGTATTGTGCGCCTCCCGGGCCCCTACTTTTCCACCAGGCCTTCGAGCAGCCTCCGGATCGCCCGGAGTTCCTCCAGAACCGCGTCTGCTGCCACCACCGGCGCTTCAGGCCCGCCCTCGACAGCGACCGGCCCGATCCTCCGCACAAAACCCATGATCTTTTCCTGGAGGTCTTTTGGATCTTCGATCCCGTTGAGGACGATCTCGGCCCGGGCCTGGGCCGAGTAGCCCGCGGTCTGTATCCGGAGCGCCGAGAAGGAGAAGAACCGCATCAGAGGACCCTGGACGATATCGACGTTCGTGACCCGGTTGTAGGGAACGATACCCGTCTGCCGGAACCAGACACCCCGCTGCCAGGTGATCTCGGTGGCGGTGAGCCGGTAGGAGATACTCCTGTAGTAGAGCGGTATCCAGTATGCAACAAATACGATGATGGCAATGATGGGCGCAAAAAAGACAGCGGCGATGGCCGGGGCAACGAGGATGACAGGCACCAGCCAGGGCAGGACGAGGAAGGCAACGGCCAGGGCCAGGTACGCGTAGAGGTACGACCGGTACTGCGGTGCCGGCCCGAACGCCTCTCCTATATGGACAGGGGTGGGGGACATGGTATCACCTACCATATCTTGATCAGGGACGGTTAAGCCTTCCCGCCCGGTCAGACTCCGCTGCCGGTGCTGCACAGGAGCCCGATGGAAAGATCGCGGCGGAGAGGACGCCGGCCTATCTGACGAAGACCTCAGGCTTGCAGTCCCCGAACTCTTTTCTCCCGCCCGGGGGCGAGAGACCTCGCGTGAAGTCTGATCCGCGGTACCCCCTGATGATCAGGTCCATACCGGTGTACTGGCCCTTGCCGGCGAAAAACCACATGATGCCCGTGGTGCCACAGGCATACCGATGAAAATTGCGGGGGCCGTTTCACATGAAAATACGAGAGGTGTGTCACCCACCCCCCCGGGCGCCCGCTTCAGAAACTTACTTCTGTCTCATGCCCTTGCTGGATCATGTCGCGTGCCATTTTGCAGGTCTCAACCTTATACTGTATCATCTCGATCCGGTGCTGTCTCACCCTGATACTGGACTCGATCATCCGGATCATCAGCTGCCGCATCTGGTCCTCGTCGAGGAGCATACCGTGGACGGTGTATCCGCCGCCATCGTGTGGCGTACTATTATTCCTCCTTTACCTCGCGGGGTTCGCGGCGGCACGAGCGGGAAGACCCCGCCCTTCAGCGCGGGGTAGTTCACGATTGATATAGCCACCTCACCGGCGGGCCGCGGAGATCCCGGCACGTTCAGCCCAGTTCTCTGCCGGTGGCTCGTAGACGACGATACAGACATCATCCGGGGAGACCCCGGGATCGCGGGCAAGCTGTTCCACTATCGCCCGGTAGAGCGCCTCCTTCTTCTCGGCGCTGCGCCCCGCGATGAGAGAGACCTCGATCAAGACCGCATCGTCTGATCGGCCGGGAGGGATCAGGAAGTTCTCCTCTTTGCGCTCACAGAGCCGGATCCAGAGGGTAGCCTCCGGTATCTGCAGTGCGTCAAAAAAAGCCTCACGAACGCTTCCAATAAGCGATTGCCGGTACTCAACCGGTTTTCCGGTGCGAATCTCGATTCTTACAAGTGGCATTGGCAAACACCAGCGGGCGCCCGGGATCCGGGCGAATCCCCGCTCCTCTACACGAGTGCTCTGGCACCGGGAGTCTTAACGCTTTCTCAAAGATAGGTCATGCTCCCACCCCGGATGCGCCGGTTCCGGTCTGTGCAGGCGTTGAGCACCTCATCCATCAGCCAGAGCGCCCCTTCGACCCCGGCCACCGCTCTGGAGTGCAGGAGGATCCTGTCCCGGAGCGGCGGCGTCATGCCGACGAACGCGGCATCACCAGCAAGCGTCTGCTCGTAGGAAGAGCCAAGGATCAGGTCAGGTTCGGCGTCGCGGATCGTCTCCCGGATGACAGAGAAATCGGCCGCCCTGGCGTCGGCGTCGTTTCGGGCCGCGACGTGGACGATGTCTGCGTCGAGATACTGTTTGAGCATCCCGGCTGCGAAATCGGCGTAGGAGCGGCCGGCGAAGATCGCCACCCGCGGGGGGTCGAACCTACGGAGGTACTTACCGCACGCCTTCCTGATCCGGGCATCAGCCCATGCGATCTCTTCCCTGACCGGACGGGTCTCGATACCCTCAATCGCGGCTGCGAGCGCATCAACTGTCCCGGCGATGGCATCGAGACCCAGGAGGGAGCCGCACCATCTCCCGACGCCACTTGCAAGGTCCGGGTTCGTACCGACGGTGAGGGGCGCCGCCCGGTGGGTCGCGGCGTAGCGATCCAGGCAGAACGTGGTGGCGACGGTCGTTCCGGCCAGGTTGAGCAACCGTCGCGCCTCAAGAGTGTTGCCCCGATAAAACGGATCGGTGCGGCAGATGCCGTCGATGTTGACCCCGGCAACACCGGGGTCCACCTCAGGCGCGATCTCTGCGAGCGCCTGGTGGTATCCCACCTCCAGGTCCCCGAGGAACCCAGGGCTATCGACGATGAAGACCCGCCCATCCCGGGTCAGGCTCCCGATATCCTCACCCATGATGGCGGGAACACAGGTGTTGACCACTGCTATCCGGGCGTACCGGTCTTCGAGTTCCCCGATCACCTCCTGCAGGCGGGGCTCCGTGCCGAAGATGACCTCGTTCTCGACGAGGAACGTCCCGTGGATGGGGACCCCGACGAGGGACGCGGGGTAGAAGTAGCATCCGCTCGAACCATGGACTATGACGGCGAGGTCTTCAAACCCCGCCAGACAGGCGACCGCCCCGGTCATCGCACAGGGCCAGAGCGGGTTTCCGCACGGTGTGTGACGCATGTGATGATCCTCCGGCATCCACAAGACTATGACGGACAAGACTATGACGGTGCCGGGATGTGAACTACCCCGCACCTGTTGGGCGGGGTCTTCCTCGCTCCGCCCCTTCACCCCGCAAGATAAAAGACAGTCTTTTCCCCACACCGGTGATGCACGGGGCAAAAAAGGATAGTTTTATTTCTGCGCCGCCACATCCCGCTTGATGACCAGGACCGGCTGGTGGGCGTTCTTGATAACGTATTCAGAGACCGTCCCAAGCAGGCGTTCGCGGATATCCGACCGGCCGTGCGAACCGATGACGATGAGCGAGACCCCCTCCGCATCGGCCGTGTTCACGATCTCCTTCCCCGGGCTGCCGATGGGCACCCGGACGATCACCTCCACACCCTGCTTCTCGAGTGCCCGGCGGATATCGATGACCTTATGCTGGATCTCCTCCCGCAGTCTTCGCTGGGTTTCGGTCTCCTGATCAGGTACGGTCCCGAGGAATCCCCGTCCCCCCGAGGCGACCAGCGCGACATCTTTCCGGTCGATGACATGAACGAGGACTACCTCCTTCGTCCCTGCCCCACGGAGCGCAGGGATATAGTCCAGCACCTTCATGGAAGGATCTGAAAAATCTGTTGGAAATAAGATACGTTTGAACATACTCTGACCTTCTCCTCTGGTAATCTCTTTTCAGTGAACCAGGTATGTGAACTACCCCGCACCTGTTGGATGGGGCTTCCTGCTTCATAGACAATACTTGCATCACAGAGATGTGATGTAGCGGTCTCATCTCCACAGGCTCAAAGGGCTGTTCCATCCCCACGCGGTGAATATTCACCGCAGCATTATAGTCTCGATTAGCAACAAACCCGCAATACGGACATTCGTGGATTCTCACGGAGAGATCCTTCTTCACGATACTTCCGCAGTTTGAGCACAGCTGTGTCGTATCCCGGGGATCAATTTGAATGAAATTCGTACCAGCACTCTCAGCCTTATACGAGAGATACAATAAAAACCGCCCCCACGATGCATCATGGATACTTCTGCGGAGTCCGCGAGATTTGCCATTTTCTTTAAGATACTTGGTATTCAGGTCTTCTACACAGATCGTCGCATAGGAATCAACGTATCGACGGGAGAGTTTGTGCAGAAAATCGTTCTTCTGGTTTGTGACATGAGCATATGCTCTCTCCAGTTTCTTCTTTGCCTTCTCCCAGTTCTTTGAACCCTGTTTTTTCCGGGCAACACTTTGCTGCAACTTCTTAATCCGGGCCCGTGATCGTTCAGAGAACCGGGGATTCTCGATTACCGCGCCATCACTATCGACCGCAAATGCGTTTAGACCGGCATCAATCCCGACTGATCGACCCTCTCTCCTGGGTTCAGAGACCTCTTGTTCCGCCTGGATGATTACATACCATTCGTCACCAGAACGGGTGATCAGGACATCCTTCACCTCTCCTGAGTACGGCCGGTGCATCCTGAACGGAATTGTCCCGATCTTCGAGAAGGTGATGAGCTCGCTCTCGCAGTCGATCTTGAACCCTGACTGGTTGTAGTTGAGCGTCCGATATCGGGATGCACTCTTGAACCGGGGTTTGCCGATCTTCTGACCGTTTTTCTTTGTTTCTGAGAGAGCGCGAATGTTACTCCAGAGGGTGTAGTTAACCATCTGAAGGACTTTAGAATAGACCCCCAAGAGTGCAGGGTTCTCATCTTTCAGGGTGACAATCCGTGCTTGAGTCTCCTGCATTGTTGGGGATAGTCCATTCTCCCGTGCAGCATTACATTCTTCAAGGAGTTTGTTGTAGAGCCACCTACAGGTATCGAGTGCTTCATGCAGGCGTGCTTCTACGGCTGCATCCGGATATGCCCGATACTTGTAGGAGATGATCATAACATGTCGGAATATGATATCCAAAAAGATATCTTTATCGATAAGATGAAGCGCGGCTCTGCTATCATCCCCGGTCGCGAGGTCGGGAATGAAAGCAGCGCCGCTTTCCTCCCTCGCGATAGATATCGCATCTTAGGTATCAGATTGGGGGGTTGTTGCTGACCAGGATTACAATGCTTGCAGTGAATATCCTCCGCGTGGGGATGGAACAGCCCTTTGAGCCTGTGGAGATGAGACCGCTACATCACATCTCTGTGATGCACGTGTTGTCCATGATAGCCGGGAAGCCCCGCCCCCTTCAGGGCGGGGTAAGTTCACAAAGCATCATGCGGAACCTCTCCAGCGCTGCCGGCACGAGGCAGGTGATACCCCCTCCCCTTCCGCTCGGCCAGGTCCTCCTCAGAGAGCCGGGCGATATCCAGCAGGTCGCAGGCCAGGTACCCCTCCCGGATCCGGTCCTCCTTCCCCCGATACTCTTTGCGCCGCCAGGATGTAACGCTCGTTCTGGTCCTCGTTACGCCATCGCACCCCGACGGCTTTCTCACGCTGAATATCTCTTGCATCACTGGACCATTTCACCTTATTTTGCGGGTCCTGGTGCGTGAGGCAAAACAGCGTTCTCCCGTCTCATCCCTGGCAGTGGACCGTGTGGTGAATACCGGGGGAAACCCGATCCGGGCACCGGCCCGGGGATTGCGATCCTCTGGAACGAACAGGCGCGGTTTCAACAAATACGCCATAATGTGGCCACCCTGGTGCCATGGCGCCACCATCTCTCCGGGAGGTTCACCGCCGGATCAGGAGCCTCCACCGATGTAGCATCCTCCGAAGTCCCGCGGTCCCGACCGGCGCCGGATACGGGAACGGCACAGGAACTCCGTCCGGGGCCACCGTGAGATTGAGCGCGTGAGCGCATTCGGTGCAGACAGTCTCTGCCTCAGGGTCAGCCCCGAGCATGGGATGCGCTGTCTGGAAGCAGACCCTGCTCCCCGCCATATCGGCAAACCCCTCAAGCATCGCCTTCTGGTAGGCACGCTCCTCCTCGACGGCGGCTGAGGCGTCGATACCGCAGATCTGTCCCACCTCCTCGAGGAAACGGCACGTCCCCGAAAGCCCGGCCGGGAACGAGGGGATGTATGGGGTGCCAAACCTCCTCCTGAGGTCTTCGCCGATCGGCTGCAGCGCCGGTTCCCGGAGGATGTTGAGGGCGGCGGATCCGAGGCGCTCGAGGTCACGAGTGCTGATCCCCCGCACAAACCTGAGGTTGATGCCGATGCCAAGCCTGCCGAGAAGGCGTGCGATCTCGGCTGCGTTCTCGTCGGCGCCGTACTCAAGATTCTTCTCCCCGACCAGGTTTGCCGAGAGGGTTGGTTCAGCCCGGGGCCGGGCAAGCGACGCCACCGATGAGAGGGCGTTTCTGATCCCGGTCTCAAAGACTCCGCCGAGGAACCCGGCGGTCGGCACAGGGATCACCGGGACGCCACGGTGCTTCGCGCAGACAGCCTCCGTGTCATCCCCGATCGTCTCGACGATACAGGTCGAGAGGACGAAGATCGAGGCCGGGGCCGGGGAGAGCGAGAGCGCCCGGACAATGGTCGTCTCCAGGGCATCCTCGCCCCCGAAGATGATATCGTTCTCGGTAAGATGAGTGGAGAGGAGGCGGGGGACCTCGAATCGGTCGTTCGAGAGCAGGGTGGCGTGGAGGAGAGAGAAGTTGTGGTGCGCACACCCCGCTGGACCATGGATGATACAGATGGCGTCCCGTACCTCTGTGAGCACCGAGAGCGCCCCGGTCAGGGTGCATCCCTCAAACCTGGACGGATTCAAAGGCGAAGGATTCGAGTTCATCCATCTCGAGAGGGGTGGGGATGCTTGTCTCCTGGTTCGCGTAGATCGCGCGTCCCAGTTCCTCGTAGACTGCCGCCTGATCCGATTCAGGGGCGTACTCAACGACTGTCTGCCTGTGCAGCTCAGCGATCTGGACCTCCCGGGACCGAGGGATGTAGGCGATGAGCCGGGAGTTGATCCGGCGGGCGAACTCGGCCACCAGATCCTGTTCGCCCTCGATGTTCTTTGCGTTGCAGATCACCCCGCCGAGCGTACACCTGCTCCGCGCGCGACGCGAGAGACGGGCGATGGCTTTTGCAATGTTGTTTGCCGCGTAGATAGACATCAGTTCCCCGGAGGTGACCAGGTAGATCTCCTGCGCATAGCCCTCGCGCATCGGCATGGCAAACCCGCCGCAGACAACATCCCCGAGGACGTCGTAGACGATCACGTCTCCTTTGAGGGCGTCCAGGCGTTCGAGGAGCTGGAACGTCGCGATGATTCCCCGGCCGGCGCACCCGACACCCGGCTCGGGACCGCCCGCCTCAACGCATCGCACCCCCCGGAAACCCCGGTAGACAACATCGTCGACGGTGATGTTCTCGTCCCCGCGCTCCCTGATGAGGTCGAGCACCGTCGGGATCCAGGTTCCGTGCATCAGCATGCGGGTACTGTCGTGTTTCGGATCGCAGCCGATCTGCAGGATATCAAATCCCTCCCCCGCAAGAGCTGCCGATAAGTTTGCTGCAGTAGTGGATTTCCCGATTCCCCCCTTCCCATAGAGGGCGATCTGTTTCATTATTCCTATTATGCGCTTGCATGGGTAATTAGGTGTCGGGTGGAGTCCGCACCAGATTGTATTATATACATTGCCAAAAAAATTGGGCGATTCTTAGATCATTATTCGCAAAATTTGACCAAAAAATAGAGTACTTTGAAATTATAATTATTATTATTGGTTTTCTATTTATGAAAAAGTATATATTCAACACTTAGAAACTCTTGTTGCGAGACAGAGGAAGAGCGAACCATGGACCCACGATTTCGATCACGGTTGGTTGCGACGATCATCCTCCTGGTCGTCGTCTGTTCGGCCTTCTCGGTGAGCCAGGTCGCTGGATTCCGCCTAGAAAACAGGGATGGAAGCGGCACCGCGGCAGCACTCGCAGAGGCCCTGGTGCTACAGCAGAGCACCAAAATCAGAGAAGAGTTCATCGAGAATCTCACTGTCTACATCGATAGCCAAAATAAAGTATTCGAACAGGACCCCTCCGGGCACGCGCTCGGCCTGTACGTTCCGGAAGAGAACGCCATCTACATCCGCTCAGACCAGCACCCGGAGCGGGCTGATGATGTCTTCACCGAGCAGGTAGGCTATCGGGTCTACCATTCTATGGGATTTAAGAAGAGCAAGGTCTTCCCGACCCTTATCGCGAATCCCGGATCTTACCTGGCACAGGTCAGCCCCCCGGCTGGCGAGGAGAGAGAAGCCGCGCTCTTTGCGAACGCCTTCATGCTCTACCACATATCTCCAGACCTCCTGAAGGAGGATGCTCCCACGATCTATACCTACATGGATCTGCTCGTAAAGAGCGGCGGAGACAGGACAACGGTGGACGACCTCTACGCCCGGCTGGAGTAGCCCGGAACCTCTCTTTTTTGCGGCCTGGTACGCCAGGGACTGCTACATCGACTCTCAGTGACTGCTCCCCCGATTGAAATCGGAGGCATCCAGGGTTTTTCAGCCCAGAGATTGCAGTCCCAATCTCATAATATTGATCGCCGCATTCTGGTCGCGGTCCATCATCAGCCCACAATGTGGACAGGTATGGACTCGATCAGAGAGGGTCTTTTTGACGATCATACCACATCGGGAACACATCTGCGACGTATTCCTGGGGTTCACCAGGATCACACGAGAACCAGCCTCTTCCGCTTTGTTCTCCGTGATCGTGATGAACAGATTCCAGGCAACATCCGCGATGCTTTTTGCCAGACAATGGTTTTTCTGCATATTTTTGATATTCAGATCCTCGAATACAATCGTACCGTATTGGTCTACCATCCGGCGGGAAGTTTGGTGAGCAAAATCGAGCCGTCGGTGAGCGATCCGTTCATGGATACGTGCAACGTTTTTTCGTGCTTTCTTCCGTTCAGGGGTGCCCTTCTCTGCTTTCGAGAGTTTTCTCTGTGCCTTCGCAAGGGCTTTCT